>Ga0102953_1000192_pt1 | contig 42807 bp, 39 predicted proteins | sample SalPon2A_C_D2_MG_FD_78509 | JGI IMG/M metagenome (GOLD analysis project Ga0102953, IMG submission 78509) | Soil microbial communities from South San Francisco under conditions of wetland restoration - Salt Pond MetaG R2A_C_D2_MG | ecosystem: Environmental > Terrestrial > Soil > Wetlands | place...
CGGGATGTCAAGACCAGGTAAGGTTCTGCGCGTTGCGTCGAATTAAACCACATACTCCACCGCTTGTGCGGGCCCCCGTCAATTCCTTTGAGTTTTAATCTTGCGACCGTACTCCCCAGGCGGAGAACTTAATGCGTTTGCTACGGCACTGAAGGGGTCAACACCCCCAATACCTAGTTCTCATCGTTTACAGCTGTGGACTACCAGGGTATCTAATCCTGTTTGCTCCCCACGCTTTCGCGCCTCAGCGTCAGTATTCGTCCAGAAAGTCGCCTTCGCCACCGGTATTCCTCCCGATCTCTACGAATTTCACCTCTACACCGGGAATTCCACTTTCCTCTCCGATACTCAAGCATGCCAGTTTCAGATGCACTTCCACGGTTGAGCCGTGGGATTTCACATCTGACTTAACACGCCGCCTACGCGCCCTTTACGCCCAGTAATTCCGAACAACGCTCGCACCATCCGTATTACCGCGGCTGCTGGCACGGATTTAGCCGGTGCTTCCTCTGATGGTACCGTCAAACTCATAGGCTATTAACCTATCAGCACTTCTTCCCATCTGACAGGGCTTTACAACCCGAAGGCCTTCTTCACCCACGCGGCGTCGCTGCGTCAGGGTTTCCCCCATTGCGCAATATTCCTCACTGCTGCCTCCCGTAGGAGTCTGGTCCGTGTTCCAGTTCCAGTGTGACGGATCATCCTCTCAGACCCGCTAACCATCGTCGCCTAGGTGGGCCGTTACCCCACCTACTAGCTAATGGTACGCAGACTCATCCCTATACGGCAACTTTCATGAAGAGGTCACCTTTACTTAATACAGCCTGCACTGATTTAAGACTATCCGGTATTAGCCACCCTTTCGCGTGGTTATTCCAAATACAGGGGTAGATTATCTACGCGTTACTCACCCGTGCGCCACTCTACTCGATCTCCCGAAGGTGATCTTTCGCGTTCGACTTGCATGTGTTAAGCACGCCGCCAGCGTTCGTTCTGAGCCAGGATCAAACTCTCCAGTTTGATATCCTTCTCAATATGGCTTTCACCATACGATTTTCGCTTGCTTGCTATTTTATAGTAGTAGCCCTACTTGTTCGTCGGTTCGTTATTCTACTATTCAGTTTTCAAAGATCGATGCCGGAAATATAGCATCTCCGCATACAAAAAAAATACCTCCAACTTTCTCTTACCGGTCAGAGGCAATCCTCGCTTTTTACTCAATCAACGCTGCCTTGTCAATATGTTTTTTGCCTTCACATATCTTTTACGACAGCTCCGAAAGACGAGCAATCTAGCCGAACTCTCTCCACTTGTCAATCGCTTTGTGTTTGTTTTTTGTTATCGCAAAGGAACCCCTTAAAAAGGGGGTTAATAACACACTTTTTAAGCAGATATCTGAACACTGTCGATACTTTTATTGGAGGGAAGACGTTTAAACGTATATACCCCCTTGATCCAGAAAACCAATGAAGGAGGTATATACGTGAACAGTCTATTGAATGTAAAGATTTACAAAGACGCATCAAGAAATTTGTGAGGTTTAAAAAAGGAATCGCCACGGCTCTTTATTTAACAGGAGAGGGCAGAGTTCTGACAAACCCCAAAAGATCGAGTATGTCCTGTATCCCATATCCGGAATGTACACCAGAAGGCATTTTGTCCCGTTTTTCATCAGGCGGCAGTTTTATCTTGAGTGCAGGCATAACAACGCCGGCAGACCCAAATCTGGTTTTGTGGATAAATTCCCAGGGATTGGTGTTTGCAACAACACCAAGAAATTCATCTGCACTTGATGCTGCCTGATCGCCGTTTTCACCGTGGCAGTGCGAGCATTTCGTTCTTACATAAATTTCTTTTCCATTTTCTATATCGGCCTGATGTGGCTTTTTCGTGCTGTAGTCCACATAATGTTCCAGGTCTATGAGGCCTGTTCTGACAAACACTGCAATCTTGTGAATAGAGGCATGACTTATGACAGAAGAAAAATCATGATCGGGATTTTTCGACCCTTTCAGAATTGATTCAATCTCTTCAGTGGTCAAATAATAATGCCGGGCTAAGATTCCCGGAAAACCCGTTTTGTGTGAGCCCGTAGCATAGGCGCCATCTTTGCCTTTATAGTCCCAGCCGTGACACTCTTTACAGCGCCATGTATCACTTCCGCTGCGTTTATTTGTCGTCTGCAGTTTCCATAGGGGATTGTCAGTTTTTGGTTCCACTGCCCCTTCATCTTCCAGCCACCAGGCATCATAAAGCTTGCCGCCGTCGATCATGAGGAGCACCGGGTTTACGTCTACTCCTGCGGTCTCACTGACATCTGAGGCAACACACCCAAATAATGATGTTGCAATTACAACTACTACAATGAATAGACAGTACTTAAGAGTGACACCCAGCCCGTCATTACCCATCAACATTCTCCTCCGAAAAATTAGTATCACGAGACGCAATCCCTTTGACCTGAAGCGTTTAAGCCTGCTCACATCAGTACTCATGCAAGATGATGTCGTCTCTTTAAATAAGTATAATTTATCTTAGGTTATTACAGGTTTATAAGTCAAGAGGTCTATGTTAGTAAAATACCCTTGATCAACAACCAATATTGAATGATAGTATAAGGAGGCAGTGTATCAAACAACTTCCATGAACAGGTGATCTATGAAAGAAGCCCTATTTTATGACGTCATTGATAGCAGCAGCGCCACCGTTCAGTGCCATCTCTGCAGCCATAACTGTAAAATCAAGAACGGGAAAACAGGCCTCTGCAACGTCCGCCTCAACGCCGGCGGGGTCCTGCAAAGCCTTGTCTACGGAAAGTTGGTCAGCGAGAATGTCGATCCCATTGAAAAGAAACCCCTTTTTCATGTTTCCCCCGGCAGCAAGTCTTACTCAATAGCCACGGTAGGCTGCAACTTCAAATGCCGTCATTGTCAAAACTACCAGATCTCACAATTTCCAATCAGCTCGCCAGATGCTGTTCCCGGTAAGGACAGAACTCCAAGGCAGGTGGTGAGTAATGCTCTGGCCTACGACTGTCAAAGCATCAGCTACACCTATGTCGAACCCACGATTTTCTATGAATTTGCCTATGAAACGGCAGAAATTGCCCATGAGCAACATCTAAAAAATATTTTTGTCAGCAACGGATACACCGGGCCGGCTGCCGCAAAAAAAATTGCTCCATTTCTGGACGCCAACAACATTGATCTCAAGGCCTTTAGCGACACATTTTATCGGCAGGTATGCGGAGCTAAGCTTACGCCTGTCCTGAATACCATCGCCTTGATGAAAGAACTTGGGGTCTGGGTTGAAGTAACAACCTTGATCATCCCGGGCTATAATGACACCGATAAGGAACTTAAAGAAATAGCAGCCTTTATTGCTGGGCTGGATTCGGAAATACCATGGCATATAAGCCGATTTTACCCGACGTACAAATTAACCGATGCCCCCCCAACTCCAGTCGAGACCATTCATCGTGCCAGAGATATAGGCAAGGCAGCCGGCCTTAAATATATCTACACAGGCAATATACACGACCGGGGGGGCGAAGATACAATTTGCCCACAGTGCGGCAAGACCCTGATTAAACGGGGAGGTTATACAATTGAGGAAAACCTCATGACCAACAATTCCTGCCCGGATTGCAGCACGGCAATCGCCGGACTATGGGGAAGATAAAACGTTACCCTTGTGCGCAACAGTTCTGTCAATTTTCTATGCGCGTAAAACTTAAGGACCGCCAGGACCCATCCTCATAACTTTTTTGCAGTTCACAGGAGATATTCAGCATCTGCTGAACAATGCCATCTACCTGCCCGCTATGAAGCCCGGCAAGAACAACCCTACCGTGCAGAGCAAGCCGTTGATCAAAGCTTTCAACCAGGGCTTGCAGAATCGAAGGTGAAATATTGGCAACTATAAGGTCAAAAACTCCGGGCACCTCAGAAACAGGTCCGCAGTGAAACTGCACCTGCTCATCTGAGCAGACATACCTCCTGTTTTTTTTGGCAATTTCAATGGCGTCTGCCGAGATGTCAATGCCCAAGACCAGCTTTGCTCCGAGCCGACTGCAAATAAATGACAATATGCCGGAACCGCATCCAACATCCAGAATTTCAGCCGGAACCGGGTTCTCCTGAAAAATTTCTTCCAAGGCCTTTACTGCAAGCTGCGTGCTTGGATGGTGGCCACTCCCAAATACACTGCCGCATTCCAGATATAGAATCTCCTCTTCACCTGCCGCCCTCTCCGGTGACCCCGGCGGTGCAACTGAGAACCTTTTGGAGAGGACTGTCCTGCCAGAGGCCGCTGGCTCCAAACAGCCAAATCGTGTCTCTTCGATGACTGCCGGAAACGGAAACGATGAAATGACCCGCTCAACCTCAGTCAAAAAAAGGTCTGCCTCGCTAGTATCATCAGCGGCCACGACTATCCTGTCGGCACCTGCCTGAAAAACAGACGTACATTTGTTGATGTTCTTCAGCGCCATAACACTCTCAGAAAGAGAGACCCCTTTCTGGCATCGGACAACACAAATAAGCTGACTCAACCGGTCAGCAGCGCAGTATTCTTTAAATGAGAGACTCATGGGGGAACAGGGATCGATGCAAAATGCTTTTGATATACAGAACTTGATGCAATAACTTTTCCTCGCTTTCGTCGCTTGAGCGCTAAAAAGACGCGCTCGGACCAAATACTGTCTGACGGAAGAAGCTGGTCAGTTCGTTGCGTCTTTGCCTGGTCTTTATCTGCTCAGGGACCAGATCAGAGACTTCTGCACGGGAAATAGCCATTTTATACTCAATATGTTCGGCCAAGCGGTTTTCAAGATACCAGGCATAGGTCAATCCGAAAAGCAACCCAGGCGGAGTAAAACCCTCCTGACCGTTAAGCACCCTGGTGAAATAGGCCGAACTGGTCTTTGCCTGGTTCATCCTGGCAAGTGTGAGGTACTGCCTCAAAGCGCTATCATCAAAATATGTATGTCGATGCGACTCAGGTCTGAGGTGCAAATGATACACCTTGCCAAGGGTCTCTCCACTGTTCTCCAGCGGTGAAATCTCCTTCTTCAGGGCATAATCACCGAGCAGCGACTGGCCCAGTGCCACCAGAAAAGCCAGCTCAAAACGAGGAGAACTGCGCATATCCTCACGAATCTTGATCAACCTGTCTTCGGGGTCATAAAACGAATATACCTGGTCCCACTTCTGGCTTCTCGCCCATTCATGCTGGTCAATGTAGCAAACACCGCGCAGGATGCCAAGATGCTCGACCGGAATGTCCCAGTGACGCCAGACAATTTCAACAATAGGATCAGCCTCGCTGATTCCCTTATCAGCAAGAGAGGCAATGATTTTCTCGTACCGCCGACACGGCACAGCTATGCAGGAGGATATTTGTTGGTCGGCTGCGTCAGGCAACTCAATCCTTTCTCTCTCATCATCATCCACATACTGGTGGGCAGCAAAAAGAACCTGTAAGGCCCGTGAGACCCGGGCCGGATCGTGTTTGACCTTGCCGGCAGCAAGCTCATCATTTGAATAGATACTCGCTTCAATAACTGGGAAGCCCATAGCCCAGAGGCGGCCGCGATCAAGATAAATTGGAGTCTTGCCCTCTACTGCGTAGTTCTGCAGGATACTGCCGGGAATATCTTCCAGACTGAGCAGAACGACCTGATTAAAAAGGTCCTTTATGCCGCCCGGAATATTCCGATGATAGGCCTTAATAAGGTCTGACACATAAAACCGTCTTGCCGGATCGTCAATTGACAGGTCTGTTTCACCAGCCTGTACCCAAAGGTTTGCCAGCAGTACTTTAATCGCCTTTTTATTATTCCGGACTGCAGCACTTAAACCCGGCACCTGCAGCACAGGTACGATACTGGTGTACAAGCTTCCCGGTGCCAGAACAATGATGTCAGCCTCAGCAATACTTCGCTCTACTTCAGGCAGTATAACCGGTTGCGTTTCAGCAAAATCAACCCAGACCTTATCAACCGGATACCCCCTTTTTGCAGAACCCAGCTTTTTTTCCCCCGTAACAACAACACCATTAGAATAACGAACCTTTAACAGCGAAGGTGTCGCTGTGCATGGCAGCACCGCATCCCGACCAACGCCAATAATCCCCTCAATTAGTCGCAGCCCCTCGCAGATCGCGGCAGCACCAACCACTTCATCACTCGAGTAATGGAAGGAATAAATAGCGCTGCTGATAATGAGATTCCCCAAACAATGGGGACGCCTCAAGGCCTTTCGGAAGACAAGCTTCTCAAAAATGGGTCTGATCAGTTCTGACAGTTTCTGCGCCATCGATGCAGGAAGTTGTCCAAGAGAAAGTTCCTCTCTGGCGAGCAGTCCATCTAGGGTCAACGATTGTGAGTCAAAGCGATAGTTGAAAATGGTAAACAGACGGGAGGCGACAGAATGCGCCTCCTCATGGCTCAAGCCAAAGGTGTCCACCAGCAGATCGAGTCGTATTGACGAGAGCATCACATGGCGAATATCGCCCAAACCAATAAGGGGAAAATCCTTAAGCATTTCTCCGGTCGAACCACCGTCATCAGTTGTACAGACAATCGCTTTGGTCTTCGGAAAATCTTTTTTAAGACCCTTGAACGGATCATCGATCCAGCTCAGGCTTCTACTGTCTCCGCCAACAATGGTTGACAAACCGGTTCCACCGCCAAAAACCACAACCTTAACATCTCTGGTATCGATTGTACCAAGGCTGGCAGCCAAATTCTTAAGTCCGGCAACAGTGTTGGGCGGCCCAACAGGAACGCCCTGCAGCGTCAGCTCAATGAGTTTTTCAACAAGTCGCCTGCGGGACAAAAGCTCAAAAGGCGAAAATTCAGCCGCTTTGAGCTCTGCAAGGTTTTGTTTGATATGGTCGTAACGTCTCAGGCCCATGAAAAATCAACTTTTATTCTTTATAAGCTCAACAACCCGGTCAAGGTCTTTAGGGGTATCAACTTCAACAGAGTCATGCTCAGTCAACACCACCTGGATTTCATAGCCATACTCAAGGGCACGAAGCTGCTCAAGTTTTTCAAACCGTTCCCACTCTCCTTCCGGAAGGCCGACAAAGGTCAGTAAAAACCCCTTCCGATAGGCATAAAAGCCAAGGTGTTTATAGTAGGTCGGGGGGACAGGTTCCTCGGGATTTCGCTGAAAAGGGATCGGTGAGCGCGAAAAATATAAGGCCTTTCCGTAGCGGTCGAAGACTGTTTTCACATGGTTCGGATCACTGATCTCTTCCTCACGGATAATTTTATAGATCAGGGTAGCCATAGGCAAAGCGGGGTTATTCAACAAAGGCCGGGCTACCTGCTCCACAACTTCAAAGGCAAACAGCGGTTGATCTCCCTGGATATTGACAACCACATCCTGTTCTTCAATATCCATTTTCTCTGCCGCTTCGGCCAGACGGTCCGTACCGGAAACATGGTCACTTCTGGTCATCACCACCTCACCGCCAAAACCTCTGACGCAATCGGCAATCCGCCCATCATCAGTTGCCACGGCAACTCTCGAAAGCAAATCAACAGACACAGCCCGTTCGTAGACATGCTGAATCATCGGTTTTCCCAGGATGTCGGCCAGGGGTTTACCCTCGAAACGATTAGATTGGTAGCGGGCTGGAATGATGGCGATTACTTTTGAGCTAGCTTTCTTATGCATTTTACGTTTTATCTTCTAAGTTGATAACTGGCAGAACACCATTTCCCTTTATTAACTGAATATCTATCTTGTTATGATAACACCTGCCTTTGACATTCTAGTGCTTGACGAGACAAGAGACCACCAAGCCGAAACCGCGCTCATCAAAGAGCAGATCATTCAGTCAAAAATATCTCTGTGTTCTGCCCCCTCTCTGGCAGGCCCCGATACCTATACCCTGGCCTATAACGCTGACAGGCTTGAACTGCGCCCACCAGATTCCAGCTTAGGAGCGCCCTTTTCAGTTGATTTCGGCAGCGGCTCCATCCGATGGCGGCTGAATAAAGGCGGCGGCAGAAACCAGGACATAGCCAAAGCTGTGGGCCTGAAAAAAATGGTTCCGCATGTCATTGATGCTACCTGCGGCTTTGCCGGGGATGGCTTTGTTCTGGCTTCCCTGGGATGCACGGTTTCCCTGTGCGAACGCTCACCAATCACCCATGCACTCGTTGCTGACGCCCTTAAAAGGGCCGAAAACAACCCTCAACTATCTAAAATTGTCCGTAGAATCTCCTTGCATCTGGGAGACAGTCTTGATCTTATCCCCAGATTAAGCGCTGTTCAGTCGGCAGATGTCATCTATCTTGATCCCATGTACCCCCATCGCACCAAAAGCGCACTGGTCAAAAAACAGATGCGCATGCTGCGTCAGGTCGTAGGAAAGGACACAGACGCGGACCGACTCCACAACCTTGCCCTTCAATATGCAGCAAAACGTGTTGTTTGCAAGCGTCCGATGTCAGCTGATTTTCTTAACGGAAAATCGCCTGATTTTTCCGTTAAAGGAAAGAAACATCGATTCGATGTGTATCTCTCATTAGCGACCTCACGCTAACCCCATCAGAGCTTTCCGGCAGACACGAAAGAGAACTATACTTTTGAAGCAGCTTCCATGGCGGCATTAATCTGGGCCAGACGCTCTGCTGTCAATTTCACCGGAACCTGGTAGACAAGAGTTCTGCCCAGGATTTCAGCAGACTTTGGCAAAGCCCCCGGATCATAAATCACCCGCCGTTTAGAGTTGGAATGACTGCAGGAAAACGGATACCCTGATCTGGTCAGAGTTTTGCCTTCAATCAAATGCTCCCACTTGGGGTAATAATGCCAGGAATTATCTGCAAAACAGATCGCCCCGGCCCCGTTGGCAGCAAGCACCGAATTCACCGCTTTTGCGGTTCCTTCGTCGGGCAGCATAAACGCCAGAAAGGTGGCCGAATCGCCCTCTCCACCAAGCAGGTTGCGGTACGTAACTTCGGGCAGCTTGTCGGCTGCCGCCTTCATCTTCTGCTTATTTTCTTTCTGCTGGCGGACAATATCATCAAGTTTTGCAAGTTGAGCAAGGCCAATAGCCCCCTGCAATTCCATCATACGAAAGTTAAAGCCGATAAAGCTTCGGCTCTCTCCGCCTCTTCCTCCTGGATTTGGGGCGTGATCATGGCCATGGTCATGGTATTCACTCATCTTCCGCCACAGATCTTCATCATTGGTAATCACCATCCCGCCTTCACCGGTAGTAATTGTCTTGACAGGGTCAAAAGAAAAGGTCCCGCAGGCACCGAAGCTGCCAAGCTTTTTGCCATGCAAACTTGCTCCCGGGGCCTGGGCCGTATCTTCAATGACGGAAATATTCTTTTTGCCGGCAATTTTGACAATTTCATCAATCCGGGCCGGGGCTCCCATCATATGCACCGGGATAATTGCTTTGGTCTTGTCAGTAATCTTTTTTTCAAGGTCCGCTGGATCCATGTTCAGGGTATCATCAACTTCGGCAAAAACCGGAACAGCCCCCACATCAAAGATCGCCTCCCAGGTGGCTACAAAGGTAAAACCCTGGGTAATTACCTCATCACCAGGGCCAACGCCAAGGGCCATCAAAGCCACTTTTAAGGCCGCCGTTCCAGAGGTAACCGCCTGGGCATAGCCGGCGCCGCAATATCCGGCAAATTTCTCTTCAAACTCCCGGACCTTATATACGCCCCCGCGTTGTTCTGCAAACTCATAGCGAAACAAGACGCCGGTATCAAAAACCTGCAGCACTTCTTTTTTTTCTTCGTCACCAAAAACTTCAAATCCTGGCATGATACTCTCCTGAATTATGACTGGTTCACAAAAAGCCTCAATAGTCCTATCGCCACCATGTAAAATCAACCAGTTACAGAGTGGTACGGGGATGTCGAGCTGGTTTTCGCGAGACCATCAATTATGTTTGATACTTTCTTCCCTTCGTGAAAAGTCACCATTGGCACTTAGGTGGCAAACACCACCGGGTTTGTACAACTTTCATCAACTCCAACCATTCATGGCAGTACTATACACTTCTATTACCTCGTCCAGTGTGGGTTTTCGAGGATTGTTTTCAACTGGTCTGGTAACGGTCAGAGCAATGCGGGCCATCTCTTCAATCTTGTCTGCCGATACTTCCAACTCAGCCAGACTTGCAGGAATCCCGATTTCCATGTTTAATTCATAGATTGATTCAACAGTACAACGCGCAGCCTCTTTCACAGAAAGCTCTTTTGCATCACAACCCATTATTTCCGCCACTGCAGCATATTTTTCCGGTGCGCCAATCAGATTATAGTTAACAACATAGGGCAGCAGCACCGCATTCGCCAAGCCATGAGGGATTCCAAACATGCCACCTAAAGGATAGGCCATGGCATGGACCAGGCCAACGCCGGCGGTGGCTAAAGCCTTACCGCCCAGCAAACTGCCCAGAAGCATATTGGTCCTGGCCTCAATATTATTTCCATTGGCATAAGCTTTAGCCAGGTTTGAGGCAATAAGGTCCATCGCCTCAATAGCGTACATATCTGACACCGGATGAGACTGGGTTGAGACAAAGGCCTCAATGGCATGGGTGAAAGCATCAATTCCTGTTGCCGCAGTAACGTGCGGCGGCAGCGAAACCGTCAGCTCCGGATCAAGAACAGCGGCCTCCGGATAGAGCTGATCACCGTTCATCCCTCCCTTGGATTTTGTCTTTTCGTTGATAAATACGGCTGTAAACGTTACCTCGGCGCCAGTTCCGGCAGTGGTCGGCACCATGATTTTGGGTACACCTGCCTTCTGGATTTTTCCCAGCCCTAGATAATCTTGGGCCTTGCCGCCATTGGTCAACAGGATGGAGATCGCCTTTGCAACATCCATGGCAGACCCACCGCCGGCCCCGATAACGCAGTCAACTCCTGCCTTTTTGGCAAGCGCGGCACCGGTGTCTGCAAGACGCAGACCTGGTTCCGGATCGACATCGGTGTAGAGTTTGTACTTGACCTTATTATCTTTCAAGGGAGCGACAATCCTGTCAAGCAGGCCGGCCTTCTTCAGACCTGGATCGGCAACAACCAATACCTTGCTGCCGCCGAACTGCTTGACGACAGACGCAAGATCGTTTACAGCTCCACACCCAAAGCGAATAAGTGTCGGCTGATTTACGGTAAAATTTGCAGTAGCGTTCATATAATTTCCTTTTGTTGTTGAACTATTATGGTACACAATTTAAGGTACACAACTTACTGTAGTAGAGTGTTTTCTTGCAACTAAAAAACTATGCACCACCTATAAAACTTAACAAACTCGCAGTTAACCTGCAGCGCAGGAAACGAAAGGCCTCAATAGTCCCGACGCCACCGTGTAAAATCAACAAGTTACATAGTGTCCCCGGGGTGTCGAGCAGGTGTTCATTTCCTGTCAAAGCAGGGTAACTGCGAGACCATCAAACTTTATGGACCCATATATTAGCAAATCAGCGAAAAAACGCCTGGCAAAGGAGGTTGAAAAACTCAGTGTAGAACTAACTCTTCTCAGCGATGCCTCCATTGAACAACTTCCCTGTGACGACTTTCTCAAGGCTGAGATCAAAGCTGTAAAGAACCTTAAGGCCGGTTCCAAAAAACGGCAGGTTAAATATATTACCAAATGCCTGCGCGAGCTTGACACAACTTCACTGATGGGTTTTCTCGAAGCCCATAAAGGCTCAAAACTAAAGCAGGACAAGGATTTCCATGAGCTGGAGCGCTTTCGTGATGATATTATTACCGAGGCGATTGAGGCAATGCGCCAGGCAGACCACTTCGAGGAAACCCTTGATTCAAAGTCCTGGAACTCTGCGATACTTGATGCCGCCGTAGAGCGTTTTCCCGGCCTCGACACTGCCGCCATAAAGCTGGCGGCCCTCAAATACAGCCGCACCAGAAAACCTGCCTTCAGCCGGGAAATCTTCAGAATCCTCAAAGGCGCCATGGAACAGCACCGTTATTCGGATGTAAACGACAACCCTGATGCCAGTGCTTAACCACCAGCAGAAATAAGGCAGAAACCAGTCATTAAATTATTTGTACAATCAGAGGGAAAAATAAATTATGGATTATAGATCTGGAACTGCCGGACGGATATTTACCATTCGCTTTGATCACGGTGACGATTTTTTAACAGAATTGACCAGGCTCGCCAAAAAGGAAGCTATTCGGGCCGGTTGGTTTAATCTTATTGGCGGTGTCCGCAACGCCGAAGTTGTTACCGGCCCCAAGGAGCCAACCATGCCCCCTGAGCCAGTTTGGGCAACAATTGATGGCGCCCGTGAAGTCGTCGGTCTCGGCAGCATATTCTGGGATGAAACGAACGAGCCCAAAATCCATTTACACACCTCTCTCGGTCATCACGGTGAAACCATGACGGCCTGTGTGCGCAAAGGGACAAAAACTTACCTTATCCTGGAAGCCTATCTTGTTGAAATAGACGGGATCAATGCCAGCCGTCCCTGGTATCCGGAAGGCCAGTTTAACCGCTTAACCTTCGACTCATAACCCATACAGGAACTATATCCTCCGGAAGAAAAACACCTCAGTAGACAGATGTTATCTTTACCATCTCCAAAGGGCCAAAATGAGGGAGATAACAAAGACAAATCCAAGATTCATATACGCCATAAAATAGAAAATTTTTTGAGGCGCTTCTACCTCAGTTTTTGATCCCAGCATTGAAATTTTACCGACCTCTTGCATTGACAAAATCTTGTCTTCACCATGAGGGGCTTGAGAAAGAACGTCGGTCAGATCAACACCTGCCTGATGCCTCGTCATGTGATTTCCATTCCTCCAGAGATTGCTCTTGGACACATCGTATATATTGCCTTTGTAGGCAATATATGCCGCCCGGCCTTCTTCTCCGTCAAAACTTGCCAATTCGCCAAGTGTGAGAGAGTCAGATAATGGGGTTTGAACGGCTTTTTTCTTTTTTAACTTTGGCCCTATGATGAAAACAACATACAGGGCTGAGATCACCATGATCGAAAAAATAATAATTTTACCAAGAAGGAGTATGCCGAAATTTGATTCAAGCAATTGTCCCAAAGAAGAGATCTTGTAATAAGTCAATCCTGCTCCTGTTATTGCCATAACAGCCATTGACACCAGTCCGACTTTTACCTCTCCGCTTGGCAGCCCCATCGACGCATAGGCCGGTTTCAAGACCAAATGCACATAGAGAATTGTTCCAAACCACATGAACGCTGTAATGATGTGAATGTATAACAATGCAAGTCGAATAATTTTTGATACAAAACCGTGTTTCCCGCTGCCTTGTGCTGCGTCAGGAGAAATAGCTATCAAATAGCCTTCACCAACCGCAGTAAGCTTCCCACCGCCCAGCGGGTCGATATGGCAAGCCTCACACTCTCTACCTGTTTTTTCAGCATAGATCTCCCTGGCATTGACCTGCCCTGCAAAGTTAGGAACAAGGTAAAGCGTTGCAATAAGTATCAGAAAATATTTGAAGCTGTTCATGGTCTTTTTTTGAACTGCGGTGATGTCTTTTAAGCTTTTATGAGCCCTGTTTGAAACCACCAAACAGGACGAAAATTCCATCTTTAAAATAGCAGTCAACTTCTGTAAATCCAATTTTTTTCAGAACCTGCAGCTGGGATTCAAGTGAGTCTGGCATGTTGTCTGAATTTTCTTTATATTGCTCTGGAATGCCCAGTAGATTCTTGCTCATTTCTTTGTCTGGATGCTCCTCTATCCATTGCCGCCAGAGTGACAAATACCACTTTTCAATTTTCTCCGATGGCGGCAAAACGACATCATAATGGACAAAACACCCATTTGGGGATAAATGCTCATAAATATATGAATAGAGCTGTTTCTTCTCTTCAAATGGAAGGTGGTGAATCGCAAGTGAAGAATAGATAAAATCAAAATTTTCGCTTAGCGGCTCTCCTGCCGGTAACTCTTGGAAATTTGCCTGAATGAAGTTGATATTTGTCTTATCTTCTAAACGTTTTTTTGCTGCTTCCAGCATTTTAACTGAGCCGTCTACAAGAGTGACACTTGCCGGGGAGAATGATTGTAATAATTCTTGTATAAACAAGCCATCTCCGCAGCCCAAATCCAGGACTTTGGCTTTGGTATTACCATCAATGAAATGGGCATAAAACGATTTCGTAATTTCAATAAATTGACGCCGAAATGGCAGATATACATCCGCCTCATCTCTGTAATTTTGGGAGAATTCATTGTCTGCCCATCGTGATTTTTCAAATTCTGACATGTATATTCGCTTTCTTGGTTAGATATATAGCGAAAACATCGCGATATGCTCGTCAAACGACCTGCCCAGGGAACAACATTTTCCAGTGTAAAACTCACTTCCGTTTTTTTCCTGTATACGTCGCCTGCAGATGATTATCGGAGATGCCCAATCTCTTGATCTCTCCGTTGCGGAAGCAATCGGTTGTGTGATCGTTGACCATTCCGACTGCTTGCATGAATGCGTAGCAGATCGTTGAACCCACGAAATTGAAGCCCCGCTTTTTGAGGTCTTTGCTCATGGCGTCGGATATTCCCGTTTTCCCAGGCACTTCTGTTATGGAGTGCCAAGCGTTCTGCTTCGGAACGCCATCAACGTATCGCCAAAGATATGAAGCCAGCGACCCGTATTCATCTCTGATGTTAACAACGCCTCGTGCGTTTTTGAGTGCAGCCTCAATCTTGAGGCGATTCCGCACGATGCCCGGATCAGCCAGCAACCTGTTCACGTCAGCGTCTGTGTATCTGGCGATGCGGTCACAGTCAAAGGCGTGAAAGGCCTTTCTGTAGTTGTCCCGTTTCTTCAGGATGGTCAACCAACTCAGCCCTGCCTGTGCTCCTTCCAGAATCAGGAATTCGAAAAGTAGTCGGTCATCATAAACGGGAACACCCCACTCTTTGTCATGGTAAGTAATGTAAGCAGGGTCACTTCCACACCACAGGCATCTCGTCTTCATGTTCGCTCCAGCAACCTGACCTTTTGCATAAAAGGTCAATCTAAAAATTTGCCCCGACAGAACGGTGCCACTCTATGGCACACCCAACCAAAGTTCTTAAAGTTTGAAGTTTTAGGCTGAATTTTTTGGTCATCTGAAAACTATTACATTAGTTGAACCATTAGATTCAAGTCTTATTGTCATATTTTTTCACATACCCTTAAGCCACGGCATTAAAGACCAGTGAAAATGACTTCCTTTTGGCAGGATTTTTTGCGATACTATAAACTATGTGAGTTACCACTCGTAGAAAGAGAGGAGTCAAGCCTATGAACAATTACCAATGGAAGCGGGTTAGTACCATTGTCTGTTTTTTGTTAACTCTGCCGTCCTATGTCATCGGTCAGTCGTTTAATGAACAGCCTTCCGATTTCTTTGCCTTGGATCTTTCCGAACTTCGAAATGTAGTCGTTACCGTTGCCTCGACAAAGGAGGAATCCATCATCGAAACACCGGCCATCGTCTCGCGCTATGATCGTGATGAGATGGCAAGTATGGGGTTGGCAACTCTGAAAGATATGCTCTCGTTCATTCCCGGTATCCAGTTAAACGATACAACCAGCGGCCCAACGTCGGTCATGATCAGGGGGGTGTACGAACCGTACAACCAAAAGGTGCTTTTTTTACTTGATGAAGTCCCTTATTGGATGCCGGCCCATGGTGAAATCCCTTTACTCGGTATGCCGATAGAGGCCATCGACCATGTGGAGGTCATCAGGGGGCCTGGATCAGTATACTATGGCACCAATGCCACAGCAGGGGTCATCAAAGTAGTCACCCGCAAAGGTGGCGGCAATCGCGTCGCTCTTGGCGCCGGTTCAAATGGGCGGGTCAATGGAAGTGGCTACTATCAGTATAAGTTTAACAAGGATAGCAGGTTGAACCTTGGCTTCGAGAGCCAAAGAGATGACGGCTATGATGGCTTTTTTGATGACAACTCTGGCCAAACCATTAAAGAGGCCGAGGAGATGAACTCCGTCCTCGCCCACTTCATCCATAAAGACCTTAATCTTCTCGCCCATACCTTTACGTCCACAACCAACGGGGTCGCTGGAGCCAGGACGATTAACAATACAACCGATCTGAAGCATACCGGCGCTCTTATCCATGGAGATTACACCTGGCACTTCCTAAAGACCAACCTCAAGCTGTTCAGTGACTATAATAATTTTTATCTCAAATTTGACACGAAGAATTTGGTGGGCGGCACGACTGACGGCGGCTTTCGTTTTGACGAAGATGGCAATGACAACTATCGCTGGCGCAAAGGAGCCACTCTCGATTATACGTGGAGTAAGCAGCTTCGAGTATTTGCTGGAGCGGAACATGAAAAACGCTCCTCCAATGCCTATGAGATGTTCAATGCTGAGACAGGCGCCACCACCGGTACCTTGGTAGAAGCCTTGTCATTGAATGAAACTTCTCTCTATGGGCAGATAGATTACAATACTGCAAAATGGCGATTTATAGCGGGTAGCAGGTACACAGATAATGACTTATCTGGTAGTGACATTACCCCACGCCTAGCCGTTGTCTATAAAATTGATCCGGAACAGTCGGTCAAGCTTTTGTACTCAGTTGGCTTCAACGCCCCTAATTTTACACAGTCTAAGGCAAGTCTCGCCGGTGTTGTCCAAGGTGACCCCGATTTGATGCCGGAAAAGGTCAAGAGCACCGATCTGGCCTATTCGTATGCGACGAAAGACTCTCTGTTCGTCGCCAACATCTTCCACCTGCAGGCCAAGAATTTTATCCAACGAGTGACCGCACCCGGTGGGGGAATCACCTATTTCAACGCCGATAAGTTTGAACGTTTTGGGGGAGAGCTGGATTATCAACACAAATTTGGTGCGTGGAAGCTATTTGCCAACCTCGCCTACCATCAACAAGGGAACCAGACCATAACGGATGATGAGACAGCACTGTTTGTCCCCAGGATCACGACAAGCCTTGGGGCCTCGTACACCTTCCTTCAGCATCATGCCATCGGCACATCTTTACGGACCATCAGTGATCGGGGCTGCGCCGGAGCCCAGGAGCTTGCCAATATTAACTATAGTTATCGCTTTGATAACTATGACTTCTACGTCACGATTCGCAATTTGTTTGATCAACAGATCTTGAGTCCGGATGTTGAAGGACGCCAAGATATCCTTATCGCCTCAGGTGATGGGATTAATTTCTTCTCTGGGATTCGATACCATTTCTAAGCCAAAAGAAACGGACGATTAACAAATGGGCACGTTCCTAAAACTTAGCAAACAGCGCGTAACCATAGTCTTGGCCATAGTTTTGGTGTCGGTTTTACTATGCCAATCCCTTGCTCACGCCCAAGACCGCACAGTTGAATATAAGATCAAAGCCGCCTATCTGTACAATTTTCTTAAATTCGTCTGGTGGCCGGAAAGCACTCTGGCTGCCGACAAATCAGACATTACAATCTGTCTGCTCGGGCCCAACCAATTAGCTCCATACCTGGAGCCAATGACCAAAATGACTGCCCAGGAGCGGCATATAAGCATTACCACCATCAGCGATTTTTCTCAGGCTGGAGACTGCCAACTTCTTTTTATCGGTGAGTCTGAGACCGCTAAACTCCCCCAAATTATAGATGAGCTCAAAGATGCTCATTTCTTGACCGTTGGAGAGGCAGAGAATTTTGCGGCCCAGGGTGGCATGATAGGTTTTGTCCTTAAAAAAGGCAAAGTAGTACTGGAAATAAATACCAAAGCGACAAAAAAAGCAAATTTGGAGATTAGCGCCAAGTTGCTGGAAGTTGCCGACATCATACAATAGGTGTTTTGTGCTTAAAGATTTGCCCATCAGGGTTAAACTACCTCTTATTCTTGTTTCCACCTGTGCCTTGGCCTTGTTTCTGGCAGGCGCTGCTTTTGTTGTCAATGCAAGAAGAGATGCTAAAAATAACCTGATTGACGAAACAACCGTTCTGGCTGAAGTGATTGCCAATCGAAGCAACGCGGCCCTTGTTTTCGAAGATAGACGGTTGGCCAGAGAGAATTTGGAGGTATTCGCTCTTCATGACCAGATTGACAAAGCATGTATTTTTCTAGGAAAAGATCACATTTTCGCTGCCTATTCCCGGGAAAAGGCACAGGGGCCTTTCCCTAACCTGCCCGAAGATGGGTACTCCTATCAGTTTGGAGAGGACTACCTCCACGTCTTTCAACCCATTGAACTGGAAAATAAACGTTTGGGATATGTCTATGTTCGAGCCCAACTCCGGCAATACAGGGCCGAGCAGCGCCAACAACTTATTATCGCAATTGTCATCCTGACCGTAGCCGCACTGGTAGCCTATCTCTTCTCGTCTCGTCTCCTGAAAGGAATCACAAAACCACTCGGTGTGCTTGCAAATATGGCAACAAATGTGGCGGAAAAAAATGACTACAGCATCAGGATGCAGTCACCTGAGAATCACGATGAAATGGCCTGTTTAATTAATGCTTTCAATGAAATGCTGGCCCAGATTGAAAACCGGGACAAGGCTTTGCAAGACAGCGAAAAACGTTTTCGATCTCTGGTCGAGCAGGCAGTGGATGCCTTTTTTCTGCATGACCAGGAGGGTAACGTTTTGGACGTTAATCATCAGGCCTGCCTATCGCTTGGCTACAGCAGGGAAGAACTAATAGGCATGAACGTGTCCGACATTGATGTGGAGGTGTCGCCCAAAAAACATAAAGAGCGATTCTGGAAGAATCTCTCTCCTGAACAGCCAATCACCTTTGAGGGTCTCCATTGCCGTAAAGATGGGACAATCTTTCCTGTAGAAATCCGCTTAGGGGTGCTTATCCTTGAAGGACAAGCCTATCTCACCAGTCTGGCACGCGACATTACCGACCGTAAACATGCTGAAGAAGAGTTGAACCGTCTTCGGGCGCTCTTGAACAATATCATTGATTCAATGCCGTCTATCCTGGTCAGCGTAGACACCGGCGGCCTTGTAACCCAGTGGAACATGGCAGCAACTAAGTCAACCGGCATCCCTGCTGATAAGGCCATTGGGCATAGTCTTGCCGAGGTCTATCCGCGGCTAGTTGACGAGATGGACCGAGTTCGGCAGTCCATCACGGACCGGAAGATCCTTGCTGGGAAAAGAATTGCCACACACGTGGAGGATAATTTGTGCCTGGAGGATGTGACCATCTATCCTCTTATTGCTAACGGCATTGATGGAGCGGTAATTCTCATTGACGACGTCACCAACAAGGTGCGGCTTGAAGAGATGATGATCCAGACCGAGAAAATGATGTCGGTGGGTGGGTTGGCGGCTGGCATGGCCCATGAAATTAATAACCCGCTGGGAGTAATGATGCATGCCTCCCAAAATATCGAACGCCGCTTCTCTCCGGACTTGCCTGCCAATATCAAGGTCGCCCAAAAATTAGGGTTAACGATGGCTGATTTAACAAAATATGTTGAGGAACGGCGGATTTTGGAGACGATTCGTGAGATACGCCTGGCCGGTGAGCGGGCCGCCAACATTGTTGCCAATATGTTGCAATTTAGCCGTAGAAGTGAATCCCTGCACCAAAGCTTTGATCTGACTGAGCTGATTGACACAGCTTTGGAATTAGCCAACAACGATTATGATTTAAAAAAGAAATTTGATTTCAGACAGATTGAGATCGTGCGGGAATACCACCCGGAAGTGCCAAAAGTTCCAGTGATAGCCACTGAGTTTGAGCAAGTCATTCTCAACATCTTGAAAAATGGCGCTCAAGCCATGGCCGAGAAAGCAAATTCGGAGAAGTCCAGACTTATCATTCGGGTACTGCCTGATCATAGAATGGTCAGAATTGAGATTGAGGATAATGGCCCAGGAATGACCGAGGCCGTGAGTAAACGAGTTTTCGAACCGTTTTTCACGACAAAACCAGTCGGGCTGGGTACTGGTCTTGGCTTGGCGGTATCATTCATGATTATTGTCAATAACCATAAAGGCACCATGGAAGTTGAATCTGCTCCCGGCCAAGGGGCAAAATTTATCATTCGCCTGCCCATCAAGGTCGAACGAGTTAAAGCCTAACATGAAGAACAAACCAATTACAATCCTTTTGGTCGATGATGAAAAAAGTTTGCTCAACAATCTTGCCCGTTTTTTTGAGGATGAGGGCTACAATGTCCTTACTGCCAACAATGGTGAAGAAGCTCTCGATATCTTGGCAAGGCACCAGGTTGACGGCGCTATCGTTGATATGCGGCTGCCAGGCATTGATGGCAATGAGGTGATTCTACAGGCCCATCGTCTGCAGCCAACTATAAAGTTTATCATCCATACCGGTTCTACAAACTATTTATTACCGACAACCTTGAGAGATTTGGGTGTTGTCGAAGAGCAGGTCCACATCAAACCCGTTGCGGACCTGGTCAAACTCAGTGAACATATAAAACAGCTGCTTCAGGGATAAGAGTATGATCAAGGAAGACGTAACTCTGCTAACGATCGATGATGAAACCGGATTACGTCACGGAATCCGTGACTATTTTGAGGATAGCGGCTTCACCATCTTGGAAGCAGAAAACGGCAGAATAGGCCTGGAAATATTCAGGGAGAGCAAGCCCGACGTGGTGCTGGTCGATCTGCGCATGCCGGAAGTTGACGGCCTGGAAGTGGTCAGAACCATCAACCTGGAATCACCTGAGACTCCTGTGATAGTAGTTTCCGGAACCGGGGTGCTGGCCGATGCCATAGAGGCGATCCGTCAGGGGGCCTGGGACTATGTCACCAAACCGATTCCCGACATGCTGGCACTTGAGCATACTGTGGAACGGGTGTTGGAGCGGGCTTGGTTACTGACAGAGAATAAACGTTACCAACAGGAGCTGGAAAAATTAGTCGAGCAAAAGACAACAGACTTGCAGGCTTCCATGAAAAAATTAGCCGAGCGTGGAGAAGCTTTTGAACATCTCGCCAAGGCCCTTGTCAGTTTGAGCGGGGATGATATCTACATTCGAATCATCAAGGCCTGTGCCGCAATCTTCAAAACAGAATCCGCCCTGCTGGGCCTGCTGAGCGACGATGATACAATTGTTACCAGCGCCATCATGGTCAATGATGAGATACTCCCATCGCAAAGTTACAAGTTCAAGGGGACCCCCTGTGAAAAGATTGTAAGTACCGGATACTGTTATTTCCGGGAAGGTGTTCGCAAGGCCTATCCTGCCGCCGAATTCCTACATAAATTTGCTGCGGAAGGTTATATTGGAGTTTGCCTAAAAAACCGCCAAGATGAAACGATTGGAATGCTTGGCCTATTTTCCAAAAATCCGATAGACCTTCCTGATCATGCCCGAGAAGTACTGGACATGATTGCTTCCAAGGCGACAGCGGCAATAGAACAAGAGCGGGCTGAAAAGGCGGAAAAACAGCTTCAGGCCAGACTTGCCCAAGCCCAAAAAATGGAGGCCATCGGTGTTTTGGCTGGCGGCATCGCCCATGATTTCAACAATGTTCTCGCAGCCATTATGGGGTATACCGAGTTAGCCGTGGAGGATGCACCACCGGACTCACGTGCGGTCAACGATCTCGAAAAGGTATTAACCGCAGCTCACCGCGCTAAAGACTTAGTCAAACAGATTCTCGCCTTTAGCCGGCAGTCCTCTCTTGATCGCACACCGGTCAAGATTCAGCCTCTGGTTAAAGAGTCATTAAAGATGCTGCGTGCCTCGATCCCATCAACCATCTCAATTACCCAGGACATTGACCCTCTGGATGGAACGGTAATGGCTGATCCGACCCAGATCCATCAGGTGATCATGAATCTGTGCACCAATGCCTACCATGCGATGGAAAACACTGGCGGTGAACTTTCGGTAAAGGTTAAGACCACACCCATAGACTCTCTTGCACCATCGGATGAAAGACAAATCCCACCAGGCAAGTATGTCGAACTTACGGTAACCGACACAGGAACAGGGATTGGGGCGGATATCATCGACAAGATCTTTGAACCATACTTTACGACCAAAGGGACAGGAAAAGGCAGTGGCATGGGCTTGGCGATCATCCATGGGATCATCACAAGCTATGGTGGCGCCATCACGGTCAAAAGCGCCATTGGCCAAGGGACAACATTTACTGTCTACCTTCCGGTAGTTGAAGAGGTAATCAGAGAGTCTGGAGAATTAAAAGAGATCCCAGGAGGCAAGGGGCGGATACTGTTTGTCGATGACGAAGAACTACTGATGAAAATGGGACGGGAGATGCTAGAGATGCTAGGTTACACCGTAACCAGTCGAGATAGCAGCAAAGAAGCCCTTGAAACTTTTATGGCCGCCCCGAACCTGTTCGACTTGGTGATAACCGACCAGACAATGCCGGAGATGACTGGCATCGATCTCGCGCGGCGGATGCTGCAGATCAGACCTGATGTGCCGATTATACTCTGTACCGGGTACAGTCCTCTCGTTGACGAGGAATCGGCAAAGTTGATAGGCATAAGGGAATTTGCGATTAAACCCCTCACCATGGCTTCTATCGCTCAATTGATCAGAAAAACCTTAAATGGAGCTCCGACCAATTCAGGATAAGCCTGTTACCAAGGCGTAACAAGCCTGACTTTCCGAGGCGACCAGTTTTACCAGTTCAGAATCGAGCTGACCTTTTCCTGCGCCATTATTTAAATATTCAAGTACCGCTTCCCGGGATTGTGACTTTCGGTACGGCCGATTTTGGGACAGGGCTTGGAAAATATCTGCCACGGTAATGATACGCGATTCAAAACAAAGCTCTTCTGCAGTTTTATGAAACGGGTATCCGCTGCCATCAAGTTTTTCATGGTGATTGGCTGTCCAAAGGGCAATGTCTTCAAAGCCTTGTATCTTTTTGAGTATCTGGTAGCTCACATAGCTATGATGGCGCATGGCAGCAAGTTCTTCTCCGTTCAACGGGTCCTCACGTTCCAGAATCTTATCAGGAATCTGCAACTTGCCAAGATCATGGAGTAACCCTGCGACTTCAATCTTGCAGCACTCCTCTCTAGAGAGACCGCATTTGTGCGCAAGATACCGGGACAAAACAGCAACCCCGCAGGAATGCTCAGCAGTATATTGGCTCTTGGCATCAACAATCTGGGCAAAAAGGCTGGCAATCTTCATCAGGCCGTCGGTATCAACCGTAATTTCATCGAGATCGACCTTCTGATTCGCCATGAAATCTTCCAGATGAATTGGTTCCATGGTGATCCAAAAAGACTCATAGTTCGATGATTCTATAAATATATCAACGAGTTCCGGATGGAAATGTGTGCCGCAAAGATCAACAACTTGATTACAGAGCATGTCCTTTCCAGCCAAACGGTCAGCACCAGGCAGGCTAGCAGCCAGGGCATCCAACCTGTCCACAAGAAAGATAAGATTGGCATAAACTTTGGTTTTTTCAGGGATGGATAATTTTTTCAAATCCTCCCATCTGGTGTGATGATGAAGAATTATGTCAGCCATGGGACTGAAATAGGGCAACTGCCGCATTCTCTCGGCGCCGAGCAAACAATGCAGGCCTGAGTCAGGCCATTCGAGTTCACCAACCAGATGTCTGTGTACCTCAGAGGAAGACACCCCGCAGTCATGGAGAAGGCCTGTTCTGAAAATTAAGGAGGCCTCATCTTGATCAAGCTTCATTGTTTCCGCACAGGATTGGGCCATATAAGCCACCCGTTTTCCATGCTGAATCTCATCTACTCCAACGAGATCTATGGATCTGGAAAGGGCTCTGACCAGCTGTCCGAGATTAATTTTCATATAGTTTTCCTTGGAGGCGGTGAAATATGCTTCACTCGTCCCCTATTCACTAAATCCCTTAACCACTGTTTTGATCAAGAAGTCTCAGGCAGCTCGACAATCTCGAACCAGTATTGCCCCAGCGCCTTAAACGCCTTGACCAGACCATCAAAAGTGACAGGCTTTGTAATATACGAATTTGCGCCTATTTCATAACATTTAGCGATGTCCTCTTTGGCCTCCGAGGTGGTCAGCACCACCACAGGGATCTTACGTAGTTCATCATGGGCCTCAATCTCTTTCAAGGCCTCGCGTCCATCCTTCCTTGGCATGTTAAGGTCAAGCAGAATGAGAGATGGGAGAGGAAACTTCTCTCTTGAGGAATACTCACCCTTAAGGGACAGGTAGTCCATCAGTTCTTCCCCATCTTTCACCCGGCATAGGGGATTTAATATCCGAGCTTCATGCAAGGCTTCTGCCGTCAACATGTAATCTTCATCGTCATCATCAGCCATCAGTATCGTCACTAACGGTTTGGCTTCGCTGCTCATGGTAACATCTCCTTTCTCATATAGTATTTTTACGCCTTTCCTGCCATTGGCAGGGTAATGATAAATGAACTTCCGGTCCCAAACCGACTCCTTGCTGTGATGGTCCCCCCGTGCCTGTGCACTATCTTCTGGCTGATGGCAAGGCCGATGCCGGTACCGTCGTATTCTTGCCGCGAATGGAGACGCTGAAACGGCAGAAAAATGCGGTCGAGATATTTTTCATCGAAGCCAATACCGTTGTCGGTGACAGTGACCTCAACAAGATCATCAGCCAGCTCCCTGCCGGAAATAATTATCTTGGGGGGCAAATCCTGTTGATGATATTTCAGGGCGTTGGACAAGAGGTTCTGGATGAGCTGCTGAAGCTGAGAGCGGTCGCCATTTACTGTCGGTAGTTTTCCCTCAATGTTGACCTCCCCGCCGGTCTCGGCAACACGAACTTCAAGCATCCCCAGTGCCTCCTTAATTAATTCCTCCAAACTTACGTCCGTAAATAAATTCGCCTGGGTTGTGACTCGGGAATAATTGAGCAGGTCCTCGATCAATTGCTTCATCCGGCCGGCAGCCGATTGCATCCGGTCAAGGTAGTCTCTGCTTTTTTCATCAAGCGCCTCACTGGCATGTGACACCAACCGATCGCCGAAAGCGGTGATCTTGCGCAGCGGCTCCTGTAAATCATGAGAGGCGATATAGGCGAACTGCTGCAATTCCCGATTAGAGTGCTCAAGTTTCGTGGTTCGTTCCTGAATTTCGCTTTCCAACTGCTTCTGAACGGTTATATCACGGTCAGCACCACGGTAACCAAGAAGTCGTCCTTGATCATCCAGTATCGGAACACCGTTAATCACCAGACAAATTTTACGTCCATCTTTTGCCAAATTCCAGTTTTCCAACTCGATAATGGGCGCCTTCCGGGCAAGAATATCCCGCACCAGGTTCCCGGCCAGCTTTCGCTCTTCGGTGGGTATCAGTTCGTAGATGGTCCGACCCAGTACCTCATCCGGCTGATATCCCAGCACCTTCATAATACCATCGGAACAGAAGGTGTAGCGTCCCTGCTCATCGACTTCCCAGATCCAGTCGCTGGTGCTGCCGAGGATATCGCGCAAGCGGGTCTCGCTGATCTGAAGCGCCTCCTCCGCCTGCTTACGCTCTTCAATTTCCCGATCAAGCTCTTGCCGGGAAGCGGTCATTTTTTGGATATGATCTAGCAGATCGTTAAAGGCTAGACTGAGCTGTCCCAACTCATCTCGTGTCGTCACCGGTATGCGGTGCTCAAGCGCTCCCTTTCTAATGATTTGAATTCCCTTTTGGATGACGGCAAGGGGACGAGTAAGAGAGGTAATGGCAAGTCCCATAATAATAATTGTAACCAGAAGGATAATTAAGCTAATCATGGAAATCTGGGTACTAAGCTGATGAACAGTGGAAAAGGCCTCATCGACATCGATTTTGGCAACCAATCCCCAATTCACGATGGGAAGAAAACGGCAGGCTGCCAGAACATCAACGCCTCGGTAATCAGGACCAACCAGCACGGTGGTTTCACCAGCCAGGGCTTTTTGCAAAGGCAGAGCAAGCGGTCCCTTTCTGCCAACATGCAGGGCAAGCGCCCCTTTTGGCAAAAGGCGCGGCGGCGCAACAAATACCATTTCCTGCTCCCGGGCAGTTCCGAGCAGCGTTTCGCCGCTCTGCCCCAGGCCGGTATGGTCCTTTAAAATTTCGATCAAATTGGAGAGATCAATTCTGCCAAGAAGATAACCGATGATTTCATGCTTCTTGTTAAAGGGATTGACCATTGGTGCGGTAATTTCGTACATGAGCTGCTCATCATCCAGAAAAAAGTCACTGAGGAAGAAACCTTGCAGCCTTTCCGTTTGTTTGAACCCCCGGGAAAAATCCTGACCGACATCCTCCTGCCTGGTCGAGGCAATGACCTTGCCGTTTACGTCCATGGCTGCCAACTGCTTGAACGAACCCACCGATTGAAGGGCATCAAGCAGGATCTTTTTCATTCTGAACCGGTTTTTTTCAGTCCCCGGCTTCCCGAGAGAGATCTCCAACAGATACTCCCGGAGTCTGTTCCGGGAAGCCACAAGGGCGACCCGTTCGCAATCCTGCTCAACCAAGGAGGTGATCTGATTAGCTTTGGCAGCCGCCAAGGCGCTCATCCCGGAAAAAATCTTGGCCTTCAAAGGCTCCTCACTCGCCTTCAAATGAAGATAGTTGACGGAGGCCATAGCGAGAAGAAGGCAGCAGGTAAGCAGCGCCAGCAGTTTAGTTCGAATGGAATGCATTATACTCACTGGTTCGGACTGTTGAGGAAGATCAAAACAAACATTAGCCAACAACCTCTTTCTTGTTATCCGGGGTCGTTCTTGCCCTTAAAGGCTTCAGCCAACTTAAATCCATGGGTCTGCAAATATTCATTCAGGAGCAGCCAGTCATCAGCATCAACGATCAGGATCTTCATTGTTGCACTCCTTGAAATGCTCAGGATAGAGTCTGCGAGCGCAGTCATCGCAGAGACCGTGGCTGAATTCGGCATCCGAATGTTTACTAATATAGGCCTCGATTTGCTGCCAGTACCCTTTGTCGTCCCTGATCTTCTTACATGAACAGCAGATCGGCAAAAATCCGGTCAGCGTTTTCACCTTGGCCAAGGCCTCCTTAAGTTCATATACAAGCCTTTCCTTCTCAACCTCCATCTTTTTCCGTTCTATGGCATAGAGAATAGAGCGTGCAATGAGGCTGCCGTTCACATGTCCCTTATAGAGATAATCCTGTGCCCCTGCATGGACCGCTGCTGTGCCGATTTCATGATCTGCAAGGCCGGTAAGGACAATCACGGGCAGCCCCCCCGTCTCGGACAGCAGTGAACTAAGCGTGTCAAGCCCTTGGCTTTCGGCCAAGCCAAGGTCAGAAAGCACGATATCAATTCCATCTTCCTGTAACCGTGAAATTCCGGCAGCAAGGCTGGTCACATGTTCGACATTAAAGATAAAAACCTTTTCGTCGGAAACCATTTCTTTGAGAAGAAAGGCGTCATCAGTATCGTCCTCAATCAAAAGAACATTTATGCTTTTTGGGTTCTTCATCCTCTCTTCTCCATTTTGCCGGTTCAGCAGAATACCTGTTCGGAACTATTAAGACCGTTATCGTGGACTATAGGGCAGACTGTGTGCAGATGCGTTTTTGAACTCAGCCGTGCCGTTTTCTATCTCAAGCCTTGGCTTACATGGCTGTCCTACAGATATCATCTGTACATGTATCTATTCAATGACACAAAATATATTGGTAATACAAGGTTTTTTCTGTGGTTATGAATTTCGCGGCCATGTTTCTTTACTCAATCTTTACATTGGTTTTATCGTATCTTCACATCCCCTGCTTATTCTATAGTCAAGCGAAGAAAGAGAAGGCAGTTTCCTTTTCACTTCTTCTTCAATAACCATATTTTAAAACAGAACAATAAAACATGGAGAAGTAAAAATGAAAACAAAAACAATGACCACCAAAACTGCAATACTGCTCCTGACAATTGGACTTGGACTGTTTGGCTGTGTGACCGCATCAAACCACAGTTCAATGGGAAACACGATGGATACCTCAGAGACGACAATGGAGAATAAAACCATGAGTGCACCCATGGCTCCAGCCATGGCAACAGAAAAAAAAGATATGATGGACGCATCAATGACCAAACCCGCTAACACTATAGAGGAAAAGGGAATGGAGTCCGAGATGTCAGCTCCAATGAAATAAGAGGTTCGTTTTTTCCCGTGAGGTGATAGGATGAAAACAAAACTCTCTATTGTCATGGGCGCTATTACGCTGGTTACGTTATTTTTTCTGCACATGCCCCAGCTGGGAGCAGCACGAACCGAAACGATAGGTCGTGCAACCTTTGCTGTAAGTTGATACGATGTCGGAAGAGCCGCCCTGGAAGGGCGGCCAGGCATCGATAAGGTGACAAGCGGTTGGCGGGGATTTTCAGAGGTGAACCGGGTGATTTTTGACCCGCAACAGATAACAGTGCAGGAGATGGAAGACCTGCTCCGCAGATCAGGGACCTATCGTCAAACCCTGGAGGTGGAAGTCCCGACAGTGGATTTACCCAAAAGTCCGCCACCCTTTCCTTAACAGGACAGACAACATAAAATGGAGGTGATATTATGACCAGAATAGTAAGTTATCTCATAGTGGCCCTACTGGTTTGGGGCCTGCCGCCGTTGAGCGCCTTTGCAGAAAACAGCACCCCTACGCAAATGACGGCCAATGGTGAACCCGGCTTTGAGACCGCAATTTTTGCCGGTGGCTGCTTCTGGTGCATGGAAAAACCCTTTGAAGAAATCACTGGTGTGAAAGCGGTTATCTCCGGCTATACTGCCGGCAGAACCACGAACCCGACCTATAAGGATTATGCTGCAGGCGGCCATATTGAGGTGGTAAAAATCACCTATGATCCCAACCTGATCTCCTATGACAAGCTGTTAGATGTTTACTGGATGCAGGTTAATCCCACTGATGCAGGCGGTCAGTTCGTTGATCGGGGACGTGCCTACACCACTGGGATATTCTACACCACTGAGTCCCAGAAGGAGCTGGCCGAAAAGTCCAAGGCCGCACTTGACGCCCGCGGCGTGTATGATAAACCCATTGTCACTCCGACCCTGCCGGCCGAACCATTCTATGCCGCCGAAGATTATCATCAGGACTATTACAAGAAGAACCCGCTGCGTTACCATTATTATCGAAACGGCTCCGGCCGCGACGATTACCTGGATTCCATCTGGGGCAAAGATCGAAAGCCCTGGGGTATCAGAGAGATTAAAATGAAGCTGACTCCTCTCCAGTACGAAGTGACTCAGGAAGAAGGAACGGAACCGGCCTTTAACAATGAATACTGGGACAACAAAAAAAGCGGCATCTATGTCGACCTTGTTTCCGGCGAACCGCTGTTCAGCTCACTGGACAAATATAAATCTGGCACCGGTTGGCCGAGTTTCAGCAAACCGCTGGTTCCGGAGAATATCGTTACCCGTGAAGACCGGCACCTGCTTTTTTCGATCCGCACCGAGGTGCGAAGTAAACAGGGCGACAGCCATCTCGGCCACGTTTTTAACGACGGCCCGCCGCCAACCGGCAAGCGTTATTGCATGAACTCAGCCGCTCTGCGCTTTATTCCGGTGGAGGATCTGGCCGCTGAAGGGTATGACCGTTTCCTGCCGCTTTTTGACAAAAAGTAGTTCGGGGGGTGGCCCATCCGCTTTCCCCTCTCATTGATGTTACGAAATTTCAATGCAGCTGACCGGGCATGATGAAGCGGCTTCTTCGGCACAATCAATATCACCTCCATCCGGTTTCATGACAAAGGCTTTTTCGGCATCGTCGTCAAAACCAAAAACCTCTGGACATATTTCTACACAGCTTTGGCAGCCTATGCATTCTTCTGTGTCGATAGTTACTTGTTTAGCCATAGCGCCCTAACCTCTTGATTTAATTAATATCAATGATGAATTGTTTATATACTGCTCAGTAGAAACTTAGAGGAAGTACCCATTTTTGATTTTATTGTAACTCAAAAGCGCCCCTGTGATCACAAGTGCCACAATGAAGATAATGAGACCAGTCCTTTTCCCTGTTTTTTTCTTTTCCTGAATAGCCGACATAAACGATAGTGTCATCAAAGATACTGCACCCGTAAGAAATATCGGTTTATGGCTTTGTATCCATCCACCGACTGCTACACTGCCTATGCCTAAACTGGCCAGGATTAACGATACGTGTCAACAGAAAGCAAATACCGCTGCCGACATGATTGCGCCTATGTTGCTAAAAAATTTATACATTTTGTATCCTGCTAAATAAACTTGAAGTTCACTTGCACCGCCAACAAATTCTCCCTACAAGATAAAAGACGTTATCGGGGCTAAGTAAAGCTTTTTCGATATTGAGTTCTTATTTGGTACAACTACCACTCACTTTCAGCTACTCCTTAATACAAACAGGTTTGTCTTGTTATGAGGCTCCTCGTGAGGAGCCAGCCGTCGCCAACGATGTGGCGGCCAGCCTTTTTTTATAGTATTACTGCTATGGATCTGTTTGTTATTGTAACGTCCAAATATTATTCAGCAGTAAACGATTCGTCATTCGTCGTTGCCCCTGCCTGAGAGCTTGATAGGTGAATTACCAATGAAAATTGCCGTTATTGCCGATATCCATAGCAATCTCCAAGCCTTTGAAGCAGTGCTCACCGACATCAAAAAGGAAAATGTCGGTGAGATTCTCTGTCTAGGCGATTTGATTGGTTATGGGCCGGATCCGCGCAGGGTCGTTAAGCTCACTCGGGAACGTTCTATTGATTCCGTCCTGGGGAATCATGAATATGCCTTGTCCAATCGTGCCTATTTCAATCACTTGAACCCCAGCCCGCGCGCCTCTCTTACCTTGAATCTGGCCCAGCTTGATCCGTTGGACATTGACTACCTGAAATCTCTGCCGCAGGTCATAACCCGGCATGGCGCCCGCTTTGTTCACGGATGCCCACCTAAATCGCCAACAGCCTATCTTTTGGAACCTTCAGACAGAATGCTTGGGAAAATATTTGGGTCCTTTCCAGAGCAGTTTGCCTTTTATGGCCACACCCATGTGTTTGAACTTTTTGAGAGCAAGGATGGAGAAATACGCAAAAGGCCTTTCTCGCCCGGAATACATTTTCTAGCTGAGAATGGGCGTTATCTGGTGAACCCGGGCAGTGTCGGGCAGCCTCGGGACGGGTTGAACTGCCATGCAAAATATTGCCTCTGGAACCCTGACTCATTAACACTGGAACTCAAATCTATTCCCTATGACATCAAGAAAACCGCTTTGCGACTTCGAGAGTCAGGCTACCCTGATTTCAATGCCGAACGGTTGTTTTACTGCTAACCCGAATATTTTATGACCCTTCCGGAACACATAGGCCCCTATACGATTTTAAGCAGGCTTGGCCGCGGTGGCATGGGTTCGGTATATAAAGTGATTATGCCGGACTTTGAGACAATTGCCGCCTTGAAAATACTTGATCCTTTCGAGGCCACACTGGAGATATTCGGTAAAGAAAAAATCGCCGAGATGTTTACGGATGAAAGTCGGATCATGGGGACAATCAAAAGTCCATATGTTGTAAAGATCCTGGATTCTGGTGCTGATGAATTGGGGGTCCCCTACTTTGTCATGGAGTTTTACTGCAACAATCTGGGCGCCGTTATTAGCGAGCATTATCATATAGAGCGGTTGACTCGGGTAGTTGCACCTGACCGGGTCATGGAGTACGGCCTGGAGCTGCTTGAAGGATTGACCTGTCTGCACGGCAAGGGCATTATCCATCGAGATATAAAACCTTATAATATTCTCATCTCGGACCAGGGCACTATCAAACTCTGTGATTTCGGGCTTTCCCGACTACGGGGCGAGACTCCTGCTGCCCCCACAGGCATGAGGGTTGGCTCGCCTTATTATACAGCCCCGGAGCAGGTCCATGATCCGGAATGTGCCGATGAACGTGCTGATCTTTACTCCGTCGGTGTCTTGCTCTATCGGATGCTGACCGGTGAACTGCCCAGCATGAAACATTTCTCGTTGAGTATGGTCAATGTGCTTTTTGATCGGCAATGGGACAGGTTTTTTGCCAAGGCACTTAACTTACAGCGTGAAAATCGCTTTCAGAACTGTTCTGAAATGCGTGAAGCATTACACGCTTTACATATTCATTGGGAAAATCGAAAAGCCGAAGCCTGTGAGAGAATGGATACTGTGACTGCTACGGGAGATGAAAGGACAATTCTTCGCCTCAAGCCTGTGCGCGTTGCCGGTCGCAATGCCAGGGATGTTTTCGATGCAACTGAGCTTTTCCAGCCAAGGCACAAAGTCGATAACCGCTTTTCTCTGACAGCAAACGATGACGTGGTTTTCGATCGGTCCACAGGGCTTTATTGGGACCGGTCCGGATCTGCAGAGTTATATAGCTGGCAACAGGCTGCGGAGTACGTCCTTTCCCTCAACGAACAGGGGTATGGCGGACACAGACACTGGCGTCTGCCAACTGTCAATGAACTGTTCAGTATTTCCCAGGGCGGTCTGGAAGTTGACAGCCTCTGTGGGCAGCAATTTATTAAACAGACCAGAAATAATTACTGGTCTTGTGATTGGCGTTCCGATGGCACAGCTTGGTATGTCAACACTTTGATGGCCTATGCTGACTGGCAGGACGCCACTTGCGCCTATTCTGTAAGGGCAGTTACTGGCCGAGATAATTAACCCGGTCACCAGCAAAACACAAAACAATCATGCTTTGCTGGTGAGGCATTCCCCTGTCAGAAACCAGCATAGGCGTTTAGCTCATATCAAGCGAGGTCAAAACGGTCAAGGTGCATGACTTTGTTCCACACCGCTACAAAGTCATGCAGGAACTTCTCCTGGGAGTCGGCACTTCCATAGACTTCCGCCAAGGCCCGAAGTTGGGAGTTCGAACCAAAGATAAGATCGATACGGGTGCCGGTCCACTTAAGTTCACCGCTTTTGCGATCACGTCCCTCGAACACCTCTTCATCTGCCGAAGTTGCCTTCCACGTCGTGCTCATGTCGAGAAGATTCACGAAGAAGTCATTGGTGAGCGTCTCTGGCCGCTTGGTGAAGACGCCGTGCTGGGATTGTCCATAGTTGGCATTCAAGACTCGCATACCGCCGACAAGAACCGTCATCTCAGGCGCAGTCAGGGTCAGCAGTTGCGCACGATCAACCAGCAGTTCCTCAGCCGCTACGGCGTATTTGGTTTTCTGGTAGTTGCGGAACCCGTCAGCAACCGGTTTGAGTACCGCGAACGACTCCGCGTCGGTTTGCTCCTGAGACGCATCCGTGCGTCCCGGCATAAAGGGAGCGCTCACCTCGTGACCGGCATTCTTTGCAGCCTGCTCTACACCTGCGCATCCGCCCAGGACAATCAAGTCGGCAAGGGAAACCTTCTTCCCGCCGGATTGGGCGCTGTTGAACTCCTGTTGAATTCCCTCAAGGTTCTGCAGCACAGTCGCAAGTTGCTCAGGCTGGTTGACTTCCCAGTCCTTTTGCGGTGCAAGACGGATGCGCGCTCCGTTCGCACCACCGCGCTTGTCGGAGCCACGGAACGTGGATGCCGACGCCCAAGCCGTCGAAACCAGTTGAGAGACAGACAACCCCGAGGCAAGGATCTTGCCCTTGAGGTCGGCAATGTCCTTCGCGTCGATCAGCTTATGATTGACCGCCGGCACCGGGTCTTGCCAGATCAGTTCCTCCGCCGGGACCTCCGGGCCAAGATAACGCGAGCGAGGCCCCATATCGCGATGGGTCAGCTTGAACCACGCCCGGGAAAAAGCGTCAGCGAACTCCTCAAAGTTCTGCTGGTAGCGCCGAGCGATGGGTTCGTAGATCGGATCGAACTTCAGCGAGAGGTCTGCCGTGGTCATCATCGGCCGCTCCTTCTTCGACGGGTCGTGGGCGTCAACAATCATGTCCTCCTCTTCCACATCCTTGGCCAGCCATTGATTCGCACCGGCCGGGCTCTTGACCAGTTCATAGTCATATTTAAACAGCACCTTCAGATAGCCATTGTCCCACTTGATCGGATTCGGCTTCCAGGCGCCCTCAATACCGCTGCTAATCGTATCACCAGCCTTGCCGCTGCCAAAACTGCTCTTCCAGCCAAGTCCCTGTTCCTCAATTGGAGCGGCTTCGGGTTCCGGGCCGACCAGCGCCGCATCCCCAGCACCATGGCATTTGCCAAATGTGTGGCCGCCGGCGACCAGCGCGACAGTCTCTTCGTCGTTCATGGCCATACGCGCGAAGGTCTCGCGGACGTCCTTGCCCGAGGCGACCGGCTCCGGATTACCGTCCGGGCCTTCCGGGTTCACGTAGATCAGGCCCATCTGCACGGCCGCCAGGGGATTATCCAGGTCCCGCTCACCACTATAACGGCTCTTGGGTTTGTCGCTGGTAGCCAGCCATTCCTCCTCAGCTCCCCAGTAGACGTCCTCTTCCGGTTCCCAGACATCCTCGCGCCCGCCAGCGAAACCGAAGGTCTTGAACCCCATCGATTCTAAGGCGCAGTTGCCGGTGAGAATCATAAGATCGGCCCAGGAAATCTTATTGCCATATTTCTGCTTGATCGGCCAGAGCAAACGGCGCGCCTTGTCGAGATTCACGTTGTCGGGCCAGCTGTTCAACGGAGCCAGGCGCTGATTGGCGGAACCTGCCCCGCCTCGGCCGTCGCCCATGCGGTAGGTTCCTGCACTGTGCCACGCCATCCGGATGAAGAGTCCCCCGTAGTGACCGTAATCGGCCGGCCACCAGTCCTGCGAGTCGGTCATCAGTGCATAAAGGTCCTTCTTCAGACCCACCAGGTCGAGCTTCTTAAATTCTTCAGCATAGTTGAATTCCTCTCCCATTGGATTGGACTTGGCGGAATGCTGATGCAGGATATTAAGGTTCAACTGGTTCGGCCACCAGTCCCGGTTCGACGTACCGCGACCGACAACCTGCTCTCTGGTTCTACCCGTTACCGGGCACTTGCTGTTCTCATTCATAAGCCTCCTCCTTTTTCATTTGATTAACGGATTCTCCATTTTGCTTATATTCTATAACAACATGTCTTGTACAATCAACAAAACAGCTAATCTGAAAAATTATTTACTCCAACAATTTCTTTAATAGGAATTTTTCTGACCAATAAGATAAAAAAATATTCTTATTTTTCTAATATTACCTTGAACATGCCTTACAAATGCCCTCAAGAACTGCGTTTTTTTTATTCACTATTCCCCAGCCATTCAGCTCTTCGGGGACCAGAGCCTCATCAAAATAATCCCAGGTAAAATCAGTAATTGTTCCACAGATGCTGCAAACGGCATGATGGTGCTGTTCCATTTTTGCCTCATAACGGGCCTGACTCTTATTCGTCTGCACTCTGGTTATCAAATGGTGTTTTTCAAAAGTAGCAAGAGCTCTGTATATAGTGTCTAAGGAAATAGTGGGCAGTTTTTTTATTAACTGCGTATAAAGCATTTCGGCTGAAGGGTGGTTAACTGATTGTGCCAGCTCCCTATATACTTCAAGACGCTGATGCGTGACCTTCAAGTCCGCTTTGCGGCAGGCATTTTCAAATTCTCGCATCATTTTTGTTAGAGCTTTTTTTGTTGGTTTCATCTTGAAGCTATTTATCAGTTAAGAATAATTCTTATTTATGTTTAATGTTTTCTCTGCAACAAGTCAACTAACTTAATTTCTCCAAAAAATCTTTGTCCGGAGCACAAGAAAAGCAAGGGGAAAGGCCAGGTCTCTGTTTATTGTCTTCTGTAAGATCTCATCTTTTGGTGAACCCCAACAGGTCATATCCGGAAGGATACTGATATATTCTGAGATCAAATTCAGGGATAGATGCCAGGATGTGATCAAAGATATCAGCCTGAATACCTTCGTAGTTGGCCCAGACCTGATCATTGCTAAAGACGTAGAGTTCTATTGGAAGTCCTTGAGAGGTGGGTTGCAGTTGTCGGACCAGAAAAGTCATGTTCTGGTGAATTTTCGGATGCTGTTTGAGGTAGGCAATGACATAGGCCCGGAAAACGCCCACATTGGTCTGGCGCCGTCCGTTGATCAGGACAGCGGTGTCTGCATGCTGCTCAGCGTTGAATGCCTCGATTTCCTGTTTCTTGCTGTTTAGATAGTCTTTAAGGAGGTGAATTTTCCCAAATCGTTCAAGCATGGCATCAGAGCAAAATTTGATTGAGTTCATATCGATGAAAACCGAACGCTTGATACGCCGCCCCCCGGATTCGCTCATGCCGCGCCAGTTTTTAAAACTGTCCGACACCAATGTATAGGTGGGAATTGTGGCGATGGTTTTGTCCCAATTCCGCACCTTGATGGTGTTGATTGAGATATCAATGACATCACCGTCTGCGCTGTATTTCGGCATTTCTATCCAGTCACCAACCCGCAACATATCATTGGTTACAAGCTGGATGCTGGCCACAAAACCCAGGATGGTATCTTTAAACACCAGGATAAGGACTGCTGTCAGACCACCGAATACGGTAATGATCCCCAGCGGTGATTTGTTAGTGGCAATTGCGATGATAAATATGCCTGCCAGACTGTAGACAAAAATTTTCAGTGCCTGGATATAGCCGCGAACAGGCCTGCCCTTGGAAATCTCTGTAGAACGGTATATTTCGTGGATAGAGTTTAGAAATGCATCAATAGTACGCAAACCAACCAGGACAAGTAAAATCAGAATCAAGCGTTTTGTGAGGTTGACCGCCAGATTTAGATTTGGGAACACCACGTCGCAAGCAACATAGGCTACGATCAGGGGCAGGAGTTGGGACAAACGACGAAAAAAAAGATTTTCAATCAGAACGTCGTCTAGTTTGTTGACAGTGCGTTTGACTGTCCGTTCCACCGCCGGAACAAGAAAACGGCGAGTTATCCAGTTCACCACGAAGATGAGGACGACCAGGACAGTAATGTCAAAGATGACACTCAGTACGGCAGCGGCTTCCTTTGAAAGGCCGACAATAACCAACCAGTTTTCGATAATGAGATGCATATGTGCTCCGGTTCTAGGGTCCTCTAGATTTAACTTAATCGGATTTAATCACAGCTTAAATCACTTTCTTTTAAATAAATCAGGATAAAGTTTATGGGCGCATTCAGGACAAATACCATGACTAAATTCAGCCTCTGAATGATTTCTAATGTAACTCTCAATCTGATTCCAATACCCTTTATCGTCTCTAATTTTTTTGCACGATGCGCAAATTGGGATTAAACCACTTAGGAGTTTTACCTTTTCAAGGGAAGATTGAAGTTGTTCAATCAACTTTGCTTTTTCATCTTCGAGTTTTTTCCTTTCTGTGATGTCCTGGAAACTTTCTATGATGCCTGTCATTCGTTTTTTTGAATCTAACATCGGTGTAGCCGTTACAATATAATGATGGGCTTTTTCATCTGATCCTTTTTTAGATTCACATGCGAATTTTTTTACTGCGTTCATTGTTTGAGTCAACGCACAGTTTTCCGTATGACACGCATTGCCAGGTCTGTGGTCATAGCACTTAATCGGTCCCTCTCCCGTCCTTTCCCAAATAGCCCAATATGGATTGTTTGCCTTTACTATTTCGTAGTCCAAATTGGTTATGCAAATCGGAATTACATTGTTAAAAATGTTCTCAATTTGAGAATTTTGGTCATTAATTATCCTATTTTTAACAACTACGAGAAACAGCAATGTAATTATGAGCCAAAATGACACCCGTATGTATAATTCATGAACTGATGTATCAAATGCCGCGTCAAAAAAAGAATTGTGAGGATACATAATAGTGTGAAGTCCTGCATCAACGAACCAAACAATTATTCCACTTACAATCAGGAAGGTTATTGTCGTTTTTATGTTTAATTTGAACATTGAGTCCCCGTTAAGGTATTTACTTTTGCAACACCATTTGAACAGAAGTGGCAAGTTACAGGCCACGTGTTATCCGCAATTAGCGCCGCCGTGCCCCTTCCAGTCTGGTTCGTTGACTGGTTCACAAGACTATCTTTTCTTTATGTATGATTTTAAGTCTCGATAATAATTTTCGTGGGGACCAATAGCAATTAAATCTATATCTTCATCTGCCATTCGATATGATAAGAGAAATTCTATCTTTGATATCACGAACCCGTATACAACAATAACCCTCAAATCTCCTTTAGGAATTGGTTTCAATATACCCCGGCAGATTTTTTGAAAGCATTCCGTTCTTGTTGATTACCTACAACCGCCACCAAATCATCTTCTTGAAAAGAATTTGTCAATATTATCAACTGATTCCTTGAAAAGAAGCCGAGCAGCCGAAAAGTATTGCTCCTAACGTCAACTCTGGATGGTCATTAAATACCCACTGGTTCAGTTTTTCTGTTATTCGTATAATCTGCGGGAGATTTGCACCAGTATATGCTCTAGTCAGAGGCAATTCACCAGTTTTAGTGATGATCGCAATGCTGCCACTCTTTTCTTTATCATTGTCGAGCTGGCTCTGAACGATGATCGATTTAATTTCATCGAAATCAAGCTGACCGGAACGATTGGTGAATATTGTTCGTTTTTTCCAGGTAACGATTCTAAGGCGGCGGTCAAAAACAAATTCTGTTTTATTAAAAATAACGACAGAAAACAGTAACAAGGCTGTGGCAGAAGCGCCAAACCCAAAAAAATCGAGACCCTGGGCTGTGTCTGCATAAAGCACGTAGGAATACACGGCAAAAATAGACATAACAACAAAACCAATTCCCAAAATAGCCGCTAGGATTAATTCCGTTTTTACTATTAATACATCCGTTGATTGTTGAATTACTTTCATCAGTTTTCAGCAGGGTATTGGGGTGGTTCTTTGTCGTCGAACGTCGCGACAACCTGTGGCAAGATTACTGACAATGGACCTAGGCAGGTAAACACAGAATTTTTTATGTTGATTAAACTAGCCTCTTGCTGTGAGCGTTTGATAAGGCATCTACGCACATCGCTTTCAATAGGTTGCCAAGCTTGGGGATACAGAAGTATTTGATTTATGCCGTTCTCGACTTGAGAAACAAAAGCACTGGCAAGTGAGGGGGAGATGGCGGAGTAGTATTGAGCGGCTTCAGTGTATTCTTGAAGAGCCTCGGGGGGAAAATAAGAGTTCATTGTTCTATTATTGCTCTTACCTTGGCCAAACCTTCTTCTCCATTTATCGGTCGAACTTTCCCAGATCGAATCTCATCTCTCCGCTTTTTCACTTCCGCTAAGTGAATTTTTGTGACTTGGGGATCAATCTTTTCTTCAATACTCGCAACAAGTTTTTCAGCTAGCACCGCTTTTGACTCATTTAGGAGTCTTTGGGCTTCTGATAATATTTCTTCGATTGACAATGGCATGGTATTACCTCCTTTTCTTCCATTATAATCCATAAGACATTGTTGATACAGAGGGAGGAGTAAATGCCTTGTTATTTTTTTTACGCATATCGTTGGAATTGAGTGGCGGCGCCACCTAAACTTGCCCGTCACCGTCAGGCCGCATGCGTTCTCGACCTGCGTTCAAATGACTTGATATGCCATGCCTTTCATTAATTTAGACGAGTGCTTGCAGTCCCTTCCGTTCAATGATGTCTAGTAATTTTTGAGAAGCCCCAGTAGGCTTTTTATTGCCTCTCTCCCATTTTTGGACTGTCGAGGGGCTTATGTTAAAAATTGAAGCTAAGGCAGCATGGCTAAGACGAAACTTTTTTCTGATAGAAATAATCTGATCCGGGGTGTATTCGTGAACATCAGGAATACACAGATTTTCAATGTTTCTCATGGTGATTTCGTCAACCACACCACTCTTATTTAAATCCTTGATAGTACTTGAGATTGATTTTGCGATTGATTCTCTCATGGTTGTACCTCTTTAAAATCTCCGGCCCGTAAGGCTATTTGGATTTGTTTCTCAGATAGCCCTAGGAGGACCTTGGCAAATTCCTTGAAAGCGGTAAGCTCTTTATTTGATAAATTTGATTTTTCGTTTTTTGCGAAGCCATGGATGAATATCGCATTATCTCCTTTTTGGTAGCAGACAATTGTTCTTCCACTGCCACTTTTTCCCATGCCCTCAAACCGAATTCGCTTTTTGTAAATATGACCTCCTAAGTTTGCTTCGAAATTACCGGAGCGTATTTCCTCCAATGCTTTATGTAATTCATTTTCCGGTATATTTTGCTTTGCCGCCCACTTCGCAAAATGTTTGGTCATTAAGTTTTTCATACATTAACTATAGCACCGAGTGACACACTTTGCAAGTTGTGTGACCACAAAGAGATTATGTGATATTTAGGGGGCAAACGAGGTAGGACGGCCAGTTACCCGACCGCCCCCTCACAGATCCCTGCGTGCGGTATTCCCGCACAAGGCTCCTCAGTATTGCTCGCTTCGTGCAAGAGCATAATGCTCTCTTTGCTATTCCCCTTAGGGAGGTTTGCTTGCATAATCCGGCCCTTCACGTCCGGTGCAAGTTTCCTTTGTGGGCTACGCAATACCGTCATTCCCTTTCCCATGTAATCGGCCCTACCGTCTCAGAGTACTATGAAATGATCTGACTCCCTTCACTTAATTTACCCATCGTGACAGCCTCCTTTCGGTTGAACTGTCCTACCTCTACTTGGTAAAGCAGAGGAGGTGGAAGGGTCTCCCAAGTTCCTGATGCTTCTCTCACTACATGCCACGCTCTTTGACCCCGACAGTCCCTCCAGAATCTCACCATAGCGATTCCTTCGTTCTGGCTTCCGGGACGTTAAAACCGTCGCCAACTGCATCTGTTGCTACTAACGGGGCTGAATTGCTTAAGGGAGGCACGTCTCCCCTGCGGCCTACAGTGTTCCCTGTGTACGCTTCACGACTATTGTTCGCAATACTTCTGCTCCGCAAGCCGCGCAACACTCGGTACGGGCTGCTGGTTAAGCTTTACCCGAAAGGGACTTCCTACCTTGATACTGGGCAAGGCACCCTATAAGAAGCACCAAGCTGCGCTTGGCGCACTATCGTTTAAGCTAACTTGCCGCCCACCTGAGTTTCCCGCGAATAGCGCCACCCAGCCTCTTGGCCGTTCAAACACTTAGCGTGTCCCGACCCCATCCATCATACCATCCATCATTTGACTTAAAGTTAATCAGTCAGCTTCTCACTTGTTTTGTTTCTTTTCTCCTCTCTTGGCGGTCTTTTTTTAAAAGATAGAGAAAAACAAGAGATAATAAGCCCCCAACTATCGTTCTCATCCAGTCGTGCCCACTATGCCAGTTCAGTTATTACTTACTAGCTTGATTTCGAGATGGCAGCCGAGCGCTTGAGCATATTTTTTTAATGTTGATATTGAAGGGGAATGCTTTCCACTCGTCAGCGATGTCTCAAGTCTGGTGACGGCCGGTGCTTTAGTTCCCATCTTCTCAGCGATTTCAGCCTGACTCAAACCCGCATTTTGACGTGCCTGGAGCAATTCACGAAGCAAAGTAAATTCAGGCTCCATAGCATCGTACGCTACCTTAACCCCTTTTTGCTTTAATGCTTTTTCTCGCAATTCAGAATGTGACATCGTTCATTACCTCGCTCATTTTGGATTTGGCTATTCTCAACTCTTTTTTAGGCGTCTTCTGTGATTTCTTCACGAAAGAATGGAGCATGATGATTTTCTTTCCAATTTTCATACAGAGAAACCCCTGGCAATGCCCTCTTGACCTTTAACCCTTAGCTCAAAAAGACCTCCATTCAATGCCCTTGTATGTGGCATTCCCAGATTTGCACCGAACTCGCACATGAGATCAGTTAACCTCAAGTATCTTGCCAGCAAACCATCTGGGAAGTTGAGAATTTCCTCCTCAAGTTTTTGATTATAGTATTTTATTTGCCAGTCCATATTTAGATAATAACAAATATGTTATCGTGAGGCAAGTTGGCACAAGACGACAAAGCCAAGTGATCTAACGGCCACCGTAAATGATGCAACAGTGCAAAGAAAGTTCATGTTCTTATCTGGGGAGATCTGTTTAACATGCGATCGGAAAATCACCAGTGAGGCTCTGGTATAGAAGTGTCTTGGCTTTTCAGCGTCATCGCCTAAAAAGAGCGAACCAGATGAAAACCGATAGCGCTTAATTGGGTAACTGATTGAGAGATTAAGCAGAAGTCAGCAGACGGCATAGGGGTATGTAGGTGTGTTTTCCGTCCTATTTATTCTAAAACATCTTTAGGAACCGCCCTGTGCGGACCCGCTTGCAGGGTGGTGTGGGGGCTGGGGGAGAAATCTCCCCGGCTACCCGATTCGCTTTTTTCTATTATTTTATATGGTTACGCAACTTCTACGCGCAGACTTTTACCAAGAGCTTGGGCAAATTTCTCCAAAGTTGACAACTTGATATCCTCTGCGTGGTTCTCAATACGTGAAATGGCTGTTTTTTTTGTATTGAGTTTTTTTGCGAGTTGTTCTTGTGTCAAACCAGCTTCTTCCCTGGCAACCTTGAGCATTACACCAATTTTGAATTCTTCATAACCAGAGTCATAATCTTTGGCGAACGCTGGTTCACTGGATTTGCGTTTGGCAACATATGATTTTAGAGTTTTCATTTTATTTCCTCCTCTGGAAGTACTCCTTTTTTCGGGCCTCTGCGGTTTTAATTGCCTGTGGAGGAGTTTTTTGAGTTTTCTTTTGAAATGCGTGATTGAGGACTATGAGCTTGGGGCCGTCGAAGAAGCCGAGCAAACGAAAAATGTTATTTCCGGCTACCACTCTCACCTCCCAAATTTCATCGGTGTTGACAAGCTTTTTCAAATAACTCGATGGAATGGTCGGCAATTCTTCTATTAACCTCAAAACCCATGTTGTCTTCTTTGCCTGCTTCGCAGACAGCGAATCCAAAAACTCTTC
>Ga0102953_1000193_pt1 | contig 42642 bp, 30 predicted proteins | sample SalPon2A_C_D2_MG_FD_78509 | JGI IMG/M metagenome (GOLD analysis project Ga0102953, IMG submission 78509) | Soil microbial communities from South San Francisco under conditions of wetland restoration - Salt Pond MetaG R2A_C_D2_MG | ecosystem: Environmental > Terrestrial > Soil > Wetlands | place...
CCACGGACCACGGACCACGGACCACGGACCACGGACCACGGACCACGGACCACGGACCACGGACCACGGAATGTCCCTACACGTCTCCGAAGCCATCATCCTGCGTCACCTCGACTACGGCGAGGCCGACCGCATCGTCACCTTTTTCACCCCCGAGTACGGGTGTCTGCGGGGATTTGCCCGCAGTGCCCGCAAAAGCCGCCGGCGCTTCGGCGCGTCCCTGGAGCCCTTTGCCCGGGTTCGCATGCACTGGACGGCGCGGTCGGGAGACCTGGTGACCCTGCGCGAGGCCGAGCTGCTCGATCTGCGCACCGGCCTCTACAGCGATCTTGCGGCCATGGCCCTGGCGGGCTACGGCTGCGAATTGCTCGCAGCCCTGCTCGGCGAGCAGCACGGCCACCTCGATGCCTTCGACCTGCTGCAGGCCTTCCTCGACAGTCTCGCCTGCCGCGGCGCGACACCCGAGGCGCGACTCCTTTTCGAACTGCGGCTGCTGGTCCTGGCCGGCTATGCTCCGCATCTGCTGCATTGCTCCGGGTGCGGGCGCCCCCTGACCGGCGACGAGGCGGCTTTCGATGCCGCAAGCGGCGGCGGTCTGTGCCTGTCGTGCGCCGGGCACTCGGCCAGCCTGCGTCTCAGCCCCCTGACCCTGGGGAGCCTGGCCCGGATTCTGCGGGGGCCGAAGACGCTCTTCGACGGTTTTCGCCTCAGCGCGCGCACCCGCGAGGAGGGGGCGGCGGCATTGGACGCCTGTCTGCGCCAGCACTTGACGCGTCCCTTGAAATCGCTCTCCTTTCTCGAACGGATGGAGACGGGCTGGAAGGCGTAAAGCGGCCGGTAAACGCCCGGTTGGCGGGGTGATTTGCCTTGACATACCCCCTTTGGCAGGCTAGAATTTCGGCGCGTCAACCTGTATACAGTATACGCGGAGTCGTGCCCGGAGGCAGGCTCCCGTTCCGGTTTTTAATCCTGGAGGAAACGTGACATTTCAAGAACTCATTCTCGCCCTGCAGAATTACTGGGCCGAACAGGGTTGCATCATCCAGCAGCCGTACGATGTCGAAAAGGGCGCCGGCACTTTCAATCCGGCCACCTTCCTGCGAGCGCTCGGGCCCGAGCCGTGGAACGTGGCCTATGTCGAGCCCTCCCGGCGACCGACCGACGGCCGTTACGGCGAAAACCCCAACCGGCTTCAGCACTACTATCAGTTCCAGGTCATCCTCAAACCCTCGCCGATGGAGATCCAGGATCTCTATCTCGATTCCCTCCGCAGCTTCGGTCTCAACCCCGCCCGGCACGACATCCGTTTCGTCGAGGACGACTGGGAATCGCCGACCCTCGGCGCCTGGGGCCTCGGCTGGGAGGTCTGGCTCGACGGCATGGAAATCACCCAGTTCACCTATTTCCAGCAGTGCGGCGGCATCGACCTGAAACCGGTCTCGGGAGAGATCACCTACGGCATCGAGCGCATCGCCATGTACCTGCAGGGGGTCGACAACGTCTACGACCTCGAGTGGATCAAGGGGGTCAAATACGGCGACGTCCACCATCAGAGCGAGGTGGAATTCTCCACGTACAACTTCGAGGAAGCCGATACGGAGATGCTCTTCCAGCTCTTCGACATGTACGAGAAGGAATGCATCCGGCTGGCCGACCGGCAGTTGGTCCTGCCGGCCTACGACTTCGTGCTGAAATGTTCCCACGCTTTCAACATGCTCGATGCCCGCGGCGCTATTTCGGTGACCGAGAGGGCCCACTACATCGGGCGGGTGCGGAACCTGGCCCGTCTGTGCGCCGAAGGGTATGTCGCCCAGCGGGAGAAGATGGGCTTCCCGCTGCTTAAAAAATGACTCTGTAGGGGCAAGGCATGCCTTGCCCGGGGCGATGCATGCATCGCCCCTACATTTGGAGCTTGATATGTCCGCTGAACTGTTCCTTGAAATAGGTACCGAAGAGATACCCGCCGGCTTTCTGCCGCCCGCCATGGCCGATCTGGAGCGCCTGCTGAAGAAGGAACTCGATCACGCCCGGGTGGCCTACGACAGCGTCCGCACCTTCGCGACCCCGCGTCGGCTCGCCATCGCCGTGACCGGCGTCGCCCGCCGGCAGGAGCGACAGGAACTGACCGTCTCCGGCCCTTCGGTCAAGGTCGCCTTCGACGCCGAGGGCAATCCCACCAAAGCCGCTCTCGGTTTCGCCCGCGCCAACGGCGTGGAGGTCTCCGAGCTGTCCCGAATGGAGACCGACAAGGGGGAATACCTCTTCCTTTCCAGGGTGGAAGAGGGAGGGCCGACCGCCGATCTGCTGCCGGAAGTGCTGCCCCGGGTGATCGCCGGCATCCCGTTCAGGAAGTCGATGCGCTGGAAGGATCTCGACGTTCGTTTCGCCCGGCCGATGCACTGGGTCGTCGCACTCTTCGAAGGCAAGGTCGTCCCCTTTGCTTTCGGCAACCTGGAAAGCGGCAACCTCTCGCGGGGTCATCGTTTCATGGCTCCCGGCGAATTCGCGGTGACCGGACTGGAGGACTGGCTTGCCAAGACCGAGCAGCACTTCGTCCAGCCCGATCCGAAGAAGCGCCGCGAGATCATCGCCCGCGGCGTCGAAGAGGCCGCAAGGGCCGCCGGCGGCATGGTCAACCCGGACGAGGCGCTGCTCGACGAGGTGACCTACCTGGTGGAGGACCCGACCCCTCTGTGCGGATCCTTCGAGGAGAAATACCTCGAGCTTCCCCGGGAACTGCTCATTACTTCGATGCGCGAGCATCAGCGTTATTTCACCCTGGTCGACGGCAACGGCAGCCTGCTGCCGCGTTTCATCACCATCGCCAATACCCGGGCCGAGGAGCCCGAGGTGGTGGTCCGCGGCAACGAGCGCGTGCTGCGGGCCCGCCTGGCCGACGCCATGTTCTTCTGGACAGAAGACCGGAAGGTCAAGCTCGAGAGTCGCCTGGAGTCCCTCAAGAACGTCGTTTACCAGGCCAAGCTGGGCACCAGTTACGAGAAGGTCATGCGCTTCCGGCAGCTGGCGACGGGTCTGGCCGAGCGGTTCGATCCCGAAACCAGGGACCTCACCGACCGGGCGGCGCTGCTGGCCAAGTGCGATCTCGAGACCGGCATGGTCTACGAGTTTCCCGAGCTGCAGGGGGTGATGGGGCGCGAGTACGCCCGCCTCGAGGGGGAAGATCCGCGGGTGGCCCTGGCGATCCACGAGCATTACCTGCCGCAGCAGGCCGGCGGCGACCTGCCGACCGACAACGTCGGAGCCTTCGTTTCGATCGCCGACAAGATCGACACCATCTGCGGCTGCTTCGGGGTCGGACTGATTCCCACCGGCACCGCCGATCCCTATGCCCTGCGGCGCAGTGCCATTGGCATCCTCAACATCATCCTCGACCGGGGCTACCGGCTTTCGGTCAAGGACCTGGTCAACGATGCCCTGACCCTGCTCGGCGAGAAGCTTCTGCGGCCCGCCGAGGAAGTGGCCGCCGAGGTTATCGAGTTCATCCGCCTGCGCTTCCTCAACATGCTCACCGCCCAGGGCCAGGCCCAGGACGTGGTCGACGCCGTTCTGGCCGCCTCCTTCGACGAGCCCCTCGACGCCCAGGAGCGGGTCCGGGCGCTGGCCGGCCTCAAGGGCCGGGAGGATTTCGAGCCGTTGGCGGTTGCCTTCAAGCGAATCGGCAATATCATTAAGGGCGGTCTCGATCAGGAGGTCGATCCCGTCCTTTTCGAAGCCGCCTGCGAAAAGGATCTGCACCGGGCGCTTCGGCAGGTCCGGGAGCAGGTGGAGGACTGCGCCGCCCGGGGAGACTATGAGGCGACGCTTCGCGCGATCGCCTCCCTGCGGGTGCCGGTGGACGCCTTTTTCGACGGGGTCATGGTCATGGCCGAAGACGAGGCGGTCAGGAATAACCGCCTGGCTCTCCTGACGGCCGTGGCCCGACTCTTCGGCGGCATCGCCGATTTTTCCCGCATCGCCGATTGATTGAATTGCCAGCGGCCCTGCAAGCCGCCCGATAGATAGTGCCCATGCGGGTAATTATTCAGCACAACCCGCCTTTTGCCCACTGGCTGCGGTGCTGTGCTGCTCGAATACTCACAAAGCCGGTGTATGCTGCGCTTCTGCGCTGATCGCGCCTTGCCAGAGAACAAAATTCGGGCATGCTGGACAGTTACCCATTCGGAAATCGGGGAAGGACACGAGCGAGTTTCCGGACAGAAACCAGTTGGAAATGCCGGTCATGGGGGATCGGCCGATATGGGGGACGACCGGAACGGACCGGTCGCAAACAAGATGGAGGAGGAACACCAGTAATGGCAACCACGAAGGAGCAGCTGAAAGTCGTCGAACCAGAAGAGGAGACAGCGATGGCAGGGAAGTATGTGTATTTCTTCGGCGAGGGGAAAGCCGAGGGAAGTGGGGAAATGAAGAACCTGCTGGGAGGCAAAGGGGCCAATCTGGCGGAAATGACCGCCATCGGGCTGCCGGTGCCGCCCGGATTCACTATCACCACCGAGGTCTGCACCGAATTCTACAAGAACGACCGCCGCTATCCCGAAGCCCTCCGAGCGCAGGTGGAAGAGAACCTGAAGCAGGTCGAGCAGCTCATGGGGAAGGCCTTCGGCGACCCGAAGAATCCTCTGCTCGTTTCGGTCCGCTCCGGCGCCAGGGCGTCGATGCCGGGGATGATGGACACCGTCCTCAACCTGGGGCTCAACGATGAAACGGTCAAGGGAGTGATCGAGCAGAGCGGCGACGAGCGCTTCGCCTATGACTCCTACCGGCGTTTCATCCAGATGTACGCCAACGTCGTGCTCGGCATGGACGGCGACATCCTCGAACACATCCTGGAGCAGATGAAGGAGAAGCGCGACGTCGAGCAGGACACCGCCCTGACCGCAGCCGACCTCAAGGAGTTGGTCGGGCAGTTCAAGCAGAAGGTCAAGGAGGAACTCGGCCACGACTTCCCCGAAGAGCCCAAGGAACAGCTGTGGGGCGCCATCGGGGCGGTCTTCGGCTCCTGGATGAATCCCCGCGCCATCACCTACCGCAAGCTCAACAATATTTCGGCCGAATGGGGCACCGCGGTCAACGTCCAGTCAATGGTTTTCGGCAACATGGGCGAGGACTGCGCCACCGGCGTCGCCTTCACCCGCAACCCCTCCACCGGCGAGAACCTCTTCTACGGCGAATTCCTGGTCAACGCCCAGGGCGAGGACGTGGTTGCCGGTATCCGCACCCCGCAGCCGATCCGCAAGGAGCGCTCCGACGCCGAACATCCCTCCATGGAGGAGGTAATGCCCGAATGCTTCGAGCAACTGGTGAAGATCCGCGGCATCCTCGAATCCCACTACCGGGACATGCAGGACATCGAATTCACCATCGAAAAGGGCAAGCTCTACATGCTGCAGACCCGCAACGGTAAGCGCACCGCCAATGCGGCGGTGAAGATCGCCGTCGACATGGTCAGCGAGGGCCTGATCAACGAGAAGGAGGCGGTGCTGCGCGTCGAGCCGCAACAGCTCGACCAGCTGCTGCACCCCTCCCTCGATCCCAAGGCGCCAAAAACGGTCGTCGCCAAGGGCCTGCCCGCCTCTCCCGGCGCCGCCAGCGGCGAGGTGGTCTTCACTGCCGACGAAGCCGAAGAGGCGGCCAAGATCGGCCTCAAGGTGATCCTGGTGCGCATCGAGACCAGCCCGGAGGATATCCACGGCATGCACGCCGCCCAGGGAATCCTCACCGCCCGCGGCGGCATGACCTCCCACGCGGCGGTCGTGGCCCGCGGCATGGGCAAGTGCTGCGTCGCTGGCTGCGGCGACATCAAGGTCGACTACAGGGCGCAGCAGTTCACCGCCAGGGACGGCTCGGTGATCAAGAAGGGCGACGTCATCACCCTCGACGGCTCCACCGGCGAGGTAATGAAGGGTGAGGTGCCGACGGTGCAGCCCGAGCTCTCCGGCGACTTTGGCAAGCTGATGACCTGGGTCGACCGCTTCCGTCGCCTCAAGGTCCGCACCAACGCCGACACCCCCCACGATTCCAAGGTCGCCCGCCAGTTCGGCGCCGAGGGAATCGGCCTGTGCCGCACCGAGCATATGTTCTTCGAGGGTGAACGGATCATGGCGGTTCGCGAGATGATTCTTTCCTCCGATATCGAAGGGCGCAAGGCCGCCCTGGCCAAGATCCTGCCGATGCAGAAAGGCGACTTCCTCGGCCTGTTCCGCGAGATGAAGGGACTGCCGGTGACCATTCGCCTGCTCGACCCGCCGCTGCACGAGTTCCTACCCCAGGAGGACAAGGATCTCGAGGAGCTGGCCAAGGTCATGAACGTCTCGGCCGCCACCCTCAAGAACAAGGTCGAGTTTCTTCACGAGTTCAACCCGATGCTCGGCCACCGCGGCTGCCGCCTCGGAATCACCTTCCCCGAGATCTACGACATGCAGGTCCAGGCCATCATGGAGGCCGCCTGCCAGCTGGTCAAGGAGGAGGGCTACCAGATCGTGCCTGAGATCATGATCCCGCTGGTCGCCGAGGTGAAGGAACTCGGCATCCTGCGCGCCAACGCCGTGCGCGTCGCCGACGAGGTGATCTCGCGCTACGGCATCGAGGTCGAGTACCTGATCGGCACCATGATCGAGCTGCCGCGCGCTGCTCTGACCGCCGACCAGGTCGCCAAGGAGGCCGAGTTCTTCTCCTTCGGCACCAACGACCTGACCCAGACCACATACGGACTGTCCCGCGATGACGCCGGCAAGTTCCTGCCCTACTACGTCGAGCGCGAGATCTTCCCCACCGATCCCTTCGTTGCCCTCGACCAGAGCGGCGTCGGCCAGCTGGTCCGGATGGGCTGCGAGAAGGGCCGCCAGGCCCGCCCCGGAATAAAGCTCGGCATCTGCGGCGAGCATGGCGGAGAGCCTTCCAGCGTCATCTTCTGCCACCAGATCGGACTTGACTACGTCTCCTGCTCTCCCTACCGGGTGCCCATCGCCCGGCTGGCAGCGGCCCACGCCGCCCTGCAGGAAGAAGAATAGGGGCAGGGGGATTGCCCGAATTGGGTAAATGAAGCCCGTTGAATGAACGCTAACGGCCCCCGGAATCATTTTCCGGGGGCCGTTAGCGTTGTTCCTGAACTCTGGTGGGCAGAAACTGTCCTTAAGGTGATTCGTGAACCAACCGTTCTGAAAACGCCCTTTGCCGGGGTGATTGTTATATCGCCGGGTTACTTTACAAGGCTTGATCAAACGGCAAGAAGATAATTTGCGAACGCTGGAGAATTCATTCGGGCGAACGCTTGCCGATTCAGGCAAGAGGTCCATTTCCCAGAGGATGCAGAGGTCAGCATCTCTCGCGACATTGTTGCGATATAATGAGGTGTAAATAAGTTAAAATAAAGTAAAAACGGCATGTTGCATGCATTTTGCCCTGCCCGGAAAAGTGGTTTTTCACTTAAGATGGGAGATGGCATCATGCAGTGCAGGTTTCAAAGAGGGAAATGGGTGGTCCGGTTTCTTGCGGTTTTGATCTTTCTGCAGTCAAGTCAGGTTTTTGCGGTCGCCGATGGGGGTGGGGACAGTCTAAAAGGGGCCGAACTCTATCGACGTCATTGCGCTTCCTGTCATCGGGATCTCGATAGAACCTTCCTTTTCGACCGTACTTCCTCCCGCATCCGTTCCGCGATTGAACAGGTGCCCGCCATGGTCACCCTTCGGGACTTGACCGACAAGGACCTGTCGGCTCTCGCCGACGTTTTGTCGACGACTCCTGTTTCGGACGAATGAGCTGAAAGATTCGGAGGATTTTCTCCTCTTGCCAACCGGTCGACTTCCGATAGTATGAATTGCGAGAAACGCGACGGGGAGGAAGATTATGGCGATCAGCGAGCGAAGACGGGAAATGAAGCGCAGGCGGCAACGGCGGGAGAAGCGCCAGAAGAAGGCGCGAAGCGGGGCAGGCAATCCGCGGAAAACGCCGACGGCGAAGAAGGCCGCCGAAGAAACCGAAGAGAGCGAAAAATGACGCCGGGCGAGGTCGGAACCAGGGTTTCCGGGCGGCCCGGAATCCCCATCTGAACACCCATGGAATTTCCCCGGTTGCACGACTGGAGCATGTCCCCGCGGGAGGCGATCTCCCTTCAAAGGGAGCTGGCCGAACGAGTTCGGATCGAGGATGACCTTCCGCGGCCGGTACGCACGGTGGCGGGAGTCGATTGTTCCTACGAAAAGCACGGCGACCTTTTCCATGCCGCGGTGGTGGTGCTGAGCCTGCCCGGCCTCGAACCTGTCGAGGAGGCCTCGGCCCGCGACAAAGTCACCTTTCCTTACGTCCCGGGACTTCTCTCCTTTCGCGAACTGCCGGTTGTTCTGGAGGCCTTTCGTTCCCTGCAAGCCGTTCCCGACGCCGTCCTCGTCGACGGTCAGGGCATCGCCCACCCCCGCCGATTGGGACTGGCCAGCCACCTGGGGCTCTGGCTCGATCTGCCGACGGTGGGCTGCGCAAAGAGCCGCCTCTGCGGTGAGCACGACGACCCGGTTTCGGTGCGGGGAGAGATGACTCCCCTTCGGGTCGGGGATGAGCAGGTCGGTGTGGTGCTCACCACCCGCGACGGCGTCAAGCCCCTTTTCATTTCCCCCGGACACAAAACGGACATCGCCGGGGCCGTGCGGCTGGTTCTGGCCTGCGGTACCCGTTACCGGATGCCGGAACCGACCCGCCTGGCCCACCTGGCGAGCAACCGTCTGCGCCGGGCCTCGGGCTGAATCCCGTCGATTCAGTCCTCCTGCAGCAGGGCAAGAATCCTCTTCGCTCCGTCCCCGTCCAGGGTACCCTTTCGCAACGCGATCTCCACCGTTTTTCTTCCCATCACCCGATAGATCTCCCGCAGGTCGTCCGGCTGCTTCGCCAGGGCCTTGAGATGGAGGGCGACGGTGCGCTCGTCTCCGCGGGCGATGGGGCCGGTGAGGGCCCGTTCCGGTCCGAGCGCGGCGAGGTTTCTGCCCGTGCCCCGCAACAGTGGAATGAGCAGGTGCAGAGCGTCCTCCTCCTCGAAGCCGCAGGCCGCCATGATCTGCCGGGCGGCGGCGACGAGGGTGACGAGATAGTTGGAGGCGACGCAGGCCGCGGCATGGTAGAGGGGCTTGGTCTCGCTGCGGATGCGCACCGGAATGCCGCCGATATCCTCGACCAGCTGCTCGGCCAGGGGCAAAAGGTGCTCCGCGCCTTCGATCGAACAAGGGGTGCCGGGCAAATTCCGGGTGCCCATGACGGCGTCGGCGAAGGTCTGCAGGGGGTGGATGGAGAGGGCTTCGATCGACGGTGCGTCTTCCCCGAGCAGGCAGGCGGCGGGATGCAGGCCGCTGAAGTGGACGAGGACGGCCCCCGGCGCCAGGAGGCCTTCCCGGCGCAGCAAGGCGGCCATCGATTCGAGGTGGTCGTCCGGCAGGGCGAGCAGGACGACTTCGCCTTCGGCGGCCGCCGTCAGGTCGGTGGTGCCGGTTCCCGGCCGGCCGATGAAGCGCGCGGCCGAGGCGGCCCGACCCGGATCGCGACTGATGACGGCCCGGATGTCGTGATCGCCTTCGCCGAGCAGCCGGGTCACGGCCTGGCCCAGGCGGCCGGGGCCGATGAGAACGATCTTTCGTTTCATTGGACGCCGACCTCCAGGCGGCCGATGTTTTCGATTTCGGCGATCATGCGGTCGCCCCTTTTTACCGGTCCCACTCCGGCCGGGGTGCCGGTGAGAATGATATCGCCTTCGTCGAGGGTGAAGATAGCCGAGACCTCGCGAATGATGGCCGGAATGCGGCGCATCATGCAGGCGGTGGATGAGTCCTGCCGGATCTCTCCGTTGACCCGCAGGGATATCTTCAGGTCATGAGGATCGGCGATCCGGCCGGCGGGAACGAAGTCGGAGAGGGGGCAGGCGGTATCGAACCCCTTGGCCAACTCCCAGGGCAGGCCCTTGGCCTTGAGTTCGTTCTGCACATCACGCAGGGTCATGTCGATCGCCACCCCGTAGCCGGCCACGTAATCGAGGGCCTCCTCTTCGGAGAGGGCCCGACCGCGCCGGCCGATCAGCACCGCCAGTTCCACCTCGTGATGGCAGTCATGGGAGATGGACGGGATAACGACCCTGCCGCCGTTACGGACCAGGCTGCTGGCCGGCTTGATGAAAAGGACCGCCTGGTCGGGCACTTCGTTGCCCAGCTCCCGGATGTGTTCGCTGTAGTTGCGGCCCAGGCAGACGATCTTGCCCACCCGGCAGGTGTTTTCCCCTTCGGTCAATCGGACAGTGTACATCGCAGCACTCCTCATCGGACGAATTCAGTTGCGGGCTTTCGGCAGGGCCCAGTTGTGGCGGATGGCCAGCAGGCGCAGCACGATGACCGCCGCGGCGGCGGCCAGGGCGGACAGGGCCGCCGGAAGCGAGGTGTGATGGAGCACGACCAGCAGCGCAGCGCCGGCCAGGCAGGCCGAGGCGTAGACTTCCTTGCAGAGGATCAGCGGCACCCGGTTGGAAAGGATGTCCCGGACCACGCCGCCGGCGGTGGCGGTCATCACCCCCATCAGCACGGCGCCGAGAAACCCGAGTTCGAAGTTCAGCGCCTTGCCGGTGCCGATGACGACGAAGGTGCCCAGGCCGATGGCGTCGAAGTAGAGCAGCGGGTGTTGCAGGAAATCGAGCTTGCGGTTGAAACAGAAGACGCCCAGGCCGACGGCGATCGAAAGGTAGAGATAGGCCGGGTCCTGCAGGCAGAAGGGTGGGAAATCGCCAAGGAGGATGTCGCGCAGGGTGCCGCCGCCGGTGGCGGTGACGAGAGCGAGCACCAGCACCCCGAACAGGTCCATCTCGCGCCGGATGCCGGCCCAGGCGCCGGAAGCGGCAAAGGCGGCCGTGCCGAGTAGATCGAGAGCGTAGAGCAGGTTCAAGGCCATTTTCCTCCCGGGCCGAGCATAGCCGCTGCCGGACCAAAAAGCAAGAGGTGCCCGGCCCGCCGGGGTATGCTAAAATGAAACGCTCCGGAGATTGAATCCAGACCCCGACACCTCATCGACCAGAAAAAGGCTATTCCATGTTCCTTCCCATCGGCGATGCCCCGAACCCGCCGAAGACGCCCTACGTCAACTACCTCATCATCGGCATCAATATCGCCGTCTTCCTCTTTTTTACCCTGCCGCTCTCCCTGGCTCCGCCCGATCTGTCCGACCCCCTCCTTGTCGAGTATCTCAGGGCCATGGGAGTGCATGGTCCCCGGGCCGTCGAGAGCGCCCTCCAGCATCTGAGGGCCTACGACCTTTTTGTCTTCCGCCACGGTTTCCGGCCCTCCGACCCCTCCCTCCAGTCCCTCTTCACCGCCATGTTCCTCCACGCCGGCTGGCTGCACCTGGCTGGCAACATGCTTTTCCTCTGGATTTTCGGCGACAATGTCGAGCACCGGCTCGGCCGCCTGCAATATCTGCTGGCCTACCTCGGCACCGGGGTGGCGGCGACCCTCTTCTTCGCCCTTTTCGTCCCTGGTTCGCAAGTCCCTCTTCTGGGGGCGTCGGGGGCCATCTCCGGCGTGCTCGGATTCTACTTCCTCTGGTTCCCGCGCAACCAGGTCAAGACCTTCGTCTTTCTCTTCCCCTTCATCATGACCACCTTCATGATTCCGGCCCGTCTGGTTCTCGGTTTTTATCTGCTGGTGGACAACCTCATCCCCTTTCTCGTCACCTCCGGCGGCGGCTCGGGGGTGGCGCACGGCGCCCATATCGGAGGATTCCTCGCCGGGCTCGGTGCCGCCTGGGGGCTGGATCGGCTACCCATGCACCGGGCGAGAGAGGGGGCGCGACCGCAGACGAAGGAAGCAAGGGCCGAGACGAGCGTCGAAGGCGATCCGGCCGCCGCCATCCTCGCCAGCCTCGAACAGGGAAACACGAGCCGGGCCGTTTCCCTCTATTTCGAGCTCGACGGCGCTCGTCAGAGGCGTCGCCTGCCCGCGGCCGCCATCCTGGCTGTCGGCGAGGCCCTGCTCGCCGCGGGCGATTATGAACGGGGCCTGTCGGTCTTCCGCCGATTCATCGCCGAACGCTCCGGCGACCCGGACCTGGACCGGGCCTATCTCGGCGCCGGCAAGGCGATGATTCACATGCCCCGTCGCATCACCAGCGCCTACCAGTACTTCCTGGATGCGGTCGACCTCGCCCGCAGCCGGGAGCTGGCCGACGAAGCGAGGATGCACCTGCGGGCGATCGAGCGTCTGGGGGAGGAGTAGGGTGAGGGTGAGGAGAGTTTGGGAGAGAAGCCCCCTCATCCGGCCTTCGGCCACCTTCCTCCTCAGGGAGAAGGGTTTTTGACAAGGGCCACTGTTTTTTCAAAGTACTTTCAGCAATCTTGGAACCTGTGCCTTTCAGGGCATAGTGGTTCAGTTTGTGGCGCCAGGCGTCAGTCTTCCTGCTCCGGTTCGGCGGGGCCGGGGATTTCCGAAGGCAGCAGCGGTCTTGGCGGGATGTGCTCCGGCAGGCGCAGCAGGGTGACTCCCGGCGGCATCCGCAGCTCCTCGTAGAGGGTTTCGCTGCGGCCGATATTGCCCTTGGAGAGGTGGATCGGCAGCAGGTAGGCCGGGCGCAGCTCGCGAGCCAGGGTGTTGACGTCCTCGGTGCACAGGTGATAGGAAAGACGCGCCTTCTCCAGGTCCTTTTTCAGGTAGGTGCATTCGCAGACCAGGATCGTCACCCCGGCCAGAAGCCGTCCGATTCGGTCGCGGTTCTCGCGGGTAAAGCCGACATCGGTGAGGTATCCGAGGCTCGCGGGAGTTTCCTCCCGGCCGATTTTCTCGTACAGCGCGCGGGAGGGGAACTCCTCCTGGTTTCCGTCCTGTCTCGTCGCCCGGATTGTGCCGCGTTCGAGTTCCCCTCGATAGAAGAGGCGCTTGAGATCCTTCAGCCACGGACCCTTTTCCAGTCCGCGGGCGGCGATCTTGTCCTCGTCGATCCCGAAGGCCGGCTTTTCCGTGAAGCGGAAGAAGAGCGCCGGGATCTTGTGGTCCCCGAGGTCCGCCGCCGCCTGGAGATAATTGTCCTCGAAGATGATCGCCGGCCGCTCCCTTTCCCCCTCGGGGCGGCAGACGAAGCCCTCCGGTCCGGGCAGCAGGAAGGTCCGCATCTTCCCGGGGCCGATTTCGTGGACGCGGAAGGAGCACCAGTAATCCTCGGTCAGGTTCCAGTCGTAGGCGGCAAGCTTGTGGGCCAGTTTTCCGGCCAGGCCCGGCGGCCCGTAGAGGTCGAAGGTGCGCGGCGACACGTGGACGTTGCGGACGAAGGTGTCGATGCCCATGAAGTGGTCCATGTGGGCGTGGCTGATGAAGATGGCCTCGACCGCCTTGAGAACCCGCTTGGCCAGGTGGTGGATCTGGCCGCAGTCGACCAGCAGGTTGCGGCCCCGCGGACGCACCCGCAGCAGGAGCACCGGATCGTCGAGGAGGCCGGAGCAGAAGGTCGGTTCCAGACAGCGGAAGGGCTGGCGCAGGTCCATGGGTCTGATTCGCGTGAGGGGTGAGGAGAAAGATGTGAGGGGTTGCCTCGGTCCCTCCCATTGGTTCAAATTAAAGTATAGCGTATCCGGTTCGGCTCACCGCGTCGGGTTTGAGTCAGGCAGACGGAAGTGTTATCGTAAAACGATTGCAGCGGAATGGGCGGTTTTTCACCTCGCCCCTCACGCCTCACCCCTCACAGGTTCAAGAATGCCATGTTCCATTATTTCGATTACGAAGAGCCGGTATTCCGGCCGCCGTCCGAAGCGCGCTCGCTGATCCTCCAGGCGACCGTCGGTTGTTCGCAGAATACCTGCGGCTTCTGCGGCATGTACAAGATGAAGCGCTTCCGGGCCCGCCCGGAAGCGGAGATCCTGGCCGAAATCGTCTCGGTCCCCGGCCATCATCGCGAGCACATCCAGCGGGTCTTCCTCGCCGACGGCGACGCCCTGGTCTATCCGCAGACGGGCCTCGAAACCATTCTCGATGCCCTGGCCGAAGCCTTCCCCCGGCTCACCCGCGTCGGGGCCTATGCCTCGCCCAACAGCCTGACCACCAAGACGGTCGCGGAACTTGAGGCACTGCGGCGAAAAAAGCTGCGTATCCTCTATTTCGGTCTGGAGAGCGGCGACGCGGAAACCCTGGCGCTGGTCGGGAAGGGATTCGATCCGGATCGGATGCTCGCCCTCTGCCGCAAGGCGCGGGAGGCGGGGATGAAGCTTTCGGTGACGGCGATTCTCGGCCTGGCCGGCGAGGAGCGCAGCCGCGAGCACGCCGTCGCTACCGCCGACTGGATCAACGCCCTGTCGCCCGAGTATTTTTCCCTGCTGACCATGTTCCGGCGCCATAACGACGACTATTTTGGGTCCATCCGGCCGCTCAGCAACGGCCGGGTGATCGAGGAGGCCCTGGCCGTCGTCGAGCGCCTCTCGCCCGGGCGCACCATCCTGCGCTCCAATCACGTCTCCAACATCCTCAACCTGGCCGGCGGTTATCCCAGGGATCGGCAGCGGATCATCGCCCAGGCGGAGTCCGCCCTGGCCGAGGCCCGCAGGCACCCCGCCTGGTTCGACCAGGTGCCGGATTATCGGGAGGATTTGTTCTGATTTTCTTTTCCTGGGAAAGTTCGCGTAATATTGGCCCGACTCAGTAGTGTCCAGTCAGGTTGATGCACCACGCCAAAATCGCCCCTCATCCGCCCCTTCGGGTGAGGGGATAAATGCCAAGGTAGGGGATACTGCAATCACCTAACCGGACACTGCCGGGTTATAACAGGAAATTGTTCGCGCCGGAGGAGAAAATTACTTATATGATGTGGTCCTACGTTGCAGTCGTTTTCGGCCTGGCCCTGCTCGTCTGGAGCGCGGACCGCTTCGTTGAGGGCGCGGCGGCCACCGCCCGCCACTTCGGTGTGCCACCCCTGCTGATCGGGATGGTCATCGTCGGATTCGGTACCTCGGCTCCCGAGATGATGGTCTCTGCCCTGGCGGCCTCCCAGGGAAATCCGGGCATCGCCCTCGGCAACGCCTTCGGGTCCAACATCTCGAATATCGCCCTGATCCTGGGGGTGACGGCGCTCATCAGTCCCATTGCCGTCCATTCCGGCGTGCTGCGTCGGGAATTGCCCATCCTGACCGCCGTCACCGTTCTGGCGGCCGTGCTCCTTTTCGACGGCGCGTTGAGCCGGGTGGATGCCTGGATAATGCTCGGCGTCTTCGCCGGCCTCATGGCCTGGACGATCCGCCAGGGGCTCGCCCGGCGCAGCGACAGCCTGGGGGCTGAAATGGAGCGGGAGCTGGAGACCCGGGAGCAACCCCTCGCCAGGTCCGTCTTCCGGCTGCTGCTCGGCCTGGTGCTGCTCATCGTCAGCTCCCGCCTGCTGGTGTGGGGGGCGGTGGGGATCGCCCGGCATTTCGGCGTCGGCGACCTGATCATCGGCCTGACCGTCGTGGCTATCGGCACCTCGCTGCCGGAGCTGGCATCGTCGGTGATGGCCACCCGCAAGGGCGAGCACGACATCGCCCTGGGCAACGTGATCGGCTCAAACCTTTTCAATACCCTCGCCGTGGTCGGCATAGCCGCCGCCATCCATCCGATGGCGGTTGCCCCCGAAGTTATGACCAGGGATGTTCCGGTCATGGGCGCCCTGACCGTCTCCCTGTTCATCATCGGCTACGGCTTTCGCGGCAGGGCAGGCAGGATCAACCGGTGGGAGGGGGGCCTTCTGCTGGCCTCCTTCGCGGGCTATACGGGCTGGCTTGTCAGGGAGGTGTTGCGCAATGTTCAGTGAGAAGGGGATGGGTCGGACATCCCGGGCGAGCTGAAGCGGAAGGTGTTGCGCCCTTCTTCCTTGGCCCGGTACATGGCCATGTCCGCATTGCCGACCAGGCTGTCGATGTCCTGACCGTCCTTGGGAAAGAGGGCGATGCCGATGCTGGCGCCGACCCGGATCTCTTCCCGGCCGATCGGAAAGGGGGCGGCGAAGGCCTCGATGATCTTGCGGGCAATCACCGCGGCGTCCCCGCTGTGGGCCAGGGTGGCGAGGATAACGACGAACTCGTCGCCGCCAAACCGGGCCGCCGTGTCGCTCTTGCGGATGCATCCCTGAAGCCGTTCAGCGGCCATTTTGAGCAGCTGGTCGCCGGTTGAGTGTCCCAGGGAGTCGTTGATTTCCTTGAAGTTGTCCAGATCGACGAAGAGCACTCCGAAGGGATGGCGGTCCCTTTGGGCCTGGGCGATGCTCTGGCCGAGGCGGTCGAAAAAAAGGAGCCGGTTGGGAAGTTCGGTGAGCGGATCGTGGTAGGCTCGATGCCGGATTGCCATTTCCGCCTGCTTGATGTCGCTGATGTTCTCATGGGTGACAACGATGCGGACCGGTTTTTCCTCGCCGATGCGTCTTGCCCGGCCGATGAACCAGCGCTCCTCATCCTGTGAATGGCAAGGGTAGCCGAGCGAAAATTCTTTCAGGTCTCCCGCGGCAACGGCTCGAATCCCCTGTAGAAAGGCCCTGGCCTCCCGACACTCCTCCTGCGCCGCCTCGCAGATATCCAGGTAGTTGCAACCCTCGCTGATCACATCCGGGTCGGCATCGTTGGCGGCGGCAAAGTCCCGCCAGGCCTGGTTGACGGAGATGATCGTCCCTTCCTGGTCGAGGATGGCGATGTGCTGTGACAGGGCATCGATGACCGCGTGGGCAAAACGGCCTGCCCCGGCCACTTCATCGTGGTTGTGCCAGTGCTGGATCGCCAGGGCGTAGAGATCGGCCAGGCGCCTGACGGCCGTCAGGTCCTCGTCGGTGTAGTCACTCGGGGCGTTGGCGACGGCAATCTGTCCGACCAGCGTCTCGCCGGCCATGGCCGGAACCGCGATCAGGCATTCAATAGGAAGATGGCCCTCCGGCGTGCCGACGGTGCGCGGGTCCCGGCCGGGGTCGTTGCTCAGCACCGGTTGCCGGTGTTTCAGCGACCAGCCCCAGAGCCCATTGAATTCCTTGAAGACGAATGCCTTGTCCGCGACCCGGCATTCTTCCCAGATGTCCCGCGTCATCGTTTCGGCGACAAGGTATCCCGTTTCCCGGTCGATCTGGCCGACATAGCCGAAACGGCTGCCGGTGAGGGCCTTGGCGTGGTCGAGGACCATCGAGGCCAGGTCGGGAAGGGACGTTCCCGCCAGCAGGGCGCCGGCGAGATCGGCCAGGGCGGAATTGATCCGGGCCTCGCGGAACAGGGACTCGCCGGTGCGCTTCTGTTCGGTGATGTCGACCATGGCCGCCATGATCCCTTCCACCGTGCCGTTCTCCCCGTACAGCGGGGCGGTGGAGAGGCGAATGTCGATGGCCGCCCCGTCCTTTCTGCGGCGCCGCAATTCCACCCCGTCCAGGGCCTCGCCCTGAAGAACCCGTTCGCGAAGCGCCAGGAATTCCCCTTTTTTTTCCGGCGGAACCATGGGGTTGACCTGGCCGAGAACTTCCTCGCGGGTCCAGCCGAAAACCCGCTCCGCGGCCGGGTTCCAGAGTGTCGTCAGGCCGTCGGCGTCGAGGGACTGAATGGGGATCGGCGATGCCTTGATCAGGGTCTCGAAGGCCTGCGACATTTCATCGGATATCATCCGGGCGCGATGAATTCTCCGCAAATTGCGCAGAACGAGGAAAAAGAGAAGGACGGCCGTGACGGTGACGAAGAACCAGCCCTTGTAGGTCTGCAGCCGGTTGAGTTGCCTCGGGTCGAGGGAAAGCCGGGTCAGAAGGGCGTCCGAGAGGAAGATCCAGAGGCAGCCGAAGATCAGGTAGGCCCCGACGATTCCCAGGGCGGAACGAAGAGGGGAAAAGGCTCGGGTTGTCCTGCCGGTATTTTCCATATAGGGCAAATCCGCGATGAATGTTTCCCGCTTGGCAGAGGCCCGTCATCAGATTCCCGGGCTTCGGGGAGAATATTCCGTGGCATGGGTTTTTATAACGAAGTTTCGGTGGCTTGCCAGACCCAGGGAATGAATTTACTGCAAAAATGGCAGGCAGGTCAATATCTTCGCGAATTTTTTATCATAGGAGGTACCCCCGCCGCGCGCAGCAGGATTCTGCTCAGTTCGAGTGAAGAACGCCGGTTGGCCGGTTCCGGTGGGCCTGCAGCCAGTCGACGAAATCCTTCGCCGGCATGGGCCGGGCGAAATAGTAGCCCTGGATCTCCTCGCAGCCCTCTCCCCGCAGAAACTCCAGCTGCTCCCGGGTCTCGACCCCCTCGGCGATCACCTTCAGGTTGAGACGGTGGGCCATGGCGATGATGGCCCGGATAATTTCCGTATCGTCCGAATCGCTCTGCACGTTGCCCACGAAGGAACGGTCGATTTTCAGACAGTCCACGGGCAGGCGTTTCAGGTAGCTGAGCGACGAGTAGCCCGTGCCGAAATCGTCCATGGTAATGCCTATCCCCATGTCCCGCAATCGTTTCAGGGCCTCGATGGCGAGTTCCGGCTGGACCATGACGGCGCTTTCCGTGATCTCCAGCTCCAGCCAGCGTGACTCGAGTCCGGTCTCCTCGAGAATGCGGCTGACGGTTTCCACCAGGTTTCCTTCCTTGAACTGACAGGTCGAGAGGTTGACCGCCACCTGTAAAGGCGGCAGGTGCAGGCTGTTCCAGAGGCGGGTCTGGGAGCAGGCCATGCGCAAAACCTTTTCGCCGATCGGAATTATCAGGCCGCTTTCCTCGGCGTGGGGAATGAATTCGCCCGGCGATACCAGCCCCCGCTCGGGGTTCTGCCAGCGCAGCAGAGCCTCCATGCTGGAGACCGTTCCCTTGAAGATGTCCAGCTTCGGCTGGAAGGCGAGGAAAAACTCCTCCCGCTTCAAGGCATGGCGCAAGCTTGTATGCATCGCCAGGCGCTCCTGGACCTGCAGGTTCAGGGACTCGGAGAAGAACTGGTAGCGGGCGCGGCCGAGCTTCTTGGCTTCGAAGGTGGCCGCGTCGGCCTTTTTGATCAGTTCCTCGACGCTCTTTCCGTCGTCGGGATAGAGGGCGATGCCGATGCTGCCGCTCAGGTAGATCTCTTCGGGGCTCAAGTGCATGGGCTGGGAAAGAGTTTCGAGAACCTTTCGGGCCACCGTGGCGGCCATTTCCGTGCTCGGCAGCTCGCCCACCGCAATGGTGAATTCGTCGCCTCCCATATAGGCCACCGTATCGCTCTGCCTGATCTCTTCCGTGAGGCGCTGGGCCACCTGCAGCAGAATGCGATCGCCCGCGCCATGTCCCATGGTGTCGTTGATGTCCTTGAAGTTGTCCAGGTCGATGAAGAGCAGGGCGATCTGGCTTTCGTTGCGCTCCGCTTCGTGGATGGCGTGCTGCAGCCGGTCCTGGAAGAGGTTGCGGTTGGGCAGCCCGGTCAGCGAATCGTAGTAGGCGAGGTAGCGCAGACGCTCCTCGACGTCCCGCAGGTGAGTGATGTCGGTGGCGATGCTGACGAATTGGGAGATCTCTCCCTTCTCGTCACGGATGGCGTTGATCGTCATCAGGCTGGAGAAAATCTGTCCATCTCTCCGCCTTCCCCGGATCTCGCCCTGCCACCTGCCGACCTCCAGCAGGGTCCTGGCGTGATTCTCGTAGAACTGGTGGTCGTGGTCGTGGCAGGTGAACTTGAAGATGCGCATGTCCTCGCCGAGAATCTTTTCCCGATCGAAACCGGTGATGCGGCAGAATGCGGGATTAACGTCGATGATTTTGGCCTGGGGATCGGTTATGGCGATCATCTCGTCGCTGTTTTCGAAAACCTCCTTGGCCAGCACCAGTTTCTCCTCGGCTTGCTTGCGTTCGTGAATGTCCTGGATGATCCCCGAGACGCGGGCGGGCCGTCCGCCCGGGCCGGCGACCGCCTCCCCCTGGACGTGCACGAAGCGCGACGGCCCCTGGGAAGGCATGAGCCTGAAATCGAGGGCGAAGGCGTCACCCCGTTCGGCACCCTTCAGCGCTTTCTCCAGCGCCGGCCGGTTCTCGGGATGGACAAGTTCCAGGAATTCGCCATGGCTGTGGGCCGAATCCGGCTCCCAGTTCAGAATCCGGCGGGCCTCCTCCGAGCAGAAGAGACCGTCGGTTTCGAGGTTCCACTCCCAGTTTCCGAGCCTGGCGATGCGCTGGGCGTTAGCCAGCGCCATCTGGCTCCGGCGGATCTCCTGAAAGGCCTGGCTTGCCCGCAGCATGTAGCGGACGTGGAACCCCAGGTTGGGCCAGGTGATCGGTTTGGTGATGAAGTCGCTGGCCCCCAGGGTGTAGGCCCGGTGGATCGATTTGCGGTCGTCCAGGCCGGTGACCATCAGGATCGGCAGGTATTCGGCCCCCGGCAGCCGGCGCAGCTCGGCGCAGGCGGTGAAGCCGTCCATGACCGGCATCACCACGTCGAGCAGAACGATGTCCGGCATCGACCTCTGTACCGCTTCCAGGGCCAAAAGGCCGTTGGTGGCGTCCTCCACCGCGAAGTTCGCCCCCTCCAGGGCTTTGCGCATCAGCAGGCGCATCGCTTCGTCGTCGTCGACGACCAGAACCCGGGGGTTGTCGGGAGCAGATGTCCTATGCGTCATGATCCTCTCCGGCAATATGCTGCAGGGCCTGTTTTACCCTGGGAAACTCGGTCCGTATGGCGCCCAGCAGCTTCCCGCCCTCCTCGATTCGATTCTCCCGGGCTGCCATCTCCAGTTCCTTGCACAATTGGGAAAGACGCAACCCACCGATGTTGGCGCTGCTCGATTTGAACGAATGGGCGGTCCTTTCCAGCAACTTCGCATCATTCAGGTCGATCGCTTCACTCAGGGCCTGGAGCAGTTCCGGGGCGTTGTGGATGAACAGGTCGACCACCTTCCCCACCAGATCGCCCCCCTCGGTTTGCAGGGCCCTGATCTGCTCCAGGGCCCGGGGATCGAGAGGGCCATCGTCGGCCTCGGGTGCCGGAGGCAAGGCCTTGTCGGAGTCTGACTCCTCGGCGCTGTTCGTATTTCCCTGTTTCCCCGCAGCGTCCTCCGACGGCATCCACTTTTCAAGCAATCCCTGGAGCTGATCCCGGCTGAAGGGTTTGCAAAGGTAGTCGTCCATGCCCGCTGCCAGGCACATCTCCCGGTCTTCGGAGAAGCCGTGGGCCGTGACCGCGATGATGGGATGGCGGCTCGGCTCTCCGGCACTTCTCTCCCGTTCCCGCAACCTGCGGGTTGTTTCGAAACCGTCCATGCCCGGCATCTGACAATCCATGATGACCAACTCGTATTCGTTGCGGGTCATCAGTTCCAGGGCCTCCTCGCCGCTGGTGGCGGTGGTGACCCGGCAACCGAAATTCTCCAGCATGGCCGCGGCCACTTCGAGATTGACCGGGGTGTCCTCCACCAGCAGCACCCGGCCCGGAGATCCGCAGGGGCAGGCGGCCTGGGGTGGCTGGTCGGAAAAACGATGAGCGCCGGCGCGGTCCGCCTTCGGCGCCGGGAACATACAGCGGAAGGTGGCGCCCTGCTGGGGCAGGCTTTCCAGCCGGACCCGACCGCCCATCCGGGATACAAGGCGCTGGACGATGGCCAGGCCCAGGCCGGTTCCCCCGTAATGGCGGGAGAAGGTGCCGTCGACCTGGAAGAAGGCCTCGAACACCCGCTCCTGAAGCTGCGCCGGGATGCCGATGCCGGTATCGGAAACCGCCAGTTCCAACTCCCTCTCTCCAGGCTTCAGGGAGACGGTGACCGTTCCCCCCGGCGGGGTGAACTTGACGGCGTTGTCGAGCAGATTGACCAGTACCTGCCTGAGACGGCGGGGGTCGATCGGAAAGGTCTCCGCGGTTCCATCGCCGGCAAGTCTCAGGTCGATCCCCTTTTCCGAGGCCTTTTCGCGAAAGGGCAGCAGGGCGCTGTCGAGAAAGGATCCTAAATCGATCGACTCGTAAGCGGCAGTGTCGTCGTCCGGTTCCAGCCGTGCGAATTCGAGAATGTCGCTGATCAGCTTCAGCAGGCGGGTGCCGCTTTCGTGGATGTTGCGCAGGTTCTTTCTGCAGGTCTCCGGACGCTCATCCTCCTGGTTCAACAGCAGCTCCGAACAGCCGAGAATGGCGTACAGCGGCGTGCGCAGCTCATGAGACATGGTGGCGAGGAAATCGTTTTTTGCCCGGTTGGCGGTTTCGGCCCGGATCTTTGCCGCTTCCAGTTCCCGCGTTCGGGCCTGCACCATCTCCTCCAGGTGTTCCCGGTAGTGCTGGAGCTGCAGCTCCGATTCTTGTTTCTGTCTCCGGGCCTCCTTCTCCTCCAGCGCCCGGAGGATGGAGGGAACCAGCTTGAACGGGCGGTCCTTGATGACGTAGTCGGTCGCTCCCCGCCGGAGGGTTTCGACGGCTATCTCCTCCCCGAGGGAACCGGTGACGAAGATGAAAGGGATGTCGCCCCCCTGTCTCTGCAATTCCTTCAATGCCGCAAGCCCGTCGAAGGTCGGCAGACGGTAGTCGGCAAGAATCAGGTCCGGGGCGAACCCGGTGAGCATTTCGGCGAACTTTTCCGCCGAATCGACCCGCAGGAGCTCGAAGGAGAGTCCCCCCTTGCGCAGCTCCCGATCGATCAAGGTCGAGTCGTCGGGGTTGTCTTCGAGGTTGAGGATGCGCAGTTTACCGTTCATGGGCGCCTCTTTTGGCAGGGGATGCCGCCGGAGAGATAGGGCGGCTTGTTCAAGGTTAACAAAAATTTTTCTCTTCTGGTTGAATTCCCCGCGGCTTGCTGCGTTGATTGTGAAGGAATACAGAAATCAGGATTCGGAATTCAGGAGAACTGCTGAAACTTGATATTCTGGTTTTCTTCCGACTTCCGGATCCTGAATTCCGAAGGTTGATACCTCACAGCAACTTACGGGGTAGTTCCTTCGCCCTCGACCAATTTCTCCAGGGCCCTCCGCGCCCTGTCGAAGGCGGATTCAACTTCCGCGATGCGGGCTGGGGCGTCTTCGACTTCACCGGCAGCCGAATCAGCCTCCAGCACCCCGCACAGCTCCGCCACCCGCCTCGCTCCCAGAATCGCGCTGCTCGACTTCAGGCTGTGCGCCGTGCGATGAATGGCGTCGGTGTCGCGGTGGGCGGCGGCATCCTCGAGGGTTCTTAGCAACTTCGGAGTCTCTTCGAGGTAGCGCCCGACCACGCGGGATAGCAGGCCCGGTTCCCCCGATCGCTGAAGCGCCCGGATCTCGTCCAGGGCGCCGGCGTCGAAAATACCGGATTCGACATCCGGCGCTGACTCCGAGCGGCACTTCAACGCCTCGTTCATTTCCATTTCCGGTAGCCAGCTCTCAAGCAGTTGCGCCAGTTCCTTTTTGGAAAAGGGCTTGCTCAGGTAGTCGTCCATTCCCGCGGTCAGGCATTTCTCCCGGTCGCCGGCCAGGGCATGCGCGGTCATGGCGATGATCGGTACCGGTTTTCTGGCCCCGGCGCACTCCTCCTCCCGGATTTTTTCGGTCGCGTCGAAACCGTCCATTTCCGGCATCTGGCAATCCATGCAAATGAGATCGTAGTGCACGGCGGCGGCGGCGCTGACCGCTTCCCGACCGCTGTTGACCGTGTCGACCCGGCAGCCGAAGGCCTCCAGCATGGCCCGGGCCACCTCCTGATTGACGGGGTTGTCCTCGGCAAGCAGGATCCGCCATTGCCGCCAGCCGCTTTGCGCCGGGAAGGCCGGGGCCTTCTCGGCCTCGCCCGGCGGTAAGGGGAGAATGCAGTGGGCTGCCTGTTTTTCGAAGCGGGCAGTGAACCGGAAGGTCGAGCCCGCTCCCCGCTTGCTGTCGACGCCGATTCTTCCGTTCATCATTTCGACGAGTTCCCTGGAGATGGCCAGGCCGAGACCGGTGCCGCCGAACCTGCGACTGTTGCTGCTGTCCACCTGGCAGAAGGATTCGAAGAGCCGGTCCCGGTCCCGGGGAAGAATCCCGATGCCGGTATCTTCCACCTCGAAGTGCAGGGTCGCTTCTGTTTCGCTCTCTTCGGCCCGCGTGACGCGGACCGCGACCATGCCTTTCTCGGTAAACTTGATAGCATTGCCGACCAGATTGACGAGAACCTGGCACAGGCGGTCTTCATCGCCGAGCAGGAAACGCGGGACGGTCTCCGCCACCCGGGTAGTCAGGTCCAGGCCCTTGCGCCGCACCGTTTCGGAGAAGAGGTTCCGGACTTTCTCGATGGCCTGTCCCAGGTCGAAGGGCTCCCTTCTCAGCTCAAGCTTGCCGGCCTCGATCCTGGAGAAATCGAGCAGGTCGTTGATCAGGTTCAGCAGGGATTTGCCGGAAACCTGGATGCTTTCCACGAAGCGGCGTTGCCGTTCGTTCAGATCGGAGTCGACGAGCAGCTCGGCCATGCCGAGCACGCCGTTGAGGGGGGTGCGGATTTCGTGGCTCATGTTGGCCAGGAACCGTGATTTGATCCGGTTGGCGTTCTCGGCCTGCTCGGCGGCCTCCCGGGCCGAATCGATGGCGGCCTGAAGCTCGGCGGTGCGTTCTTCCACCAGGTCCTCCAGGTTCTCCTGGGTCATCATGTCCTGCTCCCGGTAGTCGCGCAGGCGGCGGACCATCCGGTTGAAGGACTCGGCCAGCTCGGCCACCTCGTCGCTGCCCCGGATTTCCACCAGGTGGTCGAGATTTCCGCCGGCGATCTCGTTCGCCGTCGCCGCCAGTTGCCCGATCGGCGAGGCGATCTTCCGGGAGGCGAGAGTGGAAAGGAGAGCGCCGACCAGAATGAGCACCAGGGTGGCCAGGGCCGCCCTCTCGATGAACGCGACCAGCTCCCGGTGGAGCGCCTCGAGGTCCATCCCCAGGTCGATGTAGCCGATGGCCCGGGCCCCGCGGTCGAGGTCCGGGAAGAGCTCCGAGGAATTTTCGGGAGGATGGCTGACGACCGGGGCGTAGAGATCCAGGAAGCGATGTCCGCTGGCGGTGTCGACCAGTTCCCGTATCCGGACGCCTAGACGGCGGCCGTCGCTGTTGGCGGAAGGGTCCGGCGGAGGCTCGTTCAAGGGGAAGCGGGAAGCTGAAACCAAAACCTCCCCTTGCCGGTTCAGAATGCGGATATAGCTGATATCCGCGTCATCCAAAGTGCCCTTGACCAGGTTTTCGAGAAATGCCTTGTCCTCGGTGTAAATGCCGTATTCGCTGTTGTCCGCAAGCATTTCGATCATTGTCCGGCCGTGGGCATGCAACCGTTTGGTGCTGTGTTCGATCTCATCGGCAATGATGAAGGAGCAAATTACCACGGAGGTCGCCAGGATCATGCCGATGGTCAGCATGTTGAACTTGGTGGCGATGCTGTTCCGTCCTGTGGGGGTGTCTGAAGCCATGAACCGTCCTTAAAAGAGCTCTTCGGCGCCCGCCTTGACCGACGGGGAAAAGTCGATCCTCATCTTCCGCGCGGTCTTGAGGTTCAGAACGTAACGAACGGTGCGCGGAGGCACGGGCGGAAGCTTGGCGACCGGCACTCCGGCCAGGGCCTTTTGCGCCATCTCGCCGCACTGGAGGCCGATCTCCCGGTAATCGCGCTCGAGGGCATAGATGGCGCCTGCCTTCACCCAGGCAGCGGAAAGGCCCACGAAAGGGATCCGGTTGCGGAAGGAAAAAAGCAGAATATCCCGCGCGGTCTGGGGATTGAGCACCACCCGGTCGCTCAGACCCCAGATGGCGTCCGCCGTATTGGTCAGTTTGTCGAGGGCGGTCGGCAGGTCCCGGGGCGAATCGACCCTCTCGGGCACCAGTTTCAGCCCCTGCTTTCCGGCCGCAATGGCCGCCTTCCGGATGTGGTCGTTATTTTCCTCCGGGTTGAAAAGAACACCGATCCTCCTGCTCTCGGGCAGCAGGCGCCGCATCCACTCGAACTGGACCCGATAGGGAAACTCCAGGTAGACGCCGGTGGCATTCTCCCATTCGCGCAGGCTCTCTTCCCGCAGGACGAGCCCGGCAATGAGGGGAACATCCCGGATCTTCTTCGCGGCCTGATCCAGGGCCAGCGTGCCAAGGGCGAAGACGAGGGCGGGCCCGTCCTGCTGTATCTTTTTCACTGCCCGAATCGCCTCGAGCAGTTCTCCGTTGAGAAAGTAAACGTCGAATTCGGCGTCGATTCCGCCGGCTGCCAGGTGTTGCTTAAAGGCACTCAGACAGGAGCGAAAAGGCTTGTTGTCCAGACCCACCAGGATGGCGATTCGTGTCTTCCCGGCCGGTGCGGCCCAGGGAGCTCCCGTTCCCATCGCCAGAAGGAAGAGGGTCAGCAGAAGGCCCCGGATGATTTTTGGTCCGGCGTGCAACATGCCTTCTCCTAGAAAAGGTAGGTCAGCTTGACGCGGAAGAGCCGGCCGTCCTGCTCGATGGTTTCCTGCCGGAAGGCCCCGGAGGCGGGATCGGCGTACTCCTTGTCGAACAGGTTGTAGACGCTGGCCGACGCTTCCAGTCCCTTCACCAGGTGACGGCTGAACAGGGTCAGGTTGGTCACGGCATAGCTGCCGACCTCGTCCCTGGAGACCGTCTTGCGGCGACTCGTGTACTGCTCCTCGATGCCGAGAGAGATCCTGTCCTTCCATACCGGAACGATCAGGTTGAGTTTCGCCAGGTGTTTGGGGGAATTGGACAGTATGCGTCCGCTGTCGGCATTTTCCACCTCCTGAAAGGTGTAGCTGATACGCCCCTCGAGGCCGCCGTCCAGATGCCCCTCCATCTCCAGCTCGATCCCCCAGGCCTCGACCTCGTCCAGGTTGTCGAAAAAAACGAGGGGTTGTCCCGTCTCTTCGCTGATGTCGTTCGGTTCGAGGGTGAAATCGATCAGGTCCTCGATCTCGTAGTAGAACCCCGACGCGACCCCTCGCAGGCGATCGGCGAAATAATGCTCGCAGACGACCTCATAGGTGCGGATCTTCTCCGGATCGAGGTCGGGATTGGGCTTCTGGGTCGCCAGGCCGTCGTGATAGTAGAACTCGAAGGCATTCGGTGCCCGGAAGGCCTCGCCGTAGAGCAGCTTGAGAGAGGTTTCGTCGCGCAGGTTGTAGATCAGCGCCAGGCGGGGATTGACGGTGTCGCCGAAGGTGTCGTAGTGGTCGTAGCGCACGCCGAGGTTGAGGATCAGGCGGCCGGAGATGCGGAATTCATCCTGAGCAAAGAGGGCCCAGCTTTCCGAGCTCTCCTGCGAATTGAGGTAGACGTCCAGGTCGTAGTTTTTCTGGTCCTGGCGAAAGTTGTTCCGGTATTCACCGCCAAAAAGAATCCGATGCTTATCGAGCAGCTGTTTGCCGACCCGAAACTCCGCATCCCACCATTCGCCGCGAAATACGTCCTTGTTGATGACGATGAAGGGGGTGGCGGTCGGCGAGTAGTCGTAAACGTAATCGGCGTCCTGGGCATAATAATTGTAGCCGAGCCTGGCCAGGACATCCAATTGGTTGGCCAGGCGGCTTTCGTATTTCAGCTGGCCGATCCATTGCCGGATCTTGGCCTTGTTTCTCGGGTCGTTGAACAGCGTGCCGAAAGGGGCGGTGGGAGCCTTCTTTTCCTTTTCGACATACCCTCCCTCCAAGGTGAAGTCGCCCAGGGAAAACTTGCCGAAAGCGTTGGAGACCTTATCCTCGTCAGCGTCTTCGGCGATGCCGTGATTGGTTTCGGGCGCATCGAATTCCCGGATGTACAACCGGTCGTCTCCCTCGCTTTCATGCCGGGTTCCGGAGAGGAGCAATTCCGTTCCGGTCTGAAAACGGTCGCCGTAGCTGAGTCGACCAGTGTAGGTTTCCTGGGAACCGGCGGCGCCCGAGATTTCCACGCCCTTCAGGTCCCGGCCCCGTTTGGTGATCACGTTGATGACCCCGAAAAAGGCGCTGGTACCATAGAGGGACGAACTGGGTCCGCGAATGACCTCGATCCGGTCGATGAGGTCGACGTCGAGGATGAATAGGGTGTCGACCGAGGCCGCGCCGAAAATGCTGTCGTTGAGACGCAGGCCGTCGATCAGCAGCAGGAAGCGGCTGTTGGTATCCCCCGGCCTGTTGAAGCCCCGTACTCCCGCTTGATGGATGGTTCTGTCGTAGGTGATATGAAAGCTTCTGAGACTGCGCAGGATATCGGACAAGGTGCGGTAGCCGTATTTCTTTATCTCCTCGGCGGTGACGATGCTCACCGACGAGGGGGCCTCGGTGACCTTCTGCTCGTACTTGGAGGCGCTGAAGACCGAAGGAATCTTCTGAAACAGCAACATTTCATCACCCTGGAGGTCCGCCGCAGACGAGGAAGACCAGCTGGCAAGAGCGAGAACCAGGGCGGTGAAGATAACCGAATTGAATCGCAACGATGACATCTTACCCTCTTTCAGCCGGATGTAATCCGTTTACCCTGCGGTTTGCGCCCCGGCGCCCGGCATGCCGTGGTTTTCAGGGTGGTTGTCGATTCCAGGTAATCGAAAGGTTCGCCGAAACCGTACCAGTTTTCGATTCGTCTCAAAAAACGGACCCCACTGAAAATGCGGAATTGATATCGGCTCCAACCGGTGGTCGTCCGCGCATGCATGGAGAGTTTGAAAATATTTCGTTTTTCCGCCTCTTCGCACAGTTTCCGAATCAAGTAAATACTCAGGTTGCGATGTCGCTGCTCGGGCAAAATCTGGATCGTGTCCAGATACAACCTTTCGGAGTCATCTTGCATGTCGGGATCCCACCGGCGCAGTTCCTCGAAAACGCGGCTCTGAGGAATGCCCAGCAGGTGGCCTATGACGGTTCCGTCCTGACCCCGCATGACGATATTTAAATTCCTCTCGTCTCGGAGCGCTTCCGCGAAATATTGGCCCGATTTGTCGTACTGCATATGCGTGGGAATGGCCTTTTTATGTAACGCCACCAGTTCGGCAACGAGTTTTTCATCGAATCCGGCGGCGGTGCGGACGGTCACGCTGCTCATGCAAGGAAACCTTTCCTTCCCTTCAGTCACGGTCTGCCTTGGGATATTACGGCCGGGGCGTTTGGTGTCAGGCAACGCGTCACTTCCTCCTCCAACTGACCGGGATACCACGACCAGAAGGGTTTTCGTTCTTCTTCGACGGGGACCAGGGGGACAACCAGCGGGTCGAGTCCGAACCGTTCTTTGACCTCATCCATGGCGGGACGAATGATTTCCCTGGTGAATTCCGCCTCGTGGCCCTCTACGTGGAAGTTCTCGAATAGAACCCCGCCGCAGAGGAAAAGAGCAAAGAGCTTGGGCCAGAAGAGGGCCGGCTTGCAGCCCATGGCCGTCAGCCATTCCGTGTTGTCGGTTATTTCGATCTCGGGCAGAAGGGTGCGGAGAAGGCGGTGGTGAAAGCCGAGAAAATCCTCGCCCCAGAGCGTGTCGATGGCCGCGAATGGTTTCCCGTCGAACTTCATGAAATCGACGATTCTGCAGGAGGTGGATATTTCCTCGCCCGCTTCGCTCCTGCCCTGGAAAAATGTCATCACCCCAAGAAGAATCTTGTCCCGATTCATGGTGCAGAACTTGTCGCCGGTATATTCGGGGCAGACCGGATCGAGGCCGATCGTCCGGACGGCCTGCGAAAAGCGGATGAAATCGAAATTCGGCGTCGCCACGGGGCGCGCCAGCACCGCGCGCGGCCGGTCGCGCAAAAACTCCGGTATCTCCCCCACATAATCCGCAACCTGTCGCCGAAGGGCGGGATCGCGCCGTCGTTCCCGGACCATTTTCCTTGCTTCTTGCAGGGGAACGTACATCGCTGTTCCTCTCGTGCCGGTTGCTAAAGCCACAAAATGTCAGACTTGCCGCGGAGAACGCGGAGAACGCGGGCCAAAAAACCGAAGGCCGGTCGAACGCAGATGCACGCAGGTAAAATCGGATAAAACCAAAGCGAGATCGGGAAAAGACGTTGAGAATTTATTCGCTTTCATCCGCCTTTATCTGCGTTCGAAAAAAGATTTTGGCTTGCCTTCGCTGTTGCAAACCTGATCTCTACGATCGGCTCAATCTTCGATACTCGGTCTTATAAAACCTGATGAGCTCCCTACCTTTTTCGGAATCTTCCCTCAGGGCAGGGGGCAACATTCTGATATGGAATATTTTTTCCCCCTTGCGCGACGTCCCCAGGCAATTCATACCGATGGCTTCACATATCTTTTCGCCCATCGGGGTCGCGCGGGCCGCAATGTCCTCGAACACTATTTTTTTCGACCTTCCTATCTCCAGCAAGAAGCAGATGAAATTAAAGAGCAATCCTTTCAATATTCCCTGTCCCCGGGAATCCGGCTCAACCACCATGGAGGCCATGTACAGATGATGAATTGCATTTGCCCCGTCGGGATCACCGTATGAAACGACATCCTCCGGAGTGAGCACTTCATCGAGGTCCGGGTCGAGGACTCTGCTGAAGGCTTCCGGCGACAGAGGAATGGCGCTGATGTATCCGACAACGCGGTCCGTCGACCGGTCCTTCGCCGCGATGCAGATGTCCGGGTTCCTCCGGTGAATCGCTTCCGCTGTTTCCAGAGGGGCGGTAAGCCCCTCGCCGTACGCCTTTTTGTTCAGTTCGACGATGTCGGCCAGGTCCTTCGGGACTATATCTCTTCCCCGGACAATCACGATTTCCCTGTTCATGTCATTTCCTTGCTTTCTCGGTCACTGCCCCAGGCCAAAAAGCCTTCTTCCTGATGGAGAAAGTGCCCTCTCACCATACCATCTCCAGAAACACCTGGACGATATGCGGGTCGAAATGGCTCTCGGCTCCGGCCCGGAAATGATTTCGAATCTGCTCCTCCTCCCAGCCGTGGTGGTAGGGGCGATCGGCGACCAGGGCGTCGTGGACGTCCACCACGGCGAAGATGCGGGCCGCCAGGGGAATCTGCTTGCCCTTGAGCCCCCGCGGGTAGCCGGTGCCGTCCCAGCGCTCGTGATGGGCATAGGGGATGTCGATGGCCGGCCGCAAAAAGGCGATGGGCGCGAGGAGTTCGTAGGCGATCTGGGGATGGCGGTTCATCAGTTCGTGCTCTTCCTCGGTGAGCGGCCGCGGCTTGTGCAGGATGCGGTCCGGAATGCCCATCTTGCCGATATCGTGCAGTAGCGCCCCCCGCCGCATGTGGACGATCTCCTCCTCGCCGAGTTCCAGGGTGCGGGCGACCCGGACGGTCATGTCGGCCACCCGCTGGCTGTGTCCTTCGGTCTCCCGGTCGCGCAGGTCCAGGGCCCGGGACCAGCCTTCGATGGTGGTGTCGTAGGCCAGGCGCAGTTCGATGTTGGAGCGTTGCAGGTCGTCGAAGAGAGCGGCGGCGTCGATGGCGATGGCGGCCTGGCCGGCCAGGGCGTCGAGGAAGTCGAGCCAATCGGCATCCGGAGAAAAGGGGGTGCGGTGGAAGAGCTCGAGCACTCCCTTGACGTGCCCCTTGGCGACCAGGGGGACGGCGAAGTGGGCGCAGAAACCTTCGGCCTCGAAGAGGGCGGAGCGGTTCTGCTCCGGCGCCACCTCGTCGAGGTCGGGGATGTGGACGCTGCGCCGCTCCAGAGCGGACCGGCCGATGGTGCCCGAGCCGAGGCGGATGGCGGTGCGTTCGATCTGCCGGGAACGCAGGCCGCGGCCGGCGGCGTACTCGAGGACCTGGGCGTGGGAGTTCAACAGCAGGACGGCGGCGGCGTCGACGTGCAACTGGCCGACGACCTGGTCGAGGAAGACGTTGAGGGTGACCCGCAGATCGAGACTGGAGGTGATCGCCATGTCGATGTTGCGCAGGGCGGTGATGCGTTGAAGCTGCTTCTGCACCTGAAGTTGCGCTTCGTGCCGTTCCCTCCGGATCCCGGCTTCCCGCAGCTCCCGGTCGACCGCCGGACCCAGCCGGGTCAGCTTGTCCTTCATGATGTAGTCGTGGGCGCCGGTGCGCATCAGCTCCACGGCAGTCTCCTCTCCGATCTTGCCGGAAACGACGAGGAAAGGGATGTCCCGCCCGCTCTCCTTCAGCAGATCCAGGGCGTCCAGGCCGGTGAAACCGGGCATGCTGTAGTCGGAGAGGACGGCATCCCAGGTCTTCTCCGCCAGGGCCCCTTTCAGACTCTCCGGCGTGTCGACCCGGTCGGATACGAGTCCCCGGCCGTCCTTGCGCAGCTCTCGCAGGACGAGCAGGGCGTCGTCTTCGGAGTCTTCCACAAGCAGGATGCGCAGGGGATTCGACATCGGTCACCTTCCTTCCTGAATCCGTGAGTTCGTTATCGCAACGCCGATCTTACGCGGCATCGCCGATTTCACCGGGTGAGGGGTGAGGAGTGAGGGGTGATTTCCAGGACTAAACAAGAGCTCGCGCTTTTTCTCCTCACTCCTTGCGCCTCACACCTCACGGATTCACCTCCATGGCCCGGGCGGACTTTCGTTGAGCAGAAGCCAGTAGAGGCCGAGCTGCTTCACCGCTTCGCTGAAGCGGAGAAAGTCCACCGGCTTGCGGATGTAGCTGTTGCATCCGAGTTCGTAGCCCCGGATGAGGTCGTGCTCCTCCCGGGAGGAGGTCAGAATCACCACCGGGATCAACCGGGTGTGCTCCTCGCGCGCATCTTCTTCAGCACATCCAGACCCTCGATCTTCGGCAGCTTGAGATCGAGCAGGACGATCGCCGGTGTCTCGCGGGTATCGCGACCGGCGTGGCTGCCCGTGCCGAAGAGGTAGTCGAGGGCCTCCACCCCGTCGCGGGCCACCACGATGTCGTTGGCGATGTTGTTCTTGCGCAGGGCACGCCGGGTCAGCTCGACGTCGTCCGGATTGTCCTCGACCAGCAGGATCTTCTTTTCCATCATTTCAACTTTTTTCCTCGGGCGAATCGGGTTGCAGGGTAAAGAAGAAGGTGGCGCCGCGCTCCACTTCACCTTCGGCCCAGACCCGTCCGCCATGGTGATCGATGACCCGCTGGACCAGGGTCAGGCCGATTCCGGTCCCCGGGAACTCCTCTGCCGTGTGCAGGCGGTGAAAGGTCAAAAAGAGCTTGTCGGCGTAGGCCATGTCGAAACCGGCACCGTTGTCCCGCACGAAGAAGTTTCTTTCGCTTCTGTCCCCGGTGACTCCGAATTCGATGCGGGCCTCGGTTTTTCTGGCGGTGAACTTCATGGCATTGCCGAGAAGGTTGTCGAGCACCACCCTCAGCAGATGGCTGTCGCCAACGGCGGTCAGTCCTTCCTCGATCAGGCAATTCACCCGCCGCTGTGGATCGATTTGCAGAAGGTCCTTCAGCGCCTCGCCGGCCAGGGCGCTCAGATCGACCTTTTCGGTCTGAAGCTGGTGGCGGGAGATGTGCGACAGTTGCAGGATGTCGTCGATCAGTCGGCCCATGCGCTCGGTGGCGGCCCGGACCCTTCGCAGATAGTCCTGCCCCTGCGGGTCGACGGCCTGGTGGTAATCTTCCAGCAGCGCCTGGCTGAAGCCGTCGATGGCCCGCAGGGGGGCGCGCAGGTCGTGGGAGACCGAATAGGCAAAGGCCTCCAGTTCCCGGTTGGCTGCTTCGAGCTGGGCCGTGCGCTGGCGGACCCGCTCTTCCAGATCGGCATTGAGACCCCCGATTTTCTCCTCCGCCTCCACCCGTTCGGTGATGTCGATGCCATAGAGGTTCACGTAATGGCCCTCGGGATACGGCGCCAGACAGACGGAATAGAATCTCCGGCCGATTTTCTCTTCCCTTCTCATCGGAGCGGTGTTCGCCAGGGCCTCCCCGACCTGTTTCCGCCATTCCGGCGGGACCTCGCCGTCCCAATCCCTGAGCCACTGCCTGGCGACCGGGTTGGCGTAGAGAATGCTCCCCTGGCGATTCAGGCGAAGGACGGGATTCGGGTTTTCCGAGGGGAATTTGGCCAGGTTGCGGATCTTTTCCTCGGCGCGGCGATGCCTCGCCCTCGTGCGGAGGGTCATGATTCCGAAGGTGAGATCGTCGGTCAGCTCTTCCAGGAGCTTCATCTCTTCCGCGGCAAAGGCATCATGTTCGGCGGCATAAATAACGATTGCTCCCAGACACCTGCCGTTGGCGGACAAGGGGATTGCGACGGAGGACTGGGTTGCGGGCCGGGTGGCTGCTTGTTGCCAGGGGAAGGAGTGGGCAGCGGGGCGGATGTTGCGGGCAACACAGGGTCTTCCGGTGCGGAGGGCGGTTCCGATATGCCCTTGGGCCCGTTCGGTATCGGTCGAGGCAAGATCGGGTTTTACCGGATCGTTTTTGCCGGAACCGGCTTGCGCTACGGGGACAAGGCGGTTCTTTTGCCCCTGTTGGGCATAGCCGACCCAGACCATCCGGTAACCGCCGGTCTTCACGATGCTCCCGCAAACCTTCGCCAGCAGCGTCCTTTCCCGGTCCGAATGGACCAGGGCCTGATTGCACTCGGAGAGCATCTTGAGGCAGCGATTGAGATGGTCTAGCCAGCGCTTCCGGTCGGTAAGGCGTCTGCTGCTCTGCCTCCCCGCCAGGCCGATTCCGCCCATCCCCAGAAGCCAGAGCAGGCCGTGGGACAGTAGCAGGGCCTGACGTGCCTGGCCCGCCATCGCCTGGTACGGGGCCAGGAAGACGGAGGTGCTGATGCCGCCGCGGATATCCCCGACCCGGTACCCTTGGTGACCGTGACATTTCAGGCACCCCTTCTCGATGAAAAGGGGGAGCATCATCCTGAGGTAGGGGCGGCCGTCAATTTGGCTGGTCTCGATGACCTCCTTCCGCCCTTTTTCGAAGGCCTTCAGGGCTTTTCCCTCCCATTCGTCGGGAGCGTTTTGCGGACGCAGGACCTTGAGGCTGGTGATGTGGCCGGAGACCAGGCCGGTGGCCGATTCCTCGTTGAACTGGCGCATCATGTAGGCCGGATTCATCAAGGTGAGATCTTTGCCGGAGGCGGTGGTGATGTCCCGTTCGGGAAGGTGGGCGAGCAAGGGGTTGGGCGGCGTCCGCTCATCGATCGGAACATAGACCCCGCCATGGCGGGCGGACCAGGAGCGGAAGGCCATGTCCTTCTGGATATGGGTGCGGGCCTTGTCGATTGCCAGGGCCCGAAGATGGCGGTCCTCGATATGGAGATTCCAGGCAAGGGAGCCGGCGAGTGTCAGGGTCCAGACGGCCACGGCCATCAGGATATAACCCCGGAGGGAGAACGAGAGGTTTTCATTCCCTGTTTTTTTCATCGCATTCGGATATACGGTATGAGATACCGCCTGGAAGGGAGTGCTTCGGTCCGCGGGAAACAGGTCGAAACCGTGCAGGTCGTTCCTCCTCCCCCAAAGTTTGAGATTCCCGGATTCCAGGAAATTTTCGGACCCGGTTTCCTGAGGATTAGCCGACAGTAATCAACAGCTTATCGGATGGTTGAAAAGTGACAAGAGAGGGAAATACCTGAATTGATGTAGGGGAAACACCTGAGTCGGGCGACCGTTCCAGATAGCTCGGTCCTGTTCGGAGATTAAGCAAAGGTATGGCGAGTGTTTCTGTAGGGCGGACTGTGTCCGCCCAGGGCGCAATGAATTGCGCCCCTACGTAGCGGAGGTGTGCCTTTTGTCTGGGGGGCTCCAGGAGGGGCGGGGGGAGCGTTATCAATCGAGGCCGACCAGTCCCGTGCGGATGGCATAGCGCACGAGGCCGGCGATGTGGTGGATATCCAGACGCTTCATCAGCTCGGTGCGGTGGGTTTCGACCGTCTTCAGGCTGATGTTGAGGATGGAGGAAATCGTCCGGGTGGTATGCCCTTCGGCGATCAGTTGCAGGATTTCCCGCTGCCTCGGCGTGAGGCGGTCGAAAACCCGGGGTTCCTGTTGCGCCTCCGGGGACTTCCCTTGCAGCCTTGCCAGGTAATCCTCCATCACCGAACGGGAGATCTCGGGGCTGAGGTAAAAGTCTCCCCTGGCCACCGATCTCAGGGCGAACTCGAGTTCCTCGACGCGGGCGTCCTTCAGCAGATAACCCCTGGCGCCGAGTTTGAGCGCCTGCAGAACGTATTCCTCGTTCCGGTGGACGGAGAGAAAAACGATCTTCGTTTCCGGGCATTCCTGTTGGCAGCGTGCGGCCACCTCCAGCCCGTTCAGGCCGGGCATGGTGATATCCATAAGGGCAATATCGGGACGAATCTCCCCGATCCGGCGTAATGCCTGGCGGCCGTCTTCCGCCTCTCCCGCCACCTGGAAACCTTCGATTCCCTGCAGCAGGGCTCTGAAGGCCTCTCTGACCAGGGTATGGTTTTCCACCAACAGAACGCGGATCAATTTCATCTTTTCATCCGTCCTTCCTTCGATCCCGTTTTCCCCTGTCTTCGCGGTGCATTTCAGGCTGCAGGGGAAAGCATGCCCGCAATTCGGTTCCTTGCCCCTGCTGCGAACGGATATCGAGGGTGCCGCCGGCGAGAGAGACCCTCTCCTGCATTCCCAGAAGGCCGGCGGACATCCCCCTGGTATTTTGCCGCCGCGATGCCGGGACGTCGAATCCGGAACCGTCATCGCGCACGACCAGTTGCAGATGCTCGCGCATCTTCCACAGTTCCACCGAAAGGCGCCGGGCGCGGGCATGGCGGACGCTGTTGGTCATCGCCTCCTGCGCCACCCGGAAGCATGTGGTCTCCAGGGTGAAGGGCAGGCGCCTCACGGAGGGGTCCGCGGTGAAGTGAACGGAGAGGTTGGAGCTGCGGGCCATCCGATCCAGGTACCAGCGCAGGGCCGGAATCAGACCCAGGTCGTCGAGGATGGCCGGGCGAAGTTCGAGCGAGAGGTTGCGGACCCGTTGCAGTACGTCGGCGGTAATGGCCAGAGAGGTGTCGAACCGCTCGGCGGGCAGTTGTGCTTCCCGTTGCATGTTTTCCAGGTTGACCTTGATTGCCGTCAATGATTGGCCGATTTCATCGTGAAGCTCCCGGGCGATGTGGCGGCGTTCGTTCTCCTGAACTTCCAGCAGTTGCCGGGAGAGGTAGCGCAATTGGCGGGCGTAGCGCTCCATTTCCTTCCCGGTCTTTTCCCGTTCGGTGATATCGTCGCCGAAGCTGACGATGCCGGTCGGTCGCCCGGAGGCATCGCGCACCTCGGCGTTGTTCCAGGCGATCAGGTGCCGGTTGCCCCGGCGGTCGGTAATTTCGTTGCGATAGGTGAAGGCCATCTCCCCGGCGTGAACCGCTTTGCGAAAAATGCCCCGGATTGCAGCGCGTTGCCCGGCGGGGATGAAGGTGTCGAACCAGTCCCGTCCGACCGCCTCGTCCCGATTCCACCCTGACAGGCGCTCGAAGGCGCGGTTGCAGTAGGTTATCGCCCCCCGACGGTTAAGCAGGATGGTGACAAGATGGAGTTCCTCAAGGAATCCGGGAAAAAAAGAAAGTGGTTCGCATTCGATTTTCAAGGCCCCTCCAGGCGGGAATTGCGGGAACAGGGGAACTGGAAATATTTAACGTGTTAATAATATCCGTCATTTCAATAAATTCAAGGTGTTTTGCGGGTTTCGGGAAATGGCGACGGAAACGGATTCGAAGTCCGTCATCGCGGGGAGGGTTTCCCACAATCGGCAACTCATTTGCCGTTTTGACAGTTCAACTGACGGCCATTAAGCTTTTTGATGACGGGACCTCGAAAGGGTAATTTGTTCCCTGCTGAACCCGAGACTTGAAAAATCGGTTCTCGCCGCGGTAAATAAGCTTTTAATTCCGAAGAGATGAAAGGAAAAATCGATGGCTGAAAAAAATGGAAGGAAAACGGATCTTGCCTCCAGGCGCTGCAAGCCCTGTGAAGGGAGTGTGCCGCCAATGACGGGGGATCGGATTGGCGAAATGCTGCGCGACCTCGAGGCGTGGGAGTACCGGGAAGGGAAGATCAGCAAGACGTACCGGTTCAAGAACTATTTCCGGACGATGGCGTTCGTCAACGCCACCGCCTGGGTCTCCCAACGGGAGAACCATCACCCGGACCTCACCGTCGGCTACGACAACTGCCGGGTTGAATACCGCACCCACGCCATCGGCGGCCTGTCGGAAAACGACTTCATCTGCGCCGCCAAGATCGACGCCCTGTTCGAGCTCTGAGGCCGGTTTGCCGAATCAGAAACGCACTAGTGTCCATACTCGGTTTCCGGATGGACACTAAGTTATGTATTTCGCTCAAATTGATGCGGATTCCCTTCCCCTGGTGGGAGGGGACGAAGGGGAGGGTGACGTAATCCTGGCCATTCGCCTGAATACAGGCTGACTGAAGTTTTGAGCTTAACCGGATAAAGGTTTCGGGCGTTCGGATTGCTCATTACCGGATTTGATTTTTTGCCGGGCCGTTATCGATGTGGTGGCACTCAACAATTAGGGATGGAAAGGGAAGACGAAGGGGATGGCCAGGGTGGCGATGATCCAGATGCCGATATTCAGGGGGGTGCCGACGCGGGCGTAGTCGAAGAACTTGTAGCCGCCCGGCCCCATGACCAGGGCGTTGGACTGGTGGCTGATGGGGGTCATGAAACAGGACGAGGCGGCCACGGCGACGGCCATGAAGAAGGGCTTGGGGCTCACCGCCAGGTCGACGGCGGTGTTGAAGGCGATGGGCGCGACCAGGACGGCCGCCGCCGCATGGCTCATGACCTCGGTCAGGGCGAAGGTGATGAAGAAGACCGCTCCCAGGACGCACCAGGGGCCGAGGGGACCGACCACGCCGATGATCTGGTTGGCGAGGAAACGCGCGGCCCCGCTGTTCTCCATGGCGAGGCCGAGCGGGAGCATGCCGGCGATCAGGAGGATGATCGACCAGTCGATGCTTTCGTAGGCCTCCTTGGTCGTCAGGCAGCGGCCCAGCACCAGGGCCAGGGCGCCGAGGGTGGCCGAGAGCATGATCGGCAGCAGGCCGGTTGCGGCGAGCAGGATGACCGCCAGCAGCACCAGCACCGCGAAGGGGGCCTTGCGGGGGCGGTAGGGCGCCGGGTCGACCCCGCCGAGAAGGAGGAAGTCCCTCTCCTTGCCCAGGTTCATGACCCTCGCTTCCGGGCCCTGAAGCAGGAGGACGTCACCGAACCTGAGAGAGACGTGGTCCACCTTCTTGACCACCGGTGCCCCGTGCCGCCAGATGGCCAGGACCGTCAGGCCGTAGGTCTCGGCGAAACGGACGTCGCGCAGGGTTTTGCCGACCATTTCGCTGGTCGGCGTCAGGCTCGCCTCGACGACCACCATCCCCTCTTTTTTCGACTCTTCCACCAACGGGTTGTCCCGCTCGGGAACGACCTCCAGCCCTTTTTTCTGCCGCAGCTTGAGGATGCCCTCGGGATCGCCCTCGAGGAAGAGCAGGTCGCCCTCCTTGATTTTGCGGTTGCGCCGCGGGAAGGGGATCTTCTCCACCCCCCGCAGGATGGCTCGAACCTTGAGGCCGAGGTCCTGTTCCAGCCCGCTGCGGGAGATGGTGAGCCCGGCAAGCCAGGAGCCTTCGGTCACCTCGGCCTCGGTGATGTACTCCTTGACCTGGTAGGCTTCGGTCAGCGTCCCTGCCTTGCGATGGGGGAGAAGATGGCGTCCGGCCAGGGCCATGTAGGCGGTGCCCGCCGTCAGCACCAGCAGGCCGATCGGCGTGAAGTCGAACATGGCGAAGGACTCGCCGGAATATTCCTGTAGCAGTTCGTTCATCAGGATATTGGGAGGGGTGCCGATCAGGGTGCAGACGCCGCCGAGCAGGGAACCGAAGGCGAGGGGGATGAGCAGCTTCGAGGGCGGCACGTGGATCCGCCGGCTCAGGCTTACCACCACCGGCATGAGCATGGCGGTGGCGCCGATATTGTTGATGAAGGCGGAGAAAAGCGCGACGGTGATCATGATGACCGTCACCAGCCGGATCTCGCTCTTGCCGGCGAGCCGAAGCAGGTGCTCGCCGAGCTTTCCGGTGAGGCCGGTCTTGCCGACGGCGGAGCTGATGACGAACATGGCCGCAACGGTAATGACGGCCGGATTGCTGAACCCGGAAAAGGCCTCCTCCGCCGTGACCAGCCCGGTCAGGCCGAGAGTCAGCAGGACCAGCAGGCTGACCAGATCCATGCGGATCCATTCGGTGGCGAAGAGGACGATGGCGGCGAGCAGAATGCCCAGGGTCAGTGCAATATCCATGACAACCCTTGCCCTTTTCGGTGGCGGGACGAGTGTCTTTCAATCCGTGAGGCGTGAGGAGGAAAAGCGAGGCATTTTGCTGTTCTTCGGAAGGACCCCTTGCCTCGCACCGGATCGCCTCGGCAATCGACAATACGATAACGAACTGACGGCTTCAGGTTAAATATTAAACGAGGAAGGCGGCGGTCACAAGGAAGGAACAGGCAGGGAGAGTTGCGGTGGAAGAACTCAGTTGGAGCGGATGACCTGGAGGAACTCCGTTCCGAAGCGGGCCAGTTTGGTCTTGCCGACGCCGTTGATGCGCAGCAGTTCGGCCTCGTCGGCGGGCCGGTAGGCGGCCATCTCCGCCAGGGTGGCATCGCCGAATATGACGTAGGGCGGCAGGCCCGCCTCGTCGGCCAACTCCTTGCGCAGCTGGCGCAGGGCTTGAAAGAGGTTCTCGTCGTAGTCGAGCTCGTCCGGCCGCTTGCGGGCGGCCTTTTTTTCCGCCCTGGCCTTGAGGCGGGGCTTTGGCAGGACCAGCGACTTTTCTCCTCGCAGCAGCGGCCGGGAGACCTCGGTCAGCTGCAGGACCGAGAAGTTGGCCACATCCTGGCGCAGGTAGCCCAGGTGCACCAGTTGCCGGATCAAACCGCTCCACGCTTCCCGGCTCTTGTCGGCGCCGATGCCGTAGGTGGACAGCTTGTCGTGGCCGAGTTGCAGGATGCGCTCCTTGGTCGAGCCGCGCAGCACGTCGATGACGTGCCCGACGCCGAAGCGCTGACCGACGCGGAAGATGCACGAAAGGGCCTTTTGCGCCTCGACGGTGGCGTCGTAGCTCTCGGGGGGATTGAGACAGATATCGCAGTTTCCGCAATCCTCCGCCAAAGTCTCTCCGAAATAGCCGAGCAGCGCCCGGCGCCGGCAGGTCAGCGGTTCGGAATAACCGGCCATGGCGGAGAGCTTGTGCAGTTCGATGCGTTTCTGCTCCTCGTTGCCGCCCTTTTCGATCAGGGAGCGCACGATGGCGATGTCGCCGTAACCGAAGAGCAGCAGGGCCTCGCTCGGCAGCCCGTCGCGCCCGGCGCGGCCGGTCTCCTGGTAGTAGCTTTCGATATTCTTCGGCAGGTCGTAATGAACCACGAAGCGCACGTTCGGCTTGTCGATCCCCATGCCGAAGGCGACGGTGGCGACTACAATCTGCAGGTCGTCGCGCAGGAAGTCCTCCTGCACCCGCTTGCGCTCGGCATCGGGAAGGCCGGCGTGGTAGGGAGCGGCGGCGAGGCCGGAGGCGGCCAGTCGGGCCGCAACTTCCTCGGTGCGTTTGCGTGACAGGCAGTAGACGATTCCCGCCTCGTCGCGGTGCCCCTCGAGAAAGGAGGCGAGCTGAGCGGCGGGGTTGACCTTGTCGACCACCGTGTAGCGGATGTTGGGACGGTCGAAGCCGGCGGCGAAGCCGGCGGCCCGCTGAAGGTCGAGACGCCGGACGATGTCGTCGCGGGTCTGGGGATCGGCGGTGGCGGTCAGGGCGATCACCGGCACGCCGGGGAAGATCTGGCGCAGCCGGCCGAGCCGGACGTATTCGGGGCGGAAGTCGTGCCCCCACTGGGAGATGCAGTGCGCTTCGTCGATGGCGAACAGGGCGATTCGGATCTCTTCCAGTCGGGCGAGGAAATCGTCGCTCAAGAGGCGTTCGGGGGCGATGTAGAGCAGATCGAGTTCGCCGGCGTGGAGGCGGGCCAGGGTGCGACGCGCCTCGGCCGCGCCGAGGGACGAGTTGTAAAAGGAGGCCCGCACCCCGTTGGCCTGCAGGGCGTCGACCTGGTCCTTCATCAGCGAGATCAGCGGCGAGACGACGATCGCCACCCCCGGCCGGTGCAGGGCCGGCACCTGGTAGCAGAGCGACTTGCCGCCGCCCGTCGGCATCAGCACGAAGGCGTCGCGGCCGGCGATCAGCGTCTCGACGATCTCCTGCTGGAAGGGGCGGAATTCGCTGAAGCCGAAGACGGAGCGAAGGGTGTCGAGCGGACTGGATTGCATGGCGAAAAGGGATCCCGTCTTGAAAGGGTTGGCGGTCATTCTAAACGCGAAGAGGGTTCGAGTACAAGTGCCAGGGGGACTTTTTCCGTGTCCGTTTACCGACTTTTTCGATTCGGTCGACTGAAAATGTAGGGGCAGGCCCCCGTGCCCGCCCTGGGGGCCTGTCGGACTGGGGAATGAATCTACTGCGAAAAAGGTGGATCGGTCCTTGTTTCCGAAAAATTTCGGCAAATAGGCGAGGCGCGCTCAAATTTACGATGATCTGTCCTCGATTCCTCATTTTCCCGTCACGATCCACCAAGTCCGACAGACTCCTGTTCGGTTCAATCGCCCCCTGCCACCATCGCGGCCACGAGTTGCCGCACCTGTTTCGCGTCGGCCCGCTCCATCGGCTTGCCGGTAATGCTGCTTTTAGGCGCCCGGTGCCGATCCTGCGGGGGGTAGACGGTGCACTCGATGAGCGTGTCGTCCTCGGTGATGAAGATATGCGGGTATTCCTGGATTCTGCCCTCTTTCCGGACGGTGACCAGCTCGAACTCGTAGGGCATTTCGCGCCGGCGCAGGAAGTCCTCCACCTCATCGGCCGAGTCGGCAAAGAGATGCAG
>Ga0102953_1000194_pt1 | contig 42613 bp, 34 predicted proteins | sample SalPon2A_C_D2_MG_FD_78509 | JGI IMG/M metagenome (GOLD analysis project Ga0102953, IMG submission 78509) | Soil microbial communities from South San Francisco under conditions of wetland restoration - Salt Pond MetaG R2A_C_D2_MG | ecosystem: Environmental > Terrestrial > Soil > Wetlands | place...
ACGGAAATGCCTTTATTTATCTTGAAGCTCAAAACGGGTGGTTGTGGAGACAATCTTACAACGCCGCCGGAGCTAAATTAACAGACAACGTAATTGAACCCGCTTATACCGGACAATTTCAATTTTTAAATCCATTTGTTTTGGACCCAAATGATAATGATATAATGTATTTTGCTCAGGGAGACAGTGTATTAAGAAATAACAGTGTAACAACAGCTTCAAATCAGGATACCTGGAATGTACTCACTAACGCAACTTCCGGCGGCGGCCAAATTTCTGCATTTGGAATTTCGAAAACTCCGGCAAACCGCTTATATGTGGGTGGTTCAAATGGTACTGTATTAAGAATTGATGGAGCAAATACCGGTGATCCTTCGGCAACTGATCTTACAGCTGCATTAACTACTGCAGGTGCAACAGCAAGTTCATATGTTAGCTGTATTACTGTGGATCCGACAAATGCAGACAAAGTCATTGTAGTCTATTCTAACTATGGGGTTAAAAGTATTTTTGCATCGGATGATGGGGGAACCAGCTGGTCGGATGTAAGTGGAAACCTTGAACAAAATCCTGACGGAAGTGGTAACGGACCCTCTACAAGATGGATTGATGCAATAATTGTTGGTGCCTTAGGTGGGAGCACAACATTTTATTGTGCTACAAGTACAGGGCTATATTCCACATCTACTCTTAACGGTACTTCAACAGTTTGGACACAGGAAGGTTCTTCCGTAATTGGTAATTCCGTATGTGCTATGGTTAATGCCAGATCTGTTGATGGGCTTGTTGCTGTGGCAACTCATGGTTCCGGAGTATTTAGTGCAAAACAAACTCTTGTTGGTATTGAATCTGACGAAGGGAATATTCCAAATAGCTATTCACTAAGCCAGAATTACCCTAATCCATTTAACCCATCTACTCAGATTAATTTTTCTCTACCTTCTTCAAGCAATGTTAAATTAACAATTTATGATATAACAGGGAAAAGGGTAAGAGAAGTATTAAATAATCCTATGAGTGCAGGTGAGCATACAGTTAACTTTGATGCTTCAAATTTATCAAGCGGTACTTACATTTACAGGATTCAAGCCAGTAATTATGTACAGTCTAAAAAGATGGTTTTACTAAAGTAAAATAAAGTAATCTACGTTGTTTGTAACCCCGAAGTTTGAACAAAAAATCTTCGGGGTTTTTTTAATTAATTTTTTTGATAAAGTCCGATAATATTTCCGTCCGGGTCTTTTATAAGTGCATAATATCCCATTGCTGGAATGATAGTTTTTCCTCTGAAAATACTTCCTCCAATTTCAGATGCTTTTTTTAATACGGTTTCAATGTCAGGAACATTTATATGGAATGTGGTTGTATCTCCTGATTTAATTGTGTCGACCTTTCTAAGTCCAACAGTAAGCCCTTTGTGCGTATTATATAGTAGATATCCTTTTCCAAAGGGTTTAAAGTCCCATTTAAAGAGGTTAATAAAAAATTCAGTAGTCCTGTTGAGGTTAGTAGATGGAATTTCTAAATGTGCAATAAGATCAGCAGCCATTAAGCCCCCGGTAAATTAGTTGATTAATCAATATTTATATTGGCAAAATTAAGATTTATTAAGCATTTCAACAACATTCAAAGCATTTCTTTATTTAAATTAGAGATTTTTATTGCTATTTGCCTCACTACTCCATAATTTCAACGGAGTCCTAAATTACTATTTGTTTAACAATATTTGAGGGTATTATGAACAAAAAGGTCTGGACCGGTTTTATTGTTGTGTTTATAGTGTATTTTTTGCTTGACTGGCTGATAAACGGGGTACTCCTTCAGTCTTCATATATGGCAGAAGAAGTCGCAAAATTAATGCGTCCTGAAGCCGAGATACAAATGTGGATTATTATTGTTTGCGATCTTTTCTATGCTTTTTTCTTCACTTTAATTTTTTCCAAGGGTTTTGAAAATAAAGGGATAATGGAGGGGGCAAGGTATGGCCTTTATGTAGGGTTAATGGTAAGCCTGCCTATGGCTTATGGAACCTATGCTGTAATGCCTGTTCCTTATAGTCTCGCAATGCAGTGGTTTTTGTATGGCTTAGCAGTAAACATAATTTGTGGTGTGGTTCTCACCTTTATTTTTAAGACTAAAGCAGCCGCTTGAAAATTTTATATTATATCTTAACGAAGCCCGGTAAAAGGGGCTTCGTTTATTCACTCAATTCCAGTTTATACACCTTTGGTATCTCCTTTTATCATTTGCCAAATTGTTAAAAGAATTATTTGTATATCAAGCCAAAGCGACCAGTTTTCAATATACCATAGATCATATTCAATTCTTTTTATCGTTCGCTTTTTATTTTCTTCAGGATCTATTACGTCACCTCTAAGCCCGTGAACCTGTGCCCATCCGGTAATGCCCGGTTTTACCCAGGATCTTATTTTGATCTCATCTACCATTTCTTTATAAAAATTATGGAACGATATATAATGAGGGCGTGGGCCTACAATTGACATCTGGCCCTTTAAAACATTAATAAATTGAGGTAATTCATCTATATTCGATTTTCTTAAAAACTTACCAAATTTTGTAACACGGGGATCATTCGCTAATGTAGGATTGAATTCTTTATTAGCCTTATTATCAGGTTTCATTGTGCGGAATTTATAACATTTGAAAAATTTGTCATTTCTTCCAACTCTTTCCTGGATGAATAAAAGATTACCAGAAGAGGTCATTTTATTTATTAAATATAGTAGTGGGAAGAGCCATGGGAAAATAATTACAATTATAAAAATTGATAAGAAAATATCCACCGTCCTTTTTATAAATCTCCAGTGTGCTTCTGCTAATGGTTCATCCCTAACGGTGATAATAGGAAAATCACCTATCATATTTACCTGATATTTCTTTGAAAGAAATCTAAAGTAATCAGGAATTATATGAATTCTCTGTGCATTTCTATTGCAGATCTTAATTATTTCATCCAGCTGTCCGGAAGCATATATTGAAAGCGCAATGACTACTACATCAGTTTTATAGTAATTAATTATTTCTTCCAATCTACCTATTGTCCCTATTATCTCGTTATTTTCAGAGTCCACTGATTCATCAAGGAATCCAAGGAAGTTGTATCCAAAATCTCTTCTGCTGTCAATAAGATTGCGAAAGCTCTTTCCAAGTTCACCAGAACCAATAATTATAACATTTTTTAAGTTTTTTTCTCTTCCTCTTATCCTTATAACCAGATGTTTTATTATTTGTATTCTTGCACTGACACAAAAAAACAAAAGAAAAGCATAGAAGAGTATAAAGTTTCTTGTAAAAAGATCTTCCTTTGCAATGAAGATAAAAAGCACTGCTGTTATAATTTGTGCGAAAATATTTTTAATGATTCCTGCAAATTGGTAAGAATAGGAACGAGTTGCTACGTCCTGGTAGAATCCTGTAACGTTAGAAAAAAAATACCAGATGAAATTTAGAACTGCCATAAGAACAAGCATATATGGTCGGGAGACAAGTATTGGCAGAGATTGGGCTAAAACTGCAGAAATTATAAATGATAAATTCAGAACAAATAAATCACTAAAAAATCTTAAATAATAAATCGATTTTTGGTTGCCTATCATAATATCATACTAGTTCGAATTCTAAGCTTTAGTTTTTCTTAAAGAAATCTTATGATCTATAAAAGTTCTTATCTTCTCTTCGAAAACTTTCCGGTCAAATTGCTTTGAATAATTTGCTATAGACGAGTAATTAAATTTATTTTTCATATTTTCAAATCTTTCTACTGCTATTTTAATTGAATCAGCACTCTGTTCATTAAAATGTATACCATTAATACCGTCAATAACAGTTTCAGCTGTCCCTCCCTTATTTAGTGCAATTACCGGCGTTCCACAAGCCATTGCTTCTATAATTGTGATTCCAAAATCTTCTTCTGCCGCATACACGAAAGCCTTAGCATTCTTCATGTAATCTTTTAATTTTTCCCCTGATTGAAATCCGACAAATTCTATATTGCTCCCAGCTTTAGTTCTGACTTTATGCTCATCCGGACCATCCCCGATAATTATTAATTTTTTCTCGGGCATTCCTGAGAAAGCCTCGGCAATTATATCTATCCTTTTATAAGGAACAAATCTTGAAGCGGTTAAATAGTAGTCTTTTTTATGTTCTGATAATTCAAATTTATCAATGTCCACCGGGGGATTTATTACAGTCGCTTCTCTATCGTAAATTTTTTTTATTCTGGCAGCAATATATTTTGAATTTGCTATATAATAATCAGGTCTGTTTGCGGTTGAGACATCCCATATTCTTATATAATGAAGTGCGGATTTAGCAATTAATCCCTTTAATCCCCTGGTTAAATTCGATTCCTTAAGATATTGGTGAGTTAAATCCCAGGCATACCTTATTGGTGTGTGTGAATAACAAATATGTAATTGGTTTGAATTTGTAAGTGCCCCTTTTGCAACTGCATGAGAACTTGAAATGACCAGGTCATATTCGGAAAGATCAAATTGTTCTACAGCATAAGGGAATAGTGGAAGGTATTTCCTGGCGCTATTTTTTGCAAACGGCAAGTTTTGAACAAAAGATGTGATCGGTTTTTTGTTTTTTAAAATAATCTTCCTGTCTTGTTCATTAATAAAACTAAACAGCACAAATATATCAGCATCCGGATATAAATTTGTGAAAGATTCGACACATCTTTCTGAGCCTGAATAAGAAGTTAACCATTCATGTACGATTGCAGTTTTCAATATAAATTAATTTAGTGATAAGTAAAGTTCCATGGTTTTTTTGGCCATTTTACGGTCAGGATAATTTGTCATTATTTTATGCCTGGCATTCTCTGAAAATTTTGTCCATGTTTTAGTATTATTTGCTAGCTGTATAATGTAACGGGCCGCTTCTTCTGGCCTATCAATATTGAATAAAAAACCATTTGTTAAATGTTCTACAAGATCATAATTTCCAATAACATTTGTTGCAATAACAGGCAGGCCTATAGACATTGCCTCCAGAACCCCAAGAGGAAGGCCTTCCCATCTTGATGTTGAAATATAACAAAATGAATTGAATAAATATTCCGCAGGTGAGTTAATATTTCCAACAAATTTCAGATTACCGGATAATCCATTTTCCTCGGCTAGATTCCTTACTTCAATCAGCGACGGTCCCTCCCCTATTATTTGTAATTCAAATTTATTTAACATTCCCATTAGTTTTACCTGATTAAAAATCGGGATTATTAATTCGGAATTTTTTGCAAAATCAAAACGAGTGATTGTTGTTATTATTAATCTATCCTTTGAAAGTATATCGGCATTTAACTTTCTATCTGTGATTTCCACACCATTTGGTATAAGTGATATTTTGCTATCTTTAGTAATTTTTAGAGCAATCACGTTATCACGTTCAGAATCAGAAACACTTATAAATTTGTGTGTAAAGTGCGATAAATATTTTTCTAATGTTAAATACAAAAATTTTTTAACGAAATTATATTCACCAATATGGATTCCGTGAAAGGTATGGATGCATTGAATACCGGTTGAGCGTGATAGAAATCTTCCGTAAATACCTCCACCCTTGCCATGTGAATGAATTATGTTAATATCTTTTTCCCTAATTAACTGTTTAAGCTTATTAAATGATGATATTCTAAATTTTCGGTGCGGAATTTCAAATATTCTGTCATATCCAATAATTTTTGCAAAAATATTAAAGTAGGGCTCATCTTTTGGGCAGGCCATAAAAAATTCAAAATATTTTGATAAATTTTTTAACAGCAAAAATATATGCTTTGGTCCTCCACCGTGGTCAGCTCTCACTGTTATTAATAAAATTTTCTTTTTGTCAGATATCATTTTTTATCTAATTCTGTTAAATGTTTTTAACAAATCCAATAATTTTATAAAAAAGAAATATTTTAAAATGAATAATATTTCTGAATAGCAATAAAATAAAACTTTTATTTCTATAAAATTTATAATCAGGTAATTCTAAATTTCTTTTCATTTTCAGATATTCGAGGCGCCTTTTTCTTGTTTCCCAATCCTCAGAAAACTGTGAACCGTGGATTCTATAGTAAACAAAAATTCTGGGAATAAATTTAAACTCTCCCTTTTCGCTCAATCTGATCCATAGATCATAGTCCTCTACCTGGAGTTCGGGGTCCTCATCAAACCCGTCGATCTCTTTTAGTGTGCTGGTTTTTATAAGTGTAGATGAAAGAGTAATTGTGTTGCCAATTTTAAGAAGGTCCTTTTTGCTCTTTGCTGCCCTGAAAGGAAGAGGAAGAAGTTCATATTTAGGAGATAATAAATTAACCTCACCAAAAGTTATGCTCATTGAGTATATAAATATTAATTCAGGCTGTTTTTTAATAATATCGATTTGGTTTTTTAACTTTTCCTTTATCCACAGGTCATCGGAATCAAGAAACGCAGTTAACTCACCAGTGGCTTTTTTTATTCCAAAATTTCTTGGTATTGAAGGTCGTCCTGAATGGGGAATTTTATAATAATTTATTCGATTGTCTTCTTTACTTAGTTTTGTTAATATTTGTATTGTGTTGTCAGTTGAAGAATCGTCAATTATTATTATTTCAAAATTTTGATAGCTTTGGACTAGGACAGACTTTATGGCTGGTTCAATAAAATTTTCAGAATTATAGGTCGGAATAATTACAGAAACTAGCGGGTTATTTTTATTGTTTGCTAACATTTTCAGACTTTTGTCATTTCAAAAATTCCACACCCATAGTGACAGAAAAAATTATTATTAATGTTTTCCTGTGTCAAACCTGCGTTTTCAAAAAAAATATTTTTATCATTTATGTAGGAAAAGGAATTAATTTCGTATTTATTTTCGAATAATTTTAAAAGGTATTTTAATGAAAATACTCTGTGTGCATCAAATTCTATCCTTTGAGGACCTATGGTAGTTGAAAAATAGAATTTGCCATTGTTCTTTAATAATGAATGAAGTTTTTCAAATCCTTTAAGGTGTCCATTTAAATCAACCTTATCACCGTATCTTCCCAAACCAAAGTGTTCAATAGCATGAAGACAACTTAATGAGTCGGAGTAATTTTGTAATGTAAAATTATCATCCATAAGGTCTGCTTTAATAAATTTAACATTATAAATATTTTTCTTTAAATCTCTTAAATCGAGGACTTCAATTTTCCGAAATGAAGCAACGTGGGCAATAAATCCGTCAATTCTTGAGCCGACATCAACATGTTTCACAGGATTATTTTGGAAAATTTTATTGGCAATAAATAGATCCTGGTGAAAATAATGCAAAGGAACTGAGCCGGCGTGTTCAAACCTGTCTGCCAGGCAAGGATAAGTATTAGTTATTAGAAAAGAACCGTCAGATTTCTGAATCTGCTTCCTTAGATGGTGTTTATTTCTGATATAGAAAGAAATTCCTCTTAAACTTTTAATAAATAAATCCGGAAAAATACCAAAGGATTTAAGGTATAAGTTTATTTTTGATGATAATTTCATTTATTATGTAAAATGCTGTCTATTACATTTTTTATGTATGAAGAAGCTTTGTGATCCTTTTGAGACCTTTTATATCCATTATCGGCAATTTGTACTCTTAAATCGTCTGATTTGAGGAAAAATTTTATTTCTTCAGCTAATTGATTGATATGTTCATATACAGCTATTTCTTTATCTATTTCGTATACAAGATTTAATCCCGGGATAAAATAGCTCAATTGAAAACCTCCGCAGCCGTTTATTTCGTAATGTCTTCCTTTAATTTGTTCCTTGTTTTTTTTCAGGAAAAAAAGAGGTTTGTAAGTTTTAGGTGATGTTAAACACCAAAATAAAAAATTGATATCTTTTATAAAGGCATTTGAAAGGTTTAGGTTTATTTTAGATTGATTGAAAATATTGACGCTTTCATCTTGTGAAACCCAGCTTTTTTCACCGTCCCACTCTCTTCCAAAAACCTGGACATTAATATCTTCTCTTTGTAATTGTTTTAAAATCCAGTGCCTCAAAGGACTATAACCACCAACAAAGCTTACATCATATTTTATCGGAAGTTCTCTTTTTTCGTAGATATTTTCATTAAAACCAAATGGTGAATATATAACATTATCTATTCCCTGTGATTCATATTTTTTAAGCATATAATAATCGGGTGTAGTGAAAAAGGAAAAGTGTTTCCTCCATTTTTTCGCGTAATCAATTCTCCAGGGGTCATCAATAAAATAAACAACCGTTTTTGTAAAATCCTGCAAAGAAGAAATAGTTTTCTCGTCAAATTCATCTTCGTAAAGAACAAATAATGCAATATCGGGTTTCTCAGAAATTATAGCCCCCTTCAGCTTCTTATTCATCGCATCTTTCCCATTTGATTTGTACTCAGAATAAAAGTCAAACAGGATAATATTTTCATCACCAAATGCATTAGAAAGAGGAAGATAAATATTGTAATATTCGTAAGAATATCCCCTCGATTTAATTCCATAATCATATTTCATTAACACAGCAAAAATTTTTGGCATTTCTAAATTATTTAATTATGTGATGACTTGTTATAATCTGTTTATTAACTACTGTAATATATATAACATAGATAAAACCGATTAATAGTACAGAATAGGCAATTCCGTTAATTCCAAACCTGGAAATCATCAATAAGTTTAATGCAACGGAACCCAGTCCTATACTAATCTTAGGCGATAAATATTTTTTAGGCTGATTTAATGACAGGCCTAATAGAGTTTGCGCCTGTCCTGTATAAAATAGTCCTGTTCCAAGAACAAGCAGAGGCAATAAATACCAATAAACAGAATATTGTTTGCTGCTGATCAAGGTAATAAGGTCCTTTCCAAAGAATAGAGTTAATATTGTTGCAAAAGCAGTAATCAAGATTATGATAAGCATATTTATCTTGATGTAAATATACCCTGTTTTCATATTATTGAAATCTTGCATATCGGCAAATTGTTTAAAAATAATCGGGGTTGCAAATTCGTTTATAATATTATTAGGAATAACTATTAGTGCATTTACTAATGACATCATTATAGCATATATACCTACATCCTTAACAAAAAGTATCCCGTTTAAAATCCATTTTTCTCCATTTAGTTGTAGCCAACCTGCAAAAGCCCAGATGAGGAAAGGGCTTACATAAATCAGCACCGTTTTTGTCATTTCTCTATGATGTTCAATTCTGCTGTTTTTATTGACGAGTTCTTCTTTCGGTAAATGTTTCTTAAAGGTTAAGATTTTTGAAAATGATAAAATTATTGCAATAATACCAAAGGTTAACAATATAGCCTGTAATTTAAGATTTTCTGTATATACAAATATTAATAGTGCTGCTATCATCAATGATTTTTCTGTTGCTTGTAAAAGCGAATTCTCTTTTCTTTTTCGTATCAGATTTAAAACTGAGTTAAAAAATTCACTAAACTTAGAAGCTATTACAAATAACCCTGCAATTAAAAAAAATATAATTGAGTAAGTAATATTAAAATATGGAGAAATAATTGAAATTATGATGGTGAGTAATATAAAAACGATAACAGATAACGTTAGGAATTTATACATCAATTTCACAAAAATATTTCCGAGACCTTTTTCTTTATAATGATAATAGTAGCGCAAAAATCCCTGTAGAAATGATCCGTAAAATAATCCAAGAAATGCAGCGATCGTTAAAATAAGAGCATAAACACCGTATTCTTCGGGACCTAGTTGCGATATTATCTTTATGATAATAAAACCCAAAATTACACTTATGCTTTGCCCTAGAAAAACCCATCCCATTTCTGAAACGGACTTATAGTTTATTTTGCTTTTTATAATGTTAAAAATGTCCATTTTTTCTTTCATCTAAGATTATATAATATTATGAAAGCTAGAGGAAGATAACTTTATAACTGATAAGGCAATAATAATTATTAAGTTGAAAAACTTACAATTTTCTAATAACTAAAGTAAATATAGAGAAAATTGACTGAATTTTGTAATATTAGTTAACCGTAAGCTTAAAACGGTAAATCATTATTGCAGTTATTATAGCATTATTTTACTTTATATGTTACAATAAATTAAGTTCACGTTAATTAAAATTTGGTAAATGCTTTTTGAACACTACCTTCAAACTTTCCTCAATTATAATTGCAAAAAATGAAGAATCAAACATTAAAAGATGTATTGATAGTCAACTGGACTGCATTGATGAAATTATAATATTAATTGATGATTCATCCACTGATAAAACTTTCGAAATTGCTAATTCTTATACAAATGTAAAAGTTGAAAAAGTTAAGTGGCAGGGATATTCAGAGACGAAAAAGTATGCTGTTTCATTAACTAATAATGAATGGATATTCTGGATTGACGCTGATGAAGCGATTACTGAAAAACTACAAGAAGAAATTATTGAGTTTAAAAATTCGGATCCAAAATACTACGCGTATTCTGTGCCGAGGAAAGCTTATTTTTTAGGGAAATGGATTAAACACAGCGGCTGGTATCCCGGAAGAGCAACCAGGTTGTTCAATAAAAACAACGTAAAATTTTCTGAAGATAACAGAGTACACGAATACCTTGTTGTAAGCGGAGGTGTTGGAGAACTTAACGCTGATCTGGATCATTTTACCGATCCTACTATCCATCATTATTTTGAAAAATTTAATAATTATACAACACTGGCTGCCGATGATTTAATTAAAAAAGGAAAAGGGCTGAATATATTTGATTTAATTCTAAGACCGCCTTTAATGTTTATTAAAATGTATATAATTAAACGAGGATTTCTTGATGGAGTAGAAGGATTTATCCTGGCGTTTTTTTCATCAGCATATGTTTTTACAAAATATTGTAAATTTTGGGAGAAGAAAGTAAAATAACAGGGGAATCTATAAAGGAAGTGAATAATGCCGGTTAAGAAAAAAGTACATCCTAAGAAAGATGAAATTACAATTGGAATTGTTGCCAATACAACCAAGGATAAAGTTTTTTCAGTAATTTCCAATTTTGTTGGTAAATTGAGAGAAAACGACCTTAAATTTTACATTAGCAGTGAAGTTTCAAATTATCAGAAATTGATTAAGGAAAAAATTAAGAAAACAGAATTTATTTCTGAAAAAAATGTATTCAAAAAAAGTGATCTGATTATTTCTGTAGGCGGTGACGGAACTATGTTGTCTACGAGCTATCACGCCCAGTTTTATGATAAGCCTGTGCTGGGTGTAAATATTGGTAAACTCGGTTTTTTGGTTGATACAAACATCGACCAGCTTGATCAATTAATTAAGGAAATTAGATCCGGTAATTATAAAATTGACGAGAGAATGATAATTTCGGGAAAGTTTGTCGGACATGATCTGCCCGATTTTCATGCAATAAATGATGTAGTGATTGATAAGGGCGGCTGGCCTAAAATGATAGAAATGCAAATCTGGGCAGATAGTAAATATGTTACAACATTCTCGGCTGATGGAGTAATTATAGCAACACCAACCGGGTCAACGGGGTATTCGCTTTCAACCGGCGGTCCAATTGTAAGTCCTGAAGCCGATGTAATAACTCTTTGTCCTATTTCTCCACACAGCCTGACTATGAGACCGCTTGTGTTGCCAAGCTACCAGGAAATCACCATTAAGACCAGCTCAATGCACAGAAAGATTAATGTAAATTGCGACGGACAGAGAGTCTTTTCATTTGCACCTCCCCTGGAAATAAAAATTTCTAAATGTAAAAGATCGGTAAAATTAATTCATACCTCATATTCTAATTATTTTGAAACTTTAAGAAATAAATTATTGTGGGGTATTGATTTGAGAAGTAATCCTGTTAATGACGGAGACTAAAATGAAGAAATTATTTATCGTATTATTTTGCTTGATTAGCATAAATTTACTTGCTCAGCAGGAAGTTAATTATCTAACTAAGGACAGTTCAACCGGGAAACCAATGCTTCTCGGTTATTGTACCAGGGATGCTTTTAATGATTCATCATTTTCCTGGTGGTATAATTCTGAATATAATATGTACGAAGTCGATTCAACGGCTTTACAAAATGCTGCTGAAGAATTAAATGATAAAATAATTACTATTGTAATGGGAACCTGGTGTAGCGATAGTAGAAGTGAAGTTCCAAAATTTTATAAGATACTGGATTATTTAAATTATCCTACAGATTCCGTAAAATTGATAATGGTGGGCAGGAATAAAAAAGGTAAAAACGGTGAAGTGAAAGATCTTGATATACAGAGAGTCCCTACATTTATATTTTATGATCATAATAAAGAGATAGGCAGAATAATTGAATATCCGGAAGAAAGCCTTGATAGAGATATGATGAAAATATTAGGTAACAAGTGAATGGACAGATTTATCTAAATTTAAAAAGGCGTCCAATCAGGACGCCTTTTTTTCGATTTTCCTACCGGTAATCAGGTTAATTCTCTACTTCTTCGAGAATTGGTATTTCAATTTTAGAGACATCAATCTCTTTAGATTTTGATTTACCATTTTTACCCGAAGCAGATTTTCCGTTTGTGCCGGCTTTCTTTTTTTCCGGATTATTCTTGTCTTTATAATTTTGATAAACATAAACTTTGTTCTTATAATTACGCAGAATAATCTTATCCTCATCCTGGTGCAGAACATATTCAGGCAGTATTGGTATTTTACCTCCACCACCCGGTGCATCAATTACGAAATGAGGAATTGCAAGTCCGCTCGTATGACCTCTTAAATTCTCAACAATGTTCAAACCGGTTTCAATTGAAGTTCTGAAATGATTTGCACCTTTGGTTTCATCAGCCATATACATATAGTAAGGTCTGACTCTTATTTTGAGCAATTTCTGCATCAATTCTTTAACTGTTGCAGGATCATCATTTACACCCTTCATTAAAACCATCTGGTTTCCAACAGGAACACCTGAATTAGCAAGCATTTCGCAGGCTTTAGAACTCTCAGGAGTTATTTCCCATGGATGATTAAAGTGCGTATTTAAATAAATAGGATGATATTTTTTTAACATATCGCAAAGTTGCGGTGTTATTCTTTGGGGAAGAACACATGGCATTTTGCTGCCGAGCCTTATTATCTCTATATGCGGGATTGTTCTTAAACGCTGCAATATTTTTTCAAGCATAGTGTCCGTTAACATTAAAGGATCACCGCCCGACAAAATAACGTCCCTGATCTCGGTATGTTCCTCGAGATATTTGAAAGCACTTTCAAGTCCTTTCATAGAAATCTTTTCGTAATCGCCGACCTTTCTTTTCCTTGTACAAAAACGGCAGTATAATCCGCACTGACTTGTAACAAGGAATAATGCGCGATCTGGATATCTATGCGTAATATTTGGAACAGGGCTCATTGAATCTTCCATTAAGGGATCTTCCTCTGAATCGAAATCCTCAAGCTCTGCTTTATCTGGTACACATTGAAGCCAGATAGGGTCCCCTGGATATCTGATCAAACTGAAATAATAAGGATTAATTCTCGCTTGAAAAAATTCATCCAGATCTTCCGCAACTTTACGGTTTATATTAAATTTTTCAACAAGCTGATCTACAGTATGAATACTGTCACGTATCATTTGTTGCCATAGTTCCATGACCGACCCTCTGATTGTTATTCTTAATTACAAAAGTATTTACCAAAAACCATCAAACTATCGTTAACTTTATAAAAATCATTTATTTGTGCAACGATTGTATAATTATTCCTCAGGTAAAAATTCCTAGTTTTAGAATAATTATCTCTGGAAGAAGTTTCAGCTAATAACCATCTTCCATTATTGTCTTTAACAAATTCTTCAGCATGTTCCAGCAGACTTCTTCCAATACCTTTTTCTTTTGAATCAGGATCAACAACTATCCAGTACAAATCGAAAACACCATCAGTCAAAGGCCGTCTGCCTGTACAATGATATCCCAAAATCTTTCCGTCTGAATCATAAACAAATATATTATAATCGCTCTGTGACCCAACTGTTGTTGCTATATTTATAAGTTCCATTGCAACATCAATTTCTTCCTGTGTAAAATTTGGAATAATTTTTAATATATTTTCAATATTTTCAACATCAGCTTGCTTTATTTTTCGTATCATTTCTCTTTCTTGATAAAGCAAAATTTGCAATTGATTTTAATAGTTCAGAATAAGTTAATCCTGCTGCTGCTGATGCTCTTGCAAAACCGGAATCAGTAGATATATCGGGATTTGGATTTACCTCGATAACGTAAGGGCTTCCTTTTTTATCGAGGCGAATATCTACCCTTGCATAATCTCTGCAATTAATAGCCTGGTAAGCTGAGAGCGCAACAGCTTCAATATTTTTTTGAATTTTTTTGTTCAGTTTAGCCGGACAGCTTGGTATTGTATTTTGATAGTAAACACTGTCTTCCATCCATTTACTATCGTACGTAATAATTTTCGGCAATCCTTTCGGAAGACCTTTGAATAGAATTTCCGAAATAGGAAGAATTCTATCTCCAAGAATAGCAACATTTAATTCACGACCATTGATGTATTCTTCAGCAATTACATCCTGGTTGTAAGTCTCAAATAAAAATTTTAATTGTTTCCTTAATCCGGCTAAATCATTTACAACTGACAACTCAGAAATGCCAATGCTGGCATCTTCAGTTAATAATTTCAGAATTACAGGGAACTTTAGGTTAAAGTTCTTATTTGAAACTTTGTCGTTTAGCCTAATTATTTTAGAATTAGGGGTGGGAATATTAAAAGAACGCAGGATATTCTTAGTTCTCTCTTTATTCAAACAATTTCCGAGTGTGATCGGAGTGTTGCCTGTGTAATTAATTCCAAGTAATTCATAAACCCCGGCAAAACAATATTCGTAAGACGCTACACCCTCAATGGTTTCAACAAAATTGAATATTACATCCGGGAATTGTTTATTTATTTCAGAAATAGTCCTTTCAATATTTCCATTTGCAGCAAAAATATCTACATCTGTAAAATGATCTTTCAAACTATTTACAATTCTTTCAAGATCTCTTTCAAATGCGCTTTCAGATAGATCATTTTTCTGGCTGCTTTCTTCAAAAGGTTTCCCATTGTAGATGGTAAAAATGCTAACGGGCGAATTATAGCAGATCAATATTTTGGCGTTGGTCTTCATACTAAATTATGCCTTTTGGCGGCCATATATAAAACCTGGTTAACCAGTTCATCGTAACTAAGTCCTTTTGTTCTTGCCGCCTTAGGGAAGCAGGAATTATCCTCCGGTTTTGGTAAAATTCCAGGAATTGGATTAATCTCTATTATATTAGGAATATTATCCGCGTCGAGCCGAACATCAATTCTGCTCCAATCTTTGCATCTCAAAGTTTTGTAAGCTCTGAGAACTGTATCTTTTATTTGTTTATCCAGTTCGGGGCTAATGTCTGCCGGACAGGTGAATACATCCAAAGGATTTTCTTTTGTATCCAGAATCCATTTTGCTTCAAATGAATAAATCGGGATAAAATTTTCAGGAAAATCAGTATAATTTATTTCTACCACCGGAAGTGCTTCTGCTTCATCATCGTTGCCGAGCACTGCGACCGTAAACTCTCTTCCAGGTAAAAATTCCTCTACCAGCGCCGGCTGGTCATATTCATTTAAGACTCTTTTAACTTCTTTTTCCAACTCAAGTTGGTCTTTTACATAGGAAGAAGAAAATATCCCTTTACCGGATCCTTCAGAATATGGTTTTACAATTAATGGAAAACTTAAATTATGACTACCTGTCCTACCAACTGTATCAGCAAGAAAAAATTTGGCGTTAGGAATTCCATGGTAAGTCAATATCTCTTTAGTTCTCGCCTTATCAAGGCATGTTGCAAGTGTTAAAGCATCTGAACCGGTGTACGGAATTCCGAGCATATCTAGCATTGCAGGTATTTGTGCTTCTCGACTTATTCCTTTTAGTCCCTCAGCAAAATTAAAAACGATATCAGGCTTGGTATCTCTTAATTTTTCGAATGCAAATTCGTTTGCTTCAACCATATTTACATCGTTAAAAAGTTCTAATGCATTCTTAATCGAGTTGATTGTTTCCCATGTATCCCATTCGGCATACGTGTCGACACTTTTTTCCGGCTGAACTTGAGTGTTTTTAGAATTAGGGGATAGTTCTTGGAGGAAAGTATCACTTTCTGGTTTCACATTGAAGGTTAGGGCAACTTTCAATCGATCACTAAAGAGAGAAGATAAAATAATTTCTCCTTGATATTTTTTTTAACAAATATAAACAATAATAACTTTAAGTCAACAATTTTAATTAACATTCAAAAAAAAAATTTTGAAACAGTTTTAAAAGTTTTTCCTTATAAATTCATGATAATTATGAACTCGTCAGAAATTTAAGAACAAATTTATAACTAAAATAATAATTAACAAATAGAAATCAATAATTTTTTTTAAGGTAGGCCCACTATGCAACTGGAAAAATTTTAAATTTGTTTTAAAGAATTCTTTCAGGCAATCTTTGCATACTCAAGATTGTGTGAATAATGTTTTAAAAGATTCTCACGGATCAAATTATTTTTTCCAGATTGAAGATGGGGATCTTCATTTATTAAATTGAATGCAGATGCTTTCGCAGAATTTATTATAGGATAATCATTTATTATGTCGATAAACTTTAAATCTGGGAAGCCGCTTTGTTTTGTCCCGAAAATATCTCCGGGTCCTCTGAGTTTCAGATCAACTTCAGCGACTTTAAAACCATCCGTATTATTTACCATCGTCTGGAGACGTAAAGCGGCTTTATATTTTTCAATCTGGGCTGATGAAAGGTATTCAATCTCGAAATTTAGCTTTTCATTTGCTTCTGCGTATTCATCTTTTGTAACAAGAATGCAATATGCCTGTTTGCTGCCTCTTCCAACCCTGCCTCTGAGCTGGTGCAACTGAGAAAGTCCGAACCTGTGTGCGTCATTAATTAGAATAATATTTGCATCTGGGATGTCAATTCCTACTTCTATTACAGTTGTGCTGATTAAAACATCGTACTTTTTGGCTAAAAAGAGGAACATCACCTCTTCTTTTTCTTTCCAGGACATTCTGCCGTGAATCAACCCGAGGCGCAGATTCTTTAAATATGTGTTTTTCAAGTCTTTATAATACGTTTCTGCTGCCTTAAGCTCAATTTTTTCCGAATCTTCTACAAGCGGGTAAACAATAAAAGATTGATAACCTTCCCGGGTTTTATCTGAAATATACTTATATATAGCAGGAAGTTTCTTTTCTCCCCTGAGGAGAGTTTTAACAGGCTTACGGTTTTTTGGCATTTCATCTATAATAGATAAATCAAGATCGGCGTAAATTGTCATCGATAATGTTCGGGGAATAGGAGTTGCACTCATAACCAGGACATCTGGTACTTTTCCTTTTGTTTGAAGCTTTGCTCTTTGTGCTACTCCGAATCTGTGCTGCTCATCAACGATAGCAAGACCTATCTTTCTAAAATTCACACCTTCTTCAAATAATGCGTGAGTTCCAATAATTATATCCGATTCTTTCAATTCTTCATTTTGTAATTTCTTTTGTTTTACTGTGTTTCTTTGTCCACCGAGAAGAAGACTGACCTTTATCTCTTTTCTTTTATGAATTTCTGAAAGTTTCTTCATCATCCCAGAAATGTTTTTAGCGTGCTGGTCGGCAAGTATTTCGGTCGGTGCCATCAGAACTGCCTGGTAACCGTTGTCGATTGCAATAAGCATAGCGATTAAAGCAACAATTGTTTTTCCTGATCCAACGTCTCCCTGCAGCAGCCTATTCATCGGTGAAGTTGAAAGCATGTCTTTTTTTATTTCACCCAGTACTTTTAATTGAGCTTTGGTTAGTTCGAAAGGAAGCGTTTTTAAAAAGTCAGGCACAAGATTCGTTTTTATCTCAAGAGATGCACCACTTAATTTTGTTTTGTAATTGTATTTCCTCAGGGCAACCAGAAGTTCAAGGTAGAATATTTCTTCAAATTTAAAACGGTTTCTTGCCTCATCCAGTTTTTCTTTGCTTTCGGGGTAGTGAAAATTTTTTACCGAATCTACAATCGGGATGAGTTCATGTTCTTTAATAATCTCACCGGGCAAAGTTTCATCGAGATATTCAGCATAATTTTCAACTGCGTTGTTAATTATTCTTCTCAGGCTGAAATCCCCAATGTTTTTATTCCTGAGTTCCTTTGGAATTCTGTAGAAGGGAATGATTTTCCCGGTGTTCAAAAAGTTTTTAGATTCATCTTCGGTAATTCTATCAAAGTCAGGGTGCGTAAACTGGAGATTTCCATATTTTGATTTTGAAGGTTTCCCTGAAACTGCAAATATTTCTCCTTCGTGGAATACACTGGAAAAATATTTTACTCCCTGGAACCAGACAGATTCAAAGAAACCGGATTCATCCCTGAATTGAACTTTTAGAATTTCACGCTTTCCAAATCTTCTTTTTTCAACATCTTCAACTTTTGCAATAATAGTAATTTCACCATCGTAACCATTCATTATGTAACCATAAGCTTTTGCTGCGGTGAGTGTGGTGGTTCTGTCAAGATGGCGGGAAGGGAAATAAAAGAGAATATCGCGGATTGTGTTTATCCCTATCCTTTTGAAAGATTCTGCACGCTTTGGTCCAACGGATTTGATAAATTGAACGGACTGGCTGAGTATTTTTTCATTTTCCTTTTTCATTAAAGTGAAAAATACACCAAGAAGGAAGCAATTACAATAAGCTAAGAATTTTCACTTTTCTTTATTAAATTAACTGATAAATAAAGACGAAAATTGAAATGTTTGAATTACATACTGAAAGATTAAAAATTCTGCCTTTAAATATAGAGCGGATGAAACTATTGAGAGACGATCCATCTGAGCTTGAAAGCCAGCTTTTTATGAACGAAAGCTATACTGAGAAATATGATGAAGTCATGGAAAAGGAAATTGGAGAAGTCTTTGATATTGTTATTAAACGGATTGAGAGTAATCCTTTCAATTATACCTGGTTCACAATGTGGCAGATTATTTTGAAGGAAGAAAAAAAAATTATAGGTACCTGCGGGTTTAATGGGCTGCCGGACGAGAATGGTGAAGTTGAAATAGGGTATGCGCTAAAACCGGGATATCAAAAGAAAGGATATATGCCGGAAGTTATGGAAGAATTTATCAGGTACGCTTTTATGCATCCGAAAGTTAAAATTATCAAAGCGCAAACACCTGTAAATTTAATTCCATCTCAAAAGCTGTTGAGTAATATTGGATTTGAAAAGGCTTTTGAAAAAGATGGTATTTATACCTGGAAACTTAAAAATCCGAATTCATAAACTGCAACGGAGATTTGATTTTGGAATGGAAAAAACTCTTATCTAAAAAATTACTTGGTCACACAACTGAATCTTCTACAGACGGAAGAAGCCAGTTCCAGCGTGACTTTGACCGAATTGTTTTCAGTTCAGCATTCAGAAGGCTGCAGGATAAAACCCAGGTATTCCCGCTGCCTGAATCCGATTATGTCCATACACGGCTGACTCACAGTTTAGAGGTTTCATGTGTTGGAAGATCGCTTGGAAACTTAGTGGGCAAAAAGATACTGGATAAGAATAAAAAATTAAAAGATGAATTTACACAGTTTCATTTTGGAGAAATTGTTGCTTCTGCCTGTCTTGCACACGATATCGGGAATCCTCCTTTTGGTCATTCCGGCGAAGACGCAATCGCCGAATATTTCAGGAACGGGAATGGAAAAGAGTTTGAGAATAAATTAAATTCAAAGCAATGGACGGATCTTACAAAATTTGAAGGAAACGCACAGGGATTCAGGATTATAACCAAACTTCAGAATCCTACAATTAAAGGAGGATTAAGACTATCCTGCGCGACACTCGCGGCTTTTACTAAATATCCCAAAGAATCACTGCTTGAAAAAAGTAGTAATTCAAAATCGCATAAGGAAAAACTTTATAAAAAATATGGATTTTTCCAATCTGAAAAAGAACTATTTAAAGAAGTGGCTGAAGAAACCGGTTTGCCTAAAAAAGAAGAATATAATAAGTCATTGTTCTGGAGCAGGCACCCGCTTGCTTTCCTGGTTGAAGCTGCTGACGATATTTGCTATAGGATAATGGACCTTGAAGATGGATTCCGTCTCGGGTTGTTATCATTTAAAGAAACTGAAGAATTGTTAATGCCTCTGAAGGGAGATGCATCCCTAAATATTTACGATGAAAGAAATGAAAATGATAAAATCGGTTACCTGAGAGCAAAGGCAATAAGCGAACTTGTTAAGAATCTCTCGGATGCTTTTGTTGAAAAAGAGAAAGATATCCTTGCCGGTAAACTCGATAAGGATTTGATAGCTTTAATAAAAACAGCAGATGCTCTTGAAGAGATTAAAAAAGTTTCAATTGATAGAATATATTCGATCAGGAGTGTTGTTGAGAGGGAAGCAGCAGGATTTGAAGTCCTTGGCGGTTTACTCGACACATTTATTAGAGCAGTTAATGAATTTGCCGAAGATAAAATTTCCCCAAAAAATAAAACGATTATCAAACTAATGCCGAAACAATTCCTGGGGAAAGGTGGTAAACCTGATAATAATATTTATACAAGACTATTAAAAATTACTGATCTTGTTTCTGGAATGACTGATTCTTACGCGGTTTCTTTATTCAGGAAGATTAAAGGAATTTCTTTACCGAACAGGTAGTAACTTAGAATTCAATTACTGAGTGCAATATCTATTCAGCCTCACTCGCTGCTACAGAAAATTTTTCTATCTCTATAATAAGTAGATGCAAAGAGTCCATACCTGCATTAAGTTCATTTATGATTTCTGTTCTGGTATCTTCAAATTTATCTTTTAGACCAGTGAATAAAGAGTAATAATAATTAATACCTTCCTTTAGATTTTCAATAAAGCTTAGTAGATACTTTTCCTGTTTTTCAGACATTTCTGTTTTGGTTTCTTCGAATTTATCTTTCAGGTAATCGATGTAAATTTTTAATTCTTTTATAAACATATGTGGTCGATCTGTTCTATTAATAACATTTATCCTGCCATAAATATGGCTGGTCATTTCTTTCAAGCTCATAATTTTTGAAAAATATGCAAGATTTGGTCCCGGACAAATTGAAACTCCATCGCCTTCAATTTTTGTATCCATATTATTTGCTAAAAGTGCAGAAGTTCCTAATCCAACACAAATGCATGATTTTTCAACTATTTTATCATGGCTGATCTGGTGCTCATCCAAAGACAGGGATTTAGTTTTAAGTTCGTTTAGTTTTAAATATTGATATTGACGGGAAGCCGTACAAATATTTTTTTCTGTAAACTCTTTATTATTAATTGCCACATATTCTTTTGGACAGGAACTGCCCGGTCTGCCTTTCATCAAATTAGATAATTTTTCTAAATCCTTCGTATTCCCTCTCAGGCTATTAAATGGTACCCCCAAAGGTGAAATATTACTTAAATAAAGATCAGCTTCTTTTGCATCTGCTAATTTTGCCAGAGTAGCTTCATCAACAGTTGTCGCTTCCGGTACTAATAGGAATGGTGTACCCCAACCGACAGAATCAACTCCATAATGATCGATGAGAAATTGATGTTCTTCCGCAGTACCAACTCCACCCTGTGCAGTTATATTGAACGAAAAATTAGTATTAGCTACCGAACGATTCTTTTTTGAAAGTGCAGTTTTATAAATTTCATTAAGCAGCTTAATTAGTTCTTCTCTTTTTTCTTTGAACTCAGCTAAAATTGGACCCATTAGAAATCCATCAGTAGCAAATGCATGTCCTCCGCAATTAAGTCCTGATTCAATTCTGTACTCAGAAACCCAGAGACCTTTGTTTGCTAAAAATTTTCCCTGGATAAATGCAGACCTGTAATCGCTAACTTTTAAGATTATTCTTTTTTTAGCAATTCCATTTTCATCCGGATAAAAATCTTCAAATTGTTCCAGGTAGCTATAAAGTCTTGGATTCATTCCAGCAGAAAAAACGATAGAGGATTTTAGCTCACTTTTTGCAAAACCTCTTAGCGCAGCATGAGCGTCATTATATTCTACAGGGAGTTTTTCTTTTCCTGAATAATTATCCTTATCGAGCTTTGTCATTATATTTACATCAATGCTGCCCATTGATAAGTTTTCATTCAGCCATTTTTTAATCTCAGTTAAATTAAAACGGGATAATAAACTGTGAAATTCTTTTTTCAATTCAGATTGTTCCGGTAATAGATCAAAGAATTTCTGTAACTCATTTTCTTTTTCAGTTACTGTTTCTTTTAATTTTTCAAATCTTTTCTCTGCCAGATTCTGAATCAGGTTCAGGTAGGAGGTAATTCTTTTGGCTCTGAAATCCTCCGTCGCTTTTGTTATCTCTGTGTAAGGAATTTCATATTTCGCACAGTACATCTTTCTCAATTTTTCAAGAAGTATATCATCAACGAGTGAGATCACCGAATCAATTCCAAATTGTGAAACTTTTAAGGGGGTTTCAATTGTGTACCCTATTCCCATAACAGGAATATGGAAAGAATGAGCTTTAGTCATTGTCCTATTGTTTTGTAAGTAAATATGAGGAATGTTTTATATTCTTCAGGATTACGCAACTAATATAAACATATATAAGCAATTAGATGGGGATATTTTTATGCACCTTTTATTTTGGTGGTATTTGGGCTAATTATTAAGAAATTGGTCTACTTTAGTTGTAAGTAAAATTTGAATGGTAAATTTTGAATGATTATTTGATCACTCCATCTTCATATCGCGGGTCATAAGATCGGTTGTGGCTTTAACCGGGTCTTTATCTTCAAATAGGATTCTGTAGACTTCAGTAGTGATGGGAACTTCAACTTTATGTTTTTTAGCGAGTTGAGATGCTGATTTGCTTGTTCCAACTCCTTCGGCAACCATCTGCATAGATTTCAAAACAGTTTTTAGTTTTTTACCGCCACCGATCTGTTCGCCGACAAACCTGTTACGGCTGTGCCTGCTCATGCAGGTTACAATCAAATCTCCCATTCCTGATAAGCCGGCAAAAGTTTCAGGCTGTGAACCGAGAGCAATTCCAAGACGGGAAATCTCAGCAATCCCTCTCGTCATAATTGCTGCTTTTGTATTGTCTCCGAATTTTGCACCGTCAATTATTCCGGCACCAATAGCAATTACATTTTTAAATGCGCCGCCAAGCTCAACACCTAAAATATCTGTTGAACCGTAAACTCTGAAATACGAAGTAATAAAAGCTGCCTGGATTGATTTCGTAGTTTCTTCGTTGCTTGAAGCCGCAACAACTGCGGTTGGTATCCTTTTGCTAACTTCCTCTGCGTGGCTCGGACCAGAAAGTACTCCTACCTGGTCAGAAGATATTGAGGGAATTTCGTCGTGAAGCATTTGAGACATTGTCATCAATGAAGTTATTTCTATCCCTTTTGAGACACTCACCAAAATAGAATTTTTTATATTTCCCGGGGCAACTTTTTTTATTACACTTCTTAAAAATTGTGCGGGAACTGCAAGCACAATCATATTTTTATCAAAAGTAGATTCCTCGAGATCGTGGGTAATTAATATTTCTTTTGGGATTTTTAATCCCGGAAGATACCTGTCGTTAATTCTTGTTTTTAGAAGTGTCTTGGAATAGTTTTTTTTGTATTCCCAGAGGGTAACATTGTGTCCGTTGTAATGAAGCAAAACGGCCAGGGTAGTGCCCCAGCCGCCTGCACCTAAAACAGAGATTTTCATTACTTTAAGAGGTTTTATTCTTTTTTGAAAAACTTATTTTGCTTTCGCTGCCATTAAGCAAACGAACAACGTTTTTACGATGAGTAAAAATTACGAGTGTTGACAGTGCAATAATAAAGGGAAGTATTGTATGGTACCCCTGTATATTTACGTTGAAAATATTTTCACGCACAACAAGTGCTAAAGGAACAACAACTGCTGCCACAATTGATCCGAGAGATACATAGCGTGAAATTGTAACAACTATCAGGAATGCACCAATTGCTATCAGCATATCAATAGTTGTAATCATTAGTAACATTCCGAGTGCAGTTGCAATACCTTTGCCGCCTTTAAATTCAGCGAACACAGTCCATATGTGCCCAATGACTGCTGCGATACCTGCAATTATTTGTACCAATGTAAAATCATCAAAAGGAGTTGCATTATTAAATGGTACTGTTCCCTGGAATAACCTTGCAACTACAACAACTGCAAGTACACCTTTTAATGCATCAAGAAGCATTACAAATAGTCCATGTTTCCAGCCGAGCACACGCATTACGTTAGTACCGCCTGCGTTTCCACTGCCGTAATCACGAATATCAATTCCTCGCGCCATCTTACTAACGATGATGCTTGTAGGAATTGAACCTACGAGGTATGATAAAGCTATTATTGCGAATAATATGAGCATTTTTAATCCATTATAATCTATAAGCTACTAACCTAATTACATTACTGATTAAATTCAATATATATTAATCTCTACTAATTTAATTCGAATATCGCTAAAATATCAGGAAAATTGGGGCTGTAAAAATTTATATAAGTTTTCTGAAAAATTCCATATCTGATTTTGAAGTAATTTTGAAGTTCAGGGGAGAGCCTTCTGCAATGTGGATTTTCTTATTTATTCTCTTAACTAACATAGATTCGTCTGTTCCGTAAAATCCTTCAGAATAGGCTTTTTCCATAGCTTTCATTAAATCAGCATATTTAAAAATCTGGGGGGTTTGAACGTAATAAATATCCTTTCTATCTATATAATAGTTGACCGTAGATTTCCCCTTCAATAAAGTATCTCCGGCTTTTATGCAAACCAGGGCATTTCCCTTATTTTTTGCCATTTTAATAGAATTTGTCAAAACTTCTGCTGGCAACAAAGCCCGTGCAGCATCGTGGACAATTACCCGGTCATCTTTTTTTGCTTTTATTGAAAGCAGTCCATTATGTACGGAATCCTGTCTTTCTTTTCCGCCTTCAACAATCTGCTCTAGTTTTGTGATATGGTATTTACTTTTAAGTTTCTCTAAAAGATTGAAATATGAGGGATCGGCTGAAACAACAATTTTATTTACCAACCTGTTTTTTTGAAATGTTTCAAGAGTGTAGACTATTAATTCTTTCCCTTTGAATTTCAGGTATTGTTTAGGAGTGGCTGAGCCACTCCTAACACCTTTGCCTCCTGCCGGTATGATCGCGAAAGTTTTCATAGAATTAACATTGCGTCGCCGTAACTTAAGAAGCGGTATTTTTCTTTCATCGCTTTCTTATATGCTTTCATAATAAAGTCAGGACCTGCAAATGCACTTGCAAGCATAATCAGAGTAGATTCCGGTTGATGAAAGTTAGTTATCAGCCTGTCAGTAATTTTAAAGTCGTAATGAGGATAAATAAATTTATCCGTCCAACCTCTTTGTGGTTTAACAAATCCATCAGCTGTAATACTTGTTTCAACTGCTCGGCAAGCACTTGTACCAACTACAAAAATTTTATGTTTGCTATGTTTTGCTTTGTTAATTGCCTCCGATGATTTGGAAGTTATTTCATAATATTCCGAATCCATTTTATGTTTTGTCAGATCCTCAACTTCAACTGGTCTGAATGTTCCAAGCCCAATATGAAGAATAATTGGAATAATATGAATTCCTTTCTTTTCAATTTTTTGAAGAAGTTTTGGTGTGAAATGTAAGCCAGCTGTTGGTGCAGCCACCGCGCCATCAACTTTCGCATAAACAGTCTGATAATTTTCTTTATCATCCGGCTCAGGGTCTCTTTTAATATACGGAGGAAGAGGAGTGAGCCCGATTTTTTCAACAGCTTTGTAAACATTTCCCGGTTGATTAAACCTTACTGTTCTTCCTCTTGAAGTAGTGTTGTCAATTACTTCACACCAGAGTTTATCGTTGAAATAAATTTTGTTTCCTATTCTTACTTTTCTTGCAGGATCAACAATAACGTCCCAGATACAATCCTCAGCATTAAGTTCACGCAATAAAAATACTTCTATCTTTGCATTAGTCTTTTCTTTTTTACCGTACAACCTTGCCTGAAACACTCTTGTTTCATTAACAACAAGAACATCACCTTTTTCCATATAATCAATAACGTTGGTAAATGATTTGTTTTCTATTTCTTCCGTTTCTTTGTGCAACACCATCAACTTTGCTTTGTCTCTGGGAGATACGGGATGTTTAGCAATATGTGTCTTGGGTAAGTTAAATTTGAAATCTGATAATTTCATTCTTCCTAACCTCTAATAAGTGAAATAATATTATTGAGAGAATGATTTTCACTCTCCCATTTTAGTTTAATTAAATTTATTTTTTCTTAGCCGATTTTTTAACTGGCTTTTTTGATTTCTTTTTGCCGCCTTTCTTTGAAGCCATTTCGTGAACAACTGCTCTTGCTGCTGCAAGTCTCGCAATCGGAACTCTAAATGGTGAACAACTTACATAATTTAAACCAGTTCTGTGACAGAATTCTACAGAGGATGGTTCGCCACCGTGTTCTCCACAAATCCCGACCTTAAGATCAGATCTTGTCGATCGTCCCTTTTCTGTTCCCATTTGTACAAGCTGTCCAACGCCTGCCTGATCCAGGGCTTCAAACGGATCGTTCGGAAGAATATCATTCTGAACATATAGTGGTAGGAATTTACCTGCATCATCCCTTGATAAACCAAAAGTTGTTTGTGTAAGATCGTTTGTTCCGAAACTGAAGAACTCTGCTTTTTCAGCAATCTGGTCAGCAGTTAAAGCAGCTCTAGGTAATTCTATCATTGTACCAACAAGGTATTTGATCTTCCTGCCTTTTTCTTCCATAACTTCTTTCGCAACTCTTCTTACAATTTCTTCCTGAAATTTGAATTCATTTGTATGCCCGACTAAAGGAATCATTATTTCAGGTTTTACTTTCATTCCTTTTGCGGCAACATCGCAGGCAGCTTCAATAATTGCTCTTGCCTGCATTTCTGTAATTTCAGGATAAAGAATTCCTAAACGGCAACCTCTGAATCCAAGCATCGGGTTGAATTCGTGCAAGCTGTCTATTTTTTCATTCAGTTTATCCACTGAAATTCCAAGAGCGTTTGCAAGTTCGTTAACTTCTTTTTCTTCGTGAGGAAGAAATTCGTGAAGAGGCGGATCGAGAGTTCTTATTGTTACCGGGTATCCTTTCATTGCTTCGAATATTCCTGCAAAGTCTTCCCTTTGTAAAGGAAGAAGCTCATTAAGAGCTTTTTTTCTCTCTTCAACTGAATCGGAAACAATCATTTTTCTCACGGACATAATTCTGTCGCCTCCGAAAAACATGTGCTCGGTTCTGCAAAGTCCTATACCTTCTGCACCGAATGCAATTGCATTTGATGCCTGGTCAGGCTGATCAGCATTTGTCCTGATATTCATACTTCTGAGTTTATCTGCCCATTTCATCAGACTTGCATAGGTTTGATAAACATCTGAATCTTTAGCCTCAAGAGTTTTTGAAATTAGAACCTGTATAACTTCTGATGGTCTGGTTTCAAGTTTACCTTGGATAACTTCGCCTGTTGTTCCGTCTATAGAGATATAATCACCTTCTCTAATTACAACACCATCTTTTCCTTCAACTGTAATTGTTCTTTCGCGGTAATTTATTTTTAGTGATCCGCAACCTGCAACACAAACTTTACCCATCTGGCGGGCAACCAGTGCAGCGTGTGATGTCATTCCACCACGTGCGGTAAGAATACCTTCAGAAGCATCCATTCCCTGTATATCTTCCGGTGAAGTTTCTATTCTCACAAGAATAACTTTATCACCTTTTGCCGCCATTTCTTCAGCATCCTGAGCACTTAGTGCAACTTTACCTGATGCAGCTCCCGGTCCAGCGTTAAGGCCTTTAGCTAACAATTTCCCTTCATCAACTGCTTTGCGTTTCTGGTCCATATCAAAAATCGGACGAAGTAATTGATTAAGCTGGTTCGGTTCAATTCTTAAAATTGCATCTTCTTTAGAGATCAGTTTTTCTTTAACCATATCTACCGCCATTTTAATAGCAGCAAATCCGGTTCTTTTTCCAACACGGCACTGCAGCATCCATAATTTTCCCTGCTGAATTGTGAATTCGATATCCATCATATCTTTATAATGTTTTTCGAGATTCTTTCTTATTGCCATTAATTCTTTATAAATTTTCGGATCATCTTCTTCCAGTTTAGCAATTGGAAGAGGAGTTCGAATACCGGCAACTACATCTTCTCCCTGAGCGTTGAAAAGATATTCACCGTAGAATTTGTTTTCTCCAGCGGCAGGGTCTCTTGTAAAAGCAACCCCGGTACCGGAATCTTCTCCCATATTTCCAAACACCATTGACTGAACATTTACAGCAGTTCCCCATTCAGCAGGGATGTTATTTAATCTTCTGTAAATAATAGCCCTGTCGTTCATCCATGAACCAAATACGGCACCGATAGCGCCCCATAACTGCTGCATTGGATCATCAGGAAATTCATTTCCTGTTTTCTCCTTAATTGCTTCTTTAAATTCAGCAACAAGTTCTTTAAGGTGATCTGCAGTAAGTTGTGTATCCTGCTCAAATCCATTTTCATGTTTTTTCTTTTCAAGAATTACTTCAAAGGGATCTTCCTCGTGTTTGTTCTCAGGTTTTAATCCAAGTACAACATCACCATACATCTGTACAAATCTTCTGTATGAATCGTAGGCAAATCTCGGGTTATTTGTTTTTTCAATTAAACCCTGCACTGTAGTATCATTCAATCCAAGATTAAGAATAGTATCCATCATTCCTGGCATAGAAGCTCTTGCGCCGCTTCTTACAGAAACTAACAATGGATTTTTAGAATCTCCGAACTTTGCATCCATACTTGCTTCAACTTTTTTCAGTGAAGACTGGACCTGAGCTTTCAGTTCTTTTGGGTACTTGTTTTTATTTGTATAATAATAAGTACATACCTCAGTAGTAATAGTAAAACCGGAAGGAACCGGCATTTTAATATTTACCATCTCAGCAAGGTTTGCTCCTTTTCCACCGAGAAGTCCTTTCATCTCTGCCTTACCATCAGCTTTCCTGTCTCCAAAGTAGTAGACATAATTTTTACCTTTCGCCATATATTCTCCGAGTATTTAAGTTTATAAATTTACAATCATTTTATACTTATGAAATTCTATCAATAATAAAATTACTGAATTCGTCAATTTCATCCATTTCAAGTTTTATTTTTAGATAGAATATGTCTATGTCGTCAAATTCTTTTGAGAATTTAACAAGTTTAACCGCATCTTTTTCAGTAGTTATTACTGAATGAGAATTGGTTGAATAAAATTCTTTTCTGATTTTCTGTACTTCTTTTTCAGTATAATATTTATGATCCGAAAAAATCATCTGGTTTTGTGTATCTACTTTCGTTTGCTTTAAAGCATTTATAAATGAAAACGGGTTTGCTATGCCTGAAACCACGAGGCTTTTCTGCCCTTCGAATTCACCTATATTATAAGTGATATCTCTTTTTATATCAACAAAACCAATAGCTTTATAGCTTGCATTAAATATTTTTTTAGTTTCTGCATATTTTTTTAATACAGCAGGTATATCTTCTTTTTGTGAAAATTTCCTGTTCACAATTATTGCATCAGACCTGTATATCGATCTGAAATTTTCTCTCATATTTCCGGTCGGGAGCAAACTATGATTAAGAAAATTCGGATCATTCAAAAACCTTTGTTCGATAACCAGCAAATCTAAATCCCTTTCAATCCACCTGTGCTGGAAAGCATCATCAAGTACAATTGTATCAATGCTTGTATCATTTATAAGCCTTTTTGCTCCTTTAACCCTGTTCTCACAAACTGCTGCAGGTACTTTACATTCAGCAGCAGTATGGTAAATTTCATCTCCACATTGATCAACTGTCGATAAAATTTTTTCGTTTTCTGCAACCAGCAAATATCCTGATGATTTCCTTCCGTAACCGCGGCTTAAAACTCCGACTTTTCTACCTGAAGATTTTAGAAGGTTTGTAGTAAAAATCACAGTTGGGGTCTTCCCGGATCCGCCTACAGTTATATTTCCCACGGAAATTACTTTTGAATTTACCCTTGTAGACTTGAAAAAACCTTTATCAAACATCCAGTTACGGAAAGCAATAATAAATGCATATACGGGAACCAAAGGATATAATATAATCTTTATGAAATTCATTTCTAATTTTCTAAATTCTTTTCTGCTTTAAGCTGCAATTCGCTTAATTTTACTTCGCAATCATCAATAACTTTTGAAGTTTCTTCATACGTCAATTCTCTGTCAATATAAATAGGATCCGAAAATACCAGGTTAGCTTTTGTAAATAATTTTGGAACCTCAAATTGATCCCAGCTTTTAAGAATCATTTTCTTTTTAATTCCAACACCAACAAGTATTAAAGGTAGAGAACTTTTTTTTGCTGTAATAACTGCACCGGCTTTTAATTTGTGCCTTGGTCCTCTTGGTCCGTCCGGCGTAATTGTAATTGAATGATCATTCTTTGCATAATCAACCATAATACCGAGTGCAACATCCCCGCCGGTAGAGCTTGAACCCCTGATCACTCTGTATTTCCAGCTCTTTAATATTTTTGCAAGCAGATCGCCATCTTTACTTTTGCTTGTTAATGCAACCATTTTCTTTTTGCGGTTCAGGTACCATGGAATAAGCATAGAACCATGCCAGAACGCAAGTATGTATTTGCTGTTATCTTTTTCCAAAGCTTCAATCACATTTTTATTTGAATATGTGATTCGTAAAGTTTTACAAAGAACATTTACTAAATGAAACAGGAAAAAATGCCCGATAAATCTTAAAACATCCTGTCTGATCTTTCTAATTTTCATTCATCACTTTATAGATTGATTTGGCAGCTCTTTCCGATGCTCCTTCTGAACCTAATTTTTTTTTTATATTTCCAAGTTTTTTTTTCATCTCATCAAATACGGTTTTATCAGATAATATTTTTTTTGCCTCACTGTAAATAGATTTCTCTGATACATCCTTTTGAATTAACTCTGGAACAACTTTCTCACCTGAAATAATATTTGCCATCCCGATATTATCTACTTTAATCAGGCTTTTGCCAATTAAATATGTTAATGAGCTTGTTTTATAAACAATAATCATCGGCAGGCAAAACAAGCCTGCTTCAAGTGTAGATGTACCAGATTTTACAATTCCGAATTTGGAATATTTCAAAAGATTATAAGTGTTTTCTTTTATGACCTTAAAATTCCTGATTTCTGTTATTTTATAGAAAATATTCTCATCAATATTTGAAGAACATGCCGTAACTATTTGCAGATTAAATTCTTTTGCAAGTTTTTCTGCTGCCTTTATCGTTTCAGGAAAAATTGATCTTACCTCGTGATCACGGCTGCCGGGTAAAATCAATAATATCTCTTTGTCCTTTTCAAGTTCGAATTTATCAAATAGTTCATCCTTTTCAAGAAAATTGTAATCATTTAATCTCTCAAGAAGCGGATGACCTACAAAATCAACATCAACATTGTGATCGCTGTAAAGTTTTTCTTCAAAAGGAAAAACAACCAGCATCTTATTTACTATCTTTTTTATTTTCTCAATTCTTCCACCACCCCATGCCCATATTTGCGGAGAAATGTAATAGATAATTTTTACATTCAGCCTTTTCATCTTTTTTGCTATGCTGAGATTGAATCCCGGGTAATCTATCAGAACAACGGTTGCTATTTCCTTTTCCTTAACTACACTGATAAGTCTTTTTTGAACTTTCCGGATAAATGGGATATGCTTAACAACTTCAAGAAATCCAAGAAAAGCCATTTTGTGGAGATGATAATTTAACTGCATCCCTGCAGCTTTCATCTTATCTCCGCCAATTCCGAAAACATTAATTTGCGGATCAATCTTTAGTAGTTCAGTTATCAAAGAACCGCCGTGAAGATCACCTGACATCTCACCGGCTATTATCATTAAATTTTTATTTGCCATTATTTTTGGTCTATTTAATAAGAACCTATACCAAATCTAAAAAGCCACATAAGAAACATTGTCAATGAAACAATTCCGAATGCCTGCAAACTTCTTTTTTCAGAACGCAAGCCTGCTTTTAAATTTAAAGGAGGCTGCTTACCTACAACCTTTGGCTTATATTTTGTAATCCTTGGAAAAAATCTTGGAACATTTTTTAAGAATTCGTGAAATTCTTCACCAAAAGTATTTTTCAAATAATTTTCTTCCTGCTGAACAATGAAAGTATATTGAACATAAAAGAAAATTAATCCTGCAATCTGTAAATAGGGAAACAGGGCAAACGACATAATTCCCAAACCTGCATACATCAAAATATTGCCGACATAAAGAGGATTACGAACGTATGCGAATGGTCCGCTGACAATTAAAAAAGTTCCTCCAACATCACCGGTTGTTCTTGTTTCACTTCCAGCCCAACTTACTCCCCAGAGGCGAATCAGTTCGCCTTTAAGGGCAATAATAAATCCAATTATCAAACTCCATATGTTTGAATTGAAAAACACAAAAGTGAGCACCAGGAATGGAATAGGAGTATAACTCCTGTATTTAAAAAATTTTGCAGCAATATCAGATTTAGCCATTAATTATCCTCTCTGGTAAACTTCTTTTCTTTTTAAATAAGCCTGGTGTCTTTTTTTAAGTCTCTTTTTTCCTCTCAATTCCTCAAGCCTTTTTATAACATCATCAAAATTTTTGTAGGGGAAGTATGTTATCCTTTCTTTTTCGCAATATTTTAACAAATCGTCTTTTGCAAAAATGAAATCACAAAATTGCGCTGTTTCTTTATCAGATGCGCCATCCCCAATGTAAATTGTAAATTCTTCATCACCGCTGTGATTAATAACGTGATTGTGTTTACAATTTGCAGAAGCTTTTGATCCCTCATCCAGGTAAGGGAAGTGAGGTATCAGTTTATTATCATCTATCACAAGTTTATTCGAATAGACTTTTAATTGTCCAAGATTTTCTTTCACAAAAATTTTATCGATGTAGTAATCAAATCCATCACTTAAAACAAAGTGCTCAAATTTATTTTCTGTACAATATTTTATAAAACCAGGAAAACTTGGATCTATTTCAAATGTATCGATATAGCTGTCAAATTCTTTTACATCAAGTCCTTTTACAGAATCACACAATCTTAGCCAGCATTCTTTTGCAGTAATTTTATCATCAAGATATTTTTCAATAATATCAGTTACTGTATTAGGTTCACCAAACTTAGTGAAAATTGCTTCGCCGACATCCAGCTTAGTAATTGTTCCATCGAAGTCGATAAATATTTTAAATACTTTTGCTGTCATAAGTATAACTTTCAATTGGCCCTGATCTGATTATTCCCTTTCACATATTATTTTTTTTGAATTGAAAATTTTATTTATTCACAAAGTCAAAATCTTCATTAAATCTTACGCTCACTAACTTTGATATACCCTCGTCCTGCATAGTAACACCATATAAAGTTTCGGCTGCTTCCATTGTTCTCTTATTGTGGGTGACTACAATGAATTGTGTCTCTTTACTAAAATCTTCTATGATCTTTGTAAACCTATCGATGTTTGCGTCATCAAGAGGGGCATCTATTTCATCAAGAATACAAAAAGGGCTTGGCTTTACAAGATAAATGGCAAATAATAATGCTATCGCCGTTAATGTTTTTTCTCCTCCTGAAAGTAAATCAATTGAAGTAGGCCGTTTACCTTTGGGCTTTGCAATAATCTCAATTTTTGCCTCGAGAGGATCGGCATCTTCTTCAATTCTTAAATCAGCTTCATCGCCAGGATTGAATAATCCGCGGAATATATTAATAAAATTTTCTCTTATCTTATCAAAGGTTTCTTTAAACTGTGTTTGAGCTGTAGTATTTATTTCAGTGATAGTGTTTACAACGTCTTTTTCAGATTCCAACAGATCATTTCTTTGTTTGTTCAAAAATTCAAACCTTTCTCTTTCTTCCTCATATTCTGAATATGCAAGAAGATTTATTGGGCCTAGGTTTTTTACTTTTTGTTTTAAAGCTTGGACTTCATCTGTTCTTGTCCTGAAATCAAATGTGTTAAGATCATCAAAGACTTTATTTTCTAAAGTAACCGAATAATTTTCTTTAATGTGCTCAACAAGGTTGCTTAGCTTCATTTTTAATTCGCTTAGCTTTATATCAGATTCATGTATCTCTTCTGATAATATTTCACGTTCCTTTCTTAATTTTTTTTGTACATTTTCCTTATCTGATATTTCATTCTGGATGGATTCATATTTTAGATCAATATCTTTTTCCTGATTTACCAGAATTTCTTTTGTCTGCAAATTATCATCATATTTTAATCTGTTATCTTCAATAATTTTTTCTACTGCAGATGATTCCTCAACCGAAGATTTTATATCCTGTTCCCTTTTAAGGATGGATTTTTCAATTGATTCAGTTGCTTTTTCAGCACGTAAAATAGCATTTTCAGCATTCCTTTTATCTCCAAGCAATCTTTCAAGTTCAAGATTGGTACTGTTTTGATTAGCCAATTCAGCATTATATTTTTGTTCAAAACTGTGGAATTCTTCTTCCAGCTGTTTTTGTCTATCATCAGCAACTGTTTTATCTTTTTTTAGTTTGTTTAGTATTTCTTCAGAATCGTTTCTTTCATTGTCAATTTTATTTGATATTGACACCAAATCTTTTATCTCGAGTCTGGCTTTTTCAATTTCATCATTGGCTTTATTTTTTTCATATTCAAACTGTGCAATTTGCTTATCAACGTTTGATAAATCATTCAGCAGCATTCTCTCTTCTTCAGAAAGAATTTTCAAATCGATCTCTTCAATTTTCTTCTCAATGCTCACTATTTTCGATTTTAACGTAATCAAGTCTTTTTCTCTTTTAGGGAATTCACTTCTCAGGCTATCAAGAAGCTGCATTCTGCCAAAAAGAGAATCATCAAGTTGTGGTTCGGACCCACTCTCAACAATACCATGATTATCAACGTAGTCCCCCTGTAAAGTCACGAAGTTGAAGTCATGATATTTTGATGAGAGTAAAAATGCTGTTTCCAGATTACTTACAACAGCTGATTCATTTAAAATTAATTTAAAATAACTTTCCCACTTTTTATCTGATTCTACCAAATCTTTTGACCAGGCGATGAATCCGGTTTCTTTAGAAAGTTTTTTCCCGTTTCTGTTAATTGAAATATTTTTAAGTTTGTCTATAAAACCAGTGGTAATACCTTCAACAAGTGAAGGTGCAAAAAATGTTGCTCTTCCTGCCTTATTACTTTTTAAATATTCAATTCCGCTTTTAAGATCGTCAATTGTTCGGACTAAAATATTATTCAGATTATTTCTTAAAGAAGCTTCTATCGCCAATCGATATTCATCACTTGAGCTACCAATATGTGCAAGAAGAGTTTTTTCACCTTTTGACCATTCAGGGTTTTCGACCAGTGTTTTAGCTCCCTTGGAAACCCCCTCAAGATTATCGATCATTGTTTGTATAAAGCCAATCTTGTCCTTAATACTGTTAATTACACTTCTGTCTTCAAGCTCCTTTACTTTTAGGGTATTTAATTCCTTTTCAAGATCATCTTTCTCTTTTTGTTTTTGAGCATATAGAGATTCAGTCTCTGATAGTTTATCGGCAGTCTGGGTTTTCTCACGCCCTAGTTCCTCCAGATATCCAACCGTTTTTGCAATATTATTTGTGAGTGCCTGAATCTTTTCGTTTAATTTTTCTATAGATTCATTTTTTGTATTGAGAGAATTCTGGATATTAGCAAGATCATTTTCTTTGTTTGTTATTTCTTTAAATTGCTCTATCAATTTCTCAGATTGACCTTTCAGGTAACTTCTTTTGTTTTCAAGTTCTGTTTTGAAATTGTTTGCTTTCCCCTTAGTTTCCTCAAGAAATTTTTGCTTATCATATATTCGATCAGAAATTTCTCTAACTAGTTCTGAGTTATCTTCAATGGCACGCTTAGTTTCATCAAGTTGGATATTTAATTCTTCCAACTCAAGTTGATAACGAGAAATGTTTGATTCAAGTGATTTTTCCCTTTCTTCGGCAACAGAAATTTGTTTTTGAATATTATAAACTTTAGCTGTTTGCTCGGTAACTTCTTTACGCTTGTATTTTAATTCAGATTCAGTTTCTAACAGGGATTGTTTTATAATTGCAAGCTCATCTTCCAATTTTGATATTTCTGATTCAAGATTTAATTTTTTACTGAAATTTTCTTCTTTACGATTTTTTAATTCATCTTTTTGTCTGTTAAAAAGGGACATTTCACGTTCTGCAAGGTCAAGTTCCAATTCCCTTAATTGAGTTGAAATTCTGTTATATCTATCCGCTTTCTTAGCTTGTCTCTCAAGCGAATTAACCTTTTTTTCCACTTCCGAAACAATGTCATTTACCCTGGTTAAATCGGAACGTACTTCATCCAATTTACGGAGCGCAAGCCTTCTTCGAAGTTTATATTTATTAACACCTGCAGCTTCCTCAAACATTGTTCTTCTTTCTTCAGCTTTATTGCTGAGTATAGTTTCCACCATTTTCAATTCAATTACCGAATAGGCGTTAGCTCCAATTCCCGTATCCATAAAAAGGTTGGTAATATCTTTTAATCGGCAGAGATTTTTGTTTAGGAGGTATTCACTTTCACCGGAGCGAAAAATTCTTCTGGTTATTGTTACTTCGGAATACTCGGTAGGTAAAATTCCCCTTGTATTCTGGATGGTAAGTGAAACTTCAGCCATTCCCATTGGTTTTTTCCCAGCAGTTCCATTAAAGATTACGTTTTCCATTTTGTCGCTTCTTAACGCACTACTCCTTTGTTCACCCAGGCACCATCTTATAGCATCTACAATATTTGTTTTACCGCAACCGTTTGGGCCCACAATAGATGTAACACCCTGATTAAATTTAACATCGGTTCTTTGTGCAAAAGATTTAAAACCTAATATTTCAAGTTTGGATAAATACAAGTTCCCTCTATACCAGAATGTTGAATTGTTTTAATGTTAATTGAAGATAACTCAAGACAGAATTGTTTATCTGGCCATATAATAGTATTCCTCCGATGACTAGGAGCAATATCAAAATACTATAAAAATAAACGCTACCAGGATTTACATCAAAAATAACGTAAATACCCTTAATTAGCCGATAAAAAATCCAAAGTGCGTATATTATAATTGAGTAATAAATTAATGTATTAGCTATTTCAGAGTTTAATATTCTGTATAAAACTATACCAACCGGGATTAACAAAACTATTGGAAGAAAGGACCAGACTACGGTAAAAAACACGCTTGAAAAATAAACCCTGTTTCTTATAAAAAAGGATGCTGCTTTAATTATTATAGATAAAATCATTAGCATTGCAGCAAAAATGATAGTAAGCCAGAATAAAGAAGCGATCGGGTGCCATGCGAAATAACTAAAGAAATTCATAATTGAATGGCTTCCAAGAGAGAGGAATATTTTTTCAAGAATAACTTCATTCCGAAGGTAGGATAGAAAATTACCTGAAATTAGTGCAATTACTGCAGCAATTACTGCATAGAGAATAATCGAATGTGCACCTGACATTATTCTTTGATCTCTTACATCGGCAAAAAAATTATAAGGTCTTAACAATGCTCTTGATGCATCCTCGCGAAATTTTCTACCAGAGTTTACTAATACACCCATTACAACAGCAAGCAGCAGGCCAAAGAGAATATATACCATTGGAGAGGAATCTTTAGTGCTTCCAATAGGAACTGTAACCTTTTCAGCCTCATGAAGTTTTGCGTAAACCACTTTGTAACCAAGCCTATCTGTGTCACGATTTTCATCGCACAATCCAATATTGTAGATATTATTTTCGTCATAACCAGCAATTATCGAGGCATATTCACCGCGGTAATCAAACATAGTATTAATAAAATAACCGGGAAGGGAGTTGTCCTTTGCGTATTCCAGAAGATCCTCAAAATATTTTGCTTGTGCTTCAAATGAATCCTTGTTGACATACCCGTCTGTATTACCCGAATTAACAACGTATGTTGCCTCACTTATAAAAATCTTACCTTTACCTAAACTCTTTTGCACATCTTTTAATTTATTGCCCTCGCTTTTTATTGATTTGTTCAACATCTCCATTCCATATAAATCAATTCCATTTATAGATTTTAAATTGGAGTTCGCAAAGGAAGCATAAGTAAGTGTGGTAACATTCGATTTTACAAATGATGATATACTGCTTAAATAATTAGATTGCGTATTTGAATTAGTAAGATATGAACCTCCGAGACCGATTGCAGCGATAGAATATTTCTTGTAGGCCTTAATAAAATTTGATAAATAATATTTACTGCGTGTAATAAAATTCTGATTCCGAGCCAGGTTTTCAGGCACGGAATTTAAAGGTATTTCTACAAAAGCCAACAGGCCATATTTCTCGCATAAATAAAGTAAATAAGGATGTGGTACCGATTTTGCAAATCTGATTGCAGAAAAGCCCATATTTTTTATCATCCTGATATCATTTTCCATATCAGAATAACTTTCAAGGTTTCCAAATTCCTTATTAGATGGAATATAAGTAACCCCGTCGAAGGAGTAATCATTATTATTTAATTTGAAACTTTCTTTGCCTGAAGTAAATGAATAAACTGCAAGAGGGCAGCGGGAAATATCAATTAAGTTTCCATTCTGCCAAAGTTCCAACCTGACTGTGTATAAGTTAGGATTAGAAGGTGTCCAGTAATCAACTGAAGAAATATCCAGCACTTGAGAGATTTCAATTTCTTTATTTCTTTTTAATTCAAATAAATAATCGGGAGCTCCCTGGAGATTATTTCCATCTGGAGAAACTAACCTTGTTTTCACTAAAAATTTATTCGAAGTTTGAAGCGTATCGTTTGGTAAATTAAACTGCTGGTTAATTACACGGGAAGAAATTGATATCTTAATTTTACCTGATTCGTTAATTTCTTTTTTAAAAGAAAAATCATTAATAGAAATATCGGGTCTGCTTAAAATATAAACATCACTGAAAATTCCGCCGAAATTTTTAGGGAATAAGAATCTTTGTTTTAAAGGAATTGTATCTTCAGAATCCAATTTATAGTGGACTTTAACTGTGAGGACATTATCCCTGTCTGAGTAAAGTATATCTCTTGGCAGATAAAAGCTGAACGGAAATTCTCCACCGGTATGAGTGTAAATGATTTTGTTGTTAACGGAAATTTCGGCGGAGTAATTGACTCCTAAAAAGACAAGTTTAAGTTCGTGGTTTTCTAAATCATCTTTTGTTAAAGAAAACTTCCTTTCAAAAACAAGATCACCATTTCCTTCAAATGAAGAAGGAATGTTTACATTTAGTTTGTTGTTCTCACCTGCCTTGCTTACTTCCCAGTTTCCGTTTAGTGGAATTATCTTTCTGAATCGATTTGTGTTGAAAAACAGAGAATCAGAAGTATCAATTCTGTAACCCGGTAACTGGTTAAAGATAATCTGTGCTTTTGTTGGAAAAGTGAGAAAAATACAGATGAAAAATAGTATTAGAACAAAGAATTTTCTCAGATTGGTCATCCGTAGTTTGTGTCCTTTTAAGGTAGAAAATCAGCCGATTAATATAATAAAGAAAGGAGGCGAAATCAATGGAAATTTTAAGTATTTGGGGTGTTTAAAAACACCCCAAAATCTTGATAAATATTTTAAGAACAGGAAGTTACACAGATTTAATTATCGCTGTAAATGAGTCGGCTTCAAGGCAGGCACCTCCAACAAGGGCTCCGTCAATATCATTTTGAGACAACAGCTCATGGGCATTATCGGGTTTTACACTTCCTCCGTATTGAATTATAAGGTTTTCAGCAGTATCATTGCCAAAAATCTCTGAAATTAATTCTCTTATAAAAACATGAACTTCCTGCGCCTGTTCAGGTGATGCCGTTTTTCCTGTACCAATTGCCCAGACCGGTTCGTATGCAACAATAATTTTTTCCATTTCACCTTTTGAAACTTGCTGGAGTCCATCGGTTACCTGTCTTTTAATGACATCTTTCATAATTCCACTTTCTCTTTCTCCCAAAGTCTCACCGACACAGAAAATTGGTTTGAGATTCGAAGCAAGTGCTTTCTTTATTTTTTTATTTATTACTTCATCGTTCTCACCAAAGACAGTTCTTCTTTCCGAATGCCCGAGAATCACATATTCGCACCCAACGCTTTTAATCATCGATGTGGAAACTTCGCCGGTAAAAGCGCCTTTCTCTTCAAAATGCATATTTTGTGCGCCAAGTTTAATTACACTATCTTTTATCAAACTGCTTGCTTCGCTTAAAGAAGTGTAAGGAGGGCAGATTATTACATCACATTTTACTTCTTCTTTGCTTAAAGCATTTGATAATTTTGTAACCAGACTCTGGGTTTCATTTAAATCTTTGTGCATTTTCCAGTTTCCGGCAATAACTTTTCTACGCATATTTTCTCCTCTGATAAGATGTTCGAAAACAATTATTGAAATTTACTAAATGAGTAACTTCACTCCAATTAAGTTGAAAAAAATTATTTGAACTTAATATCATTTATAGCGATTATTGAAAACAAATAAATTTCATAATTCAAGATGTCCTCAAAAAAAATCCCGAAGCAGGTAAAAATACTCGGATTCATCAGTCTGTTTACAGATATGGCAAGCGAGATGCTTTATCCTATCACTCCGATATTTTTAACAACTGTGCTCGGTTCTTCAATGGCAATCGTCGGATTGATTGAAGGTCTTGCGGAAATAACAGCAGGATTCTTTAAAGGATATTTTGGCAGTCTTTCAGATAAGCTGGGAAAAAGATCGATTTTTGTGAGGATAGGCTACAGTCTTTCTGCACTTACAAAACCGCTTCCGGGAATTTTTCCTTTCGTTTCAACTGTATTAATTTCAAGAGTTACAGACAGAGTAGGAAAGGGAATTAGAACAGCTCCCCGGGATGCTTTGCTGGCTAGTCATTCAGAAAATAATACCGGCGCAATTTTCGGATTTCACAGGGGAATGGATACTCTTGGGGCTGCACTCGGTCCGCTCGGGGCTCTTGTCCTTCTTTATTATTTCCCTGGAAATTATACGCTGGTTTTCCTGGTTGCATTTCTTCCTTCTTTGGTGGCGGTGGGATTTACTTTTCCCGTTAAAGATAAACCGATTAATGTAAAACCAAGAGAAAAAAAACATTACAAAACATTCTGGATTTCCGCACCGGCTAATTACAAAAAACTTATTTATCTGTTTACAATTTTTTCACTTGTAAACAGCAGCGATGTTTTTTTGATTTTAAAATCCAGGGATATTTCTAATTCTTCAAATCTTGCCATTATTGGTTATATCTTTTACAATATTATTTATGCATCAGCTTCCTACCCGATAGGGAAATTTTCAGATAAGCTGGGTAAGAAAAATATTTTTATAGCCGGGTTGTTTGTTTATTCATTGGTTTATCTTGGCTTTGCTTTAATTTCCGAATTTTATTTTATCTGGATACTCTTTGCGTTTTACGGAATTTATGCCGCTGCAACAGAAGGAATTGCAAAAGCCTGGGTTTCCGATCTTATTCCTGATGAAAAAAGAGGCACCGCTATCGGACTTCTCACAATGCTTTCCAGCCTGGCAATAATGTCAGGTTCATTTCTTACAGGATTTTTATGGGACATTTATGGTTCCCAGGTGCCGTTTTTAATATCTTCAATTGTAAGTTTTGGAGTTGTAATTGCGTTCCTGCGAGTAAAGAATTAAATCGCCCGTGTTTGTAATCCAGGCTATTCCCCGTTTATTCAAATTCCACGTTTCTAAGTGAATACTGATTTTGTTATTTTTAAACTTTATGTCAAACCTAAAAATTAGATGAGTAACAAAGACAAAAAAGCAGTTGTAGCTGTTAGCGGTGGGATGGATAGCTGTGTTTCTGCTGCAATTGCAAACTTGGATTACGAACTCGCATTTGCTCATATTAATTACGGGCAAAGGACAGAAAGGAGAGAATTAAAAGCCTTTAATGACATCGCTGATTTTTATAATGTGGATGAAAGATTAGTAATTGATTTTACACATTTATCAAAAATCGGTGGTTCATCTTTGACTGATAATAAAATCGAAGTCTCAAAAGCTGATTTAAAAAATAAAAATATTCCTGCGTCGTATGTTCCATTCAGAAATGCAAATATACTTTCTGGTTGCACAAGCTGGGCGGAAGTTTTAAAAGCTGAAAAGATTTTTATCGGCGCTGTTCACGAAGATTCTTCAGGTTACCCGGATTGCAGGCCTTCATTTTTCAGCGCATTTGAAAATGTAATTGAAGAAGGAACAAAACCTGATACAAAAATTAAAATTGAAACACCGATAATTAATTTATCAAAAGCAGAGATTGTAAAAAAAGGAATTGAATTAAAAGCTCCGTTACATTTAACATGGTCCTGTTATAAAAATGAAGATAAAGCCTGCGGTGAATGTGACAGTTGTGCACTGAGGTTAAGAGGATTTCAATCGGTAGGATTTGAAGATCCTATCCCATATAAAATTAA
>Ga0102953_1000195_pt1 | contig 42610 bp, 40 predicted proteins | sample SalPon2A_C_D2_MG_FD_78509 | JGI IMG/M metagenome (GOLD analysis project Ga0102953, IMG submission 78509) | Soil microbial communities from South San Francisco under conditions of wetland restoration - Salt Pond MetaG R2A_C_D2_MG | ecosystem: Environmental > Terrestrial > Soil > Wetlands | place...
AATGGGTCGATTTTGCCCGTTCGGCCACGTGGAAAGCCGACGTTCGGCTTATCAGGACGGAAGGACGCAAATCTGATGCTGCGTATGCTCTAGAATTATTGATGGAGTAGAAAACAAAAACATAGCCCGAACCGCCCCTCGATCGGCAGCCCTGGCGCCTTTGCGCCTTGGCGAGAAATGCAAGATAGACACAATGGGAGGATGACATGACGCAATTCGAGAACCTGGTCTTCGAGGGCGGCGGCATCAAGGGCATTGCCTATGCGGGTGCGATCGGCGTGCTGGAAGCCAAGGGCATCATGCCCGGCATCCGCCGGGTGGCGGGCACGTCCGCCGGCGCCATCACCGCCACCCTGCTCGCGCTGGGCCCCGGCGCCGCAGAAATACAGGACATCCTGCACGCCACGCGGTTCAGCTCGTTCGAGGATGCGAGCCTGGGAGTGGTGCGCAACTCGTGGCGGCTTCTGCATCGCTACGGCTGGTACAAGGGCGATGCGTTTTCCACCTGGGCGAAACAGCAGATCGCGGCCCTGGGCGGCGATGCCGGACTCACCTTTGCCGCATTGGCTGCACGCGCGAAGGAAGCGCCTGAAAAATACCGCGAGCTGTACATGATCGGCACCGATCTGAGTGCACAAAAAGCCGTGGTGTATTCGGCGGAACGCACGCCGGATACGCCGATCTGGCAGGCCCTGCGCATATCGATGAGCCTGCCGCTGGTATTCGCCTCGATGAAGAGCGATCGCGATATCTGCGTGGACGGAGGCCTGAGCTGGAACTACCCGCTCGACCTGTTCGACCATCCCCGTTACAAGGCGGGCGCCGAGGGCGAGAGCGATGCACCGCTCTACAATACGGCGACGCTCGGCTTCCGCGTGGACAGCCGGGCCGAGATCCAGGCCGAACGCAGCCACTTCAACCTGCCCAGGGCCGAAGTGCACAACCTGGTGGACTACCTCAAGGCGCTGGCCGGCTTCGCCATCGACATGGCCAACCACGCGCACCTCAAGGATGCCGACTGGCACCGTACCGTGTTCATCGACTCGCAGGGCGTGGGCACGACCGACTTCGGGATCGACGAAAAGCAGCAGATGGCCCTGATCGACAGCGGCCGCCAGGGCGCCGAGGATTATCTGCAGTGGTTCGAGAACGCTCCCGGCGACGACCCGCCCCTCAACCGAAACTGAATCCGCCGTCCACCGGGATCGTCACGCCCGTCAGGTAGGACTCGCCCGCCAGGTAGGCCACGGCGCGGCCGACGTCGGCCGGTGTCCCCAACCGCCCGAGCGGGATGCGCGCCAACACCTGCTCCTTGACCATGGACGGCGGGTCGGGCTCGGGCCACAGCAAGGCGCCCGGGGCCACCGCGTTGACCCTGATGGCCGGCGCCAACTCGCGGGCCAGCGCCTGCGTGAGCGCCGCCAGCCCGGCCTTGGCCGCCACATAGGCAGTGTGCTTCGCGCGAGGCCTGACCAGGTAGGCATCGGTGAGGTTCACTACCGAGCCGCCGTGCTCGGCCAGCAGCGGCGCCGCCGCCTGGACGAGAAATACCGGCGCCGCAAGGTTCACGCCCTGCATCGCGTCCCACTCGGCGCGGGTCAGCGTGGCCAGCGGCGTGGGATGAAAGAGCGAGGCGTTGTTGGCCAGCAGGTCCAGCCGGCCGAACGTCTCGCGCGTGAAATCCACGAGCCGTTGCGGCGTCTCGATCGCGGCGAGATCGGCGGTTACCAGGGCCACGTCGCCCGCGCGTACGGCGTCGAGTTCGTCTTGCAATGCCCGGGCATCCGCTTCCGAGCCCCGGTAATGAACCACCACCCGCATGCCGCGCGCGTGCAGTTCGCGCACGATGCCGGCACCCAGCCGGCGTGCCCCGCCGGTGACCAGGGCAACGCGTCCCGTAAAATCATCCGTGTTCATCACTGACTCCCCGACTCCGAGAACCAGTATGCCCGAACGCCTGGAGGACTTGCCCGCCCCCGATGCCGACGCCCGCGAACACAGCGCACGGGTGAGCGAGTACCTGCGCGAGTGCATCGCGAGGGCCGGCGGCGCGATCCCGTTCGTGGAGTACATGCGCGAGGCCCTGTACGCACCGGGGCTCGGCTATTACCGCGCCGGTGCGGAGAAATTCGGCGCGTCCGGGGATTTCGTGACCGCACCCGAAATATCCCCCTTGTTCGGCCGGGTCGTGGCGGGCCAGATCGCGGAGATACTGGCGGCCACGGACGGCGATACGGTACTCGAACTGGGTGCCGGCAGCGGACGGCTGGCACTCACCATCCTGCGCGCCATGGCGGCCGACGAGCGGCTCCCGGCGCGCTACTGCATCCTCGAAGTCAGCGGCGAACTGGCGGCACGCCAACAGGCGACGCTGGCCGCCGAACCGGACCTCGCGAAGCGCGTCGAATGGCTGGAACGCCTGCCCGAGACCCCCGTCACGGGCGCCATATTCGCCAACGAAGTTGCCGACGCGCTGCCCGTCGAACGCTTCGCCTGGCGCGGCGGACGGATCGCGAGGCGCGGCGTACGCATTGGCGACGAGGGGTTCGAGTGGTGCGACCTCGACCCGCCCCAGGCACTGGCAAAGCGCGCGATGGAACTCGCCTCCCGCTACGGCTGGCCGGATCCCTATCATTCGGAATTGTGCCCGCAGCTCGATGGATGGATCCCGGCGCTGGCCGGTTCGCTCAAGCGCGGCGCGCTGCTGCTGTTCGACTACGGGCTGCCGGAACGTGAGTACTACCATCCGCAACGCGACCAGGGCACCCTGATCTGCCACTACCATCACCGTGCCCACGAGGACCCGTTCCTGTGGCCGGGACTCACCGACCTTACCGCCTGGGTCGATTTTTCCGCGCTCGCCCGTGCGGCACGGAACGCCGCCCTGGAGGTCGCGGGCTACACCACGCAGGCCCACTTTCTGCTCGGCGGCGGGATCGGGGAGGTATTGGAAGAAACCGGGGACGAACGATCGCACCAGCGCCTCGCCAGCGAAATCAAACGCCTCGTCCTGCCCTCGGAAATGGGCGAGGCCTTCAAGGCGATCGCCCTCACCCGCGACTGTCCCGTCCCGTCGGCCTTCGGGTTCAGGAACATGGCCCCCCGTCTCTGATTGCCCGGTCAGGCCCGTCTCGGCTCTTCCCCGCCTTCCCGGTAAGCCGTCTTCGTACGGGCCTTGCGACCAAGCAGCAACCGGGGCAACTGAGTCCCCTGCACCACGTCGGACAGTGTCAATACACCGCGCACCTCGTCGGCGCTTTCCATCTCCCCCGTTTCGGTCACCAACGCCACCTCGCAAGCTGCATTGCGCAACTGCGCTATCACATCGAACAGCATGTCATCGGCCGCCACCACCACGTAGGGCAGGCGCTCGTGATGTTCGATCGCACTTGCCAGCGCCCGGGAATCCTTGAAACCACGCACGATATTGGCCGGAATCACCGCCTGCACCCGGCCGCGCTCCACCACGACGATGTGCGGTACGCGTCGCAATTGTCCCAGCAACCGCTGTAGTCGCCGCAGGTTGGGCTGGGGACTGACACGCAGCACCGGCGCACGAATCCGGTCGCGGGCATGGCCGAGCAGATAAAGGTTGGTCTGCAGCACGTTGGGAATGAAGTGCCCGCGGCGGCGGAGTTTCATGTCGTAAATGCTGGCCTCCATCAGCGCCCGGCGCACCCCGTAGGCTACGGAAACCACAATCATCAGCGGAATAATGACGCCGTAGTCCCGCGTCATCTCGAAAATCATCACGATTGCGGTCACCACCGCCCCGGTAGCGCCGCCGACCAGCCCGGCCATGCCGATCACGCTGGCGCTGATCGGGTCGATGCCCAACCCGGGGAAAAACTGGTTCGCCACCCAGGCAAAGGTGCCGCCCAGCGTCGCACCCATGAACAGCGAAGGGGAAAAGATTCCGCCCGAACCGCCCGAACCCAGGGTGAGCGAGGTCGCCGCCAGTTTCAGCACAAGGATCAGGGCCAGTAGCGCCGGAGCCGTCAGGTGATTGCTCAGGATGTCCTGCACCGTCGCGTAACCCACGCCCTCCACGTAATAGTGGCCGGCGAAGCGCATGAGCAAATAGATGATGAGGCCGACCATCGCCATGCCCAGGACGTGGCGCACGTAGTAACCACCCGGGATCTTGTCGAACCAGTCCTCGGTCTTGTAGATGGCGCGGATAAACAGCACCGACCACAATCCGAGCACGATGCCGAAGGCCAGGTAGGTTATCCAGTTCATGGGATTGGCCAGGGCACCGGCATGGATGCTCAACGGCGGAATCGAGAAGGCCGGGTGGTTGCCGAGGAAAAATCTCGAGACGAAGGTCGCCGCGCCGCTGGCCAGTGCCACCGGCACCAGGGTGCGGGCACTGATCTCGGGCATGATCAACTCGACCGCGAACAGCACGCCGCCGATGGGGGTGTTGAACGTGGCGGCAATACCGCCCGCCGCACCGCAGGCGATCAGCGTCATGCGCTGCCATTCGGTCACCGGCAGAATCTGCCCCAGGGTGGAGCCGAAACCCGAGCCGATCTGGATAATTGGTCCCTCGCGCCCCACCGAGCCACCGGTACCGATCGTCAGTGCCGAAGCGAGGGCCTTGATCGCCGCCACAATCGGCCGGATGACGCCGCGCTTGTAGTAAATGGCGTCCATGACCTCGGGCACGCCGTGGCCCTTGGCCTCGGGCGCAAAGTTCTTGACCAGGAACGCCACCAGCACGGCGCCGACCACAGGTACCAGGATGATCCAGATGCCCCAGGGAAACTGCCATGCCCCCCATGCGGCGGCCGGCGTATGCGTTCGCGCCGCGTACCCGGTGGAAACGATGCCGAGGAAGGCAAAATTGTGGAACAGCGCGATGAGCATGCGGAAGCCGACCGCGCCGAACCCGGCTATCAGACCGGTCAGCACGGCCAGTCCGATGAATCCCAGCGAAGCCTGCTCCAGGGCACGGGAGAACGAGGTGCCGGAACGGTAGAGGCGGCGGCGCCCCAACGAGCGGCGGGCCCGCAAGCGGCTCAACGGCCGCATGGAGGATACCCGCTTGTCGCCAATCATGGCCGCATTACCTAGGGAGCCTCCCAACCACTCATACGCGGATCGCGTTTACGCCCCAAAGGCCCGGATGCAAGGCGCGCGGCGCAGAAACATAGCGGGAACTGCGCTCAAGCCGTGCAACGCAGCAACCGGGCCTTTGGGGCCAAACCCCTTCGGGAACGAGCCTCAGTGCGCGTCTGGACGGCGTCATTCGTCGCTCATTTGCAATCAGCAAACTTCTCTCCTCATTCCTTGCCAGCCACGCACCAAGGCTCCGGCGCGACCGCGTATGAATGGTTCGAAGGCTCCTACCCTCTCGGACGACTGAAAATCCTTCCTATAATGCCGCCCGACCCCGCCGCGCGTCAAAACCGGACCCGGCCGCGAGACCGGGAAAGGGATCAACAACAGGGAATTTTTGGGTTCCGGGAAATGACTCGACCGGCAACGGTCATTCGGCTGACGCTTCCGGCGAGGCGTCCTCTTCCGACGTCTTTTCACTGCCGTTCTTGGCGGGTGCAATGAGCGCTCGGAATTGCTCGATGGAATCGCTCGAAGCCGCCACCAGCAGGCCGTCACCCACCTGGAGCTTGGTGCCGCCGTGAGGCACGATCTCGCTCTCGCCGCGAATCAGGCCGACGATCAACACGCCCATGTCGGCGAGGCCGAGACTGCGCACTTCCTTGCCCGCCACCGGCGTGCCGGCCGCCAGGTTGAGGCTGTAGAGCTGCTCCTTGCGCCGGCGCAGGGCAACGCCTTCGCCGCGATCGAGCGCGTACTGCAATTCGCTGTTGAGGATGTCGCGATCGAGACGCACCTGCTGGCGGCGCAGCAGGTCTGCCGCCGTTTGGTAATACAGGTCGCGATACACGGGGCTGTCCGCCGGCGTGGAGACCTGGGCCTCGTACAACGTGGGATAGCGTGCGCGCCGGGTCAGAGTGAACTGGACTACGAAGGCGAGCGCCACCGCAATCATGGTGGGCATGATGAGCCCGTAACCGCCCGTCATCTCCACCACCATCACCAGCGAGGCGATCGGTATGCGCGCCGCGCCGGCAAACAGCGCCGCCATCCCGACCACGGCAAGCGCCGAGGAATTGATATCGAGGTGGAACAGGCCGAGCAAGGCGGCAAAGGCGGCACCGAGCATGGCGCCCACGTAAAGACTCGGAGCGAACACGCCGCCCGCCCCGCCGGAGCCGATAGTGAGCGAGAGGGCGAGAATCTTGCCCAGCGAGAGCACCAGCAAAAACCAGACCGCGAGGCCGGCCCCGCCGGACAGGGCGAACTGGATGTAACCGTAGCCGCCACCGAGCAATGGCGGCAGGGCAATGCCGATCAGGCCCACGACCAGGCCGCCGATCGCGGGCTTGAAATGGTTGGGTATCTTGATGCTGCGAAACCAGTCGCGCGTTCGATAGAACACGCTGGGCAGCACCGCGCCCAGCAACCCGGCGGCCAGCCCGAGCACGGCGAACCACACCAGGTTGTAGGACGGGCCGATCCCGATCCGGGGCGCCAGTATGAACAGCGGCGTAAAGCCCTCGAAGACGCCGATGATGGCGTACGCCACGGCGGCGGAAATCAGCGTATAGATCAGCGCACCGCCTTCGAAGGCCATGCGGGAGTACAGGATTTCCACCGCGAAGATCGCCGTGCCGAGCGGGCTTTTGAAGATTGCCGACAGGCCCGCCGCCATGCCCATGAGCACGATATAGCGGCGCTCGTCGTCGGGCAGCTTGAAAAAGGCCCCCACGATGGCGCCAACACCCGCCGCCATCTGGGCGGTCGGCCCCTCGCGGCCGGCCGAGCCGCCGGACCCGATGGTGATGGCGCTGGCAATACCCTTTACAAACGGCACCCGCGCGCGCATGCGGCCATTGGTCTGATGGAAGGCCCGTACCGCGGCGTCGGTGCCGTGGCCTTCGGCCTCCGGCGCCAGCGTGTAGACCAGGATGCCGGTGACCAGGCCGCCGAGCGTGGTCGCTATGGGCACCCACCAGTACCAATGCGTAAAAGGTTTCGGTGCCGTACCCAGACTATGAGCATCTGGCACGCTAATCGGTTGATAGTGCCCAAAAAAGCCGAGGATATAAATGTCGGCCCAATGCAGCGCGATGAGAAAAAGCTCTGCCCCCAGACCGCCCACGATTCCGAGGAACAGGCTCATGATGAGCAGCCTCGGCGTGCGGTCCAGTTTCATCAGCCACATGGAAAAATCCCTGCCGGGAAGCGACGAATCACGGTTTATTATATAGGGCGGGTCGCGCGGCTCTGCTTTCGAGTTCGTCCACGCACCTTACCGGGCCTGTAGCTCAGTTGGTTAGAGCAGGGGACTCATAATCCCTTGGTCCCAGGTTCGAGTCCTGGCAGGCCCACCATTACCCGGCGTTCGCATGCCCCACGCTCCCGGCGGACGCCAGCAGGTCCTCCAGGTAGCCGGCCACCGCCTTCCAGTCGTGCGCGTCGGCCACCAGACCGAGGTATCCATCGGGCCGGATGGCGCGGATTCCGGACTCCGCGACATCATCGACGGCCAGGTCACAGGCATCACCGAAACGCCCGAGCAACTCCGCGGCCTGCTCGGACTCCGCATCCTCGCGTCCGGCCAGCACCAGGAAACGTCCCGAACGCAGCCGCTCATACAATCCGGCCGACGTGCCATCCAGCAAACGGACCGGTTGATCCACCACCCGCTCCCCGGCCTGCAACCCGGCGCTGCCCGCGCCCGGCGCACGACGGCTGAGCAGACTGTCGCGGTAGGCAATATCGAGCTCGCCCAGCATCGTGACGATCGTCCGCCGCAGGGCAGGCAGGCGCATGGCCAACGGCAGGATGAAATTACGCAGGCCCTGGAGCAACGGGTTGCGCATCGTCCCCATCCGCGTGAGCGCGGCCGCACCGCTCAACACGTGCGCGGCGACAGCACTGCGCTCGGGACTGTAGCTGGCGAGCAGCGGGCTCGCCGCGGTGGCCGCGCCGCGGCAGACCAGTGCCAGCTTCCAGGACAGGTTGCAGGCGTCCTGGAGGCCCGTGTTCATGCCCTGGCCGCCGGCGGGACTATGGATGTGCGCGGCGTCGCCGGCGAGCAATACCCGTCCGGCGCGGTAGTCTCGGACCTTGCGCTCGTTGATCCCGAAATAGGTCAGCCAGACCGGGTTGCCGGCCCGCAGGCTACCGGGCCCCCGCACGTCGAGCACGTCCTGCACGTCCTCCAGGGTGGGAGCGACGGTCGCGCCGGGGTCTTCGCGGCGCGGACCCCGGTCGGCGATGACACGAAAACGGCCACCACCCATCGGGAATAGTGCAAGCACGCCGATTCGATGCAGAAAGATCGTGACTTCGTCATCACGGTCGAAGCCCTGCAGGTGGATGTCGGCCAGCAGCCAGTCGTTGGGCTCGGCCTCTCCCTCGAACTCGAATCCGAGGGCGTGGCGGACCGTGCTGTGCGCTCCGTCGCAACCCACCAGCCAGTCCGAACGCAGGCGCTCTTCGTGCCCGTCCGCATGCCGCAGCGTTGACGTCACGCCCGAGGCATCGGCCTCGAATCCCGTCAGCTCGGTCTCGCGCTCGACCTCGACACCGTGCTCGTTCAGGTGTGCCTCGAGCAGGCGCTCCGTCTCAGATTGCGGCAACAGCAAGCCAAAAGGATACGGGGAGTCGAGCCGATCGAAACCGAGCCGAACAAGCTCGCGCGCGCCGCTACGCAAAGATGCGTGGGTCGCATGCAATCCGATGCCGAGGAACGCGTCCACGCACCCCATGATCCGCATGAGCTCGAGCGTGCGCGTCCACAGCACCAGCGCCTTGGATCGGTCGCTGCGCGCCGCCGTCTTGTCGACGATGCGCACCCCGACGCCAAGCCGCGCCAGTTCCGACGCCATCGCCAGCCCCACCGGCCCGGCTCCCACCACCAGCACCCGGCATGCGGGATTGATGTGCGTGTGATCAGCCCCCATCGCCTATCCCTCTACCGACAGAACAATTTATTCCAGACGCAGGATAAGCCGACCAGTTGCCTAAGCTACGAATGCGTACACGGGCTAGTGGCCGAGCCAGGGAGCCAGGGCCGTCTCGGCCAGCTCCGGCCAGCCGCGGTTGGCGGCAGGGCTTGCCGGGCTGGGATGCGGCAGGTAACCGGCATTCATGTCTCCGTCCAGTACCTCGTCCGCCCGTCGCTGGGCATAGCGCCCCACGCCCACGATGCCCGCGGGTTCCAGCACTTCGACCAATTTTTGCAAGGCCCGATTGCATGCAGCCACCAATGGATCGGCTTCCTCACGCTTCAACTTTTCGGGCGTCAGGTTGCGTCCGTCCTTGATGAACAGCAGCGGGCAATAATTCCAGACGAAGAAACGGTCGAAGAAATCCTCCGCGCTCCCGAAACGGTCGCGGGCCCAACCCCACAGGCGGCTGCCGCTGCCCTCGCGCCGATGGCAATCGAAACCCATGATCGGGTACTTGGCATGCTGCTCCGGCAACGGATCCTTCAGCGGCGCCTCGATCCCCATCCAGTCGCGCACCATCACCACGTCGCCAAAAGGCACGCCGGTTTGCGCCATGCCCCAGGGACCCGGATTCATGCCCAGCAGCAGAACACGACTCTTCCTGCCGCCGAAACGTTGCAAATAAAGCCGTTGTGCCGGCCAGGCATAGCCCAGCGGATTGTAGACGTGCGTCGGCGTGGTGAAATCAAGCGTGTCAACGGCGCGAGCCAGCCGCCGGGTGATTCTGCAGGCCGCATTGTCCGGGTCAGGCACCTCGGGTGTTCCTTGTATCTTGTATTCGCCCGCTAGTGTACTGTGGCGCCTTTGCGAGGGCACGCATCGGTCCACCCGATAAAATAGTTTGATGCATAGCGAATTGATCCTCGACGGACTGAACGATGCCCAGCGCGAAGCCGTCACCGCCCCTGCGGGCGCGGTGCTGGTGCTGGCGGGCGCCGGCAGCGGCAAGACCCGCGTGCTCACCCGCCGCCTGGCCTGGGTGATCGCCACCGAACGCCTCACGCCCGACCGGATCCTGGCCGTGACCTTCACCAACAAGGCGGCGGCGGAAATGCGCGGCCGGGTCGAGCGGTTGCTCGAGCACCCCGCCAACGCGCTGTGGATCGGCACTTTCCATGGCCTCTCGCACCGCCTGCTGCGCCGCCACGCCAAGGCCGCGCGCCTGGCGGACAATTTCCAGATCCTCGACAGCGACGATCAGCAGCGTTTGATCAAGCGTCTCCTCAAGGCCCAGGGACTGGACGAGAAACTGTTCCCGCCGCGCCAGCTTGCCGGCATCATCAACAAGACCAAGGACGAGGGCCGGCGCCTGGACGAGCGCGAACCGGGCCACGACGAGCACGGGAGAACCGTCGACAACATCCTCGCCGCCTACCAGGACGCCTGCGAGCGTGGCGGCCTGGTGGATTTCGCGGAACTCATCCTGCGCACGGTGCGCCTGTTCACGGAGAACCCGGCGATCGCCGAGCGCTACCGCAGCCAGTTCCGGCATATCCTGGTGGACGAGTTCCAGGACACCAACACCACCCAGTACCTGTGGGTGCGGGCCATCGCCGGCGATGCAATAAAGCCGTTCATCGTGGGCGACGACGACCAGTCGATCTACGGCTGGCGCGGCGCCAAGGTCGGCAACATGGAACGCTTCCAGCACGATTACGCACCGGTGCGGATCGTGCGCCTGGAACAGAACTACCGCTCCACGGGCCATATCCTGGACGCCGCCAACGCCGTGATAGCGAAAAACAGCGAGCGCCTCGGCAAGCACCTGTGGACCGCCGGCGAGACGGGCATGCCGATCGAGATTTACGCGGCCGGCGACGAGCGCGACGAGGCCCTGCACGCCGTGGCCCGCATCGAGCGCTGGATCGCCGACGGCGGCAGCGCGAGCGACGCGGCGATCCTTTACCGCTCCAACGCCCAGTCGCGCATGTTCGAGGAGATCCTCATCGGCCGCGGCATTCCCTACCGCGTCTACGGCGGCCAGCGCTTCTTCGACCGCGCCGAGATCAAGGACGCCCTCGCCTACCTGCGCCTGGTCAACAACCGCCACGACGACACGGCCTTCGAGCGCATCGTCAATACGCCCACGCGCGGCATCGGCGCGACCACCTTGCAGAAACTGCGCGTGCATGCGCGCGCCCGACGCCACTCACTGTGGCAGTCCTGCGCGGATATGGCCGGCGCCGACAGCGAATTGAACGCCCGTGCCCGCAACGCGTTGGCGAACTTCATGCAGCTGATCGAGACGCTGGACGAGGCGACGCGCGAGCGTGACCTGGGCGAAGCCATCGAAACGCTGGTGGCGCAAAGCGGACTGGCCGAGCACCACGGCAGCGAGGGCGGCGAACTGGGCACGGCCCGCGTGGAAAACCTCGAGGAACTGGTCAATGCGGCCAGCGACTTCACGCCCGAGCCGGATCTCTCGCCCGTCGAGTCCTTCCTGGCCCAGGCCGCGCTGGAAGCCGGAGAGGCACAAGCCGACGAATGGAAGTCGTTCGTGCGCCTGATGACGCTGCACTCGGCCAAGGGCCTGGAGTTCCCGCTGGTCTTCATCGCCGGCATGGAGGAAGGCCTGTTCCCGCACCAGAAAAGCATCGACGCCCCGGCCCGCCTGGAAGAGGAACGGCGGCTGTTCTACGTCGGCATGACCCGGGCGCGCAAGCAGCTCGTGCTGTCCTGGGCCGAATTGCGACGCCTGCACGGGCAGACGATGTACGCTCGCCCGTCGCGCTTTCTCGCCGAACTGCCCGAAGACAATTTCGAGGAGATCGGCCCCCGCCGCATGACCCACGGCGGCGGGAACGGCGCGGACCAGGGCATGGGCCTGGGGCATCGGGTGCGGCATCCGAGCTTCGGCGAAGGCGTGGTCCTCGACAGCGAGGGCGACGGCCCGCGCCTGCGACTCAAGATCGCCTTCGAGAACGGTGGCACCAAGTGGTTGCTCGCCTCCGTCGCCCGCCTCGACGTCCTCGATTGATCGCCACGCAAGAGCATGGCGTCAGCCCCCCGCACCGTGAGAATTCGATCTGCCTTGTAGGAGCGGCTTCAGCCGCGATCAGGCACCTGCCCTCGGCCTTCGCGGCTGAAGCCGCTCCTACATGACAGAACCCGCCCGAGTCCCGGGCTCCACATGCGCAAACCGGCGATCTCTGAGAGAATGAGCGCCTCGTATCTCCCCGGGGAATGCCCGTGACCCGCGTCAGCGACGTTATCCTCTATACCTTCGCGGTCTACATGGCCGCGGTCCTGACGATTTCCTTCGTCGCCTGGTTCCGCAACAAGAGCCTCAAGGACTACATCCTCGCCGGCCGCGGGCTCGGCAGCTTCGTGACCGCGATCTCGGCGCAGGCCTCGGACATGTCCGGCTGGCTTCTGCTCGCGCTTCCCGGCGCCGCCTACGCCTTCGGCCTGGGCTACATCTGGATGGTCATCGGCCTCGCCGTCGGCACCTACCTCAACTGGCTGATCGTGGCGCGGCGCCTGCGCGAGCAGACCCAGCACTACGGCGATGCGCTGACGCTTCCGGACTACTTCGCCAACCGCTTCGGCGACAAGACGCGGCTGCTGCGCGGCATCTCGGCGCTGATGATCCTGGTCTTCTTCGCCATCTACGTCTCCTCGAGCTTCGTCGCGGGTGCGGAGCTGTTCAAGTCCCTGTTCCACGTCTCCTATTTCTGGGCCCTGGTCTTCGGCGCCCTGACCGTCATGTCCTACACCTTCATCGGCGGTTTCCTCGCCGTGGCCTGGAACGACGTGCTGCAGGGCGCGCTCATGTTCTTCGCCCTGATCGTCGTCGGGCTGCTGGGGCTCGCCTTCGTCGGCGGCATCAGTGGCCTGGAGCACACGCTCAATGCAGTCAACAACGGACTGCTGCACCCGTTTTTCAACGTCGGTACCAATACTACGTATACCTGGATCGGCATCGTGTCTCTGCTCGCCTGGGGACTGGGCTATCCCGGTCAGCCCCATATCCTGGCGCGTTTCATGGCGATCAAGGATCCCAAGGGGATCCCCGCCGCGCGGCGGATCGCCATGTTCTGGGTGATTGTGGCGCTGCTGGGCGCCATGGTCGTGGGCCTGACGGGACTCGGCGTAGTGAGCCATCCGCTCGACGGCAACGACCGCGAACGCGTATTCATCTACATGGCACTGAAACTCCTGCCCTCCGTTGCGGCCGGCATCTGCCTGTCGGGCATCCTGGCCGCCATCATGAGCACCGCCTCGGCGCAGCTGCTGGTTGCCGCCAGCGCATTTGCCGAGGATCTCTACCGGGGATTCTTCCGCCACAAGGCCGGCCAGCGCGAACTACTGTGGGTGGGACGCCTCGCCCTGCTCGGCGTGGCCGTGGTCGCCTTTCTCGTCGGTATCAACCCCGACAGTCTCGTACTGGGACTGGTGGCCTATGCCTGGGCCGGTTTCGGCGCCGCCTTCGGCCCGGCCATCATATGCGCCCTGTACTGGCATCGGATGAACTGGCAAGGCGCACTCGCCGGTATAGTCGTCGGCGGCGCCACCGTACTTATCTGGCATATCTGGCTCACCCCGCTGGGCGGGCTGTTCAACCTGTATGAGATTGTCCCCGGCTTTATTCTTTCGATACTTGCCATCGTGGTGGTAACGCTGGGCACGCCGGCACCGAAGGAGAAGCCGTCACATCACGGCATCCACGCCCGAAACTGATCAAAGCGGCACGCCGACTTATTCCGGCAACAATCGTACCGCCGGACGTGCCTCGGGCAACGGAATGCGTTCGGGGTCGCCTTCCACGTGGCCCATGCGGTCGTCCCGCCAGGCTTGCTTCGCCCGTTCGAGCAACGCCTCGCTGCTGGCCACGTAATTCCACCAGACGTAGCGCGGGCCATCGAGCGGCGCGCCGCCGAACACTACCAGGTGCGCATCCTGCATCGCCGTCAATTCGATATCCGTATCCGCTTCGAAAATGAGGATGTCGCCCTGCTCGGCTATTTCATCCGCTACCCGCACGGTGCCTTCTATGACGTAAAGGGCCCGCTGTTCGTAGGCGTCAGGCAGCGGCAGACGACCTTCCGCGGGCAGATAGGCATCCACGTAAAAGAGGGCCGACGTCGCTGAAACAGACGAGCGGGCCCCATACGCCTCCCCCGCCACGACGCGCAGGCGGGCATCGCCCACGGTGAGCTCCGGCAAGTCGGCGGCATCGGTATGCTCGAAAAAGGGCACCATGGTTTCCTTGCCCAGCGGCAGAGCCACCCAGAACTGCAAGCCATGCAACCGTTGCGCCTTGGCGCGATCCGCCGCCGCCGTGCGTTCGGAATGCACGATGCCCTGCCCGCTTGCCATCCAGTTGACTGCACCCGGCTCGATCAGCTGGGTGTTGCCGAGGCTGTCGCGGTGCTCGATCCGTCCTTCCCACAGGTAGGTAACCGTGGAAAGCCCGATGTGCGGGTGCGGGCGCACGTCCATCGCGCGGCCTGCCGGCAGGTCGACCGGCCCCATGTGGTCAAGGAAGACGAAGGGGCCAATGGCACGCCGCTCCGGCGAGGGCAGCATGCGCCTTACTTGCATATGTTCGTCCAGTTTATGAACGTGTCCGCGAATGCGATGGAGAATCGGTGATTTCATAAAGGGACCTTACCCCACTTGTGCCTGGCGGGTAATCTCGCCCATCTTCCCCGAACGGAAATCGTCGAAGGCCTGGCGCAGTTCGGCCTCGGTGTTCATGACGAACGGCCCGTAGCGGGCTACCGGCTCGCCGATCGGTTTGCCGGCGAGCAACAGGCAGCGGGCCTGTTCGCGGCCGCCGTTGGCCAGGCGCAGGGCCTCTCCTTCTCCGAGCATCGCCAACTGCCCGTCGGTAATCGTATCGCCGCCGGCACCGGCCTGCATGCGGCCGCCAAAAACGTACACCATGACCCGTTCCTCGGGCGGGACATTCACGCTCACGTCGGCACCGGGATCGAGCGTCCAGTCCTGGAAGACGATCGGGATCAGCGTATCGATCGCGGCCCGCACTCCCAGCGCCTCGCCGGCGACCACCTTGACCCGCGCCAGTCCGTCCTCGCTGCGGGCCGTGGGAATGTGCTCCGTGTCCAGCTCCTGGTACCGCGGTCGCATCATCTTGTCCGCTGCGGGCAGGTTGACCCATATCTGGAAGCCGTGCACGCGCCCGCCCCGCTCGCGGATTTCTGCCGAGGGCATTTCGGAATGGATGATGCCGGCACCCGCCGTCATCCACTGCACGTCGCCGGGGCGCAGGGTGCCCCGGTGGCCTGCGGAATCCTCGTGCTCGAACTCGCCCTCGAGCATGTAGGTGACGGTCTCGAAGCCGCGATGGGGATGGTCCGGCGCACCGACCGCCTCGCCCGGACCGTAATCTGCGGGCCCCATCTCGTCGATCAGCAGGAAGGGATCCACCGCGTCGAGTCCCGTCGTGGGGAACGGCCGCCGGACCACGAAGCCGCCGCCTTCACGCTGGCGGTGGGCATTGACGATGCGGATAACCTTGCGTTCGGCTTTACTCACGGCAACCTCCGGGGCAACGGGACGTTTCCAGACGGACTACTTTATATCAGGGCGATACCGGCCGACATCAAGCCGCGAGCCGCGCGCGCTGCTTCATTCATCGCCCCGAACGCCGAGCGCGAACTGCTCCAGCAGACGCCCGCCGGCGGGCGACGGCTCTCCCCGCATCCCCACCGCCTCCAGCACCATGGCGGTCGGCACCCGCTCGCGCTGGTGGCGAAACTGCGCCTGAAGCAGGGCGCGGGCATGGCGTTTGCCGGCGCTTTCGAAACGCTGTTCGAACAGGAACCAGCTGTCGTCCCAATCGACGATTTCGGTAACCAGCGAGTAGCGCTGCCAGAGCTTGAAGGGCCGGCGGAAACGGATTTCCGCCACGGCCGCCGCGGCATGCCACTTGCGTTTGCGCATGACGCCCAGCAATCCGCTGCGGATCACGATGTGCAGGCGTCCCAGGTCCATCAGGGTGAGATAGCGGCCGTTGTTCATGTGCCGGAACAGATCGAGATCGTTCGGCCAAACCCGCAGTTCCAGTCGCGAAGGCTCGAGGTGCGGCACAAGGGGTTCGCGGCGCGTTTTCAACCACAGCCACAGGAGCCTCAGGTACAGGTTCACGACGCCAGCCAGAACTGCTCGAGCCACGCCAGCGTGGGCGCCAGTTCCGCCGCCTGCGCCGCGCGTTCCAGCTTGGGCAGGGCATCGGCATCGTCGAGGGGGATGGATTCGCCGTCCAGCCACGGGTTGAGCCGGTGATAATCATCGCCCAGCAACTGGCGGCATTGGTAATCCACCATGCCGACCCCGGCATCGAAGGTGACCCCGAGCAGCGGCCTGGCCCACTGGGTCAGGCCCCATTGCAGGCGCCGACCTTCGATATGCAGGGCGCTGCGCCCGGTACCCACGGAAAACATCCGCACCCGGTCCAGCCTCGGCGCCCGGTTCTGGATGCTCTCGTCGAGGCTCGATGCCAGCGCACATAAAGCGGGATTGGCCGCAAACACGCCGCCGTCTATAAACCCGTCGGCAGTCGCGAACACGGCGGGCACGGCGCTGGAGTACAACGCGGCGCGGCGGGCCAGCAGATTTCCGCTCGCCTGCGGTCCGGACAGATTATGGAACAACCTCGCCTGCCAGTGGCGACGCGCGGGATCCGGGTTCTCGTCGTCCAGGTCGAAGGCGGGAATGACTACCTTGTGCGAGAGATCACCCAGACGCACGTCGTGAAACAGCCGACGCAGGATGGCGGCAAAGCGGCGCAGGTCGTAGCGCGGCCCGATCAGCCCGCCGGCGTCGAGCAGACGGTCCGCCAGGCTCGTGGTGAAAATGGACTCGGCTTCACGCGCATAAACACCCGCTATCTCGGAAGGCGCCATCTCCAGCGCCAGGCCCAGGGCGATGATCGCCCCGGTGGATGTGCCAGCGATGAGATCGACCTTTTGCAGCCAACGCGGATCGGCGGCCACGAGGCGTGCGAGCAGCAGTGCGGCAAAATAGCCGCGCACGCCGCCGCCGTCGATGGAAAGAATGCGCCAGACGCGATCCGTGTGCTCGGCACCGGACGCCGTATTCATATGCGTTACTTCTTGCCCGTGTCTTCTTCTTCGACTTCGGTAATCGGCACCTCTGTAAACAGGTAGGTTCGAAGCTGCGAATCGAAATGCCCGCTGTTGCGCCGCAACCATTCGAGCACCATCGACGCATGCTCGATTTCCTCACGCATGTTGTGCAGGAGTATTTCCTTTAGCGCAGGGTCGGTGCAGGCGTCGGCCCGCTGCTGATACCAGTCCACCGCTTCCAGTTCTTCCTGCAGCGAAGTCAATGCCTGGTGCATCTGGCGCGTCCTGGACGACAGTTCTTCCAGCGGCTCATGGTATCCGGCACTGTTGGCCATGTAATCCTCCTTGGGTCGTCGTCACGTATTCAGAAGTTCCAGGTCAAGCCCAGCGCCAGGGAGTTGGTGCGGTAACGTTCCTCGGTCTTGGTCGCGCCCGAGTTAACGACCGGATTGGACAGGACAAACCAGTCGTAAGCGAAATCGAGCGCGACGGAGTCCGAGAAATGAACCTTGAATCCGGCCATTAACTGGTAGGCGAAGACACTGTCCGAGCCGTCGAAACGAGATGAGGTATTCGTGCTCTGATCGTAACCGTAGTAGTTGCCGTAGTGCACATACGCATACCCAATGCCGGCACCAAGGTACGGGTCGAATGTCGATTCGGGCGCAAAATCGTTGTACAGGTTGTACATCAGCGCCATCATGCGCGTGTGCCCCGTCACGCCGGTCAGTTGACGCCCGTTCTGGGTGAATGTATCGATACCATTGTACTTCCATGCAAACTCGAATTCCCCACGCACGGCACCGCCGGCCCATACCCGTCCCAGGTCCCTGCCCAGGGCCAGATCAAGGCCTGTGCCGGTGCTGGACTGGGTGCTGACGAATCCGTTAGGAGAATCCCAGCCATTATCGGACAGATGGTTATAACTCAGATCCACTCGCCCATACCAATGACCGGCGGCCTGCGCCACGGGTGCCAGCGAAACGGCAATTGCCACTACACCAGCTGCACCCAATACACGAATTGCACGCATGATCGGCTCTCCTTTTTTTCAGCTGCGATTGCTGTCACGAAACATACTAACCCAAACGCCGCCCCGTTACCCGCAAAACGCCTGTCCAGCGCTTATTCGCCGGTGACGGCGTCGATCGCGTCCCGGGTGACCCGTCCCAGGTGCGCCACGTCCTCCCGGCTCACCACGTAGGGCGGCATCCAGTACACGGTGTCGCCCAACGGCCGCAGCCAGCATTCGTGCTTCAATGCATACTGGTAGACGGCTATGCCGCGGCGCTCCTGCCACGGATAGGCCTCGCGCGGGCGGCGGCGGACCATTTCCACGGCGGCGATCATCCCGGTCTGGCGCACGTCGGCGACATGCGGGTGATCGCGCAACGGCGCAAGCTCTTCCGCTATCCACGCCGCGCGTTCCCGATTCTCGCCGATGACCTCCGTGCGGTCGAAGAGATCGAGCGTGGCGAGCGCCGCCGCGCAAGCCAGCGGGTTGCCCGTATAGCTGTGCGAGTGCAGGAACGCACGCTCGATATTGCGGTACTCGTCGTAGAAGGCGGCGTAGACGTCCTCGGTCGTCATCACCACGGCGAGCGGCAGAAACCCCGCGGTAATGCCCTTGGACAGGCACATGAAATCGGGGCTGACGGCCGCCTGTTCGCAGGCGAAGAGCGTGCCCGTACGGCCGAAACCGACGGCGATCTCGTCGGCGATCAGGTGCACGCCGTAACGATTGCAGGCTTCCCTGAGCAGGGAGAGATACACCGGGTGGTACATGCGCATGTTGCCCGCGCACTGCACCAGCGGCTCCACGATCACGGCCGCGATCTCCCCGCCCTGCTCCGCCAGGATCCGTTCCATGTCGGCAAACCGACGGCGTGCAAAGGCTTCGGCGTCCTCGCCCGGCTCGGTCTGGTAGGCGTCCGGCGACGGCGCGATGATCGCCTCGTTCAACAGCGGCCGATAGACTGCCTTGTACAGCGCGACGTCGCCCACGCCGAGCGCGCCCAGCGTCTCGCCGTGATAGCCGTTGCCCAGCGCGACGAAACGGCGCTTTTCCGGTTTGCCCGAGTTGCGCCAGTAGTGAAAGCTCATCTTGAGCGCCACTTCCACCGCGGCCGAACCGATATCGGCATAAAAGCAGCGGGTCAGGCCCGCCGGCGCGATCTCCGACAGGCGCTCGGAGAGCTCGATTACGGGTGGATGAGTGGCACCGGCCAGCAGGACATGCTCGAGTTCTCGCGCCTGCCGGCCGATGCGTTCGGCAATCGCAGGGTGAGCGTGGCCGAACAGGTTGACCCACCAGGAGCTGATGGCATCCAGGTAGCGCCGGTCCTCGAAATCGTACAGCCATGGCCCCTCGCCGCGCCGGATGGGGACCAGCGGCAGCCATTCGTGATCCTTCATCTGCGAGCACGGATGCCATACGTGGGCCAGGTCGCGCTGCATCCACTCTGCGTTCGTCATCGTGCCCCCTTCATATTCCCTGTTCCTTGCGGATTCAATGCCGCCGCCAGGACTGCGCCGTCGAGATGCGCGGCCGCCGCAGCCGGCGACACCCGGTCGAGATGCGGCACCACGCCCCAACAGGGCGCGGGCAGCAGCTGCTCCAGAGTTGCAACGTTACCGGCCTGGCGGGTCATCGGCTGCGACTCCACGGCGGAGCCAACCCAGCCGGCCAGCCGGCAGCCGTGGCCCAGGATCGACTCGGCGCTGAGCAGGGCGTGATTGAGGCAACCCAGGCGCAGTCCGACCACCAGCACCACCGGCAGGCCCAGGCTGTTTGCCAGCGCCGGGATGTCTAACGTCGCGGACAGTGGCACGCGCCAGCCGCCCACGCCCTCGACCACCAGCGCATCACTCCGTGACGCGAGCGTGGCGGCGGCGTTCAGTATGGGTCCGGCCCCGATAACCACCCCCGCTTCTTGCGCTGCCAGGTGCGGCGCGATCGGCGGCTCGAAACAGTAGGGATTGACCTCGCCATAGCCGGCCTCGACATTGGCGGCCGCCATCAACTGCATGGCGTCGTCGTTGCGCAGGCCAGCGGCAGTCGGCTCGCCGCCGCTGGCGACCGGCTTCATGGCTGCCACCCGCAAGCCCCGTGCGGCCAGGGCATGCACAATCCCGGTGCTCACCACGGTCTTGCCGACCTCGGTGTCGGTACCGGTTACGAAGAACCCCTTCAATCCGGCATTCATCGGCGCGGCAAATCCAGCGGTGTCCAGGCCGTACCGTAAACCACTTCGTAGGTGGCGGGCAGCCTGCCCTCGTGGCGGAAACGCTCGTAGGCCCTTTCCACGGCGGCAAGACGCCGCGGCGCGGTCATCCCGCGCGCACGCTCCGTGCTCGCGTTGCGGGCGCCGATGCGTCGCAGATCCTGCATCAGCTCACGCGCCGTATCGTAGGTCAGCGTCAATTGTTCAACATCCATCACCGGTTCGACGAACCCGGAGCGAATCAGCGCATCCCCGATATCGTGCATGTCGAGAAAAGTGTGCACGTGCTCCCGGTCATCGACTTCACGCCAGGCCGCGCGCAACTCGCGCAGGGTATCGGGTCCCAGCGTGGTGAACAGGAACACGCCCCGGCCGCTCAACACACGCCGCGTCTCGGCGAACACACGGTCGGGATCGGGGCACCACTGCAGCATCAGGTTGCTGAATACCATGTCGAAGGTTTTCTCCGCGAACGGGAGCTGTTCGGCCGCGGCGGCGGCGACATCCACGCGCCGGAAACGCGGCCGTTGGCGGCGTGCCCTCTCGAGCATGGCGGCGGCCAGATCGACCGCGGTCAACCGCGCCCGAGGGCAATGCCGTGCCAGGGGCTTGAGCGCCCGCCCGGTGCCGGCGCCGAGATCAAGGATGCGCGACGGCGTGAAGCCCAGCAGTTCCAGCCGCTCGAGCAGGCGCGACTGCACTTCGGCCTGGAGCACGGCGGCGGCATCGTAGCCGCGCGCCGCCGCCGCAAAGCGCGCCCTGACCGTGCGCCGGTCAAAACCGGTCACGCCATTCCCCGGCGCTGGAGAAAACCGGTCACGCCGGCGACAAACTCGGCGCGGTGGGACAGAAAGGGCGCATGCGCCGCGTCGTCGAAAACCAATGTCTCGGCACCGGGCACCTGCTTCGCCATCTCACGGATCGCCTCCGGCTGCACCAGGCGGTCGCGGGCGCCCCCCATTGCGAGCAGCGGAGGCTTCAGGCCGGCCAGGCGCGGCCGCAAATCCATCGTCTCCAACAGATGCAGTCCGTCGTCGAGCGCCTGCCGGGCGGCCATGCCCCGGTCATGCAGGGCCGCCTGCAACTGGCGCAGTGCGCCGCGGCCACCGCGGCTGGCCAGCACCTGCAGCGTGAGGAAGTCGTTCACCGTCCGTTCCGGGTCGGCCGCGAGGTCCGCGGCCATGCGCCGCAGCCTCGCGGTCGGCATGCCCTCGGGCCAATCAGGTCTCGCGACGAACGATGGACTGGCAGCCACTGTCACCAGGGCCGCAATCCGGTTCGGCGCCGTCGAGGCCGCGGCCAGAGCCAGCATCCCGCCCAGCGACCAGCCCAACCATACGGCATGCGGCGGCGCCTGCTCCAGAAGGTCCTCCACCAGGGGCTCGAGATTCCGGCCGAACGGCTCCTCACGGCGGCGGCCGTGACCCGGCAGGTCCACGGCGAGCACCTGATGCCCGCCAAAGGCCCCGTTCAACGGTGAGAGTACCGCCGCATTGAGTCCCCAGCCATGCAGCGCGAATATCGGCAATGAGTCAATCATGAGGAGCCAGACTCTCTGCCAGGGCCGCCACCAGGTCATCGACCTGAGATGCCTCGTGCGCCGCCGACAGCGTAATTCGCAGCCGGGCACCGCCCTCGGGCACGGTGGGCGGACGGATGGCGGGCACGTAAAAGCCGCGTTCGCCGAGACGGGCGGCCACGGCGAGCGCGTGCTCGCTTGAGCCGATCGGCACCGGCTGGATTGGCGTATCCGAGGCCATGAGTCCGAGCCCCGCCCGCGTGCAGCCTTCCCGGAAACGTGCGATATGGCCCCGCACCCGCTCACGCCGCCAGCCCTCTTCGCGCGCCAGATGCAGCGACACGCCCAGGGCGGCGGCCAGGGCCGGCGGCAATGCCGTGGTGTAGATCCAGGACCGGGCGCGCTGGACGAGCGTGTCGATCAGGTCCCGGCTGCCGGCCACCGCCGCGCCGAAGACCCCCAACGCCTTTCCCAGGGTCACGACATGCACGGGCACCGATCCCGGTGCCAGACCGCAGTGCTCGAGACTCCCCCGGCCGTGGGCGCCGAGCACGCCGAAGCCGTGCGCGTCGTCCACCATCAGGATCGCCTCGTGGCGGGCGGCAAGCGCATTCAGGTCGGCGAGCGGGGCGAGATCGCCATCCATGCTGAACACGCCGTCGGTGGCGAGCACGACGTCGCCGGTCGCCTGCTCGAGCCGCCGCGCCGCCGCCGCCGTATCGGCGTGGGCATAGCGCAGCAGACGGGCCCGCGAAAGCACGGCGGCATCAATCAGGGAAGCGTGGTTGAGCTTGTCTTCGACCACGCTGTCGCCGCGCCCGGCGAGCGCGCCGATCGCGCCCAGGTTCGCCATGTAGCCGGTGGAAAACAGCAAGGCCGCTTCGCAGCCCAGAAAATCGGCCAGCGACTCTTCGAACTCGGCATGGGCCCGGGTGTGTCCGGAGAGCAGATGCGCCGCCCCGGCTCCGGCTCCCCAGCGGCGGGCACCTGCCGCCAGTGCCGCGGCGACACGCGGCTCGCAGGCCAGGCCCAGATAGTCGTTGGCGGCAAAATTCACGAGCTGACGCCCCGCCACTTCGATCGTCGGCAAAGCACGCGCCTCGCGCGTCACCCGCCGACGGCGCAGGCCGCGCGCCTGCAGGCGTTCGAGTTCGACGCCCGGATTTTTCTTCATTCCACCGGGGTGGGCTGCGCACCCTCCGGTTGTATTCCGAGGCGTGCAAACAGGTCCTTGTCGACCGTCGACTCGGGATTGGGCGTCGTCAACAGCTTCTCGCCGTAAAAGATCGAGTTGGCGCCGGCGAAGAAGCACAGGGCCTGCAATTCGTCGCTCATGCCCGTGCGCCCGGCTGCCAGGCGCACATGGGCATACGGCATCAGGATGCGGGCGGTGGCGATGGTGCGCACGAAGTCGATCGGATCGACCGGATCATTCACGGCATAGGGCGTACCCTCGACCCGCACCAATTCGTTGATGGGCACGCTTTCCGGGTGTTCGGGCAACGTCGCCAATTGATGCAGCAGGCCGATGCGGTCGGCCGCGGATTCGCCCAGGCCGACGATGCCGCCACAGCATACCTTCATGCCCGCTTCGCGCACGTTGGCCAGCGTCTGCAGGCGATCCTCGTAGGTCCGGGTGGTAATCACCTCGCCGTAGAACTCGGGGGAGGTGTCGAGGTTGTGGTTGTAGTAATCGAGGCCCGCTTCGGCGAGGCGCTCGGCCTGCTGCTCGTTGAGCATGCCGACCGTCAGGCAGGTTTCCAGCCCCAGCGCCTTGACCTGGTTGATGACGGGCAGGATCTTCTCCAGGTCGCGGTCCTTCGGCCGCCGCCAGGCGCCGCCCATGCAGAATCGCGTGGCGCCGGCCGCCCTGGCTGCACGCGCACGTTCGAGCACGGTATCGGCTTCGAGCAGCGGCTCGGCGTCGACGCCGGTGTCATAGCGCACGCTCTGAGGGCAGTACTTGCAATCCTCCGAACAGCCGCCGGTCTTGATCGAGAGCAGCGTGGAGATTTGCACGCGGTTGGGATCGAACACCGCACGGTGTACGCTCTGTGCCCGAAACAGCAGATCGTTCAGCGGCGCGTGATAAATCGCCGCGATGTCCTCGCGGCTCCAGTCATGTCGAAGGTTTACCTGGCCGAGTTCCGGCATAGTCGTCGCTTGCGGCGGAATGCACGCATTTTAGCAGGCAGCCGCCTTTCGGGCCGCGGATTATTTGACGACTTTCAGATGGGCGCGCCGGGACGCCGCATCGCCCTCCGTATCCGGTTCCGACGGCGACGGCTCGGGCGGCGGCGTATCGTCCTCGGCAAAGGCGATTCCTTCGCCCGTCTCCTGGGCGTAGATACCGAGCACGGCCGGCATCGGCAGCCACAACTCGCGCGCCACCCCGCTGAAACGCGCGCTGCAGCTGATGGCCTCGTTGCCCAGGTTCAGTTCACGCACGGCCTGCATGCTGAGGTTGAGTACGATCTTGCCGTCGCGAACGAACTCGGGCGGCACGTTGACCCCGTTGACCGTGGCATCGACGATCAACTGCGGGGTCAAGCCGGAATCGCCCATCCATTCGTGCAAGGCGCGGACGAGATAAGGTTTGCGTGAAAGCGCTCTGTGTTCACTCATATTCGAAAAAACCGATCACCCCTCGGCCATCGCACGCTCGGCGACCACCAGCGAGCGCGCGAAGTTGGGACGGCGAAAGATGCGTTGCATGTAACTCTTGACGGCACGCGCTTCGCGTGGCAATTGCACGCCGAGGTACGGCAAACGCCACAATACCGGCGCCGCTACGCAGTCGGCTAGGCCGTATTCCGCGTTGAGCAGGTAAGTGCCGGCGGCGAACAGCTCGTTGCTCGATACCACGGCTTCCGTCAACTCGCGCCGCGCGCGTGTACGCCCGCGTCCCGCACCGTTGGACACCTCGTCGCACAACTCGTACCAGCTTTCGCCGATCTCGCTGATGAACAGCCGGGTACGCGCCCGTTGCACCGGGTCGGCGGGCAGCAGAGGCGGGTGCGGATATCGCTCGTCGAGGTATTCGGCGATGATGCGCGGGTCATAAAGCGTGACTTCGCGCGAAACGAGCGTCGGCACGGTCCCGTAGGGATTCAGGTGCAGCAGATCCTCGGGGGGGGAATCGGGTTGCACTTCCACCACCTTCACGCTTACGGCTTTCTCGGCAAGCACCAGGCGGATGCCGTGAGCAGCAGGATCGTCGGGCCGCGAATAAAGAATCATGAGAGCGGCTGGGAGAAGAGCATCTTGGGAACCTCTGGTCTATTCATACACGGATCGCGTTTGTGCCCCAAAGGCCCGGATGCAAGGCGCGCGGCGCAGCAGCGTAGCGGGGACTACGGTCAAGCCGGGCAACGCGGCAGCCGGGCCTTTGGGGCCAAACCCCAGGGGGACGGGTCTTTGCGCGCGCCTGGACGGCGTCATTCGTCGTTCATTTGCAATCAGCAAACTTCTCTCCTCTTTCCTTGCCAGCCGCGCGCTAAAGACTCCGGCGCGACCGCGTATGAATGGATCAGAGGTTCCCTGATTATAGCGCTCCGTCCGGTCGGTATGTACCCGCCCCTACCGTACACCACCCATGCAACACATGCGCCGTCATGCCGACACGCGGCGAATATGCGCGCCCAGTTGCGCCAGTTTTTCCTCGATGCATTCGTAACCGCGATCGATGTGATAAATCCGGTCCACCACGGTTTCGCCTTCGGCAACCAGCCCCGCGAGCACCAGGCTCGCCGAGGCACGCAGGTCGGTCGCCAGCACCGGCGCGCCGTTCAGGCGCTCTACGCCATGGATCATCGCCGTGTTGCCCTCGAGTTGAATCTGGGCACCCATGCGCACCAGTTCCTGCACATGCATGAAACGGTTTTCGAAAACGGTCTCGGTAACCACGCCGGCCCCTTCCGCCACCGCATTCAGCGCCGTAAACTGGGCCTGCATGTCGGTGGGAAACGCCGGATAAGGCGCGGTACGTATCGTCACCGCCTGCGGACGCCGGCCCTTCATGTCGAGCTCGACCCAGTCGTCGGCGGTGGTGATTTCGGCACCGGCCTCGCGCAGTTTCTCGAGTACCGACTGCATCATGTCCGGACGCGTATTCTTGACCCGCACACGTCCGCCGGTCAGCGCGCCCGCCACCAGATAGGTGCCGGTTTCTATGCGATCCGGCAACACTTCGTAATAACAGCCCTGAAGACTCTTGACGCCCTGGATTTGGAGGGTTTCGGTCCCCGCGCCCTCGATACGTGCGCCCATCTTGATCAGGCAATGCGCCAGATCCACCACTTCGGGTTCACGCGCGGCATTTTCAATGGTGGTTTCGCCCTCGGCCAGGGCCGCTGCCATCATCAGGTTCTCGGTACCCGTCACCGACACCAGGTCCATCAGTATGTGCGCCCCGTGCAGGCGCTTGGCGGAGGCCAGGATATAGCCGTTCTTCACTTCTATATCGGCGCCCATCGCCGTCAGTCCTTTCAGGTGCAGCTCCACCGGGCGCGAGCCGATCGCACACCCCCCCGGAAGCGACACCTCGGCCCGCCCGAAACGGGCCAGCAGTGGTCCCAGCACAAGAATCGAAGCGCGCATGGTGCGCACCAGTTCATAGGGCGCGATCATCTCCTGGATGGTGCTGGAATCGACCTCCAGCGCCATGTGTTCGCCGACCGTGACCTCCACGCCCATGCGCCGCAGCAGGGTCACCGTGGTGGTGACATCGTGCAGGTGGGGCACATTGCCGATGGTGATGGGGGTTTCGGCCAGCAGCGCGGCCGCCAGGATCGGGAGGGTGGCGTTCTTGGCACCGGAAATACGAATCTCGCCATCGAGACGGCTACCGCCCTGGATCAGGAGCCGATTCAAACGCCGGCCTCGGCTGGCGTCTGCGTCTGCAGCGACAGGGCGTGGATTTCGCCCCCGACCCGCGTGCCGAGCGCAGCATAGACCATCTGGTGGCGGGCCACGCGGCCCTTCCCTTCAAAGCCCGGGTCGACGATGCGGGCGGCGAAATGCACGCCATCCTCGGATTGGACCTCGATCGCGGCTTCCGGAAATGCCGTCGTCAGCAGTTTCTGCAAGTCTGAGCGATCCATACGGGACCCGTAAATTACAAGACTTTCAAGTTTAACAGAGCGGAATATGCCCACCGGGGCCGAACCCCCGCCGTGGCACGTGCCGGAGACAGGGCTAGCGGCTAGAATAACCCGGTATTGCCGGAGGAACTCACGTGAACCGTCCCTCGCCCAGCGCTTCGGCGGCCGGACTCATCGAATCGGGCCGCGAGATCATCCAGATCGAAGCCGCCGCCGTCACCGCGCTCGAATCTCGCCTGAACGAGACCTTCGCCGCCGCCTGCGGCCTGGTTCTCGCCTGCCGGGGCCGTGTCGTGGTCACCGGCATGGGCAAATCCGGCCACATCGGGCGCAAGCTCGCGGCGACCCTCGCCTCCACCGGCACGCCGGCCTTCTATGTGCATCCGGCCGAAGCCAGCCACGGCGACCTCGGCATGATCACGCCGGAGGACGTGGTGATCGCCTTGTCCAACTCCGGCCAGACGCCGGAAGTGGTGACCATCCTGCCGTTGATCAAGCGCCTGGGCGTGGCGCTGATTGCGCTCACCGGCGAACCCGATTCGATGCTTGCGCGCGGCGCCGACTGTCATCTGGACGTCAGCGTGAACCGTGAAGCCTGCCCCCTCAACCTGGCGCCCACCGCGAGCACCAGCGCCACCCTCGCCATGGGCGATGCGCTCGCCCTCGCCGTCTCCGCCGCCCGCGGCTTCACCGCCGAGGACTTCGCCCGCTCGCATCCCGGCGGCCGCCTGGGACGGCGCCTGCTCGTACACGTCTCCGACATCATGCACACCGGCGAAGCCATGCCGCTGGTCGAGGAAGCGACCACGCTCGCCGACGCCCTGGTGGTGATGAGTGCCAAGGGACTCGGCATGACACTGATCCTCGACGCCGGCGGCGCGCTGGCCGGCGTGTTCACCGACGGCGACCTGCGCCGCCATCTCGACCAGGGTGCCCAGCTCACCACGCCCATGCAGCATCTGATGACCCGCGACTGCACCGTCGCCGAACCCGGGATGCTGGCCGCCGAGGCCCTGCGCATCATGGAAAAGCGCCAGATCAATGCCCTGCCCGTGATCGAGGCGGGCCGGCCGGTGGGCGCGTTCAACATGCACGATCTGCTGCGCGCCGGTATCGTATGAGCACCGCGCTCACTGACATCCGCCTGCTCGCGCTCGATGTCGACGGCGTGCTCACCGACGGCCGCTTGTGGTATTCGGAAACCGCGGGTGAAATCAAGGCGTTCCATGTGCACGACGGCGCCGGCCTTAAACGGCTGATGGCGGCCGGGATCGAGGTGGCGCTGATCAGCGCCCGAAGTTCGCAAATCGTTTCGCGGCGTGCCGCCGAACTGGGCATCGATCGCGTGCACCAGGGCATATCGGACAAGCGCCAATGTCTAGCCGAAGTGGCCGCAACCGCCGGCCTGGAGCCGGCCCGGTGCGCATTCATGGGCGACGACGAAGCGGACCTGGGCGCTTTTGCCATCGCGGGACTGTGCATCGCACCCGCCAACGCCGTCGCCCTGGTCCGCGACCAGGCCGACTGGTGTACCGAAGCCCGGGGCGGCGAAGGCGCCGTACGGGAAGTGTGCGAGCGCTTGCTGGCCGCTCGTGACGAGGCAGGCGAGGCATGACCATGTCCTCCCGCCGCTGGTGGGTGGGCGCCGCCTGGTGCGCCCTGGTCGCGGTGGCCGGTTTCAGCTCCTGGCTGTTGTTGCGCAACCGCACCATGGCGCCGGCCGGCGCCGCCGCCGCCCGAGCACCCCACCCGGATTACCTGCTGCACCAGGCCACGCTGACCCGCTTTGCCGCCGACGGCACGCGCCGCTATGTAATCACCTCGCCGACCATCGCTCACATGCCGCAAACCCACGTGACCCTGCTCACGCCGGTCGCGATCGAGTATTTTCCCTCCGGAACCGCCCCGCCCTGGCACCTGCAGGCCGACAACGGGCGCCTGAGCGCGCACGATACCCGGCTCGATCTCAGCGGCCACGTCCTGGCCCGCCAGGTCGAGACCGCCGATCCGCTCCGCTTCACGACCCGGGAAGCGACCGTGCTGTTGCCCAGCGAGCGGCTGAGCAGCAAGGCGCGTGTCACCTTGAACCAGGGACACCGTGAAATGCAGGGCACGGGCTTGGCGGCCGATCTGCAAGCGGGTACGCTGTCATTGCTCAAGGATGTCACCAGTCGCTATGTCCCCTGAACGCCTGCCCCGTCTCGTGTTGCCGCTGTTATTGTGGCTGTCCACCGTGCCGGCATTCGCCGCCGCGGCGCCGCCGAGCACCTCTTCGGGCACGGTCATCACGATTACGGCCGACCAGTCCTCGGCACTGAGTCCGCCTCACGATAACCGCATGCAGGTGGTCTACAGCGGACATGTCGTCATTCACCGGGGAACTCTCACGCTCCATGGCACGCGTGCGGTCATTCATACGAACAAGCAGGGCATCGAAAGCGCGGTGGTCACCGGCAGCCCCGCCCGCTTCATCCTGGAATCCAAGGGCAAACCCGCCATCCACGGCGAAGCGGCCACTATCACCTATACCGCCGGCAACCAGATGCTGACGCTCGATGGCCAGGTGCACCTGACTCGCCCCGGAGAAAGTTTTTCAGCGGCGCATGCCACTTACGGACTGCAAAGTCAGCGGCTCAGCGCCAGCGGCAGCGGCAGCGGCCCCATCCACGCAGTGCTCACGCCCGCGAGCGGCAGCTCGCCGTGAGCCGCCTGGAGGCACACGGCCTGCACAAGCGCTACCGCACACGCGAAGTGGTGTGCGGTCTGAGCCTGGCCGTGGAATCGGGCGAGATCGTCGGTCTGCTCGGCCCCAACGGCGCCGGCAAGACCACCACTTTCTACATGATCCTGGGCCTGATCGCCAGCGACAAGGGCCGCATCCGGCTCGATGAGCGCGACCTGACCGGGCTCCCCATGCACGCCCGCGCCCGGGCCGGGCTGGGCTACCTCCCCCAGGAGGCCTCGATTTTCCGTCACTTGAGCGTGCGTGATAACGTGCTTGCGGTGCTGGAATTGAGCGGCAAGGGCACACGCGCGGAACGCCGCCGCCGGGCCGACGAACTGCTGGAGGAGCTGGGCGTATCGCACCTCGCCAATGACAAGGGCATCAGCCTGTCGGGCGGCGAACGGCGGCGAGTGGAAATTGCGCGCGCGCTGGCCAACGAACCCGCCTTCATGCTGCTCGACGAACCGTTCGCGGGCGTGGATCCGATTTCGGTCGCCGACATCAAGCGCATCGTGCGCCACCTGGCCGAGCGCGGGATCGGAGTGCTCATCACCGAGCACAACGTGCGGGAAACGCTCGATATCTGTACCCGGGCCTACGTCATGAACCGCGGCCAGATGCTGGCTGCGGGTACTCCAGAGGAGATTATCGCAAATCCCGCTGCAAGAGAAGTCTACCTGGGTACGGAATTTAGGCTATAACTAGATCATGGAACCAGCCGGCACGTCCCCATGAATCTCGGCCCGCGGCTCAGCCCCGGCGTCACCCAGCGGCTCGCGCTGGCACCGCGCCAGAGCGAAGCCTTGCGGCTGCTGGCCATGCCGGCGGCCGAGCTGACACAGATGCTGGAGTCGGCGTTGGAGCAAAACGCCATGCTCGACAGGGCCGAAGCCGAAAGCGGCGATATCGAATCCCTGGACAGCGGCGCAGACTCCATCGACGGGGCCGAGGCATGGGAAGACCTGGACTGGTCCAGCGCGCCAGCCGGAAACGCCGCCCCGGATCGCGAAAACTACCCCGAACCGGTGCCGGACCTGCGCCAGCACCTCTGTGACCAATTGGAGCTGGAGCGCTTCTCGGCCCGGGATTACGCCATCGCTCTCACCCTGGTCGACGCGCTCGACCCCGACGGCTACCTGCGTGAAACCGTCACCACCGTGGCCGAGGAACTGCAGGCGCTGGAACCGCCGCCCACGGAGGTCGAGGTCGAAGCCATACTGCAGCGGGTGCAGCGGCTGGATCCGGTCGGGATCGGCGCCCGCACGCCCTCCGAATGCCTGTTGCTGCAGCTCGACATACTGCCCGACGAGACCGCGGGACTGGATACCGCCCGCTGCCTGCTGAACGAACATTTCGAACAACTCGCGCGCGCCGGAATCGAGGTGCTTGCCCGGCGGGCCGGTGCCGACATCGACACCACTCGCGCGGCGCTGGCACTCATCCATGAACTCAACCCGCGTCCCGGCGCCGATTTTACGGCCCCCTCCACCGAATACCTGATCCCCGAACTGCGCGTCCGGCGTACAGGCGAAGGCTGGCAGGTGGAGTTCTGCCCGGGCACCCGCCCGCATATTTTCATCAACGAGACCTACGCGGCCTGGCTCGGCTCCCATCGCGACAGCGAGGGTGCCGATATGCTTAGCCAGCAACTCGAGGAAGCCCGCTGGCTCCTACGCAGTCTGGCGCAACGCGAAAACACCCTGTTACGGGTCGCCAGGGTCCTGGTGCGACATCAAAGCGGGTTCCTGGACCACGGGCCGTTGCACCTTGCGCCGCTGACCTTGCGCGAAGTCGCCGCCGAGCTTGAAATGCATGAATCCACCGTCTCCCGCGCCGTGCAGGGCAAGTCGATCGCAACCCCCCGCGGCGTGTTTACCTTGCGGCACTTATTTTCCACCGCGCTGTCAAATAACAATGAAGAAACCCTATCCGCTCATGCCGTACGTGAACACCTGCGCCACATGCTGACCCGGGAAGACCCCACTGCGCCGCTCAGTGACGCGGCTCTGGCCGCGGCCCTCGCCCGCGAAGGCATGCCCATCGCCCGCCGCACCGTTACCAAATACCGCGAAGCCCTCGGCTTCGCTTCCACCCGGGAGCGCAAGCGCCCGGCGCATTCCACCGAACCCAGAAAGGGGGAACGTCATGCAAAACACGATCACCGGTCGTCATCTGGAAATCACTCCGGCCCTGAAGGATTACGTCAATACCAAACTGGCTCGTCTTGAACGGCATTATGATCCCGCATCCCCGGCCCAGGTCGTCCTCAGCGTGGAGCACCTGGACCACAGGGCGGAGGCCATCCTGCAACTGAAGGGCGAAACGCTCTTCGCCGAAGCGCTCAAACCCGACATGTATGCCGCCATCGACGTGCTTGCCGACCGGCTCGATCGCCAATTGCTGAAACACAAGGAGCGGCGCACCAAGCATCACGCCACGCCCGCCGCCCGTCTTAAAATGGGCGCCTGATACACGGCCATCGTCCATCGCGCGGAGCCGGCCCACCCTCGGGCGCCGGTTCCCAGCGATGCAACCGGAAGCTCCAATACAGGCATACCCCATGAAGCTGATCCTGCTCGGCGGGCTCTCGGGCGCAGGCAAGACGGTTGCGCTCGACATGCTCGAAGACCTCGGCTACCACGTTGTCGATAACCTGCCCCTGAGTCTGATCACCCAGGCTGTCGAGACCATGCTGGGCGCCGATTCCGATCACTATCCGCGCCTCGCCATCGGCATCGATCCCCGCAACAGTCCGGAGCAATTCCACATCTTCTCCAGGCAGATCCAGCTGTGGCGGGAACAACCGCACGGATGCACCGTACTGTACCTGTTCTGTGATGCCGGCACCCTGATCAAACGCTACCGTGAAACCCGCAGGCGCCACCCCCTGACCGAGGGTGATACCGACCTCGCCGCCGCGATTGCGCGCGAAAACGATGTGCTCGAGCCGTTGGCGCAACTGGCCGATGTGCGCATCGACACCACGCACACCAACATTCACCAATTGCGGGAAATGATTCGTGAACGGATCACGAGTGCGGACAAGTACCCGCTCACCCTGCTCGTCGAATCCTTCGGCTACCGTGTCGGCCTCGCACAGGATGCCGACCTGGTTTTCGACATGCGCTGCCTGCCCAACCCGTACTGGGAACCGGCGCTGCGCGAACTGACCGGGCTGGACCGCCCGATCATCGAATACCTGGAGGGACACAATACGGTCATCCGCATGCTCAATGATCTCAGTCGTTTCCTGATTGACTGGGTTCCGCTCTTTGCGGCTAGCAACCGCAGTTACCTGACCATTGCCCTGGGGTGCACAGGCGGCCGGCATCGATCGGTGTACATGACCGAACAGCTGGGCGCGCAATTGGCGCTGCAGGGATGGCGCGTACTGGTTCGCCACCGCGAGCTCGACATCCCCGTGCGTGAGATAGAGCGTACGCCGGACTAGACCCTGCCTCGAACCGCCCTGGGGGCGTGATTTACCCGTAGCCGAATCGACGGGCCGTGACGCCGGTCAACCGCTTGATCATCGTCCGTTCCCCGCTATCAAAGGGCAATGCGTAATAGGACGGGGGACGAAAGTTTTCCGCTTTCCGCACGATCAGCTCCGCGGCTCCATCGAGACGGCAATGCGAGAAAATGCCGTTCAGTGTTTCCGCCGGTGCGTCGCAAAGCTCTTCATGGCGAACGATGCATACCGCTTCCCTCAATGCCGCATTGGCCTCCAGGCGATCGGCAAGATAGCGGTGCAGGTACGTCCAGTAACGCGCCCATCCTTCCACTTCGCGGCCCGTTTGCCAACACGCCTCGATCTCCGAGACCATCATCGGGTCGCCCGTATTGATGGGACGTCGATCCAGTCCGAATTCGAAATGACCCGCGCAACGCATGTAATCAAGCGCTCGCGGATGGGCTCGTTCCGCGGCACAAAAAAGCGTGTGCTGCTTGATCAGCGACGCTATATGCCAGACGGGGTCGCGTACCGCCAGCACGAACCGTGCATCGGGGAAAAGCCCGAGCAGGTACTCCAGACGGGTCAGGTTGTAATTGCCCTTTGCCAGGTAACGGCTGCCGCCGCGAAGCATGAGAAGCTTGCGGACATGATCGCGGTAAAATGCTTCGAACGCCGGGTTGGCACTGCTGCCGTCCAGCACCTGGCTCACACCAGGGTCGTGCGCCGAGGGGAAAAAGGCCATCCACAGCATTTCCTCGAACGCCTCCGGACTGTCCGCCGTCACCCGGATCCCGTCACGGTGGGAACGTTCGACGGCAACCTGTCCGCTATGAGGCATCCGGTCCAGGAAACGGTTCCACCAGCAGGGGGTGAAGACCAGCGGGTAATCGCGGTAGCGATGCGTGACAGTCGCAGCGTGTCCGGCAAGCGTCTCCAGGAGGATGGTGGTCCCCGCACGAGCCAGCCCGCTCACGTAAACAGGTTGCGTGAGCGGTACAGCCTTCAGGGAATCGTGGAATACCCGCGTTTCCAGATTCCCCATGCGCACCCAGAAGCGCGGATGGCGCTCTACCAGTCCACCCAGCACATGCGACCAGATATCGGGCTCGAATGCCTCGTAACGGGATTCCGGCTCCTTGCTCACGGCATTAATCCGCCTTGAGGCCGATCCGGATCAACGGATTCGGAACACGAACTTGAGGAAGAGGGACAGCACGATCAGCGTGCCAAGGAACACGGCCTCCCATCCCCTCAGCCATGATGGACCGGCCCCCAGGTAGGTTTTCGGTGGCAAGTCGACGGTCACGCTCTCGAGGGGACCGTCCGCCGGCAGATAACCGTTGGGGTTGGCGAAAAGGATATTCCACCACTGGCGCCGGGCAACCACGGGAACAGGCGCCGTCATCCTGATCTTCACCACTCTCCTCCCGGCCGGATCGGCAACGATGATGACGTGTCCCCGATCGACTCCGCTGGTTGCCCACCGCGCATCCAGGTGGCCCGGTACGGTCGTGATGGACGAGGCCGTGTAGGGAGTCGCGAACCGATAACCGTAGGCCGAATACAGCCAGCCCAGCAAGAAGAGCAGCGGCAACGACGCCACCACGGCGGGAACGAGGATCACGACAACCTGCTTCAAGGCGAGGGCAAGCGAGTAGCGCATCAACGGAAACGCTTCCCGCAACTCGCCCTGGTGCGCGTCGAGCGCCCGCTGCGATTGTTTGATGCGCTGCTTGAGATCGACGATCATCTTCTGGGGCGAGAGCAACCAGTAGAGTCCCATCGAGACGAGCGCGCCGAACACCCCCCAGACAACGAGGCGAACCACCGGCGGAAAGACGCCCGCCAACCACGCGTCGGCACCGGCGAAAAACGGGTTCAGGAGATCGAACAGGCCCATTGCTGCTTGTTGCGGATGATAATCGGATTATCCACGTCGATCCCGTATTCAGCGTTCGTTTTCTTTCGCCTCCGCATCGGAATCCGATGTCTCCCCTGTCGAGACCTGGCGGGATTGTTCGGACGTGTCATCCTGCCTGCGCCGCTTGCGAATGCGGCGCAGCGGCCACAGCACCACGTAGAGAATCGCCGAGCCGATCACTGCGATCAAGGCCCACAAGGCACCGAGCAGGCTGATGCCGGCACCCGGACCCACGTAGGCCTGCGCCGGAAACGACACGCTCAGCAGAAGCGCGCCGCATACGACGGCGAGAAACATGATTCGTCTTTTCATATACGTTATCCCCTCACTTGTACTCCGGCGCGAGCGAGCGCCTGAAATCCGGAGCCAGCCAATCAGGCGTAATCCGCGTGGCAACTGACACGATGGGAATATACTCATTGGCGGGACCGCGCCTCTCCGGGTTCACGAACTTCCAGACGACGTCGCCCCCCGGCGTCACCTCAAGCAAGGCTCCTGCCTGTTCTTCGGTAATCAGTGTATCGCCGTTCGCCAATCGCTGTTCTCCGCCCCGGATCCCGCTCTGGAAAAAATGCGCCGCGTCGCCATGGTAGCTCCATACGGTCGCCAGCGTATCCGGATTGAACTCGACGACCCGCGACCGCCCGCCGGGTCCGAAACGCCCATTGTTGTCGAAGACGATGATATTGCCGTTGGGCAGCAAATCCGGATCGTGTTGACCGATCCATGGACCGTGCAGTGCCCAGACGATCTTGCCCTGGTCGGGATCGAGCACTGCAATCGTATTCAATTCCCGGAAGGAAATCAGCAGATCGCCCGCCCGGCCATGGTGGAAATTGGCCGCCTCACCCGGGGTGATGACCTGGATCGCATTGGTGTGAAGAAAATCCCCGGTCCCCGTTACGGAAAACCACGGCAGGCTGGCGAACAGACGCCCATATTCCGAGTCGAGCAGTGCCGGGGTCAGCGGAATTTTCTGCAACAGCTTTCCGTGGGGCGAAAGGATGGACACGTAGTCCTCGATCCATGGCGGCTTGAGCTGGGTGAAACGGGTTATCGGCGTGTCGACGATGGCCTGGGTCAACACATAGACCCGCCCGTCCGGGCCTACATCCAGATCGTGATGGGTATGCGCCAGGTATTTCCAGAGCAGGTGGGAATTGCGGTCCATCTTGACCAGACCGTAGCCCCAGGGGGTATCGCCTACCCCGATGTAAAGCGCCAGAAGATCGCCGTTGGGATACAGGTAAGCCCGGGTAATGAACATGTTGGACGGCGGCACCGGATGCTTGACCTCGGCCGAACCGTCCCAGAAGCTTGCATACTGCATGTGCCACTCGTGGACGACGCGGCCATGCATGTCGATGAGGAAAACGTTCTGCGCATGCGCAGAACTGTACAGCGTGTAACCGTTATCGGCCTTTCCGGGATCGTAGACGACGACCCCCTTTTCCGCGTTTCTCGCCCGCTTCCACAGATCGGTATGGTACGGGTCGGAATAGCGCGTTTTCTGCTTGAACAGGGCATGCCCGGCAAGGTTGGCCTGGTACAGGAAACGGTAGGGAAATACCTGGTTGAGTGTGATCAGCCCGCCCGCAATAAACCCCAGTACGGCTATCGCCAGAATAAAAACGAGGAAGGGGAAATTTTTCATCTGCCTTCTTGTTGGAGGCGTGGTGTTGACGGATCCATATTCTGCACTATTTCCGGGCGTTGCGTAATTGCTGCGGGACCGGCACCGTGCTTTGCAATACTCAACCCTCGCGCACCGGGGCCAATCCCAGAAAACGGGTGATCTCCTGGCGACGATTCCGGGCATCGAGGCGCCCGAGAGCGACCATTTCCCGGCAGTAGGCGCCTTCAAAAAGCATGTAGCTCAAAAGCTGGTTGCCCCCCTCGACTTCACCGCCCATGGAACGCAGCAGCCAGCGCATTGCTTTCGGCAGGTTGGCCGCATAACGCGCCGCGATCTCGACCGGCCGTTGCGACGGCGCGATGACCAGCGTGTCAATCTCTTTCAGGGCCAGCCCGACGGGTACCTGGCCGGCTTGCCGGCGCAAGGCCTCCAGCGTGCGATTGATGCGCTCCAAGCGTTCCATGTCGGCGTGCAGGCTGTCGGAGAATATGGTGTCGAAAAGATAACCCATGATCCTGGATAGCGAGGGATAGCGGGGATCGGTATGTGTCCGTTGCGGGGCCGGGTACTGGGTATCTATGACCAGCACCCGCTCGGCACCCATGTGGATCGCCGGAGAAAGCGGCGCAAACTGCCGCGTCGAGCCGTCGCCGCACCACTCGCCGTTGATATTGACGGCGGGAAAAACGATGGGCAGGCCCAGGGACGCCATGACGTGATCCAGGGTGATTTGCGTCGGACGTCCTTCACGGCGCTGGCGCCACCACGACTGAACTCCGGACGCAGCCTGAAAATAGCTCAACGAGCGCTCCGTGGCATAGCCGGCAACGGTCACGGCCACACCATTCAAATGACCGGATTCGATATGTTCGGCAATGCCCTCGAAATTGATATTGTCGGCCAGCAACCGGCGCAGTGGCGAATTATCCAGCAACGAACGGGGGTTGGCGTCTCCGAGGCCGCCGGAAACCAGGGACCAGCTCCAACGCAGCAGCACGCCGAACACCTTGCGATACTCCGGGCGATAGACCTGCTTGACCTGGAGCTGCGACCACAGTGCGACGAGATATTCCGCGGCGCGATTGAAGTCCGCCATGTTGGCCGCCAGGTAGGCTGCATTCATGGCTCCGGCAGACGTGCCGGCGATCACAGGGAACGGCGTCGGCGACTCCGGGCCGTACCATTCGGCAATGCCGGCAAGTACTCCCGCCTGATAGGCCGCGCGGGCGCCACCGCCGGGGAGAACGAGTCCCGTTGTCGACATCCGGCTGCTTGTGGGCATGGCGGAAGAAATGTAAAACCCGTATCAAAATACCACGGGATATCTTCAGGCAGCCAAAAACATACAGCGATCCCGCCACGGTGCTAGCATGCCGTCAAGGACTTCGGAAACACCATGAAAAAAGTTGTCGTTGCGAATCTGAAGGGCGGGAGCGGGAAAACAACCGTCGCGACCACGCTTGCCGCCTGGTGGGCGGGCGAAGGCTACAGGACCTGCCTGCTCGACCTCGATCCGCAACAGGCGGCCAGCACATGGCTGCGCCGCCGTCCCGCGAACCGGGCGCCGATTCATGGACTGCACCTACCCGCGCAAACCGCCGGCGTCACGCTCAGCTTTGCCCTGCGCATGCCCCACGATGCCGAGCGACTGGTGGTCGATACGCCGGCCGGACTGTGCGGCGCGTCTCTCGCCGATTCGGTACGCGGCGCCTCCGCGGTATTGATACCGGTTCTGCCGAGTGCAATGGACACGGACGCGGCGGCCCGTACCGTGGCCGATCTGTTGCTGGTGGCCAAACTGGGGAACCGCTCGGGCCGTGTGGCCGTCATCTGCAACCGTGTCCGCCGTCGCACCCTCGGCGCCGAGCGACTGCTGCGCTTCATCGCAGCGCTTGACATACCACTTGTCACAACCCTCCACGATGCCCAGGCTTATGCCCATGCCGTGCGCGACGGCCTGGGCTTGCACGAACTGCCTTCGCGACGCCTGGGTGGCGAACGCATGGCCTGGATTCCGCTGGTCGAATGGCTCGAATCCAGGCCTCTGGAGATCAGTGCCCGGACGGCACTGGGACCGAGGAGCCTGCTGGTACCGCAGCCGTCGCCGGTACCATCCGGCCCCAAGGCATAAAGGTCAGCGTTTTCAACCCGGCACCCGGTGCCAGCGGCGTGGGCGCGCCCTCGGCCCAGGCCCGGAACTCGTCGCCATACCACGGGGAAAGCGGATGGCCGCTCTCTCCGCCCGGCAGTTCGAACAGGCCCGGCGCATCAGGCTGCGGCGAAACCACCATGCGCATGGAGGCCCCGAAGTCGGGCGTTTGCACCCGTGGCATGTTGGTATCCCCCGGCAACGGCGTAGGCGGCATGTTCAACCACCGTCCCAGCGGACCAAGCGCGGCTGCCAACGGCTGATCGATGCGTACCGTATTGCGTGCCCCCCAGGTGGCCTCCGAAAAGCCGGCGCCGGTTCGCCACAAGCGATGAATGACGGCATCGACCGCGTGCAGGAAGAGCGCATTCCAGGTCGGGTAGCCGGGATTGAGCCAGTTGCGGGGGCGGGCCTTCACCAGGCGCCAAAGCGGCCCCTCGATCTGGTCGGAAAAGGGCAGGCGGGCACCTGGGTCACGGCTGTGCAAACGCTTTAGCTCGGGTGCGAATACCGCTCCGGCCACTTCGCTGCGAAAGAGGCGGACCAGGCGATATCCCACCGCATCGACGGCGGCGTGTGCGCCCCAGCCCTTCACCGCCTCGCGCAAGGTCCGGCGCCGCGGGTGGAAGTCCAGTGCCGAGGGGCTCAGTACCTTGAGCAGCAGGTCATGCCAGCGGGTGAGGAAAATCGCGCGATCGTCCAGTTGCACCTTTTGCAGGTCCCGGTCCGTGATATGCCCCTGTTGCGCCAGGTGTTGCAGATCGGCGGAGATCTGGTGCGCCCGGGCACCGTCGGCGAAACCTTCGTCCCCCAGCGCGAGCTCCGCTTGCTCGGTCGCATCGACGCGGTTGTTGGCCGTTGCCAGATACCCCTGCGGCGGATCGACGATGCGCGGGTACTCGCCCGGGGCAAGCCAGCCCGTCCAGCCGCAACTGCCATCGGACCAGGACTGGGGCACGCTGTAATCGCAGCCGGCCCTGCGCGCGGGGATGCGCCCGGCTATGGTCCAGCCGATGTGCCCCTGATCGTCAGCCACAACAAAGTTCTGCGCGGGAATGCCGGCGCGGGCCGCCAGCGCCAAAGCCTGCCCGACCGTGGTGAGTGAATCCAGCCGCATGAAGTCGAGATTCACGCCGCCCGGCTGGGCAAGCGCCCAGTGCGATACCAGCAGGTCGCCATCGGCAGCCGTGCCGACAACCGGCCCCCAGATGGTCCGGCGGGTGACGAATGGACGGGCCGGCTCGCCGCGCACCGGTATCAGATCGTGATGCACCGCCAGCGTTGCCGTCCCGGCCGGCGTGGCGTAGGTCGGCACAGCCCCGGCGGCGGTGCCGCTCGCTACCGGCTTGACCCGCACCAGGTCGGTCCAGTCGCCACCGCTGTTGGTCAGCCCCCACGCTATATGTCCGTTGGTGCCGATGACGAGTGCCGGTATGCCCGGCAGAAACACGCCCGTCAACATCGTCGGCGAAGCAGCGCTGGCGGCCGCTGACGGGTAGACGAGCCGTGCCCGGTACCAGGTGGGCGGCACCCGCAGCGTCAGATGTGGATCATTGGCCAGCAGGGCATGTCCCGACTGGCTCAGGTAGGCGCTCACCGCAAAACTGTTCGAACCCGGGTGCGGCCGGGGCAGACTCAACTCCGCCACCGCGGCCGTGGAGGGCGCGGTGGCCGGCGCCGACGGGGTCGCCGACAGGTTGATGGCAGCGGTACCCGGTATCGGCGGCGGACGGGGCGGCGTACCCGCCATGGGCGCCGCCCAATCGGTATCGGGTGCGTTCAGGAACGCCGTGACAGCAGCCGGATACAGGGCTCTCATTGCGGCCTGTGCTTGCTTGCGCGGAGCCGCGGGGTCCTGCAGCATCCAACCCATCGCGTAAATCATCAGGACACAATCCGCCGGCTGCCAGGGTTGCGGCCGCTGGCGCAGCAGCAAATACGGCCACGGGCGCACGGACAGCGCGGTCAGCCCCTCGTTGACGCCCAGGGTGTAGGCTTCCAGGCGCGCCCGCTCGGCCGGCGGGGCATCGAGATAAACCCGTTCGGCCCGCGTACGCAGGTCAAAGCGCGCATGGGCCCGATCGAGCTTGAGTGCCGACGGCCCCACGAGCGCCGACAAATGCCCCGCTGCCACCCGGCGCATGAAGTCCATCTGCACGAACCGCTCCTGGGCTTCCAGGTAACCCAACACCCGCCAGGCGTCGAGGGCGTCGGTGGCCTGTATGGTCGGCACGCCATGGGCATCGCGGCGCACACTCACGGCACCGTTCAAGCCCGGCAGGCGAACCGTTCCCTGTGTCTGGGCAAGACTGCCGCGGAGCAGGAAATAGCCAATCACGCCGGCCACGACCGCCAGTCCGATCAGTCCGAGCAGGATGCGCAGGGGCCAGCGCCAGAAACGCCGTCGCCGCCGGAACCAACGGCCGCGGCCACGCACCGCGCGCCAGACCGCCCGTACCGGGTGACCCGGCTCTGCGGCGTCGCGTTCGGAGGCGGTAGGCGGTTTACTCTCGTTCATGGGAGCAACAAGCGCTTCGGGCCGGAGATCCGGTGAAAATGGTTCGAGTCCGGTTTTGTCCCGGGCAGGATGCGGCGGTGAAACAAGACCTTGACGAGGCGCTCCAACACCGTATGAAATAGAAATGAGCCGGAATAATTCATTGAATTTCTGACTCGGGGCACTGGTTCAGCGCGCGCGGCCTCCGGCCGCCGCCGTACTCGATTCGCGGCGCCGCAACCACAATTCGTAGCCCAGTACCGCCGGCACCAGCACGCCCAGCCAGACCAGCAGCGAAATCAGGACGGGGCGAGCGGCCGCCGCATTCCACACGGTCAGGCTTTGGGCGGGCACTGCAAATGACGGCAAGATCACCGGATAGGTCATCGCGCCCAGGGTGGCCACCATCCCGAACACCGCGCACACGGCCAGCAGCCAGACTCGCCGCAGATCCCCGCGCCAGGCGAGGAACAGGGCACCCAGAATAGCGACGGCCGTGAGCACCGGGACGATCACCAGCGGCAGATGGGACAAGAACTGCTCCAGGTAGGCGCCGTTCACCGAAAGCACGGTCCCCTCGAGCGGGCTGGCGCCGAGTACCGGCAAGCCGCCCACGGCATAACCGGGCAATTGTGTGGCCCAGGCGGCACCACCGATGAAAATCAGGAAGACCAGCCCCCCCGCGGGCAGGAGCAGGCGGCGGGCACGTTCGGCCACGTCACTGCTGCAGCACACGGCGGCCCGAGCGGCGGCGAGCCAGAGCCCGAAAGCAATAGCCATCAACCCGGGCACGAGCACCTCATAGGGGGTAAACCGGGTGGCGAATCCGCCCCACACCGCATTCGCATGGGCGTCGAAATGCAGCGGCACGCCGCTCACCGCGGTGCCGATGCCGATGCCGAACACAAGCAGGGCCGAGAGGCCGAGCACTGCCCATCCGATGTCCCAGGGCGCCCTCAGGTTCTCGGGCACACGATGACGGTAGCCGTGGGCCACGGGCCCCACCAGGACGGCCAGCGCGAGGAACAACAGCACCAGCCACAATCCGCCGAACAGGCTCGATTCGAACAGGGGCCACCAGGCGCCGACCAGGGCGCCGCCGCCGAGCAGCAACCACACCTGGTGGCCTTCGCTGGGACGATCGAGATGATGTGCCAGCAAATCGCTGCGTTCGGCCTCGGTGCGTCCCAGGTAGCGCAGCAGCACGGCAAGGCCCAGTTCCGTGGCAAGCAGAATGCCGATGCCGGCCACCCAGGCCCCGAGCACGAACCACCAG
>Ga0102953_1000196_pt1 | contig 42599 bp, 47 predicted proteins | sample SalPon2A_C_D2_MG_FD_78509 | JGI IMG/M metagenome (GOLD analysis project Ga0102953, IMG submission 78509) | Soil microbial communities from South San Francisco under conditions of wetland restoration - Salt Pond MetaG R2A_C_D2_MG | ecosystem: Environmental > Terrestrial > Soil > Wetlands | place...
CCCAGATCTTCGGCTCGGCGCGCTGCGGGTGTTTGGCCGCCAGTGCCTGCGCGCGCTTCACCAGTGCTTTGAAGGCAGCCTCTTTCCGGTCCTCGGCGGTCTGGTAGTTGGCCTTGGCCCACTGATGTTGCAGGCCCAGCACGGCATCATCGACTTCATCGGCATACGTCGCCGGTACCACCAGCAACATCACGGCCAGCAGACAACCGCCCATCAAGGCGAATCCCTTGTTCAGCATCGCGTCACTCTCCCTTTTCCTTGGCGAACTTCCTGGCAATGCGGTTCTGCCTGGCCACGGCCTTGTCGATCAGGCGTGGAATCATCATGTTGATACCCACGAACAGCGACTCGGGGAAGCCGATATAAACCTCTTTACGATCGTTTTCGACGGCACGCAGGATCTTCTCCACGACATGATCGGGTTCGTCCATGTTCATGCCGGTCGCTTCACCCATGCGCATGATACGGCCGGTATTGAGCGGCGTCTTCACGGCGCGCGGCGCCACGTACATCACCTTGACCGCAGTATCGTGCAACTCGCGGCGCAGGGCCTCGGAGAAGCCGCGCAGCCCGAACTTGCTGGCCGAATAGGTTGAGAAATAGGCAAAGCCCATCGAGCCGAAAACCGAGCCGACATTGATGATGCGGCCCTGCTTACGTTCCAGCATGCCGGGCAACAGGTGACGCGTCAGGCGCATGGCGCCGAGCAGGTTCACCTGAATGATGCGATCCATCACCGCGACCTCTTCATCCTCGAAACAACGGAAGCTCATCATGCCGGCCAGGTTGATCAGCACATCGACCTGCCCGAAGGCCTGTTTCGCAGCATCGGCAATGGCCAGACAACCCTCATCGGAAGACAGGTCGCCGGCGATGGTCTTGCTGTGGCGGATGCCGGCCGAAACCTTCTTCAGCGCATCCTCATTGGCATCCACCAGGGCCAGCCTGGCGCCCATCTCGGCCAGTCGGACGGCCAGCTGGCTGCCGATGCCGCCGGCAGCGCCGGTCAGAACAATATTCTTGTCGCGCAGTTCCATTAACAATCCCCCGAAAGCGTTTCGAGCGGCAGGCTGCGGAAAATATCGCCGTAAAGCTTGTACATCATGCGGGCGCAGTGAATAACCGACTGCTTGTCGTCTTCCTCCACCAACTGGTTCATCAGCTTCTCGTAAAAATCAACGTGGCTGACATCCAGCGAGCCGTGCGAGGTCAGGTAGGAGAAGGCCTGTTTGGGAAGTTTCAGCGCCGTCTCGATACGCTCGGCTGCCTGGGTGGCCAGCGCCACGCTGGTGCCTTCGAGCACCAGCACCATGCCGAAGAAGCCGACAGGATTGCGACGATGAATGATGTCGTAGGCGTAAGCCACCATCAGCTCAGTCTCGGCATGCGGCACGGCATGTCGAACGGCCTCCTTGTCGCCGCCGCAGGCCGCGATGTCGTTCAGGATCCATTCCTGGTGACCCATCTCTTCCTCGATGTATTCGCCGATCGCCGTGCGCAGCCACTCCAGCCGGCCGGGCAACGCGCCTCCGCAGGCCATCAGCAGCGGAATGGTGTGCTTCACATGGTGATATGCCTGTCCGAGGAAGGCGATATAACTGTCCAGCGTGATATCACCGGCCGCTCCCTTCCGGATAAACGGAATCGACAAAAGGTCGTTACGTGCATCCTCGGTGGCTGCCAGCAATGCATCGTAGAATTGTTGTTGACTCATTCTTGCTCTCCATACATGGCATCAATTCGATCGCCGTAGGCCTTGAAGATGGCCTCCCGACGCGGTCTCCCGGTCCCGGTAAACAACCCGTTGGCAACCGAAAAGGGTTCGTCGGCCAGCAACCAGCGGCTGACCTTCGCATAATCCGGCAACTGAGCGTTGGCCACGTCCACGAATGCTTGCACACGGCTTTTATCGACGCCAGCCCGCAGCGACAGGATCGCCACATTGAACGGCCGCGCTTCTCCGAAGACGACAGCCTGAGCGATACCCGGCTGAATCGTCAACTCCCGCTCCACCCACTCCGGCGACACATTGCGCCCGAATGCGGTGATAAAGATGTGTTTCTTTCGGCCTGTCAGACACAGGAAGCCGTCCTCATCCAGATAGCCTATATCGCCGCTGGCATACCAGCCGTCCGCGGGCATCGTTTCCGGCCGGCCAAGATAGCCCGAATAAAGTGCCCCACCAACCAGAATCTCGCCATCCCCGGCAAAGGTCAGCCGCACATGCGGCAGCGGCCTGCCGACCGTGCCATGACGGGTGTGGCCGGGCGAATTCACCGCCACCACGCTGCCCGCCTCGCTCAGACCATAGCCTTCGAACACCGGGAGTCCGAGCGACTCGGCCTGCTGCAACTGTTGCAGAGAAACCGGCGCGCCACCCACCGCGGCATATCGCAGGCTTTCCGGACGCTGGCCGCTGGCATGCACGGCGGACGCAAGCGCCAGCAGCATTTGCGGAATCAGGATGATGGTTGAAACCCGATACTTGATCATGGCTTGCAGGAACACCGCCGGATCAAGCCCGGAGGAGCCTCGCAGGCCGACTCCGGCAAGCCCCGGGAGCACGCAGGTCGAGCCGGCCAGCAGCGGTACGTAAACACCGCCGATATTCTCCAGCAGGGTGGCCAGTGGCAGGGCGCAAAGATGACGGTCATCCGGCTTTGCGTCGCACGCCTGCCGCAACGATGCAGCAACGGTCTCCATGGCCTGCTGCGTCAGGCATACCCCTTTCGGATCGCCCGTCGTGCCCGAGGTGAAGGTGATCTTGGCAACGCCGTCCGGGATCAGGCCGGCAGTGGCCGCCGGCAGCCTCATCTGGTGGACCTTGCTGCCGGCCATCTCGCAGACCTGTTCATCCTCGATACGCACGTCGATGGCAGCCAGCAGGGCGCGCAATGAATCCGGCTGGTCGGTGAGAATGATGTCGATACCGGCCGAGGCAATCAGATGCGCAATCTGGCCGGGCGAGAAGAACAGCGGCAGCGGCACGCAGGGAATGCCCGCCTTCACGGCCGACAGGTCGCAGACCACCCAGGCCGGAGTATTGTCCATCAGGATTCCGATGGCAGACGGAGCAGACCTTTCCAGCAGGCTCGCAACGCGCAGGATTTCATCATGCAGCGCCGCATACGTGATATGGGTACTACCGCCATCGCTCAGCGCAACGCGCTCTGGCCCGGCGCTTGCGATAGCCTCGATGCTTTGCAATACGCGGCTCAACCGCGCCCCCGCAACTCACGCGCATTGCCCTTGCCCTCGCGCATACCGGTCCGCCAGAGCGGCTGCAGCACCTCACGGGCAAAACGCAGTGCCCAGTAACCCTTCATGATATTGCCGCACATCACCACAGGATCGGTATCGTAATAGCTGCCCCAGCGTTCGCGCTGCCCGGCATCCAAACGGGAAGCATCGGCAGGACAGATAATGCTGGTTTCGATGCCAAGCCGGCGAAAGCCGTTGCGCAGCATCTTCACGCCGGTAAAAACGCACCAGGTATAGCCCATGCCGGATAGGTAAGCAGTCCACGCGGTGATGCCGGCGCGACCGGTGCCGGGATGCGAATCGGCCATATTGCCGACCTCGACAATGGCCTCCCGGGAAATCGGCTCGCCATACATCTCGGAAAGCAGCTCATCCACCGGCCTGTCGAGATAGGTTTCGAGAAACAGCTTGCCGTTACTGGCAGGGCGATAACCGGCGGCGGCGATGGTTTCCCCCGCATCGGTGAACAGACGCAACAGGTGCGGCATGAAATGATTCACATCCGCGCCGTACTTCTCGGCATATCGATCGTGAATAAAAGCCTCCACCATCTCTCGCCGCTCGTGTCCGTTATCAACAAGCTCGATTTTCATCCTGCGTCTTATGCCCCACTTCCTCCAGCCTTTGCGGGATTGTCCACGCCAAGCTGAAACTGATATGAAATCGCACAGCCGCAAGCCGCCATACGCCGACACAGGGAGGGTATTGAAGGGTGCTTCAAATGCAAGATAGTGCATTGATGGCCGGCCCTTCACGGCTATATCCTGAGGGGTATTCATCGGGCGGGTTCGCATGCGCTGAGGATATCGGCTTGTGCAGACAGGTTCGTGACAGCTGTCACAAGGCGCCCAGCCCACCGGTGAGCTCAACAATGACTGTGTCCTGAAAGCTTGCACCCGACCGGTCGCATGTCATGCTGCGCCGCCATGAGTGCGCTTCAATTCGATATCCTGGCCCGTGCCGAAGGCAGCCATGCCCGGCGTGGCCGCCTGCATCTGGCACACGGCAGCGTGGCAACCCCGGCCTTCATGCCGGTGGGTACACAGGCCACGGTGAAGAGCATGACGCCGCACGATCTGCACGATCTCGGCGCCGAGATCATCCTCGGCAACACCTACCACCTGATGCTGCGCCCGGGCAGCGAACTGATCGAAAAATTCGGCGGCCTGCATGGCTTTATGGGCTGGGACGGGCCGATCCTCACCGATTCCGGCGGCTTCCAGGTGTGGTCGCTGGGCGATCTGCGCAAGATCGAGGAACACGGCGTGCGCTTCCGCTCGCATATCGACGGCTCAGAGGTTTTTCTCGGCCCGAAGGAAAGCATGCACATCCAGCGGCAGCTGGGTAGCGATATCGTCATGAGCTTCGATGAATGCACCCCCTACCCGGCCGAAAAGGATGCGGCCCGCGCCTCGATGCAGATGTCCATGCGCTGGGCGCGCGAATGTCGCGAACACCTGCCGCCCAACGACAAGCAGGCGCTGTTCGGCATCGTGCAGGGCGGCATGTACGACGATCTGCGACTCGAATCGCTGCAACAGCTTCTGGAAATGGGCTTCGACGGTATAGCGATAGGCGGCCTGTCGGTCGGCGAACCGAAACACGAGATGATGGCCATGCTCGATGCGCTGGCCGACCACCTGCCGGCAGATCAACCGCACTACCTGATGGGTGTGGGTACACCGGCGGACCTGATCGAGGGCATCGATCGCGGCATCGACATGTTCGATTGCGTGATGCCCACCCGCAACGCACGCAACGGCACACTGTTCAGCGATCATGGCACATTCAACATCAAGCAGGCGCGTTTCCGCGACGATCCCGGCCCCGTCATGGATGGCTGCGACTGCTATACCTGCAGGCATTATTCGCGCGCCTACCTTCGCCATTTATACGTCAGCAAGGAACTGCTAAGTTCGAGGTTGAACACCATGCACAATCTTCACTACTATTGCGGGCTCATGCGACGGGCGCGGACGGCCATCGAGGAAAACAGATGGACCGATTTCCGCAATCAATTCCTGTCCACCTACCATGCGGGCGCAAACAGCGCGCATACACATTCGGGAGAATAACCATTATGAAACACACGAACCGTTTTATCAGCCGCATCCTCGGCAAGGCTGCCGCTGCAGCCGGCATCCTGCTTGCCCTGACGCCGAACGCGCTGGCTGCCGGAGAGCAGGCCGGAGGCGGCATCGCCCAGTTGATTCCGCTGGTTCTGATCATCGTCATCTTCTATTTCCTGCTCATCCGTCCGCAGCAGAAGCGCATGAAGGCGCACAGCGCCATGATCAACGAGTTGAAGAAGGGTGATAAGGTTGTCACATCCGGCGGCATCATCGGCACCGTGCAGGATGTGAAGGAAGACACCCTGCGCATCGACATCGCCGAAAACGTTCGCATCTCGGTCAAGCGCGACACCATCACCTCGCTGGCCGATTAATACGGGCGGCTGAACAGCCCGACGAATACAGAAGCAAAGGAAGCACCATGCACGCATATCCACGTTGGAAACTCTGGCTGATTCTGGCCGTACTGGTCATCTCAGCCATGGGCAGCCTGCCCAATCTGACCACGCCCCCGTCGTGGTGGCCTGCCGGACTGAGCAAGCCGCTGAATCTCGGTCTGGACCTGAAGGGCGGCGTGCACCTGGTGCTGGATGTGGATGTCAACAAGGCCGTCGAGCGCACCGTGGAAGAGGATGAGGATTCCGCTCGCCAGGCGCTGCGCGGCGAGCGCATCCGCTACCGTTCGATTGAGACCAAAGCCACCACGCTGAATGTGCAGATCAAGGATACCGGCGAGGCCACGGCAGCCGCCAAGCTGCTGCATGATGCGCTGCCGGGCTACGATATGCTTGATCAGGGCGAAGGTCGCTTCCAGTTCACCATCAGTGAAACCAATGCCAAGGAAGTGAAGAAATTCGCCATTGATCAGGCCATCGAGGTGGTGCGTACGCGAATCGATGCCCTCGGCACCACCGAGCCGGTGATCGTCAAGCAGGGCGATACCCGCATTCTTGTACAGATCCCGGGCTATGAAGACACCGCCCGTGCCAAGAGCCTGATCGGCCGCACCGCCCAGCTGGAATTCAAGCTGGTGGATGAGAAGGGCGATCTGGACAAGGCGCTGGCCGGCAACATCCCGCCCGGCGATATCATCATGTACGGCGAGCCGAAGGCGCGCGCCGGAGAATCATACCGCCAGCCCTACCTGCTGAAGAAGCGCACCGAACTTTCCGGCACCGAGGTGTCCGATGCACGTGTGTCGATTGATTCCCGCTACAACGAATATGCCGTTACCCTGAAGTTCAACAACAAGGGCGCACGCAAGTTCGATCGCCTGACCGCCGCCCATGTGGGCGAGCGCTTCGCCATCATCCTGGAGGGCCAGGTGATGTCGGCACCTGTCATTCGCGAACGCATTGCCGGCGGCTCTGCGCAGATTACCGGCAGCTTCTCGCCGGACGAGGCGCACGATCTGGCCATCGTGCTGCGCGCCGGCGCGCTGCCCGCCCCGGTGAAGGTGGTCGAGGAGCGCTCCATCGGTCCGAGCCTCGGTAAGGATTCCGTTGAGCAGGGCCTGAACTCGATCATCATCGGCGGCATCATCGTACTGCTGTTCATGGCCTTCTACTACCGCGCCTTCGGCATCGTTGCCAACGCAGCGCTGCTGTTCAACATGCTGCTGATCGTCGCCGCGATGAGCATGATCGGCTCGACGCTGACCCTGCCGGGCATGGCCGGCATCGTGCTGACCATCGGTATGGCGGTGGATGCCAATGTATTGATCTTCGAACGTATCCGCGAGGAACTGGCACTCGGCAAGACGCCGCTATCCGCCATCGACGGCGGCTACGACAAGGCCTTCTCAACCATCGTGGATGCCAATATCACCACCCTGATCGCCGCCATCGTGCTGTTCCAGTTCGGTTCCGGCCCGGTCAAGGGCTTCGCCGTGACCCTGTCTGTCGGCATCATCGCCTCGATGTTCACCGCCATTCTGGTGACCCGCGCCATCGTCGCGCTGTCGCTTGAGAAACGCGGCCGCATCGAGAAACTGAGCATTTAAGGAAACAGGTAAACAGCATGCAATTGATCAACCCGAACACCCACATCGATTTTATCGGTCGCCGTAAAATCGCGCTTACCGTTTCCGCCCTGATGATCGTCATCTCGCTGGGCCTGCTCATCGGCAAGGGCCTGAACTTCGGCATCGACTTCACCGGCGGCACGCTGGTCGAGGTGCAGTTCAGCAAGGCGCCGGAGATTGCCGATGTGCGTGCCAGCCTGGCGCCGGCCGGCTACGGCCAGGCCATCATCCAGGAGTTCGGCTCACCCGAGGAAATCCTGATCCGTGTGCAGAACATGGACGGCGAAAAGTCCTCCGCCATCAGCACCGCCATTCTTGATGCCCTGGGCACGGGCTTCGGCGGCGATGCCGTGCAGATGCGCCGCGTCGAATTCGTCGGACCGCAGGTGGGCGACGAGTTGACCCGCGCCGGCATCATGGCCGTGCTGATCGCCATGCTGGCGATCCTGGCCTACGTCACCGTACGCTTCGAGCTGCGCTTCGCACTCGGCGCGGACGCCGCCCTGCTGCACGATGTCACCATCGTGCTCGGCCTGTTCGCCCTGACCGGCAAGGAGTTTACCCTGCCTGTGGTGGCGGCGCTGCTCACCGTGATCGGCTACTCGCTGAACGACACCATCGTGGTGTTCGACCGCATCCGCGAAAACTTCGCGGCCAACCGCAAGAAGAAGCGCCCGGATGAGGAAACCGCGGTGGTCAACGAATCGGTCAACCAGACGCTCAGCCGCACCATCATGACCTCCTTCACCACCTTGCTGGTGGTGGCGGCCCTGTTCTTCCTGGGCGGTGAAGTGATCCATGATTTCGCCTTCGCGCTGATCGCAGGCATCCTGGTCGGTACCTATTCCTCGATCTACGTGGCCAGCCCGGTCATGCTGGCCCTGCAGGGCGCCTTCAAGGGTGACGAGGAAGAAGAAAAACGCCTCGAGGCCCGACCCTGAGTCTGAACATCCCCGGTGACGTGATGCAGGGCATCGGCGGAGGTATGCCGATGTTCCGCGGCTACGACGACACCTACCTGCAACTGGATAATCGCCGCATCGAAAGCAGCTTCCTGCTGCACAAGGGTGAAGTAACCGCCCCCTGGGGCCCTGAAAGGCTCTCCGACGTAGAGCCCGGGCATCTGGCAGCCGTGTTCGATTCCCCGCCGGAAGTGCTGCTGATCGGCACCGGCCGACGGACGGTCTTTCCGGACCCTGCCGTCATGCAGGCGCTGGACGAAGCGCATATCGGCTACGAATTCATGGATTCCCGTGCAGCCGCCCGTACCTACAACATCCTCGCCGAGGAAGGCCGCGACACGGCAGTAGCGATGCTGCTTCCTGGCACACGTTAACCTTGTCCGAAGAAAGAACGATGAGTGGATCAAAGCCACTGAAAGTTTCAGATGTTTCACCGCGCAAGCAATCATCTTCATACCCCGAACCGTTTGCATCCCGAATTGGTGAAAGAGAAAAACAGGCGTTGGGCGATGCCTTCGGCCTCACTAATATTGGTGTGAACCGAACCACCCTGAAACCGGGAGCCATGTCCGCACTCCGTCACTGGCATTCTGTACAGGATGAATTCATATATATCTTGTCCGGTCACCCGACGCTGATCACGAACGCCGGTGAAACCGTACTAAAGCCCGACATGTGCATGGGATTCAGGGCTGGTGATCCGGATGGTCACCATCTGGTGAATCGATCAACCACTGATGTCGTATTTCTGGAGATCGGTGACCGCTCACATGGGGATGCCGGTAGTTATCCTGATGATGACTTGCAAGCAGTCATGGGAACCGACGGGAAATGGCAATTCCTGCATAAGGATGGATCATCGTATTAAGCACCCCATTCGGGATGCTCCTCTTCAAAAAGATGAGCCAGGTTGCCGGAGGAACTCCAGTTCTTCGAGGGTGGATTCACGACCGAGGATGGCGTTGCGGTGCGGATAGCGGCCAAAGCGATCGATGATGGCCTTGTGTTTCAGCTCGAATTCGTAGTTGTACTCCGCGCCCGGACGGGAGAATACCTGTTCGGCGAGCTCGTGGATGGCGCGTGACTCGCTGTGCATATAGGGCATGTAGAAAAAGGCACGCCGCTCCAGCGCCACCTGCTGGTCGGCACCGCTACGCAGCGCCTCCTGGGCCAGTACCAGAGCCATGCCGTCACAGGCAAAGGTCAGCGGGCTGTCGCGGTGGATATTGCGCGAGAACTGGTCGAGCACGATAATTTCGGCCAGCCGGCCTTCGGGCGTTTCCCGCCATGGCTCCAGTTCCCCCTGGGTGGCGGCCCGATGAGTCTCTCCGAAGTTTGTCGCAATCCGGCTATCCAGCGCCTCGTCCCTGCCAAACCATTGCGCCGGCTCCAGTTCCTCGAACCAGAAGCGCAACACTGCCCCATAAGACATGGCGCTTACCGGTCCACCCTGGCAACAGGGCCTCGGCGCGCGCCAGTTCGTCGGGGGATGCCTTTCCGGGTCAAGGCTGCATCGCCTTCCTGACAATCGGATTCCTTTCGGCATCGGTCATCCTGTCCCATTTGCCGAGGCAAACCTCGCAGCAGAAACCGATCCGCTGACCCTTGTACATGCGGGTCATCTTCTCCATGGCCGTAGCTTCCATATCCGTCCCCATTACGGGGCATTTTGGGTTGGTAATTTCGACGAGATTCTCACCCATCGCCTGCTTAACAATCGGCTCGCGCTCGGCATCGGTCATCCTGTCCCACTTGCCGAGGCATACCTCACAACAGAAACCGATCCGCTGACCCTTGTACATACGGGTCATTTTCTCCGGAATGGCTTTCTCCATCGCGGTGCCCATGACGGGACACTTCGGATTGACGATGGTAACAAGCCGGCCCTCCTCCGTCGCCTTCGGAGACTCCTGAGCCATATGGGTGGCTGTGCATGCCGTAAGCCCCGGAAGTACCAGCGCAGACACAAGCAGAAATACTCCTATCAAGCTCCAACTCCCAATGGCCTTCATGGCATCCTCCTTCTTGATACGCCTTCCCGCCCCATGTTCCGATTGTAGAAGAAAGGGCGTATTTCTTCCAAGTACGTGGATGATTACTTGAAAATCAGGCCCGAAGGACCAGCCCTGACGAAGCGAAGGGACTGCCGCCAGCAGCAACTGACAGGCTGGAACGACACGAACAGCTGTTACTTCAACCCGATGAGGGTTGAATCAGGCTGTCGTCAGAAGTGCTTCGGCGCGCGCCAGATCATCGGGGGTGTCGACACCGATGCAGTGGAAGTCGCCGACGCTTACGGCGATGTCGTAACCGTGATGCAGCACGCGAAGCTGCTCGAGCTGCTCGGCCTGCTCGGCCTCGCAGGGCGACAGCGTCGGGTAGATCAGCAAAAACTCCTTGCGGTAGGCATACAGGCCGACATGCTGCAGCGCATGGCTGCCCCCTGAGCGGGGAAAGGGGATCGGCGCGCGGCTGAAATACATCGCGCGTCCCTTCGCATTGCTCACCAGCTTGACGACATTGGCATCGTGCAGATCGGATGCCTGTCGCAACGGATGCGCCAGCGTCGCCATGGGAAGGTAGGCATCGTCGATAAACGGCCTGACCACCGCCCGGATGGCGGCCGGATCGATCAACGGCTCATCGCCCTGCACATTGACCACGATATCGCAATCGATCTGCGCCACCGCCTCGGCCAGACGGTTGCTGCCATTGGGGTGATCGCTGCGAGTCATCACGGCCGGCACGCCGGCCTGCTCTGCCACCGATGCGATGCGCGCATCATCGGTAGCCACGAACACCTGCCCGATGGATGCCTGAATCGCCCTCTCGATGACATGCGCAAGCATCGGTCGATCGGCGAGCATGGCCAGCGGCTTGCCCGGGAAACGGGTCGAGCCCATGCGGGCCGGGATACCAACGGCAATCTTCATCGCGCTGACCGCCTCATACGCGGGCGTTGATTTCGGCCCAGTTGGCCGTTGCCGTGCCAACCTTGCCGACCACCACACCAGCGGCAAGGTTGGCGATCTTTGCCGCCGCCAATGCGTCGTCGCCCCTTGCCAGACACGCCGTGAACACGGCGATCACCGTATCTCCCGCGCCGGTCACATCGAACACATCGCGCGCCGCAGTAGGGATATGGTGGCAGATATCGCCGTCAAAAAGGGTCATGCCCTTCTCCGAACGCGTAATCAGCACATAGGTCAGGGCAAGCTGCTGATGCAGATGGCGCGCCATCTGCTCGACATGCTCATCCTCGTTTACGGCAGCCATGCCGGACATCGCCGCAGCTTCGGAAAGGTTCGGGGTGATGGCGGTGGCACCGCGATACGAGTCGGTGTGCTGAGGCTTCGGATCGATACACACGATCTGCTCCTCCAGCAGCGGCATCAACTCGCGCATGGTCTCCGGCGAAAGTACGCCCTTGCCGTAGTCCGACAGGATTACCGCACCGGCATCGGCAAGCCTGGCTCGCACGCGTCCGATGATAGCCTGCCTGCTTTCCTCCGTGGCAGGCTGGATCCATTCGCGGTCGTAGCGCACCACCTGCTGATGGCGTGCGATGATGCGTGTCTTGATGGCCGTCGGGCGATCGTTCTTCTTGACCAGCACGCCTTCGCACTCGCAATCCATTTCGCCAAGTTGATGCAGGACCCAGCGACCCGGCTCATCATCACCGATCAGCCCGAACATGGCCGAATGATTATCAATGGCGTGCAGATTGCGCACCACATTGGCAGAACCGCCGAGTCGGCGCTCGATCTTCTCCACGTGCACCACCGGCACCGGGGCTTCTGGGGAAATTCGCGACACGTCTCCCATCACGAACTCATCCACGATGATGTCACCGACTACCAGTATCATGTATTTCCTCCCTTCGGCCTGCGGGCTCTCCCGAAGTATAGGCATGCTCTGTCATTGCGGATAGCCGCGCGTCGTTCACCCGATACAGGCCAGCGCCGCCTTGATGACCTTTGCCTGTTCGTCCTCCAGGCCCGCCCACAGCGGCAGGCGCACCAGTCTTTCGGAGAAGTCGCAGGTCAAGGTCAAATCCCCGGCCGCCCGGCCGAACCTTTGACCTGCCGGCGAAACATGCAGGGGCACGTAGTGAAACACGCAGTGCACGTCCTCGGCCTTCATTGCGTCGATAAATGCGCCACGGCGCGGCTCGTCCGGAAACAACAGGTAATACATATGGGCATTGTGCCCGCAGCCTTGCGGAATCCTCGGCCTTCGCAGCTTTCCATCCTGCTCCGCAGCGGCAAAGGCCGCATCGTAATGTCGCCAGATATCCAGCCGTCGGCGCGTGATTGTCTCACCCTCTGCCAACTGTGCCCAGAGAAAGGCCGCGATCAGCTCACCCGGAAGGAAGGAAGAACCGATATCCATCCAGGTGTACTTATCCACCTCACCGCGAAAGAAGCTGCTGCGGTTCGTGCCCTTCTCCCACAGGATTTCAGCACGCTCAACGAACTGCTCATCGTTGACCAGCAGCGCGCCGCCCTCGCCTGAAATGATGTTCTTGGTTTCGTGGAAGCTGTATGCCGCCAGGTGGCCGATACTGCCCAGCGGCCTGCCCTTGTAGTCCGCCATGATCCCCTGCGCAGCATCCTCGACAACGAACAGGCCATAACGCCCTGCAAGCTGCATGATGGCATCCATCTCACAGGCTACGCCGGCATAGTGCACAACGCAGATGGCACGCGTTCGCTCCGTGATGGCCGCCTCGATCTGCGCTTCGTCGATATTCAGCGTATCCTCGCGGATATCCACAAACACCGGAACCGCACCGCGCAATACGAAGGCATTGGCTGTGGAAACGAAGGTGTAGGACGGCATGATGACCTCGTCACCGGGCGAGATATCGAGCAGCAGCGCCGCCATCTCCAGTGCCGAGGTGCAGGAGTGGGTCAACAGGGCCTTGCGGCAGCCGACATTGGATTCCAGCCATGCATGGCATCGCCTGGTGAACGGACCGTTGCCCGCCAGCTGACCGTTGCGGTGGGCTTCCAGGATGTTGTCGGTCTCCCGGCCGGTCATGAACGGACGATTGAAAGGAATCATGGCTTCCCACCCTGCAGGTAGAGATAAACATGGTCGCCGCGCAGGCGCCATGTTTTTACGAGCTTGCCGATCTGCGGCGATGCCACTTCAGCCAGCACGTAGGCGTGCTTCGATTTATCCAGATTCCATGTCACCGGCGGCCTGTCCTGCCGCCATACGTCGATATAGGCTGCAATAGCGAGACCCGTGGACACATCGTTTTCTGTCAGAAGCGGCGCATCGCTGCTCAATTGCATCACCTCACGCGCCACCTGCTTGACATCACGCCCGGCCATGTCGTCCTTGATATAAGGCAGCGCGAGGAGGCTGTACGGCACCTTCAGCACGATGGCCAGCGCCATCAACAACAGCCCCTGACGGATGCGACGGGTATCGAGTTGAACCAGCAGGCCGGTCAGCAGCAATGCCATCAGCCCGTATAGCGGCACGAGGTAGCGCGGCGAACCGGCGGCCGAAAGCCAGAACGGGAAAAAACAGGCAACAAGCACCAGCGACAGGGTAAGCAGCGGTTCCCGCATCCCGAAACGCTCCTTGCGCAGCAGCCACAGACCGAGCAACAGCAGGCTGATCGGCATGGCGCGCAGCAGGAAGACGGCCGGATAGCTGATCCAGTGATTCAGGTAGGCGCCGATACCGAACCCGGCAAAATTCCTCAGTGCATCGCCAAGCGTCGTGCTGGCCGTGTTGGCGCCCTTCAGAATCACCATTTCCTGCCACAGCCACGGCACGCACAACGCAAGCAGCACGGGCAGCACAAAGGCCGGTGAAAGCAGCAACCTCCAGCGATTCAGGCGCCACATCAGCACGAAGCCCGCGATGCCCAGCAGCGCATAGGCCGTGATGTTCTTGGTCATGAAAGCCAGCGAGATGAACAGCAGCGAAAGCAGTAACCAGCCGGCCCTCTCGTCGCGCAGGGCCCGCCACATGCTGACGATGGCGGAGAAAATAAATCCGCCGAAGGTGGCATCCAGATACCCCAGCCAGCCGTACCAGAAACACACCTCGCCCATGCTCAGGTATACCAGCGCCGCCAGCCAGCCTATCTGCGGATGACGATCCCTGAGCAGCCAGCTGGCCGACCAGCCGACCATGGCGGCAGTCATCCATGTCGCCATCACCGAAACCAGACGGATCGCCACATCCACATGCTCCCAGCCGATCAGGCCGCAAATCAGCATCACCGGCCAGTGCCACAACGGCGAATGCGGCCAGACAAACCCCAGGATAGACGGATGCAGCCAGTCGCCGCGCACATGCATCTCATAGGTCTTCAGCGCCATCAGGCCCTCTTCGCCGACATACTGCATCACCGGCAGCGGAAGCAGCATCAGCAGGCCGGCAGCCAGCACCAGCCAGCGGATGTGTTTATCGGAGAGATTCATTTGCAGCCGGCCGAAGTCTAGCGGTTCAGGCGGTGGTAGACATCCACCGCATGCCGGAATCGGAAACCGAGCGAGGCATACAGATTGAGCACGGCAAGGTTCGCCGCTGAGATCGAGCTGCTCAGTTCATCCGCGCCCTGCTCAAACAGCCTGCGGCAGGCAGCCGTCCAAAGATACTTGGCCAGACCGCGCCCCCGGAAGCGGGCATCCAGAGCATGCAGCGCCAATACCCCCCTGCGCTCGGCAATGAAACCGGCCAGCTCGCCCGAAAAATACAGGCCCAGCACCGTATCCTCTCGTGCAAGCTGTTCCAGCCATTGCATATATCGCCTGTCGGCAGCATCCCGGGGGAGGTTGAAATCACGATGGAAGCGGCCATGCACGAAGCTTTCCCGGCACATCGGCAGCAACAGCTTCACATCCACCCCGGCATCAGCGGATGCATCGGCATGCTCATGCGCAACCAGTTGTCCGGCAGCGCACACCGGTTCAATCAGGGTATCGGTGTAGTAAAAGCCGTAGCGATGCAGCAGCGACTTGTCGGCCAGCGGGTCAACCTTGATGGTGAAGTGGCCCGGGGTCCCGGCGGCGAGGGACAACACATCCTCGCGCAGTTCGGTGATGTCGAAACACGGCATGCCGAACACAGCCTCATCCCAGGGCGCCGGATGCATGGCCTCAGGCATCGGGATGGCGGGTGTCGTTCATCACCACATACAGGGGCCGCTTCTTGGTCTCATCGAAGGTCTTGCCCAGATAAATGCCGATGATGCCGAGGTTGGCGATGATCACCCCGCCGATGAAATACAGCGAAATGATCAGGCTGCTCCAGCCCATGATGGGCACGGAGAACATGCTGGCATAGATCAGCAGGCCGATGCCCGCCAGAAAGGCGAGACCGGCCATGGCGAACCCGAACCGGATAGACAGCCGGAGCGGCTTGTCGGAATAGGCGATGATGGTGTTGCTGGCCAGGCGCATCAGGCTGCTGAAGGTGTAGGATGTTTCGCCGGCGAATCGTTCGCCATGCTCGCTGTCGATCTTGGCCGTCGGATACCCCAGCCAGTCGATCATGCCGCCGAAGAAGCGCAGGCTCTCCCGCATGCCGGTGCAACTGTTGATCACCTTGCGCGAAATGATGCGGAAGTTGCCGACCTCCGGGTCGTAATCCATATCGGCCAGCCAGGCGAACAGCTTGTAGAAAAGACGCGAGCTCAGCGTCTTGCTCAGCCCGTCCTTGCGCATGATGCGGCGTGCCAGCACCACATCGAAGCCTTCCTGCGCCCTGGCATACAGCTGCGGAATGGTTTCCGGTGCGTCCTGCAGGTCGCAATCCATGACCACGGCCCAATCCCCGGTACACACATCCAGACCGGCCGTGATACCGAAGTGCTGGCCGAAATTACGCGAGAACTGGATGCCGCGCACACGGTCATCCGATTTCGCCAGATCAAGGATAATCTCCCACGACCGGTCGCCGCCACAGTCCTCGACCATGACGATCTCGAAATCCCTGCTGATCGATTCCAGTGCCGGCACCAGCCGTCGATAGAGTTCATCCAGACAGTCCTCAGCCTTGTATACGGGGATAATGACGGAGATCAGCGGCATGGGTGGACGTTAGCACATGGCCGAGGCATAACAGAAGCCCCGACTGGCACTGAAACGCTCATCTGAGCGTGCACTGCATGATGCAGTGGTTGTAGGGAATGTTCAGCATATCGTGGCGCAGGTGATGGTTGACCAGCGGGAAAACAGCCCTTGCAAGCGCATGGTAGCCATCGGGCGTTCGCACGCTTCTCCCGCGGTCGCGGCTGATCATCCAGCGCGCCAGCGGATGCTGGCCGGGCGCAAACACCGGATCCATGGTGATCAGCATACCGTCCGGCTTGAGCGCACCGGCCGCCAGACGGAACAGGTTGTTCGCATCGGTATCGTCCAGGTGATGCAACAGTCCGAAGGCAAGCACAACATCGAACTTCGCCATATCGTCCAGCGTCGTCTCGCTGACCAGTTCGGCGCGGAAACTGCCGCGCCGGCCGAATACGCGCCGTGCCTCCTCGATATAGGCCTCGGAGGCATCGAAGCCTGCATATCGCATATCCTCCGGCAGGTGGCGCAGGATTTCGGCGGTACCGCAACCGATATCCAGCATGCTTTTCCCCTGCATGGACGGAAAGTAATCCCGCACCAGCATGCGCCTCGCGCGCTCTGCACCTACAGCGCGCTGCGCCAGGTTGTAGATCGAAGGGTTGGAAAAAACCGCCCGGAATCCGGTGGTAATCTGTGTCATGACTCTCCCCCTTCGCGTCGCATCTCGAAGAGCATCGGCGTGGCCATGCTCGGCGGGATGAATCGGAACAACTTCAGCAGCCCGGTTGCCGCCAGCGCATCGGCGATACCGGCAATCAGGCCCTGGTGGCGTTCGCGGAACACGGGATCGGACTGCATGCGGGCCAGCGCCTTGTAGATCAGGCCGGATTCGAAGTCCACGCTGCAGCCCTGCCGCCGGGCAAAACCGCGCACCTGCCTGTGGGCGATAAAATTCAGCGAATCCCATATCTCGGCATCGGCCGAGGCAGGCAGAAACAACCGCTTGCTCAGCCCCGGCAGACGGCGAAGCACCGGCACACCGTAGTGCGGCTCATAGGGAAAGGAGTAGTTCGGACAGGTGTGCAGCATGCAGCCATCGTCCGAAAGCACGCCCAGCATGGCGCTCAGCGCGCCCTGCCAGTCGGGGATATGTTCGATGACATTGTTGCTGAAAACCAGGTCGTATGTGCCGTGCTCGTTGGGATTCAGGGCCTGCGCCGGACAGGTGAGCATCGGCAAGGATACATCCGCATGCAGCTCCAGGATCAGGCGGCGCAGGGTATCGAACAGGGAATATCCGCCCAGCGCAGGCTCCAGCGCAGTGATGGTATAGCCCTCGCGGCGCAGGAACAGGCTGAACAGGCAGAGACCGGCGCCCACCTCCAGCAGGCGAACATCGGGACGCAGGCGATCCGCCACAAGCTCCAGCGTGGCATGTGCCTCGTTGCGGAAGGTTTCAAGGATTTGCCGGACATGCCCTGCATCGCACCCGCTCGCGGCAGCCGCCTTGTCGCCAAGCGTTTGCACGGGCAGATCTGCCAGAAAGGCTTCCAGCCGGATTGCCAGGTCGTTGTGGTTCACAGGAACGGTGTTAGAAACAGATTTTGCGCTTACAGCCGGCTGGCGCGGTGGCGCAGCAGATGATCGGCCAGCACCAGCGCCAGCATGGCCTCGGCAATCGGCACCGCACGGATGCCCACGCAGGGGTCGTGCCGTCCCTTGGTAACGATCTCGGTATCATTGCCGTGGATATCCACCGTCGGGCGAGGCTTCAGGATCGATGACGTCGGTTTCAGCGCCAGCCTGGCACGAACCGTGTCGCCGTCGGAGATACCGCCGAGAATGCCGCCGGCATGGTTGCTGACAAAGCCTTCCTTGCGGATGGCATCACCGAACTCCGAGCCCTTTGCCTCGATACAGGCAAAGCCGTCGCCGATCTCCACGGCCTTGACCGCCTGAATGGACAGCATGGCCTTGGCGATATCCGCATCGAGCTTGTCGAACACGGGCTCTCCCAGCCCCGGCGGCATGCCGTGCGCCTCGACCGTCACACCCGCACCGATCGAATCGCCTTGTTTGCGCAGTTCGTCCATGTAGGCCGCCATCTCGGCCGCCGCCACGGCATCGGGGCAGAAAAACGGATTACGGCCGATTTCTTCCGCGTCAAAACGCGCCGCATCGGTACGTACCGGGCCGATCTGATCCACCCAGCCGCTGATCGCCACGCCGGACTCGGCCAGCAGCTTTTTTGCCACCGCGCCGGCCGCCACGCGCATGGCGGTTTCGCGCGCCGAGGAGCGCCCGCCGCCACGGTAATCGCGCAGGCCGTATTTCTCGAAATAGGTGATATCGGCATGACCGGGACGGAACTTGTCCTTGATCTCGCTGTAATCCTTGCTGCGCTGGTCGGTATTGCGGATCAGCAGGCCGATCGGGCAACCGGTGGTCCTGCCCTCGAACACGCCGGACAGGATTTCCACCACATCATCCTCGCGGCGCTGTGTGGTGTATTTACTCTGTCCGGGCTTGCGCCGGTCCAGATCAGGCTGGATGTCGGCTTCGCTCAGCGGCAGTCCGGCCGGACAGCCCTCGACAATAGCCAGCAGAGCAGGACCGTGCGACTCGCCGGCGGTACTGACACGGAAGATCTGGCCGAAGCTGGAGCCGGACACGTCTTACTCGATGCCCGGATCGCCGGCGCCGACATGGAAACCGGAGTCGACGTAATGCACCTCGCCGGAAATGCCGGAGGCCATATCGGAAAGCAGAAATGCCGTCGCATTACCGACCTCCTCCTGGCTGACATTGCGACCGAGCATCGAACCGCGAGCGCTCTTCTCCATCAGCTTGCGGAAATCACCCACGGCCGATGCCGCCAGCGTACGAATCGGCCCGGCGGACACCGCATTGACGCGAATGCCATCACGGCCAAGGTCCTGCGCAAGATAGCGGGTGGAGGCCTCAAGCGCCGCCTTGGCGACTCCCATCACGTTGTAGTTCGGCACGGCGCGAACCGCGCCGAGGTAGGACATCGTCACCATGCTACCGCCGGCATTCATCAGCGGAGCCGCGCGCTGCGCGCAGGCGATGAAGGAATAGGCAGAGACATCCAGCGCCAGCTGAAAGTCCTCACGCGTGGTGGTAGAGAAACGGCCTTTCAGCGCATCCTTGTTGGCAAAGGCAATGGAATGCACCATGAAATCAAGCTTGCCCCACTGCTGCTCGACCTTGGCGAAGAATTCATCCAGTTGTGCATCGTCGGACACATCCAGCGGTTCGATGAACGTGGCACCGGCCGACTCGGCCAGCGGACGAACACGCTTTTCCATCATTTCGCCCAGATAATTAAAACCAAGCTCCGCGCCTTCGCGCTTGCAGGCCTGCGTGACACCCCAGGCGATGGATTTGTCGTTGGCAATCCCCAGAATCAGCCCTTTCTTACCGGCAAGAATACCCACAGTGTCCCTCCAAAAATTTAAATTCGCGAAAAGCTAGCAGGCTGCAATCTAAAGCGCACGCCTGCCTGTGCGTTAACCAGGCCGGCAGCCTCGCAGCCGCCACACACATCAGGAGCGTTCGACCGCCGCCATCTCCTCATCCGAGAATCCGAAGTAATGTCCGATTTCGTGGATCAGCACATGCCGAATGCAATGCGCGACATCCTCACCCTGCTCACGGCAATAGGCGAGAATGGGCTGCCTGTAGAGGTGAATCATGTCCGGCGGATGCCCTCCGTAGCTGCTCCCCCGGTCGGGAAGCGGCCATCCCTGATACAGACCGAGCAGGTCGAGCGGCGATTCCAGCTGCATATCCTGTTGTACGCCGGCATCCGGATATTCGTCGGTGAGTACCACGACATTGTCGATGGCCTGGACAAAATGTGCCGGCATGGCGGCAAAGGCTTCCTCGGCCAGCGCCTGAAATTCGTCTGCATGCATGGCCCGAGGCTACGCACTGCCGGCGCGGTTGAACATCGCGCTCAAGTCCGCCTGTGCGGCGGCGATAGATCAATACATGAAGGCGCATGAACTCAACCTCCCGCACGATGTACAAATCCCATGGATTCTGTATATCGCTACCGGGCTTGTGCTGATGCTCATGACCTGGCTGCTGATTTGGGCATGATTGATGCTCTTCATGTAACCAGGGCCGGACAGGGAATGCGCTGAAAGGAGGTACCGGGATGAAAACGGAATACGGCATCATGCACAATCACCGCGGATACTTCATCGGGCACTGGATGCTTGGACATGCCAGGCGCCTGTCCCTGGAATATTTCCCCGATACGGGCAGCTGCATGCAGGCCATCCGGAATCGCAACTGGACACGTCGCACGAGCCACGGGTAAAGACCTACAACAGGCTCTCCAGACCCTCCCTGAATCCCGGATAACCCAGCTCGGGCAACAGCTCCGCATGCAACAGGCGATTGCTGATGCGCTTGCTGTCACGAAAAAAGTCCAGCACGGATGCAGGCAGTTCGGCCTCGCCCTCTTCGGGCGTCAGAAGCACCGGCGCAGGTGCGCCAATCATGCGCGCCAGCTGCGTCACATACTCGGCATGCGGCAGCGGTTCATCGTCGGCCAGGTTGACGATGCGGCCGGGTCTTGGCGCACGCATCGCAGCCAGCAAGGCGCTCACAATATCGTCCACATGAATGCGGTTGGAATAACGCGGCGGCTGCCAGGCCACTGCCCGGTATCCGCCGGCCCTCAGACGGTCCAGCATATTGCGTCCGGGACCATAGATCCCCGCGATACGGAACACCTCGGCACACGGCATGTGCTGTAACCATGCCTGCTCCGCCTTCAGGCGTTCGATGCCTCGCGGACTTTGCGGATTGCACGTCCACGATTCATCCACCCAGGCACCGCCGGCATCGCCGTACACCCCGGTCGTGGAAAGATATCCGGCCCATCGCAGACCGCTCATCCTCGTGGCGATTCTCGGCAGCCACCCGGCCTGCGAGGCATGCATACCGGAGTCATCACGTGTCAATGGAATCGAATCCACTACCGCGTCCACGCCGGGCAATAACTCTCCCGGAATATCCGGCGGGGTGGCGGCGCAAATCGCCTGCAAGCCCCTTGCCCGTAACTGCGCCGCACGCTGTTCCGAACGCGTCGTACAGCTCACCACCATGCCTTCCCGCTGGCAGGCAAGCGCCAGCCTTTCACCGACATAACCGCAACCGAGAATCAGCAGATGCCTGATATCACCATTCATCCGAAACAGCCTAGTCAATGCGCCTCAAACAGCAATTCAGCATAAACATGCATAGGACATGATCCCGTTCGGTGTTACGTTGCAGATACATGACAACAACCACCTTGCCTGCGAACGATATAAACGATGCGCATCAAGCATCGGCGAGCATGACGTATGCAACGATATAGGATCCTGCATCGCACCTACTATAATTTCTCCGCTTGCGTGCGGCTCGAACCCCACATCCTTCGCCTGCGCCCGAGAGAGGGGCATGAGTTACGCATTGAATCCTCCAGCCTGACGATCACGCCTCACGCCACGCTACGTTGGCTGCGTGATGTGGAGGGTAATTCGGTGGCCATCGCCACCTTTGATGCACCTGCCAGCCAGCTGCTGATAGAAAGCGAGGTCCTCATCCAGAAATACAATGAAAACCCGTTCGACTTTCTGGTGGCCGATTATGCAACCGATTATCCGTTTGCCTACACAAACGAGGACTGGCTTGTGCTATCGCCCTATATGCATTTCCCCGAACCGACAGAGAACCCCCTGCTGTCCGATTGGCTTGCAACCCTTTGGAGAAAGGGCGAACAGATCCAGACCCTCGCCCTGTTGCAACGACTTTGCCGGCACATCCAGCAAAGCATGCGTTACCAGTTACGCGAGGAGGCCGGCGTGCAGGGCCCGCAGGAAACCCTGTCCAAAGGCGCCGGATCCTGCCGCGACTTCGCGAATCTGTTCATGGCGGCGACTCGCGACCTGGGGCTGGCCACACGCTTTGTCAGCGGCTACCTGCATTCGGAAGCATCCTCATTCAATTACGGTTCAACCCATGCATGGGCAGAGGTATATCTTCCCGGCGCCGGCTGGACCGGTTTCGACCCGACCAACGGGGGCCTTGCAGGCAGCAGTCACATCGCCGTGGCTGTCGCACGATCCCCCGAATGGATCCCCCCCATCGCCGGCTCCTTTATCGGCCCATCCGGGGTGAACCTTGATGTGGGCGTATGGGTGAGCGAACTGTAGTCCGATGATGCACGGACGGATCAGAACCTCTTCATGAACAAACGCCCCGATTCCATCAGGGACAGGGTTCCCAGAATACATGGGGTAACCGATGCTGACAAAAACGCAGCACGGTCGCCGCACAACCTGTTTGTGCTGAATATCTTCTTTTGCAACCTGCTGATGACCCCGGCGGCCATCGTTATGGATGTCGGCATGTACGCTTTTCTGATACCGCTTGCATGTTCGCTTTCGGTTATCCTGTATATCTTTCTGCGTTCGCGGAGAACCAGCCGTTGGTTCGTGGACATGCACTGGCAGCTTGCCTTCAGGCGATGCGTGTGGCTGATGTCCGGGTATGCCGCCACTGCGCTGTTGCTGCTTGTCGGTTGGCTGATCAGCCTGAGTGCTGCCGATGCGAGAATGGCCGACATCATGTTCACAGCAATCTCCCGCATCGCCGTCCTTCCCAGCCTGCTGGCCGTGATGATCACCGTCGTAATGGAAGCCGGCGCACTGCACCTGGTCAACAAAGGCGAAGTCCCCGACAAGCTGGCGGACAAATACCCTCCGGCATCGGACAAGCCCTGAGTCGGCAGCCCATACTGTAAAGCAACTGCTATGCCCGCTGCACCCCTTCCCCCGACGGCCCCCATATTCATGTGAATTACACAGGTTTCCGATCGGCATATGATGGACAATGTACGGCAGGGGGCCGTACCGATCACACCTCAAAGGGGGAGAAACCATGAAACACATGAAACAACTATGGCCAGCCATCGGGCTGGCGCTGTGCCTGTCCATCAGCTCGGCATGGGGAGGGGAAGCGGTGAACATCAATTCCGCGTCTGCTGCGGAACTGCAGAAAGTTCACGGCTTCGGTGCCAAGACAGCCGACCTGATCGTCGCCTATCGTGATGAGCATGGCTCATTCAAGAGTGTGGAAGGCCTGACAAAGGTCAAGGGAATCGGCAAGAAAACCCTGGAAAAGGTAAAGGATGAAATAACCACCGGGGAATAGCCAAATGTTCAACAGGCAAAAAAAAGCCCGCCGGAAGGCGGGCTTTTTCAATGGTTCGCTTTACGCGCGGCTTAGGCGGAAATGCCCTTGACCTTGGCGCTCAGGCGGGACACGCGGCGCGAAGCCTGATTCTTGTGGATGGTGCTGCGACGACCGGCCTTGTCGATCAGTGACGTGGCCTTGGTCAGTGCTGCGGCTGCGGCATCCTTATCGCCGGCTTCAACGGCGACCAGTACGCTCTTGATAGCGGTACGCATCGCACCCTTGCGATTGCGGTTGTTCAGGCGGCGCTTCTCGCTCTGGCGGGCGCGCTTTGCTGCGGAAACATGGTTGGCCAATCTCTTACTCCTTGCGCGATATTGCCTGCTTGCAATACCGCCCTGATATTCGGGCCGCGAAATGTACGCAATCCCCCCTTGTTGTCAACCACCCTTAATGCCCTGCACACAAGCCCGAGAACTAAGGCTAGACGGCCTCCAGTGCCGCCATGTGTTCGTCCGCCCATTCGATAGCCCCGGTATAGATCAGGTTCAACTCCCGGTAATCAAGTCGGTGTCCATTCTGGGTGAAGCTGTGAATTGCATCCCAGTCGCCGCGCTCAAAGGCCAGGCAAGCGTCCAGCTTCCGCCCCATCGGCGAATGCGGATCGAGCAAACCGTCGCGCACCTCGTGGGCAATGCGAATTTCCTGCAATACTTCCTGCATCGTACAATCCAGCAAGGCATCCAGAATGGAGAACAGGCCGAGCATGAAATCATCGTTGATCTCCTCCTCGCCAAGCCTCATCGCCATAGACTCGAGAAAGCGCGAACGAAACAGCGCCTGACGAAACAGTTCCGATGGCTTGTGGCTACCCAGCGTTGCCATGGAAAGCAGCATCAACCAGCGGCGGATATGGTCCAGGCCCAGCAGGCTCAAGGCCTGCTCGATGGAGCGCACCTCGCAACGCAGGCCGAATGCTGCGGAATTGATGTATTTGAGCAGTCGATAGGAAAGCGAGACATCCTCACGGATAATATGGAAGAGTTCGTCGATCGAGTTCGCCGATATCGCCTGCTGCATGGCGCGCAGCAGCGACAGGCGGTAGCCCTCCGGTCGCGCGCCGCTGACAAGGTCCGGTCGGCAATAGAAGAAACCCTGATACAGATCGAAGCCCGCCTCGTAGGCAGTTTTCGCCATATCATAGTCTTCGATCTTCTCGGCCAGGAAAAGCATGCCGTCGCGTCGCAAATGGTGAACAAGACCTGCCGGGTCATCCGCATCCAGCCAGTCGACCTTGATGATATCCACCAGACCGAGCTCGACAAAGGGACGGGCCTGCTGCACGTCGATCACATCATCCAGCAACAGCCGGTAGCCCTCCTTCTTGAGCTGGCGACAGGCGGCCAGCACGGCATCGTTCGGCAGAACCGTTTCGAGTATCTCGATATAAACCTGATCAGGAGAAAATGCACGCAACAGGTCACCCGCATGCAGCAGCAGGTCTTCCTCCACGTTCAGATACAGCGGCAGTGCTCCTCCGACTCGGTGAACACCGATATCGATCAGCGCATTCACCGCGACCTGCGCCGTCTTGTTCTCCTCGAGCGAGGCATCGATGGTTCGATAGAGGATTTCATAGGCTACGACCCGATAATCCCGATTAAAGATGGGCTGGCGACCGATTACAATGGCATCGAGCATGGCATGACCTCTCACAGCCGGCAGCCTTGATTCGTGGGGACGGCGTGCCGACTTCCTCAGCACCATGCTGCAAATATGATGCCAAAACCGGCTTTTGAGCATGCATCCGCTGCCATGCCACAAGTGTTCGGGACATTATTCACCCGCAGCCAAATAGGCTAGTATGCCGCACATGGCGAAAGCGGCAAAAATCAAAAGCGTCTTCGTATGCCAGGACTGCGGTGCGGAGCATGGCAAATGGATGGGTCAGTGCCCGGATTGCCAGGCATGGAACACCATCAGCGAAGAGGTGAGACAGGCCGCCTCTGCGGTTACGGGCACGGGCACCGTCCTCGGCACCACGCCGATCACCGGCATCAGCAACTCGGACACGCCCAGGCGGGACTCGGGCATACCGGAATTCGACCGCGTGCTGGGCGGAGGCCTGGTGCCCGGATCGGCCATTCTGATCGGCGGCGACCCGGGCATTGGCAAATCCACGTTGCTATTGCAGGCCTCGCATCATCTGGCTGCTGCCGGCAAGGTTCTTTATGTGACCGGCGAGGAATCGGCTCGCCAGGTTCGCATGCGCGGCGAACGCCTGAATGCCCTGCACGAGCAGATTCATCTGGCAGCCAGCTGCGATCTTGAAGCCATCCTCGCTACCATCGACAAGATCAGGCCGGACACGGTCATCATCGATTCGATCCAGACCACCGTCACCTCCCGTCTTACCAGCGCGCCGGGTACCGTGGCACAGGTGCGCGACTGCGCGGCAGCCCTGATCCGCAGTGCCAAAACCCTCGGTCATGCCATGGTGCTGGTCGGGCATGTCACCAAGGACGGCTCACTGGCCGGCCCGCGCGTGCTTGAACACATGGTGGATGCCGTGCTGTATTTCGAAGGCGACCGGGGGCATGCGCACCGCATTCTGCGCGCTGTGAAGAACCGCTTCGGTCCGGCTGGTGAAATCGGCGTATTCGAGATGGGCGATGCCGGCCTGATCGGCATTCAGGACGCTTCGCGCATCTTCCTCGCCGAGCGCGCCGTGGATGTGCCCGGCTCGGTCATCCTGGCCTGCATGGAGGGCACCCGCCCGCTGCTGGTCGAGGTGCAGGCACTGGTCGCACCGAGCGTGTATTCAACCCCCAAGCGCAGCTCCGTCGGGCTGGACAACGGGCGGGTATCGATGCTTACCGCCGTGCTGGAACGCCGCATCGGCCTGCCGCTCGGACAGCAGGATGTGTATGTGAATGTCGTCGGCGGGGCGCGCATCCTCGAGCCTGCAGCCGATCTGGCCGTCATGCTGGCCATTATTTCCGCCTACCAGGAGCGGCCGATGCCGGCGAACATGGCCGCCTTCGGTGAAGTGGGTCTGACCGGTGAGATTCGCCCCGTCGGACAACCCGAGGCCAGGGTACGCGAGGCCCTGGGCATGGGCTTCAACCAGCTGCTTCTGCCGCGCCACAACCATGCAAGGGTGCAGGAAACAAAACTCGCTGTTACACTTCCGTCCGATTCGAATGCCAAGGTGCAGTATCGGGCCGTGCGGAACATGGCCGAGGCTGCGCAAGCGGGGCTAGCTTGAACTTATTCGACTATCTATTGCTGGCCATTACCGGCTTTTCCATGGTGCTTTCCCTGTGGCGCGGCTTCGTGCGCGAAATTATCTCCCTGATCGGGCTGATAGCCGCATTCATCGTGGCCGGACGCGCCTCGGGCGTGGCCACCGAGCTGGTGCAGGACTGGATTCCGAACGCTACGGCAGCCAGCCTTGCCGGCTTCGGCCTGGTGTTTATCTGCGTCATGCTGGCCGTCGCACTGGTCGGCACCCTGATCCGCAAGCTGGTGGACATGGCAGACCTGACCGCCTCCGACCGCACCCTCGGCATGATCTTCGGCCTGGCCCGCGGCCTGCTGCTGATCGGTCTGTTTTTCCTCGTTTACACCACCTATGCCAAGCCCGACGCCGACTATATGAAAAACAGCATGCTCACCCCGTATGCCATCCAGATGGGCAACCTGCTCGGCAAGGCGATTCCGGAGGGCTACCCCTTCTCGCGCCAGGGCAAGGATGGCGCCAAGAGCAGTAACCTGCCCAGCAGCAAGTCGGCCCCGGCCGCAAGCACCAATCAACCCACCGGCAAGGCGCTCGATATCCCCTTGCCCGACCAGCAGGAACTGGAATCCATCATCAGGAAGAGTATGAAGTGAGCAAACCGGCACACGATCCAATGGACGATCATTTTCATGACGAATGCGGCGTTTTCGGCGTTTTCGATCACCCCGAAGCAGCCAACCTGACCTACCTCGGGCTATACGCCCAGCAGCATCGCGGGCAGGAATCGGCAGGCATCGTGTGCACCGACGGCAAGCAGTTCAACAGCCATCGCGGCATGGGGCTGGTGGCCGATGTATTCCGCAAATCGGCGCTGAAGAAGCTCAAGGGCCAGCGCAGTATCGGCCATGTGCGCTACTCCACTTCCGGCGATTCCGGTCTGCGCAACGCGCAGCCGTTCTCGTACGAATACGCGCACGGCGGTATCGCCATGTGCCACAACGGCAACATCGTTAACGCCCACGAGCTTCGCCACGAACTTGAGGCCAAGGGCTCGATTTTCCAGTCCACCTCCGATACCGAGGTGCTGATTCATCTGGTGGCCCGCAGCACGGCCGGCAGCATGCGCGAGCGTCTGGCCGAGGCCGTGATGCGACTGCAGGGCGGCTTTTCGCTGCTGGTGCTGGTGGAAAAGCGTCTGGTCGGCGTGCGTGACCAGCACGGCCTGCGCCCGCTGGTGCTCGGCAAGCTGGGCGATTCCTGGGTGCTTTCATCCGAGACCTGCGCCTTCGACCTGATTGGCGCCACCTATGTGCGCGATGTCGAGCCCGGCGAGATGGTGGTCATCGAGGAAGACAGCATCCAGAGCGTCAAGCTGTTCGAGGAGCCGGAGCCGCGTTTCTGCGTGTTCGAGTATGTTTATTTCGCCCGCCCGGACTCCACGCTGGAAGGCGTGAACGTCTATCAGGCGCGCTACCGTATCGGCGAGGAACTGGCCAAGGAATCCCCTGCCGATGCCGACGTGGTTATCCCGGTGCCCGATTCCGGCACACCGCCGGCCATGGGCTTTGCAGCAGCTGCCGGCCTGCCATTCCAGATGGGCCTGATCCGCAACCATTATATCGGCCGAACCTTCATCGAGCCGAAGCAGTCGATCCGCAACTTCGGCGTGAAGCTCAAACTCAATCCGAACCGCGAGCTGATCGAGGGAAAAAGCGTGGTGCTGGTGGACGATTCGATCGTGCGAGGCACCACCAGCCGTAAGCTGGTCGAGATGGTGCGCAAAGCGGGAGCCAGGGAGGTTCATATGCGCATCTCCAGCCCGCCGACCAGGCACTCCTGTTACTACGGCATCGACACGCCGGATGAAGACCAGTTGATGGCCAACAAGATGAATATCGACGAGATGTGCAAGGCGCTGGGCGCCGACTCACTGGCCTTCGTCTCCTACGAAGGTCTGTACCGCGCTGTCGGCAAGCCGCGCAATGTGCATTGCGATGCCTGTTTTTCGGGTGACTATCCGGTGCCCATCGAAGCGCCGCGTTCGCCGCAGATGTCGCTGCTGCATTTCATCAACAAACGCAAATAGGGGTTATCGGCATGAGCGCCGTGCAGGAAAAGGATATCTATCCGAAGGAAAGCAGGCCTCACCCGATTCGTCGCGTTATGCGGGCCACGATTTTCTCCCTGCAGGGCCTGCGCTGGGCCTGGAAGTACGAGCAGGCCATCAGGCAGGAAATGCTCATCTTCATCGCATTGATCCCGATCGTGCTGTGGCTGGATGTCACGCCCGCCGATCGCCTGATGATGCTCGGCAGTTGGTCGCTGGTAATCATCGTGGAGCTGCTCAACTCGGCCGTGGAAGCCACCGTGGATCGCATCGGCATTGAACATCACAAGCTTTCCGGGCGCGCCAAGGACATCGGCTCGGCAGCTGTTTTCTGCACTATCCTGCTGGCCTTCGCCACCTGGACGGTGATCCTCGCCTTCTGAGCAGGTTCACCGGCGGCTGACTTGCCGCTGACACAAGACTGACACGCCTCTGACATGGTACCCCCGCAGCATGCCGGCCATGCTGCCAACCGATCTGGTGACCATCTCCCCCGACAACCCCCTCAAGCTTCGCTCGATATGGCTTTCCGACATCCATCTCGGCAACAGCGGCTGCCAGGTGGAATTCCTGCTCGAATTCCTGCGCTGCACCGAAACCAGGTACCTGTATCTGGTCGGCGACATCATCGACATGTGGAGCATGCAGCGCCGGCTTTACTGGCCACAGAAGCACAACAACGCCATTCGTTCCTTCCTCGGCAAGGCCAAGCATAAGACGAAAGTCGTGTTCGTGCCCGGTAACCACGATGAAAAGCTGCGCGACTACTGCGGCCTCGAGTTGGGTAATATCAGTATCGAGAAACAGGCCGTGCACACGCTGGCCAACGGCAAGAAAATGCTGATCCTGCACGGCGACGAATTCGACGGCGTGATCGGTGCCTACCGCTTTGTCGGCAAGCTGGGCAGCGTGGCCTACGATGTTCTCCTAAGCATGAACCAGGGGTTGAACTGGGCGCGCCGCCATCTTGGCTGTGGCCACTGGTCGCTCTCCGCCTACCTGAAGCTGAAAGTAAAAAACGCCGTGAAATTCATCGGCAACTACGAGGATGCCGTCACCCGCCAGGCCACCAGACAACAGGTGGATGGCGTGGTCTGCGGACATATCCATCATGCCGAAATTGCTCCTCTGAACGGCCTGCTGTACTGCAACTGTGGCGACTGGGTGGAAAGCTGCACGGCATTGGTTGAAACCGAGGACGGCACCATCTCGCTGCTCAAGTGGAGAGATGAACGGGAAGTGGTGCTGCAATTCGCCAGTGCGGACTGGGCAGAAACCCCCAATGCCGTGGAAAAGAAAAAACCGGACCCCAGCGGCATCAGCACGCCTATTGGAGAGAACGCTTGAAAATAGCCATTATCAGCGACGCTTGGCACCCCCAGATCAACGGGGTCGTCAACTCGATGCAACAAACCCGCAAGCATCTCGAGCAATTCGGCCACCGGGTTGAAATGTTTACCCCGCTGGATTTCAAGACCGTCCCCTGCCCCACCTACCCGTCCATTCGGCTGGCCGTAATGCCGGGCGGCAAGCTCTCCCGCTTGCTGCAAGAATATAATCCGGACACCATCCATATCTGCACGGAAGGCCCGCTCGGTATGGCCGCACGCAAATGGTGCAAAAAGCGCAAGCTGCGTTTCACCACTGCCTACCACACACAGTTCCCGCAGTATGTCAGCCTGCGCGCCCCGCTGCCGCTTTCCTGGGGCTACGGCATGATGCGCTGGTTCCATACACCCTCACAGGCCATCATGGTGCCAACCCTTTCTGTGAAACGTGAGCTCGAAGAACAGGGCTTCGGCGGCAAGGTAAAGTTGTGGTCGCGCGGTGTGGACACCCGGCTGTTCCACCCGCAGCCGGGCATTGACCTGGGCCTAAAAAAACCGATCAATATGTATGTCGGACGCGTCGCGGTGGAAAAGAATATCGGGGACTTTCTCGATCTGAAGCTTCCGGGCAGCAAGCTGGTCATCGGCGATGGACCCGACCTGGTGCGACTTAAGCAGTTACATCCCGAGGTGTACTTTGTCGGCTTCAAGGCCGGTGAAGAACTGGCGGCGCATATTGCCTGCGCCGATGTATTCGTCTTCCCCAGCCGCACCGACACCTTCGGTCTGGTGATGCTCGAAGCCCTGGCCTGCGGCGTTCCCGTGGCCGCATACCCTGTCACCGGCCCGATTGACGTGATCACGAGTAACAAGGTCGGCTGTCTGGACAATGATCTGCAAGCCGCCACGCTGGCCGCGCTGAAGCTTAACCCCGACGACTGCCGGGCCTACGCCCTGAAATACACCTGGGAGGCCGCCTCGCGCGCCTTTGAAAGCCATCTGGTAAACTGCCTGCCAGAGGATCGTTCCACCCCGACCTGAAAGTGGCCGGCGGAAATCACCTGCTTGCCAGCGATGCCTCCCACAGCTTCACCTGATTGCGACCGAGTTGTTTTGCCGCATACATGGCGGCATCCGCCTGTCCGATCGTGCTTTCCACGCTTGCCTCGGCATCAACGGCTGCAATACCGATCGAAACCGTCAACCTGACGGGAAGGTCATTGATGTCGATGGGACTATCCTCGACATTCTTCCGTATGCGCTCGGCAACCAGCAGCGCCGTTTCCACAGACGTATTGGGAAACATGGTGACAAACTCCTCGCCGCCGTAGCGGAACAGCTTGTCGTAGGGGCGCAATCCCTTGAGCAGGATCGAAGCGATCCTCGCCAGGGCTCGGTCCCCCATCCGATGCCCGTACTGATCGTTTACCTGTTTGAAAAAATCGATATCCAGCATGGCGACCGAACAGTTGTTGACACCACGGGCAACCAGTTCCTGCTGCTCGCGCAGCACGGCCAGCATGCCGAAGCGGTTGTAGGTGCCGGTCAGCGGATCAAGGTTGTTAAGATCACCCTCGATTTCGTGCTTCAACGAAAACAGCTGCAGGCGCATGCGCTCCAGCGTATTGGCAAACTGGTCGAAGACGCGCGAATCGATAGGCTGGCTCTCCACCATGGATACCTGAAGCAGCTTCGAAACCTGCTCATGCAACAACTTGTGCTCACTCTCGATGGCGGCAAAGGTGGGGTGGCTGCGCAATGCAGGATTGGAGTATTGGTAATACCATTGCCCGAAACGGCACAGCGTGTGCGCATCCTCGGCAAGATCACGCTGATCAGGCGGCAGCTTGCAAACCAGCGTCCGCACCAGTTGATGATACCACTGGTCGTGGCTATCAACGGCCTGATTGATCTGAACCAGAATACTGTCCAGTTCCTTATGCCCCACCTCGAACATGCGCGCCCCGCTTGAACTGCTTTTTTCCTACTATAGTCAGTCTCCCGGGAGGCTGCATGCGTGATCAGGGAGCCTCGTCCGGTTCTTGCTCCATCCACAATGCTGACAAACGATGACAGGGATGGTGCAGCGCTGCATGCTTGCCGAATGAATCGGGAGGTTATTGCTTGAGGGATCGGACGACGGTTGTGCTGTTGCGCGGCCTGTTCGGGTTTTCGCGCATGCTTTGGTGGGAATATTTCCACGGGGCGCCGAAGATGCTCGAAGATATGGGACTCGAGGTGATCGTGCCGCGCACGCCCTGGGGGGAGAGTATCGCCAATCGCGCGGGTTTCCTGGCCCATGCGTTGAAGGGTACCCGGGGACCATTACATCTGATCGGACATTCGATGGGTGGACTGGATGCGCGACATTACATCACGCATCTGGGCGGACACGACAAGGTGGCCTCGCTGACCACCATTTCCACGCCGCATCGCGGCTCGATCCTCGCCGACCAGGCCATGAATCAACCGGCCTCACCGTGGCGCAACATCCGCGGCGTCGCAGACCTGACCCAGACAGCCATGGCATGCTTCAACGAAGCCACGCCGGACATGCCGGGCGTCGCCTACCACAGCTATTCCGCAGCGCGTCCGCTCTCCGACCTTCCATGGCTGGTCCGCCCGATGGGACGCAGGCTGGCAGCGACGGAAGGCGCCAACGATGCGCTGGTCTCGCTGGCATCGGCACGCTGGGGCGAACATGTCGCCACGTTGCAGGCCGATCACTTCGAGCTGATCGGCAGCCGCATCTGGCTGAATCCATTCAGGGGAAGGCCGCCCTTCGAACACCTGTCGCTGTATCGCAACATCGGGAAATGGATACAAACAACCGGAACAAACGACAATCCGCAGGGAACATGACAGGCGATGTAATTTGGCCCATTCTTGCGAGCCTATGAGCACCCTTTATGCCGAACATTTTCACCTGAAGGAAGCGCCCTTCTCCATCGCGCCGAATCCCCGTTTCCTGTTTATGAGCGACCAGCACCGCGAGGCGCTGGCACACCTGCTGTACGGCATCGGGCACGATGGCGGCTTCGTGCTGCTCACCGGAGAAGTCGGCACCGGCAAAACCACCCTGTGCCGCTGCCTGCTGGAGAAGGTGCCGGAAGACACCGATGTGGCCTTCATCATCAACCCGCGCCTGTCGGTGGTGGACCTGCTGGCCAATATCTGCGACGAACTGCACATCGGATACGATGCGGAGAGGTTGAACAACCGTCTGCTGGTCGATGCCATCAACCGCTACCTGCTGGATCGCCATGCCGAAGGGCGCAAAACCGTGCTGGTCATCGATGAGGCGCAGAATCTCGATGCCGATGTGCTTGAACAGCTCCGCCTGCTGACCAACCTCGAAACCGACGAGCGCAAGCTTTTGCAGATCATCCTGCTCGGCCAGCCTGAACTGCAGGACAAGTTGAACAGGCCCGAGCTGCGCCAGCTGTCCCAGCGAGTCACCGCCCGTTACCACCTGCAGGCCCTCAGCCATCAGGACATGCAGGCCTATATCACGCACCGCCTTGGCGTGGCCGGTTGCGATCAGAGCATCTTCGCCCCATCCGCGCTGCGCTTCCTGCACCGGCGAAGCCAGGGAATCCCGCGCCTGATCAACCTGATCTGCGACCGGGCCATGCTCGGTGCCTTTGCCAGAGGCGTGTCCCGCATCGAAAAACCCATGATTCAGCAGGCCGCCCGCGAGGTGCTCGGCGAGCAAACAGCGGGGCCTGAAAGCAAGACATTCAGGCCCGGAGCAGCCTGGGCTGTCGCGGGCGTATTGTTGATCATCGCCGCCTGGACCACAGGACGCTGGATGATACCTCAAAATACTCCCCTGGTTGCGGAGCCTACTGCGGCACCGGCGAAGCCCCGGATCACGACAGCGCCACACGCACCGGCTCTGACAGCAACACGAACGATAGACCCTGTGGCCGAACCACCTGCCGAATCCACTGATCCCGGGCAGCCACTGACAGAGTCAGTTCCACTGGCAGAAAGCGCTACGGAGGCGGCTGCTACGGAGGCGGCTGCTACGGAGGCGGCTGCTACGGAGGCGGCTGCTACGGAGGCAGTTGCAGCGGAGGCGCTTACAACGGAGGCAGCAACGGCCATCGCACCGATAAGCCTGACGGCCGAACAGGCACCATCGATCCCCTGGGTGCAAAGCGGTTTCCTGCATAACCGTCATGGAGCCTTCAGCGATCTGTTTAAAGCCTGGGGGATGTCCCTGCCGGAGCGGACCGAGCCCTGTACCTTTGCAAGAAGTCGGAGCCTGACCTGTCAACGCTTCTCGGGCGATGTGGGCATGCTCCGGTCACTTGATCGCCCGGCGATTATCGACTGGCATCGTGAAGACGGCGGCATGTCGTATATCACCGCCGTGTCGCTAGATGACGCCTCGATTCGTGCCGTAGCGGGGAGCAGAACATTTGAATTGCCGATCGAGCAGCTTCGCCAGCACTGGCGTGGCGGATTCACGGTCCTGTGGCGCACCCCGCCGGGCTACCAGAGCGACATCCTGCCCGGCACGGTAGGCCCGTTGGCCAAGTGGCTGAACGGGCGGCTCAGCGCGCTGGAATCGGACCCGCCGGGCGTCGTACCCGAGCAGGTATCCGGGCTTTATATTGACGACCGGGTACAGAGCCTGCGCCGCTTCCAGCGGCAAGCCGGCCTGCTGCCCGATGGCGTAGCCGGACCGCAAACCCTGATTCACCTGAACACGGCCCTGGACGAGGCAGGGCCGCGCCTGAGGCCAGACACCGGGCACATTGAACAAGCGGCGGCCAATCCCTGATGTCTTACATCCTCGATGCGCTGAAGAAATCCGAGATGCAGGCCCGCCAGGGCGAGCTGCCGACCATCCACAGCACGCATGGTTTGGGTGGAGCAAGGGCCGAAAGACCGGGTTGGCACTATGCACTGTTGGGTGGAATCGCCGCAGCGGCGCTGTTCTCCGTCACCCTGATGCTACAGGAGAAGCCACAACCGGACGCGCCGCGGCCCACCATGGCGGCAGCCGACCCGGCAGCGACGATGCCGCCATCGACACACTCGCAAGCCATGCCCGCATCCCCGGCACCGGCCAAGGCACCGACTGCGGCCATGCCACCGGCTCCGGCAGCGCGCCCAGCCATGGCAGGCCCGGCAACGGACATCCCGGCTGGAAACGGTGCAACAGCAAACAGCCAGCCTCCGAGAGTAGCCACCCCGCAAACAGCACGGCAGCAACCTTCGCCGGCAAACGCAAGCGCGCCGATCACCACCCCACCCCCTCCCGTGGCCGAGGCCGGGATGGCATCAACTCCGGCTCCTCGCGAGGACACACCTCAGGCCGCAAGCAGGCAAGCCGGAACAGCGGGGGCTATCCCCATGCCCGATGTGCACCCCACGCCTTCGATTCCGCCGCTGCTCGGCAAGCTGCCGGTGAGCGTGCAGCAATCCCTTCCGAAGATCGATATTGCCGGCCACATCTACGATGACAGGCCCTCGGTGCGTATGGTATTTATCAACGGGCAGATCCGGCGAGAGGGCGACAGTATCGCGCCCAACCTGAGGCTGATGGCCATCACCCCGGACGGCGTGCAGTTCAGCTACCGGGACACACCCTTCCGCATCGAGCTGTTCGGGAACCGGCAAGCCGGGGCGAAGTAAGCCTCTGCCACAGGTAGCCTTACTCCGGTTTACATAATCAGTGCAGTGCGTGCATGATTCACCGTGTCCAGCCTGCGCTTTGGATATCGATATCAACGCGGTATGGCGAATCGGGACCGGATCGTGAGCAACATGGAGGGAGAAGGGATGAACGCTTTGAATACGGGTGAGGCATGCGCACTGGATTGATTTTCATACTTCTGGGCCTGCTTCCGGCAGGCATTGCCGCCGGCCTGCTTGTGCTCGGCGGCGCAACTCTCGATACGCTGACGCTATCGCTGGCCGGTGCGGCCGTCGCCAGCATGCTTGCCGGACTGTTCCTGTTGCAGGGTCAGGGCAAGCCAGCCCGCCAGTTGGCTGAAATCACCGGTCTGATTGCATCGGGCAAGCGCAGGGAGGCCGGCACGCTGGGCAAGGGGGCGCCGGCCGAACTGCATCAGGTCGAGCAGCATGTGCGCAAGCTTGCTGCCGAGGTGGACAAGGGCAAACGCAACTTCTCCGAACTGGTCAGCCGCGTGCGCCAGCACAGCGCAAAGATGGATGCGCTGAAAGAGAAGCTCAAGCGGGAAGGCGTGCTGCGTGCCTACATGGCCCGCTATGTGGGCAACGATGTGATCGAGCAGATGATTCTCTCCCAGCAGGAAGATCCGCTGAAGAACGAGCGCTGCGAGGCCACCCTGCTGTTCGCCGATATCCGCTCCTTCACAACGCTATCCGAAGGCATGAGCCCGGAAGACATCATCGCCATGCTCAACGAATACTTCGATGCCATGGTCGGCATTATTTTCAAGCATGGCGGCATTCTGGATAAATTCGTCGGCGACGAGTTGATGGCGGTGTTCTCGCCGCAGGCCGACAAGACCGCGGCGCCACTGGCCGCCGTGCGCACCGCTGTGGAGATGCAGCAGTATCTCGGCAAGCTGATGCAGGATCGCAACGCGCGTGGCCTGCCGGTGTTCCAGGTCGGTATCGGCATCAACACCGGCAGCGTGGTGGTCGGCAATGTGGGCGCTCAGAACCGCATGGACTACACGGTGATCGGCGACACCGTGAACGTGGCCGCCCGCCTGGAGCAGATGGCAGATGGCCAGGAAGTCATCGTCGGCGAGCAGACTCACGCCTACACCCGGCATGCCGTGCTGATGCGCGAAAAAGGCAGCATCAAGGTGAAAAACCGCGATGAGCCGGTGAAGTGTTACGAGGTAGTCATCAAGCAGGGCAGCTTCGCCTGAGCGGGCTATCGCCTGATCAGCGCGATACCCCGTCGCAGCGCACCACCTTGTAGCCCTTTCCCTCGAACAGCACCTGAACCTGCCCGAAGGTATCGTATAGCAGGAATTCATAGGGAAGATGCCGGTTGGCCACCAGGAAGAGGCTACCCGCTGGCTTCATGCTGCGCGCGGCGGCGCGGATCATCGACTGACCCAGCGAAACCAGGTCCGCCTTGTCTTTGTGGAACGGCGGGTTGAGCAGCACCACGTCCATGCCGCCCGGCATGCTTTCGCGGGTGGCATCCAGCCAATGCCCCTGCACCTTGCAGGCCTGTTCGCGCTCCAGCGCCGCAAGGTTCTGCCGCGCACAATCCAATGCCACGGCGTCCACATCCACCAGATGCCACTCCCGGATGCCCTCATGGGATGCGAGCACATGGCAGGAGAGATAACCGTTACCACAACCGAGATCCATGCCGCGCCCGGCCAGTTTATCGGGCAGGTGATCCAGCAGCAGGCGTGACCCCGCATCCGCGCGATCCCAACTGAACACACCCGGGCATGACAATATGGCTTCGTCCTTCTCACCCCCCATGCCTGCAGGCTGCCTGAGTGTGATGCGGCGCGGTTCGGCTGCCGACAACCACTTGGCCAGCTGTTTACGATTCGATATGTCCTCGCCATGCAACTCGGACACGCGGCACTTGGACTTGCTTTGCACGCTGATCGGCGCGCCCAGAGACGCCAGCTTTCGCTCGTAACCCTTGGCCCCCATATCGTTGGCAGAGCAGAACAACAGCGTGCCGCCATGCGGTGCGGCGCTGGTCTCCAGCATGCCCGCAGCCGCGCCCAGCCAACCCAGCGTCTGTTCGCGCTGTCGGCCTCCCAGCACAAGCACCAGATCGAAATTCGTGCCGGATATCGAGCGGCGCACAGTGCAGCCGGCGCGTTGCAATTCCAGGCAGTTATCCCTCCGACCCTGCTGCACGATCAATTCTTCAGCCGATGCGGCCAGATCATTCAGGGCTGCATGCTGAATACCGTTAATCAGTGCGATGCGCGGCCTGCGCCCCTGCCCGGCAATGGCAACGGCGATCTGGCGGGCCAGCTCTTCAGCGCGCAGGTAGAGCAATCGGGCAGCGGTTTCGACCACGATCAGTTTTCCCGCAAACCGGACTTAAATGGAGAAATTGGCGGGCAGCTCAAGCCCGCGTAGCAGACCTTCACGTTCCGCCCGGCCGAGAAAGGAATCAAGCGTCCACGCGGTCAGCGAATCCCGACAGGCCGCGCCGGCCTGTTCAAGCAGCGGCAATACCACCGAGGCCTGCAGGCGGCAAACCTCTTCCTGATCGATTTCGCCGGTGCCAAGATCCAGGCAACTCAGGATATCCAGCAGGCTGATGCGCGCGGCCGCCCGGGCCAGCGAATAGCCGCCTCCGGCACCGCGCCGCGAAAGCAGGATACCGCCGGCCACCAGGGCCTGAAGATCCGGTTCCAGGTAACGCGCAGGACATTGCAGCATGGAGGCAAGCGCCTTGCCCGACACGGGCTTTGCACTGGCCGCGATACGCAGCAGCGCCGTCAACAGATAGCGCAAACGCCTGGATGCAAGCAACGCAAGCATGTCTCCCCTCCGACCCTACTTTCTGCCCGAGCTACCGAACCCGCCGCTGCCGCGTTCGGTATCATCCAGCGCATCAACCTCGACAAGCTCAACCTCGGGCAGAGCGGCAATCACCATCTGGGCAATGCGATCGCCGCGAAGGATATGGAAATCGGTATCGCCATGATTGATCAGGATCACCCCGACCTCCCCGCGGTAATCGGCATCAATGGTGCCCGGCGAGTTTAGCACACTGATGCCGTGTTTCAGCGCCAAACCCGAACGCGGGCGAACCTGGGCCTCGTAACCGGCGGGAAGGGCCATCGAAAAACCGCTGGGAACCAGCTTGCGCTCGCCGGGATGCAGTACCAGTTCATCTCTCACCGCGGCACGTATATCGGCGCCGGCTGCCAGGGCACTGGCAAAATGCGGCAATTCGATACCTTCGCCATGCGCCAACCGGCACAGCCTGATCTTCACAAGCGATCCACTCATTCATCGTCCTCCTGCAATGCTTTCACCTGCGCAACCAGCCATGCCGCCAGCGCTGCCTTGTCCATTTCCGGGGCTTCGAGCTCGGACTTCCCCGCCAGCCACCAGCCGCCGCCGAGCTCCCCGCCCATGCGGCTGATGTCGTTGGCAAAGATGGCGTCCACGCGCTTGGCCCGCATCTTTTCGTGCGCTCTGGCCAAGTGCCCTGCCGCCTCGGCGGCAAAGGCCACCACCCTGTGCGGGCGCTGCTGCATGGCAGCGATATACGCCACGATGTCGGTATTTTCCAGCAGGCGGACGGTCATATCCCCGCCGCCGCGTCTGAGCTTGCCGGCAGCCTGCTCGGCAAAGCGGTAATCACTGACCGCGGCGGTGGCCACGAACACATCCGCCCCGGAAGCTGCAGCTTCGCAGGCCTGCAGCATGTCGGCCGCAGTCTCCACATCAATGCGTTCAACACCGGAAGCGCTGGCCGGCGTGCCCGGCCCTGCAACGAGCATTACCCTTGCGCCGCGCATTGCTGCTGCTCCGGCGAGCTGCGCGCCCAGCCGGCCGCTGGCACGGTTGCTCAGGGTGCGAACGTCATCCCATGCCTCGCGCGTCGGGCCGGCATTGATCACCCAGTGCTGTCCGGCAAGCTCCTGCTCCACAAGCAAAGGGCAAACGGCTTCGAGGATATCGCCCGGCTCACTCATCCGGCCCGGCCCGCTTTCACCGCATGCCAGGTCGCCGCTGGCCGGGCCGACCACATGCACGCCGGCATCCTTCAGCAGTCCCAGGTTGCGCTGAGTGGCAGGTGCCTCCCACATCGCACTGTTCATCGCCGGCGCCAGCAGCACCGGCCCGCGCCGCGCCTGAAAAAGGGTTGTCAGCAGGTTGTCGCAAATGCCGCTGGCAAAGCGCGCGAGAATATCCGCCGTAGCCGGCGCCACGATCATCACATCCGCCCAGCGTGCCAGGCGAATATGACCCATCTCGCGCTCGGCAGTCAGGTCGAACAACTCCGTGTGCACCTGTTCGCCTGTCAACGCCTCGAGGGTCAGCGGGGTGATGAATTCACACGCGCCGCGGGTCATCACGCAGCGTACCTCGGCGCCGCTGCGCATCAGCAGGCGGGCAAGCTCGGCCGCACGGTAAGCCGCGATGCCGCCACTCACGCCAAGCAGGATACGCTTGCCCGCCAACATGCTTCAGCCCTGGGCCTGCAATTCCTTCAGTCGGGCCAGCACCACGTCAGCATGACCGTCCACCTTGACCTTGCGCCATGCCTCGCGGATCACCCCCTGCGGATCGATCAGGAAAGTCGAGCGCTCGATCCCCATATACTGCTTGCCGTAGTTCATTTTCATCTGCAGCACATCAAAGGCCTTGCACAGCGCCTCCTCGCCATCGGAAAGCAGCGGAAAAGGCAGCGACTGCGCCTCGGCGAACTTCTTGTGCGAGGCCAGCGAATCACGGCTGACGCCGACAATGCTGGCGTCGGCGGAAGAGAAATCAGGCCGCGCATCCCGGAAATTGCAGGATTCCTTGGTGCAGCCCGAGGTGCTGTCCTTCGGATAGAAATACAACACAACCCAGCGGCCGCGCAAGTCGGACAGCTTCATCTGCCCCTCCGGCCAGACCGGCAGTTCGATATCGGGGGCGTTGTCGCCCGGGTTGATGTTGTAAGACATATTGAAACTCCTCGTGTTGATTTACGCATGTGCATACCGGTGTTTGTACCCTTTGCGATGGGCCATGCTAGTCTCCCGGCAAATTTCGTCGAGGAGTGCAATTGAGATGAAAGTGATACTCGCCGAGCCACGCGGATTCTGCGCAGGCGTCGACCGCGCTATTGCCGTGGTCGAGCAGGCCATCGAACGATTCGGTTCTCCGGTCTATGTTCGCCACGAAATCGTGCATAATAAATATGTCGTGGAAAACCTGCGCAACAAGGGTGCGGTGTTCATTAACGAGGTGGATGACGCGCCGGACGGTGCGCTGCTGATTTTCTCGGCGCACGGCGTGAGCAAAGCCGTGCAGCAGGCGGCAAAACAGCGCGATGTACAGGTGATTGATGCCACCTGCCCGCTGGTCACCAAGGTGCATATGGAACTGATCCGTCACTACCGGGCCGGGGACCAGGTCATTCTGATCGGCCATGCCGGTCACCCCGAGGTCGAAGGCACCATGGGGCAGGCCCCGGAGGGCGCCGTGTTGCTTGTCGCCAGCCCGGACGATGTGAACAAGCTGAAGGTCAGGGACGAAAACAAACTCGCTTACGTTACCCAGACCACCCTTTCCGTGGACGACACACGCGATGTCGTACAAGCCCTGCAGGAGCGCTTCCCCGCCATCCAGGGCCCGAAACGCGACGACATCTGCTATGCCACCACCAATCGCCAGGAGGCCGTGAAGGCCATGTCCGGCAAGTGCGATGTGGTGCTGGTGATCGGCTCGAAGAACTCATCGAACAGCAACCGCCTGCGCGAGGTTGCCGAACGACAGGGGGCGCGTGCCTACCTGGTGGATACCGCCGGGGATATTAACCCGGACTGGGTGCAGGGGGCCAGCTGTATCGGGGTGACTGCCGGTGCCTCAGCACCCGAGGAACTCGTGCAGGGCCTGCTCGCCCGGCTGCGCGAACTTGGCGCCGACGGCGATGTGCAGGGGCTGAAGACCGCCGAGGAACACGTCATCTTCCAGATGCCGGAAATCCTGCGCTCCTGAACCCGATGACCGGCTGCTTCCGGCCAAAAGCAGACATTCAACTTGGTATGTAGTCCCTAGTGGTTTTCCTTATTGTGATTTCCTGAACCAGGATCCTCCCCAAATGCAGGTGGCAATACTTAGCGATTGGCCAATTATTCCAATGGGGAAAAACAAGAACTTAAGAAGCAGGCTTATGTCCGCTGTCATTGCGGACAATGCCACTGTCCAAACTGAAATCCCTATGGGATAAAACATGATGTCTTTACGACCAGCTAGTAGCGATGTTAGAGGCGACCTGCCTGTTCTTGCTTTGTATATGTATCCGACCATCAATAATGGGACTAAAAGTCCAACTCCGATAAGTGCGCCTAATGGATCATGCGATAAGTTGAACCTATTGTTAAGGTACATAAGCACCATCCAATAAGCCACAATCATTAAGCCATGCAACAGACCTTTGTTGAACATGGCGAATTTACTCTTCCAGCTATTCGAATACTTTCCGCTTTCTTTTACTAGCATGCCCCGTCACCCCCCCATGTTCTCTGTAGACTACATTCAGAATTGAATGTCTGCTATTGGCCGAAGATGGTCATTCGCAAATGGAAACGACAAACGGGCCGCAAGCGGCCCGTTTTGATTGGATAAAAGTGAAGCCCCAGGCCCGCGTCAGACGGCCTTGGCCTGATCTGCGGCGTTGCC
>Ga0102953_1000197_pt1 | contig 42582 bp, 40 predicted proteins | sample SalPon2A_C_D2_MG_FD_78509 | JGI IMG/M metagenome (GOLD analysis project Ga0102953, IMG submission 78509) | Soil microbial communities from South San Francisco under conditions of wetland restoration - Salt Pond MetaG R2A_C_D2_MG | ecosystem: Environmental > Terrestrial > Soil > Wetlands | place...
GCGGAAGAGGTGCTCAAAAGAGCGCAGCAACTGGACTTTACCGAGCACTCGATGTATCCGTTCATTTTTAAATACAAATCAGTCGAGGAAGCCATCAAAAAGTTCGGGCGCATTTAAGGCGGGACATTTCCGGTGGTTGAGGTGATTCCCTGGCCACCCATGCCAACCAGCATGCCACCTGGCGGGCCGCAATCGGCAAGGGCGGAGTCCTGTTCGCTGCCCGCCGTGATTTTATATGAAGGAAATTTGGGAGGAACTGTGAAACACTCGCCGGGATTCTTAAAAATTGTTGAAGATGCAAAGACGCGAATCAAGGAAGTGGACATCCACAAGGTGAAGGACTGGCTCGATTCCGACAAGAAATTCTGCCTGATCGACGTTCGCGAGGAGAGTGAATGGGCCGCCAGCCGCCTACCGTGCTCCATTCACATCGGGAAGGGAATTCTTGAGCGGGACATCGAGCGCACCATTCCCGACAAGAACACCACGCTGGTTCTTTATTGCGGCGGCGGTTATCGCTCGGCGCTGGCTGCCGAGAGTTTGAAGAAAATGGGCTACAACGAGGTCGCCTCCATGGCAGGAGGCTGGCGTGGCTGGACTGAGGCCGGCTATGAGTTGGCCGACGACTAGGGGAAAAATGCTGCGAATGGGCCGGAGCTTATCCGGCCAGACTCACCAGGTCCGCAATGCGCCGCAATAAATCATCACTGACCAACCTGTTCTTGTCCTTCTCTGTGAGCTTGAAGGTGAGCACCTGTCCGGACTTTCCTGTGGGCAGCAAAACCACCTCAATCGGACCGATGACGCTTTTCTCGATTTTAGGCGGATCGTAACCTTCATTTACCCGGTTGAGATAAAGCTCCACAACATCAAGCCCATTCTGGTTCCTGAAAGTCTGTTTGCGCGCCACGGAGGGGCAGGAAACTTTACCGCCGGGCCCGTCGGCGTCACAGGCGGTCTGCGCCCTTGCAATGGCAAATTCCTCCAGCGACATTTTGTTGTAGGGGGCCATGGAGTATTCGGCGCGGTCTTCAAGATTGATGTCGACCAGCCAGGGCGTACCGGGCTTCTTCATCAACGCAAAAACGAATCCCAGCCTGGGGTTGACATGCGCATTGACCAAAAAGCCGCTGGGGTAGCTGAATTCAAACGGGACTCCCGGGTGCCGATAGGTTTCCCAACCTGGCGGCAGTTGAGCGTACGTTGCCTCCTGAGCCGGTCCGGGCCTGGCGACGGAATATTCCAGCGCAGGCCCTGTCAGCCCCATCAACAAAAGCGGCAAGAGAATTTTTCGCGACCAAGGGAAAGCCATTTCTGTGTCTCCAGACGAATGAAAATGCTACACCCGCCGGGGCGATTTGGGAACGCCCTGAATGAATTCCACCGCGGCTGAAAATAAAGCGAGACCTTCTCTTCGGTTTTGCTGTGGACAGCGATATAATGAGGCTGGCGGCGGGAAAGCCATTTGCCGCCGGGAGGACCTAATATGGATGGATTGCTGGAACCAACTCATCTTTTTTTCATTTTGCTGATCGTTCTTATTATCTTCGGACCCGGAAAACTGCCCGAACTCGGCAAGGGACTCGGGAAAGGGATTCGTGAGTTTAAGGGAGCCATTAAAGGGGTTACCGAAGAGGCCAAAGACACGGGCAACAAGTCTGCATAGGAACCCAGACTCTTTCAGCTTCAGCAATTGAACGTTTAAGCGCCTGCAATGGCGTTTGGTGAGAGACCGGTGAAGTTTCGTGAGGAAAAAGCACCGTCCGCTCGGCACAGGGGTGTGCGCAGAAGCATCCAGTTGAGAGTTTAAGCGGAATGAAGGATTTGACCGGCGAAAGGCTCCAAACGCTCTAGTGGAAGAGCGATGAGAGTATGCCCCAGGCCAGTCCACCAAACCACGTCAGGAAGAGCGCAGCTCCCAGAGCGGGACCCAGGCTGAAGAAAAGAACCACCACGGCTTCCATTAAGACTTCGCTCACCTTCCGCGGCTGCTTTGCCGGCAAGCCCGACTCTCCCCGCCCTTGCGCAGATAACACTGGTATCAGTTGAGCTCCTATCACGCTTGCCCCCTTTGGCTATTCAAGGCTCACCCCACTTCGTGGACTGATCCTCGCCGCCTTACGGTTCTATTCTAGAACTCCCGTCACCGCTGGCTGTGACCCTCGTCACCACTCGCGGTGATCTAACTGACACTCCAACCCTTCGCTTTGCCAGCTCGAATAAGATAAAATCAGTGGCGCTTGCGACGCGGGGAGTAGCCTTGAAAGTTGAAGTTTGCCCCGTTGAAAGACCGCTTGAGCGGAGGCTCCCGGCTTGTGAAGTCCTGGCAACCCGGAGATAGTAGCTCCTGCGAAATTGAAGGAGACCAAGTTTATATTATAGAAAACAATGGAGATGTTAGCTAATTTACCAGGTAAAGGCCTGGTTCGGATTGAAATTCAGGAAAAACGAATAGCCTCCCTCCAAATCCTGGGACCGCTGGACGGTGAAAAGCCTTACGTTAGCCCGGGGCTGATCGACATCCAGTTGAATGGCTATGCAGGAATCAACTTTTGCGACGCGGGGCTGGATCCGACAAAGGCGCCCGAAATCCTGTCGGCGCTTTGGAAAACGGGCGTGACGACTTTCTGTCCTACAGTGATCACCAACACTCAGGAGGGCTTGCTGCAATGTTTCCGGGCTCTGGAAGAGGCGCGGCGCATTGACTCGCGGTTTGCCAACTGCGCACCTTGCTACCACCTGGAGGGGCCGTACATTTCTCCGGGCGGCTCGCGCGGCGCGCACAACCCCAAGGTGATGCGTCCACCCGATTGGGCCGAATTTATGGAGCTGCAGAAGGCGGCTGGTGGGCGGATTGGAATCGTGACTCTGGCTCCCGAACTGCCGGGTGCGATGGAGTTTATCCGCCGGGCGAGGGAGGCCTGCCTGGTGGTTTCAATGGGCCACACGGACGCGACCCCTGCGCAGATCCACCAGGGCGCCGAGGCGGGGGCGCAGTTGAATACCCACCTCGGGAACGGCTGCCCGCAGATGATTGACCGCCACCAGACTCCTATTTGGGCACAGCTTGCCCTTCGCCAACTGGCGGCCAGCATGATCTGCGACGGCTTCCATCTGCCTCCTGACCTGGTCCAGGTGATCCATCGGATGAAGGGAATCGACGGATGCGTGCTCATCACGGACGCGGTCCACGTGGCGGGGCTCGCACCGGGACGTTATAAGCTGGTGGACCTTGACATCGAACTGCTGCCCACCGGCCAGGTGGTGATGGCGGACCGGCACAGCATGGCAGGTTCAGCGGTGAGCATGAATCGTGCCGTGAAGGTTTTTATGGACTACGCCGGTGTCACCCTGGAAGAAGCAATCCAGGCGGCCACGGCCAATCCCTCGCGGCTGCTCGACCGCTTTGAAACCTGCTGCGAGGTCAGGGAAGGCGAGCCGGCCAATCTGATCCTGTTCCGCGTGGATGCTGACAAACTGGAAATTGAAAAGACGATTCTGGGAGGCGAGACGGTCTATGCATCCGCGGAGTGTTAAGGCGCACATCCTGCGGGACTACAGGCTGAACGGTTGGGAAGAGGAAATCGCCGGGCGGTGGAGTTACCGGGAACTGGCGTCACACGAGGAATGGTTCAAGGGCTGGATCAGCTTTGATACGGTGACGTGGAATTCCCACGACCAGCGGCTTTACTGCGGGCTTAACTCCATGGACGGAGACCTGCTTTACCGGTTTGACCCCGGCGCGCAGACGTTTGAATCCATGAACACCAGGCAGTGGGCGGACCCGTTTGATGTGAAGATCCACCGAACGCTGTTGCTGAATCCCCGTGACCGGTGCTTCTATTTTGCCACCTCACTTTTGCACGACCTCGATCAGCAGCACGAAGCGAAGGGCGGCAAGCTGGTCCGATTTGACCCGCGGACTGGGACCTTCCGCCTGATTGGCGTGCCCGCGAAACACCTTTACATCCAGTCGATTGCCGCGGATTGGAAGCGTGAGATTATTTATGCCTTCACGTATCCCGCAGAAGCGGTATACCGGGTGAGCCTGGCAAGCGGAGAGGCGAGCCTGGCGGCTTACCTGACCAATGCCACCATGTTTGTGCAGCCGCACAACGCTGTTGTCGATAAAGAAGGATGGCTGTGGGCCACCTGCGCCGAAACCCGCGCATGGGATGAAACCGTCGGGCGGGAGCCGGTGCGGCTGTTCAAGTATCACCCGGAAGGCGACCGGTTCGTCTGGTTCGATTACGGCCTTTCACGGAAATCCCACCGGAAGCAGTTGCTTGCCGACCCTCCCGCACCGGAGGGAATTTCGAGCGCTCTCGATGCAACCCGTCACAGAGATGACTTTGGCTTTTGCGATTCCATGGCCTACGACGGCGAAAGCACCATTTATGCGGGTACCGTGGCGGGGGTACTGGCTCGCATCGATACCGGTAGCGGGAAAGTGGAAAAAGTAGCGAGCGTTACAGCCACGGGGCGGCTTCCCGCGCTGGCGTTCAAAGACGGTGTCCTTTACGGAGCCGGCGGTATGAATGGACACACACAGTTGATTCGATGGGATACACGGACCGACAGGATTGAAGGGTGTACGGACTTGAGCGATCCGGCGCTGAACGAGCGTCCTGCACGCGTACACGATCTTGCGATTGATGATGACCATCGCCTTTACCTTGCCGAAAATGACAACCACCGGCGATCGAGTTACCTGTGGGAAGTGCAGCTCTGAAAAGAATGCGAATCCGTAGTAAGGTTTTACCAGGGTAAGTTTCCTGAAATCGGTACCTTGGGGACGCATCCTACAGAAGTGTTATACCGCGCGTATCGCCGGGGCAAGGAAGCATGCTGAGACCCTGCAACAGGGACTGAAAGCGCCCGGTGGCCGTTGGCTCTGCCGTAAAGCAGAGCAGTTTCTTCGAATAGAGAGTTGACCCGGATGCCGAAAGCTGCTTTCGGGTGTATACTTTCCAAATGTGTCGGACTTGGTATTTACCGGGTTGAAAGCCTGATTAAATTGCTTAAAATGGCATCTTGGTCTCTTGCGTATGCGGGTGCGAGGCTGAAAGCGCCTTCTGAACGGTTTCTAACGCTAAGTGAAGAAAGGAAATTTCGATGGCAGAAGTTGAAAACCTGGAGCGCACGACTGGCGCTTCCACCCCGGTTCGGGTGGATGTGCAATTGCACGACCTGTTGATGAAGCCCGGGACTGAAACAGCGCCCCCACCTCTGCAGCCGAAACCTTCCCCTGCGGAGTCGCCGGGGCTCACGCTGCCGGAGCCCGTTTATCCGCAGAATCCGCTGCCTGAAGGTGTGGATTACACCGAAAAGCAGTACCACAAGATCAACACCATGAGGGCCCTGAAGTGCTGGGCGCTGCCCTTTGTGAAGTCGCGCTTCAAAGCTTCCGAACTGCGGCCAATCATCGCCTACCTGTTCACTGAATTCAAATGCAACGTCGACTGCCACTACTGCTGGTCGTATAACAACAACGTGAAGGGCATGAGCGAGGACGTTGCGCGCCGGTCCGTTGACTGGCTGCACGATACGGGCTGTCGCGTGCTGGCGTTGATGGGCGGCGAACCGCTGCTGCGGCCTGGATTTGTCCACAAGGTGACCTATTACGCCGCCAAGAAGAATTTCTACGTTTACCTTCCCACCAACGGCCGGTTGATGCGTCCTGAAGTGATTGACCGGATCGGCGATGCCGGGATCGGAATCGTAAACCTAGCCATCGATTGCGTGGAAGAAAAGCCGGGGCTGCCCAAGGCGCTGAACCAAATCCGGCCCTACTTTGATTACCTGATCAAGCGGCAGCGCCATTACGGCTATACGGTGATGATGAACATCAACATCACCCACATCAACCAGGACGACGTGAAGGAACTGACGGAAATCGCGCGCGACAACGGCATCGCCACTGACTACCACCTGAATGAGGCGCCGATGCTGGAGCAGGAGCACTTTAAGCATCTGGACGATAATAGCACCTATCTGACGCCGGATGACTTCCCCAAGGTGGAGGCTCTGCTCGATTACCTCATTGACAAGAGCCGCCATGGATATAAGATGGCCAACCCGCAGACTCACATGCATGACATGAAAAAGCTGATGCGCGGGAAAGTGAAACCCTGGCCGTGCCGGGCGGGACAGAACAACCTGATCATCCGTCCCGAAGGCACGCTGGCGCCCTGTTTCCCGATGTATTCCGCCAGCTACGACTGGGGCACGGTGGGGAACCACAAGTTTGACAACCACCAGCTCGACGAAATGAAGAAAACCTGTTCGACGACGTGTCTCTCCACCTGCAACTACATCCTGTCGCACTGCTATGACAGCTCCCGCGTGATTCGCTGGGGCATCAAGCAGGCGTTTCGCGGATTCAAGGGCGTGAGTGGCCACTTCGAAGATTAGAAATACCAGGGGGCTTTCCGCGGGCAGGATTCACGCCGTGGAAACAGCACCAGAAGAAAACGGAACGTTCAGAAGGCCGGTTGATTAACAGCCGGCCTTTTTTTCGGTCTGCGCATTACTATCAGCGGGAGTTTTGAAGGAGGAAAATGATGGAACCGCGATTGAATTTTACCAAGGTGGCGCCCGGCGCATATCAGGCCATGGCGGGGTTGGAAGGCTACATCAGGCGCTCGTCGGACCTGGAGGCGCCGCTGCTGGAACTGGTGAGGATGCGGGCGTCCCAGATCAACGGCTGCGCCTATTGCCTGGATATGCACAGCAAAGACGCACGGGCGGCGGGCGAGACCGAACAGCGCCTTTACACGCTGAGCGCCTGGCGGGAAACGTCCTTCTTTACCTCCCGCGAGCGGGCAGCCCTGGCCTGGACTGAGGCGATTACCCTGATCGGCTCCAGCAACGCTCCGGATGAAGTCTACGAAGAAGCGCGGAAGGAATTCACTGAAGTGGAACTCGTAAATCTGACCCTTGCCATCGTGGCCATCAATGGGTGGAACCGCCTGGCCGTTGGCTTCCGGTCGGTGCCGGGTACATACCAGCCGGGCAGGGAAAGAGAACCCTCTGCGGGAAAGCCGTGACGCATTTTCACTTCCGTCTGTGTTTGAGGGCCGCGCGCATTTCGGGTTCGGGATCGATGCCCAGTGCGTCGGCCACGCGATTGATGTAATTGAAATAGGCGATGACTTCCACAGCGTCCAGGATGTCGCGATCATTGAGGCCGTACTTACGAAGGGTATCGACGTCATGTTTCCGGATGGCCGAGGGCTTTCGCGTGGCGAGATCGGCAAATTTTGCCAGGGCCTTGCTTCGCGCTGGGAGCTTTGCGTGCAGATAATTCTGCTTGGCTTCTTCGGCCAGCTTTGCGTCGCCGCTTTCCGCACGGAGATCCTCCCCGTGAGCTTCTGTTCAATAGAAACAATTGTTGGCTCGTGAAACCACAACGGCAAGCAGTTCGCGTTCAGTGCGCGAAAGCCCTGAAGGTGCATGCATGCTGGCCAGATAGAGATTCATCGATGCGTGGAGCGTTTCAGGGTTCAGGCTCTGGACCTTCAGGATGTTGAAGACTTTTCCTGCACGCGCGACGGCCCTCATGTATTCATTCTTCAATTCTCCGCTTGCGTCCTTGGGCTCGATGGTTTTGATCCATGCCATGTTAGCCTCCCAATCCGCATTCGTAGCGCAGGGCCTTTTGTCCTGCGGCTTTTAGGTGTTTTGTCTAAAGAGAAGAACCGCAGGCCATAAAGGCCTGCGCTACACAAGCCCAGCCCCTGTCAGCAGGTATAATACAGACTTTAATATCTCATGTCTTGCTGCGTGGGGGCTTTTATGAAGATGTGGCTTGCGGTTGTAATAAGCGTGTTGCTGCTGGCGGGAGCTGCTATCTCGACTAGGGCGCAGAGCTATGTGGCGCCACCCGAGGTCTCTCCCCGCGATTTTGCCCTGATGGCCTGGGACCAGTCGCCGTCTGATCCACACCAGCTTGACCTGATGCGCCAGGCGGGGCTGAACATTTCCGGATTCTGCTCTCCGGGTGACCTTGACAAGGTGCACGCGGCGAAGATGTCCTGCTTTGTCGATGACGACCGCACGAACGGCTTCGACTGGACCCATATGCCGGACAAAAAGGAATTACAGAAAAACATTGCCGCCGTGGTTGCTGAGGTCCGGGACCATCCTGCGGCGTTGGGATTTTTGCTTCGTGACGAGCCGACCGCTGCAATGGTGCCGGGCCTGGCCGAAGTGGCGGCGATGTTGCGGCGCGCAATGCCCGGCACGTGGCCTTACGTGAACCTGCTGCCCAATTATGCAACTTCCGCGCGACTGGGCGCGCCAACTTATGAAGCTTATGTGCAAAGGTTCTTGCGTGACGTCAGGCCACCGCTGCTGAGTTACGATAACTACTCACTGTTTAATGGCAGGATGATGGGCCGGTTTTACACCAACCTGGCGGCCATCCGGAGTGCCTCACAGAAGGCGGGCATCCCGTTCTGGAATGTGATTCTTTCCAACAGCCATTTCAGTTACATGGAGCCGACCGATGCCACTCTGCGCCTGCAGGCTTATAGCACCATTGCCTATGGCGGACGCGGCGTTGAATACTTCACGTATTTTTCGCCGAAGGTCGGCAACTTCCGGTTGGCTCCGGTGGATCAGTTCGGGCACCGCACTGAAACGTGGTATAAGCTGCGGCGGCTGAATGATCAGATTCGCGAACTCGCTCCCTGGCTGATCAAACTGCACAGCACGGGCGTTTACCATTCCGCGCCACTGCCGGAAGGGGCTGAGCCTATCGCGAAAAGCCTGCTGGTGAAGCAGGTGCGGGCGACTACCTTTCAAAGCCCTCCCATCGCGCCGGAATACCTGATCGGCGAGTTTCGCGACGCTGAGGGCCATCCATTTCTGATGATCGTGAACAAGTCGCTCGAGTATTCCATCCGCTATGCGATCGATTTGAGAGATGATAACCAGCATCTCGTTCTGATCTCACCTTACACCGGCCAGCCAATTGCCCTCACGGGAGAAATGAACTGGCTTGCGCCCGGCGCCGGCGCGCTGCTGGAAATCAAGTAGCGCAGACCTTTACGGCGTGCAGTTCTTCTCTTGAATTACCTGAACGCCGTAGTCCACAAGGGCTCCGACGGTTGTCCAGGCTGTGCGTTCAGGCTAGAATGAAAGATTGAATATGGCTGAACTGGTCCAGATTGATATGAATTCCCGCCCTGCGCGGCGGCCGGATTGGCTGAAGGTGCGCATTCCTTCGGGCGAGAATTACTTTGAGCTGAAGGGCCTGATGCGGGGGCTCGAACTTCACACGGTTTGTGAGAGCGCCCGCTGCCCCAACATCGCGGAGTGCTGGCATCATCGCACGGCCACCTTCATGATTCTGGGCGAGCTTTGCACGCGCCGTTGCGGTTTTTGCGCGGTGCCCAAGGGACGCCCGGCTGGCCAGGTGGATTGGGCGGAGCCGGAACGCGTGGCCGAGGCAGCCGAAAACATGGGACTCAGGTACGTTGTGGTGACTTCGGTGGACCGCGACGACCTGAAGGACGGCGGCTCAACCCTATTTGCGCAGACGATCGAAGCGCTGCGGCGGCGGGTTGAAGGCTGCAAGGTGGAAGTTCTGATTCCCGATTTTCGCGGCTCGGACGAGGCGCTTGAAACCGTTCTGAAAGCCCGGCCCGACATTCTGAACCACAACATTGAAACCGTTCCGCGGATGTATCGCGTTGCGCGGCGTGGCTCGCGCTACGAGCGGTCGCTGCGGTTGCTGGAGCATTCGCGAGAAATCGATCCCGCGATCCCCACCAAGTCCGGGCTGATGGTGGGACTGGGTGAAACCATGGAAGAGCTTTTCGGCGTGCTCGGCGACCTGGCGGGCGTCGGTGTTGATATCGTTACCATCGGGCAATATCTGCGGCCCTCGGGCGAGCAATTGCCGGTGGCGCGGTTCTACACTCCGGAAGAATTTGCAACCCTCAAAAACGAAGGTTTGCGGCGCGGCCTCCGACATGTGGAGTCCGGGCCGCTGGTTCGCAGTTCCTACCACGCCCACGAACAGTCTTCTTCTCTCGATTCACAATTGAAGCAATAACCGAAATCACTGAAAGTTCTCGGTGGGGTGGCGCCGTTTGAGGGCGTTTCGCGCGGCCTTGTAAAGGGCTTTGCCGGAAACACTTTCCTTGCCACGTTCCTGGTTCAGGACCTCGCGATAAAGGGCTTCGCCCTCTTTGGGATGGCCTGTGCGGATTTCGAGGCTTCCCACCATCAGTGTCCAAAGGCCGTTTGCGGGATACTGGCTGCGCAACTGCTTGAAGAGTTCGAGCGACTTTGCATACTGCTTTTCATTGGTGCGGGAATAATCCTTGGCCAGGTAATAAAGCGCTTCGCCGCGGGTCAGTTCGCCGTATTTTGCAGCGTACTCGATTTCCTGCAGGCCTCGCTCCCGGTTTCCGCCCGGCAGGCCGATAATCCACCGCAGCAGCTTGACGATGGTGGGCAGAGTATCCACAAAGTAGTCGTAAAGTCCCAGCCCCGCGTAAGCGTCTGCAAGGTTACGGTTCTTATGCACGGCGTCGATCAGGAGTGACCGCATCTTTTTGGCGGCGCGGGCGGCGGCGAGGTTGCTTTCGCGCATCGAAGCCAGCCTTCCCCGCAGCCCGTACGCCATTCCTTCATAGAGGTAGTTGCTTGCTACATCGTGGTTGGCTTTCCGGTTTGCACGTGCTTTGGCAATAGTTGTGTCAACAAGCTTGTTGAATTGCGAGTCGTAAGGCGTGCTGGAGCCTGAGGGAACGGTGAATACATCGGGATCAATGAGGTCGCCGGTGGCGAAATAGATTTTCCACCAGAGGGCGTCCGCTTCCATAAGATAGCCCAGCGCTGAATTCGGATCGTCTGACTGGATTTTACGGAAAATCTTGATGGCGGCATCAGGGTCGCCGTTCATCAGCAGATAGAGTCCCTGTTGAGCCACCTTGACTTGTTGGGGCTCAGAGGTTTGGGGGTGCGGCGCAGCACGGGCGACCGCAGTGCTCAGGATCATTGATACCGCAACAACCAGCACAGGCTTCATTGTTTTTGCTTGTTTGAGCGAAAAACAATTTCCTCGCTCCGCTCGGAATGACATACGAAGAGCCTTCCCTCTATCCGGAAAACCTTATTGCCCGGGCCGTTTGAGCCAGCCGACCAGGATGTCCTGGCCTTCCACGCGCACTTCGTAGGAAGAGACGGAGTGCCCGCCGGGATGGTCGGGCAGGCCAGTCCGCACGTCGAATGTCCAGCCATGCCACGGGCACGTAATCACGTAGTTCTCGAGGCGGCCGCTTGCCAAAGGTCCCCCCATGTGCGGGCACACGGCGTTCACCGCGTAAAATTCTCCTCCCACGTTGCAAAGCGCCATAGGTTTATCGTGAACGACGATATGCCGGACGGACCCCGCGGGGACATCGGCGACGGTTGCGACTTTAACGAAAGGCGGACGTTTGCTCATATCGCTATTTTGACTCCGCGGCGGACGAATAGGACCGGGTAGCCTGATCGCGCGAGCGTGCCCGGAAAAACACTCTTGCGAGCACCTTCACGGATTCAAACATGACGAAGCATTCCACGGCAAACGCCGGAAATCCCAGAAATCCAGGCAGCGGCATCTCAAAAATCTTCCATCCCTGCAGGATGGGAAAGATGTAGAGCCAGCGGGCCGCGGCCCAGTAGTTCCAGAACTCCCAGAAGACCCCGCAAACCAGGCCTCCAGCCATAAGATTCCAGAAGAGCGTCGAGTCACCGTTTTCCCAGTCGCGCAGGAGCGAATGGCCTCCCCAAACGTAGTTGAGGGGATCGAGCAGCAGCACGAACCCCACCCAGACCGGCGCAAACAGGTATTGCCCGATTCCAACTGGAAGCAGCACAGGCACGATGAGAAACAGGGCACCTGCCACGATCAGAGTGGTTCGATAGGTTCGGCTGAAGCGCGCGTGGGGGCGTGTGGGCCGGTTGAAAAGCCCCATCGCCTGAAGCAGATCGGCGGTTTCGAAGATGGCCGGCCAGATGGTGGCGAATGACCACGCGTACCCGAAATAGCGCAGGATGGGATTGGCCGGCAGACCCACGTAGGTCCAGTTCTGCATTCGCAGGTTGTAAGCTTCGAAAATGAGCCAGAGCGGGATGGAAGCCAGCGCCAGCAGCAGGAAATCGCGCGGCGAATCGGAAAGCCGTGATGAGCCTTTCAAGCTGCAGACGGCGGCATCGGCCAGCAGCAGATAGGCCGTCCAGCATAAGGGAGTGAAATAGATGGCAACCCAGCCCACGCGGAAAACGAGCAAAGCCCCAAAAAGTGCGAGCATCGCGACCCCCGCCCAACCCCACGGCCGGAACTTGCCCGTCTTGGCTCTGCTGAAATACCTTAAACTCAGGAACCCGACTGTAACGCCAACCAGGACCATTCCTACAGGCAGATGCGCACTGTTCATAGCACCTCAACTCGAAATTGCTGGCCTATCAGCAGCATATCGGGCCGCAATGGTGATTGCAAACAGAAGAGTGCCGCGCACCGGGCGGTGTTCTTGTAGGTTTTTGATCAGGCGTTGTATGATGTTTGCGCACCAGCCTTTCAAGGGGCGGCTCAAGCTTACAAACGAAAGTGAGGAAGTGTTTGGATGGCGGAAGTGAAAACTGGACTGCAGAATGTTGTGATTGCGGCTTCGGAGATCTGTTTAATCGACGGGCAGCAGGGTAGGTTGATTTATCGAGGCTACGAGATCAGCGATCTCGCCGCGAATTCCACTTTTGAGGAAGTTGTCTACCTGCTGTGGTGCGGCCGCCTGCCCAATCGCGCGGAACTCGACCAGCTCAAGAAGGAGTTTGCTGAAAACCGTGCCGTTGCTCAGGAGATTCTTGACCTGCTGAAGAGCCTTCCTCCCGCGCAGCATCCGATGGAAACGCTGCGGACGGCCATCTCTGCGCTTTCGCTTTACGATCCGGAGTCGGAAGACATGTCGGAGGACGCCAATCGGCGCAAGGCTGTGCGGCTGACCGCTCAGATGGGGACCATCGTGGCTGCCTACGCCCGCATCCGGGAAGGCAAAGAGGTTATTGCTCCCGACCCTGACCTGAGCCACGCCGCGAATTTCCTTTACATGCTGACCGGCGAAAAGCCCAGCGACAAGGATGTGCACTGGTTTGATATCGCCCTCATTCTGCACGCCGATCACAGCTTTAATGCTTCAACTTTTGCCGCCCGCGTGACGGCCTCGACCCTGTCTGACATGCACTCCGCCATCACCTCGGCCATTGGGGCACTAAAAGGTCCCCTGCACGGTGGCGCAAACGAGCGCGTAATGCGCATGTTGCTGGAAATTGGCAGTGTGGATAAGGCTGAGGATTACGTTCGCGGACTGCTGGCCCGCCACGAGAAAGTAATGGGCTTTGGCCACCGCGTCTATCGCACCCGGGACCCGCGCGCCGCCATCCTGCAAAAGATGTCTGAAGAACTGGGCCGCAGCACCGGCCAGACTAAATGGTTTGAGATGTCGCAGAAGATTGAGAAGCTGATGGTGAGCGAAAAGGGCATCAACGCCAACGTTGATTTCTATTCGGCGTCGTCCTATTACGTCCTGGGGATTCCGGTGGACCTCTACACGCTCATCTTTGCCGTCAGCCGCATCTCCGGCTGGACCGCCCACGTGCTGGAGCAGTACGCTGACAACAAGCTCATCCGTCCGCTCGCCGAGTACACGGGTCCCACCGGGCTGAATTACGTTCCCATCGACCGGCGATAGCCCATGCATTTGCATCGATCGGAGCAAAACTCACAGTTGGCCGAACTGAAGTTGGCTTCCCGCTATGAATGCCGCAATAGTTGATGGACATCGTGGAGTTCATCATCAAGAGATGGCTGAACAGGCGCGAAAGGGCGCGTGTTTGTGGTATATTCGCCGGGAGTTCTTAGAAAAGGATCTTTTGGATGACGATTGCAGAAAAGGTAGAAAAAGACCTGGTGTCGGCTATGAAGGCGCGGGAGGAGCTCAGGCTCTCCGTGTTGCGAATGGCCAAAACTTCCCTCAAGAACAAGCAGGTGGAGCTTGGCAAACCGCTCAACGATGACCAGGCCATCGCCGTGCTGCGAACGCTGGTGAAGCAGCGACGCGATTCGGTGGAACAGTTCCGCAACGGCGGGCGCGAAGACCTGGCCTCCAAAGAGGAAGCGGAAACGGAAATCCTGCAGGCTTACCTGCCGGCCGAGGCAAGCGACGATGAGATCGGCGCCGCCGTGGCTGCGGCCGTTGAAGAAACCGGAGCGGCCGGACCGCAGGATTTGGGCAAAGTGATGAAGGCCGCCATGCAGAAACTGGCGGGCAAGAATGCTGACGGCAAGCGGGTAAACCAGATGGTTCGGGCCAAGCTGGGTGGATAGCACGAGGCGCTCCGGCACCAGCCTCAGATGAACACTTTCTGATCTATTGTGGATTTAAAGCATGGCATCTGAACCAAAACTTCAGAACCAGGCAAATGCCGCGGCCTCCTACAAACCTTACGTTCCGGCGGACGTTGTTTTGCCGGAATTTACTCCGCGCGCCATCCTGCTGGGCGCGTTCCTGGGCATCATTTTTGGCGCGGTTTCCGTTTACCTGGCCCTGCGCGCCGGCCTGACGGTCAGCGCCTCCATTCCTGTTGCGGTCATCTCCATTACGGTTTTTAAATGGCTGGGGAATTCAACCATCCTTGAGAACAACATTGTCCAGACCGTGGGCTCGGCGGGCGAGTCCATCGCAGCCGGGACTGTGTTTACGCTGCCTGCGCTGATTTTCCTTGGCTACACGCTCGATTACTGGCGGATTTTTCCGCTGGCGCTGGCCGGCGGCCTGCTGGGTGTTTTGTTTGTGGTTCCTCTTCGCAACGCGCTGGTGGTGAAGGAACACGGCAACCTGACGTTCCCTGAGGGCAAGGCCTGTGCGGACGTCCTGATTACCGGGGAAAAGGGCGGCATCCAGGCGGGGAAGGTTTTCGGCGGAGCGGCAATCGGAATCATTTACAAATTCCTGATGGGCGAGCAGGGAGGACTGTTCTTTTGGAAGGCCACGCCGGAGTGGCACCCGGCCTGGTATCCGGGTTCGACGTTTGCGGGTGAAATCACGCCGGAATATCTGGGCGTGGGATATATCATCGGGACAAAGGTCGCCGGGATCATGGTTGCCGGCGGCGTCCTTTCCTGGCTGGTGCTGATTCCCATCATTCAGTTTTTCGGATCACAAATGCCGGGGGTGATGTATCCCGGAACGATTCCCATCGGGCAGATGACCGAGACGCAGATCTGGAGCAGTTACATCCGTTACATCGGCGCCGGTGCAGTGACGGCGGCCGGGATCATCATGCTGGTAAGAACGCTGCCGACCATCATCGGCTCATTCAAATCGACCTTTGGCCAGCTCAAGAACAGCAAGCTGGTGAGTGCCTTGAAGGTAGAACGCACGGCGCGTGATCTTCCTCTGACGGTGATCGCCGGCGGATCGGTTCTGGTGGTGGGTTTCCTGTGGGCGCTGCTGTCGTTTCACATCAACCCCAAGGCCGGCGGGAACCTGGTCTCAGCTTTGCTGATGGTTCTGTTTGGTTTCTTCTTCGCCACTGTTTCGGCGCGGATTGTAGGCCTGATTGGAAGTTCCTCGAACCCGGTTTCGGGTATGACCATCGCCACGCTGATGGGAACCTGCCTGATTTTCCTGCTGGTTGGCTGGACGGGCGGCGTGTATTCCGCCATCGCTCTGAGCATCGGCGCCGTGGTTGCCATCGGCGGCGCCAGTGCAGGCGCCACAACGCAGGACTTGAAAACCGGCTTCCTGGTTGGAGGCACACCCAGCAAGCAGGAGCTTGGTTATGCAATTGGTGTGATGACATCTGTTTTTGTTGTGGGACTCACGATGCAACTGCTGAACAACAGCGCAACCAAAGTGAAGCCCATCCATATTTCCGACGTTTCCATCACTTCTTCAATGAAGCCGCAGGGCCCCACCATCTACAAGGGGCACAAGTATGAAGTGCTCAGCGTGATTGGGTCCAGAAAGATTCCTGACGGCCGTTACTTTTACGATCCCGCCACCAAAGAAATCGACTACCAGAAGGTGGAGGGCATTGGTTCGACGGACTATCCTGCGCCGCAGGCGACCCTGATGAGCGTGGTGATCAACGGGATTCTCACCCGCAAGTTGCCGTGGACGCTGGTGCTGTTCGGTGCCTTCACCGTGATTGTACTGGAGTTGTGCGGCATCCATTCGCTGGCCTTCGCGGTGGGGCTCTACCTGCCGATCTCAACTACTGCTCCAATCTTTGTGGGCGGCATGGTCAAATGGCTGGTGGACCGCGGCAAACGCAAGGAAGAAGAGGAGGCGGAATCCGAAACCGGCAGCGGAGCCCTGTTCAGTTCGGGTTTGATTGCAGGCGGATCGCTGGGGGGACTGGCGCTGGCGATAGTGGTCGGGTTCAAAAAGGAACAGGCGTTTGCCCTGGGCTTGCGGTGGTTCCCCCATTTCGCCCAGAGCAACCTTGCGGCGCTTTTGATCTTTACGGGCCTTGCTGCGCTGCTCTACTTTGTGGCGAAATCAAAGGGCTCGTCCAGGAATTCCGAAACATGATTTGGGGGTTCCGATAGACGGAGGGCCCACAACCTCTGCCTCCAAGCTTGTTCTTATGGTAGGCTTCAATTAATGCCTCGTTATACTCAATCTTACATGTCGTTTTTCCCGCCCTTCACGCGGATGGTGAAGGCTCTGATTATTGTTACGGCGGCTGTTTTCGTCGTGACTTATCTGCCGCTCAGGCTGTTTGGCTGGCAGGCTCCGTTTCTCTACCTTGGTTTGCAGCCCTACGCGGTGGTCCATCGCCTCTATCTCTGGCAGTTGGTGACGTATCTGTTCCTGCACGGCGGGTTTTTCCACATCTTCTTTAATATGTTTGCGCTGTGGATGTTCGGGCCGGACCTCGAACAGCTATGGGGCGAATCGGAGTTTCTGAAATTCTATTTCCTCTGTGGAATTGGCGCCGGCGTATTCGATGTGGCGCTCACCACGCTTTTCGGGTCGCCTTTTTCGCTGACCATCGGAGCTTCTGGAGCTATTTACGGATTGCTGCTGGCTTTTGGCCTAATCTTTCCTGACCGGCCGATTTTTATCTGGTTCGTCATCCCGATCAAGGCCAAATGGTTTGTGGTGATCATTGGCGCCATTGAGTTCTTCAGCGAGCTCAGCGGGCCCGGTTCCAACATTGCTCACCTGGCTCATCTGGGTGGTATGCTGGTGGCCTTCCTTTATCTGCGGGGAAGTGGACTTTCGGGTCGAATGCAAATGCGTTACGAAGATTGGCGACGGGCGCAGCTGCGGCGCAAGTTTGAAGTCTACATGCGGAAAAAAGAAAGAAAGGATGATCCTGACCACTGGATCAATTAAGATTGGATTGTAGAGCGTGTTGATGACAGGCTGGGGCTGCGGCGCGTGACACTCTGACGAAGGAGGACCCCATGGCATCTGCACAGCAAAACATTCTGGCGATTGAGAAAGAACTGGTTCGAGATTTCAATGCGGGCAAAACCGACGACCTCCTTGCCCACTTCCATCCCAAGGTTGTGGGATTCTCTTCCACTCAACAGAAGCGCATCAGCGGCCGCGCGGCAATGCGAAAGACTTTCGATTACTACCGGCACGCCAGCAGCAAAATGAAATACGCGATCGTCAAGCCGCAGGTTCAGGTGTTCGGTGATACCGCGGTGGTCACCTTCACCTGGACGGTGGAACTTGGTGCAGGACGCCCTCGGCACGCTATCCACGGCCGCGGCAGCCACGTGTTGGTCCGCAGCGGCGACAAGTGGCAGATTGTGCACGAGCATTTCTCTCGGGTGCACTGACAGGATAAGGAAGTTTCAAAATGCCATGCATTTGAAGACGCCTAGTTTGCTGGAAGGGCCGGCTTTCAGGCTGCTGCCCGTGAATCCGATTGACGGGCGTTGTCGCTTGGTGATAAATTCAAACCCGTTCGTTGTTCTTTGAAAAGTTATGTTCCTGAGGTGCCCCGCGTGAGCGGGGATAAAAGGAAAGGCCGTGTAAATCGGCCGCGGTCCCGCCACTGTAATCGGCGAGTTGGACCTTCGTCTCTTTAAGCCACTGTCCCGGATGTCGGGGATGGGAAGGCAAAAGGTCCCGCGATGACCCGAAAGCCAGGAAGCCTGCCCAGGAACTGAAACTCAGATTGACTCTTCGACGGAAAGAGGACTGAGGGAGAGCTGCCGAAGCCTTCCGGTTCCGTGTGAGGAATTGGAAGGTTTTTGTTTTTGAGGCTGTTTCTTCGTGTGTCCTTCCGTCCGGAAAGCTCGCCAGGTGAGCGGGCAGAAAGGATGGAACTATGAGGGCAGGCCGTTACAAGTGGCCTTTGTTTCTTCTCCTGTTTTCGTTTGTGACGATTACCACTGTCGGACGCGCCGCAACCCTTCAGGGGAAGGTTACAGACCCCCAAGGGGCTGAAGTTCCCGGCGCAACTGTGAGGCTGCTGGGCAACCAGGGAACGGAAATTGCGCGTACGGTGACCGGCGAACGGGGACAATTCCGTTTTGAGGGACTGGCCTCCGGCACGTATACCATCAAAGTTTCACTCGCAGGATTTGGGGCAACCAGGGCTACAGGCAATGCCGGCGAAACTCTTCATCTCGTTTTGCCTTTGGCTCCCGTGCATGAAAGCGTTGTTGTGACGGCAACGCGAACAGCGGCGGCATCCAGCCAGTTGGGGGCAAGCACCAGCGTGATTACCCGGAAGCAGATTGTAAACAGTGATGCCCCTCTGGTCAGCGGCCTTCTGCAGTCGCTGCCCGGCGTCACGGTCGTCCGCAACGGCGGTCCGGGCGGTGTGACCAGCGTGTTTGTCCGCGGCGGCGACAGTGATTACAACAAGGTGCTTCTGGACGGCGTCCCCTTGAACCTGGCCGGTGGCGCGTTTGACTTCAGCACTCTCACCACGAGCAATCTGCAACGGGTTGAAGTGGTTCGTAGTGCGGAGTCAGCTCTGTTCGGATCAGATGCCATGACCAGTGTGATCCAGTTGTTTACGCGACGTGGCAACCCGGAAAGCAAACGTCCCCACTTTTCTTTCAGCGGGGAAGGCGGCAAGAATTCTACCTGGGATGGTCGCGGATCCGTAACGGGCGGCTACGGACCTTTCGATTACAGCCTGGGGGGAGGAAAGTTCAGCACGGCCAATCAGATACCAAACGATTTTTTCCATGTCACTACGCTTTCTGCAAATCTGGGTATGAAGGTGGGAAAGGCGACTACGTTGCGCGCCATTATGATGGGCAATTTCGGCCTGGCGGGGACTCCGGGACAGACGGCCTTTGGACCACCCATCACTGACGCTTCGTACCGGCGGCGGACAGGCTATGGCGCTTTTTCAATCCATAACCGGTTGACTTCTTCCTGGGAACAGCAGCTGACCTACACGTTTTCAAAGAGCCGTCAGGTTTCACTTGACCTCGGCCAGAATCCTCCATTCACGCCCACCTATGAGGGGCGCACCGCTGCCTATCAGTATTACGACTATGCCACAAATTATCTCGACGACGAGTGGCGTGACCACGTGAGCTACCAGACCACCTGGGAAGGTTCGCCATTGGGAGGCCGCTTCGGGCGGCACGTAGATACCTTTGCTTTTGACTGGGACGGAGAACATGGGTACCTGGTTGACCGGTTCGCTCAGAACCCTGCTACCAGTGCGCGGCGAAATAACTTCGGCTATACTTTCCAGGATCAGATGTTGTGGGGCCGGCTTTCGCTGGTTAACGGTGTCCGCATTGATGATAACGGCAGTTTTGGGACGGTGGTTGTTCCACGCAGCTCACTGGCGTACCGAGTGCGAACCGGCAGAGGATTTTTCGGAGCTACCACGCTGAAGTTCAACTTTGGCCTGGGCGTCAAGGAACCCAGCTTTGAAGAATCCTACTCCAACACACCCTACGTTGTGGGGAACCCGAATCTTGCTCCCGAGCGTGCCCGCACACTGGACTATGGAGTGGAACAGCGCTTCTGGGAAGGCAGGGGCCGACTGGAACTGGACGGCTTTGACAACCTTTTCCGCGACCAGATCGCGTTTGAGACAACCAATTACCAGACGTTTAGCGGCACTTATTTCAATATTGGCCGGGCCAGTGCCAAAGGCGCAGAAGCTACTCTGGAACTTGCACTGGTGAAGGGCTTACGCGCGATAGGCAGTTATACCTATCTCGATTCAGAGGTCATCGAGAGCGGAAACTCTTTTTCCCCGGCGTTGCAGGCCGGGCGATGGCTTCTGCGGCGGCCCAGACATTCCGGCTCCGTGCAGATCCTGTGGAACTGGCGGCGGATGAATGTGACCTCAACTACAAATTTCGTGGGGCGGCGGCAGGACAGCGATTTCGTGGGCCTGGAACCGCCTTTGATCTGGAATAATGGCTATACGGACACGGACCTTTCCTGGAGCTACCGGGCTTTCAGGCATATGACTTACTATGGGCTGGTAGGAAATCTTTTCAATCAGAAGTACATGGAAGTCCTGGGCTATCCGGCGCTGAAGAGAACCTATCGCGCCGGCATACGCCTGGAATTTTGAGCGAAGGAGACAAAGATGATTTACCTCATCATTGCATTGGCGATTGCAGCACGGTTTATCCCCGGCGCAGCCAACTTTAGTCCTGTTTACGCAGGGCTCCTGTTTGGCGGGGTCTACCTCAAGAAGCGCGATTCCATTTGGTTTCCCATCCTGCTGCTTGCCGGGAGCGACTTGCTGGTGAACTCGCTTCTTTACCAAACGTCGTTCCAATGGATGCAGACTCTGAACTGGGTTGCTTTTGCCGGAATTGTGATGGTCGGCTGGTGGCTGCAAAAGCGCGTTACCCTGCGCAACGTGCTGGTGGCCTCAGTGGCCGGGCCGAGCGTCTTTTTCCTGATCAGTAATTTCGCTGTTTGGATTGGCGGAGGAATGTACCCGCTGACCTTCGGTGGTCTTGCAGCCTGCTTCGCAGCGGCGATTCCGTTTTATGGAAATTCGCTGATCAGCGCCGTCCTTTTCAGCGGCATTCTCTTTGGCGCCTATGAATACTACCTGCGACGGGCTCACGTGCCAGAAGTCGTCACGCGGTAGCATCAGGATTTGCTGAAGGGTAGCAACCAGGACGCTTCAATTTCGGCGTGAGCGGGCAATGCTTGCGCAACTTGCTGGAGGCGGCGGAGCAGTCGCCGTCTCTGGCTGGAGGATGCCGGCCAGAATTTCCACGCCGCCTGCAAGACGCGGACCCGGCCGGGAAAAATACCCTGACGCGTCAACGGCGAAAATGCTCCCGTCGCGCACTGCCGGCAGCGATTCCCACCCGTCCGGCAGGGTCAAGGCATTAAATTCTTTGAGCGCTCCCTCAAGGTTGTAACCGCAAGGCATGATGACAATGATTTCCGGTTTAGCATCCAGCACATCTGGCCATGTTGTACGGTAACCCGGCTTTGCAGCTTTACCGAGGACGTCTATTCCTCCGGCGGATTCTACCATTTCCGGCACCCAATGCCCGGCTGCAAAGGGCGGATCAAGCCACTCGAGGCAGGCCACCCGAGGCCGGATTGAGGGCCCGCGTGCGGCTTGGGTTACCGACGCTACTCGGCCTTCCAATTGGGCCACGAGTTCGTGGGCCTGGAGGCCCTTCCCAACGGCAGTCCCGATAGCTTGAATATCATTCCAGACATCAGCGAGGGACTGCGGATTCAGTGTTATAATCTCCGGCTTCCGCTCGAGTGCAGCAAGAACTGTGGCCAGATCACCGGGCGATGCGGCGCACACGTGGCATAAGTCCTGGGTGATGATCAGGTCTGGCTGAATGGCCTGAAGCGCCTCCCGGTCCACTTCATAGAGACTTTCCCCTCTTGCCACAAATTCTCTAACCTGGCGGTCAATCTCCGTAGAGTTCGCGGAATGCCTGAGGCGGGTTCGGACAATAACACGCTTCTGGCTCGCTTCCGGAGGGTAATCGCATTCGAACGTCACTCCGAACAATGAGTCGGCCGCACCAAGCTCAAAAAGGGTTTCCGTGGCGGAGGGGAGAAACGAGCAGATACGCATGGCATAGAGTCTAATCAAACTTGATGGCGTCCGCAATCGCTGAAGCGTGTGCGGGGAATTGAAGGCTGTCTCTAACTTTTTTCATCATACAACCCGATGCACTTTGAGAATATTGGTGCTCCCTCGTTTGGCGATAGGGTTGCCGGCAATCACAGCAATGAAGTCGCCCCGGCTCACCACACCTATTTCCCGCAAACGCTGGGCGGCTGCCTCCACCATTTTATCGGTGGATTGAAGCCTGCGCATATGGACCGGCCTTACACCCCAGTAGAGCGCGGTCCTTCGCAGTACATTGTCAAATGGGGAGAAGGCAAAGACGGGGACCCTGGGGCGGTACTTTGAAATGACCCGAGCGCTCGACCCTGATTGTGTGAAAACGGCCACCGCTTTCAGGTCCAGCTCCTCCGTCATGTGAGCCACGGTTTCACAGATGGCTTCGGGAACATCGAGTGCCTCGCTTCGCCCCCTTGCACCGCGTAACTGCACTGAGCGTTGGGCACTTTCTGTGACGGAAATGATTCTCGCCATCATCCCCACGGCCTTCACAGGATAGTGGCCCGTGGCGGTTTCCCCCGAGAGCATCAGAGCATCCGTTCCGTCAATGACAGCGTTGGCGACGTCGGATGCCTCCGCACGTGTCGGTCGGGGATGAACGGTCATGGACTCGAGCATTTGGGTTGCAGTAATCACTGGAACCCGCATGGCGGAAGCGCTGTTGATGATCCGCTTTTGAATAGGCGGCACCATTTCCGGAGGCAATTCAACCCCCAGATCACCGCGGGCTACCATGACGGCGTCCGTTGCCTGCAGAATTTCATCCAGATGATCAATGGCTTCCGGTTTTTCAAGCTTGGCGACCACGGGAATCGACCGTTCAGCCCGGGCAAGAATGCGTTTCAGCGCCAGGACGTCTTCTGCACGGCGCACAAAGGAGAGAGCAATGTAATCAACACGATTCTGAATGCCGAACTTGAGATCTTCGCGGTCTTTCCTGGTAAGAGCAGAAATTCCCAGTGCGACTCCGGGGAGATTGATGCCCTGGTGTTCACCCAGTTCTCCGCCATTGACTACCCGGCACTGGATCTCAGTTTCTCTCACGCTTTCGACGATCAGTTCGATGAGGCCATCCGAGAGCAGGATACTGTTGCCTGCCCGCACTTCCTGTGGAAGGCGCAGAAACGTGGTTGAAATAAAGCGGTCGTTACATGGAACGGGCCTGGTGGTAATGGTGATGGGAGCGCCGTCCCGGAGCTCGATGCGCTTGCCGTCTTCGAGCGATCCCGTGCGAATCTTTGGCCCTTGAAGGTCCTGCATGACGGCCACGGCCTTGCCGCAGGTAGCCGCTACCTCTCGAAGTTGTCTCAGCCGCCGGCCATGTTCCGAGTGCGATCCATGCGAGAAGTTGAGACGCGCAACGTCCATGCCCGCGGTAAGGAGTGCGGCAAGGACTTCAGGGTCGTCAGTAGCCGGGCCAAGCGTGCAAACAATTTTGGCCCTGCGGCAATCAGTGCTTGCTGTTGAGGGTTCCCGATGGATGTTCATTGCTTTAGTATATCGGTTGCTGCCGTAGCAGAAAAGGAAGCGGGCAAGAAGCGAAGAAGTTTAAGTGGAGTTTTGCAGGCCCGGGCAAAAGGTGCGCCTTGCCGCTGCACTAGACTGTAACAGGTTAGAGTGTGAGGAGATAATCTGAGGCGCTGACCTCCCTGAAGTGCGTCGAACTGACTCGAAGGCCGACCACGTTTCCGAAAAATTGAAGGATTGCGGTCAGGCGAAGGAAAGGTGTCTTCTCCTCGAATCTCAGGAAATGCCGGAGGCGCAGCATGAAATAGGTGAGATGGAAGTAAAGAATCAGAAGCCGGTCCTGCGGGGTGTAACGATGACTCTCATTGGCAGCATTTTTCAGTAAGTAGCTCAAGGCCAGAAAGTCGCATTTCAACATCATGCAAAATCGGGCATAGTCAATAGGTGCGTCGAATTCCTCTACTGCTTTGCGGACGGACGGGAACTCCAGACGATTTGCATTGACGATGGGCAGGAAGTAGTCGCGATCAAATTCCTGCCGAAGAATCTTCAGACAAATCGTCTGAATATAAAAGAAAAACATCGCGATCGACAATGTCAAAATCAAAACTGCAAGAAACATGAGATACCCCAATTAAAAATGGGAAATATTTCCTCGCGCATAGGCGGGCGTTCCATCCACCCTGCCCACGGTGGGGCGAGGGACTTTCGCCAGATCGGGTACTCTGGAAACGGCATAGAACCAGGTCAAGATCATTCCTACATCACAAAGCGGGAAAAAGTAGACTCCCACCAGGCGGGATAATTCCGCTCCTCGCGCCAAATAGAATAAAGCCAACCCCGCTGCCGGACCGGCAAACTCAATACCTAATCCACAAACCAGCAACCCCAGCCTCTCATCGGCGACCTCCATTTTCAGGGTCATGAGGTACAAGAGGGTGGTCAGCACAAGGCTGGCAAAGTAGAGGTTCTGTGAGAATTGAACAATAAAAAGGGAAAATACCTTGTCTTTATGGCTGGAAAGGGAAAAGAAGGAAACAATTGTGATTGCGACGAGAACCGCTCCCAGCAACAGCCTTACAAACTGCCACATCTCCTGGTTTTCAGAGCAGGCTCGCCTGAAAAAGGAGGCGACCACCACAAAAGCGGCCAGCACGAGCAACAGATCAGTTGTCCAGTAACAGTTCCAATATTGCGATGAGCCTAAGCCATAGTGATGCAGCGTATAGCTGCGGGCACCAATGACGCTGAGTGACATGAGAAGGTAGAAAACCAGCTCCCAGAGCCGCTTCGCGTAACCATGGGCAAGCAGATACACTAATAGGCCCGCCTCGAGAGTATACCCGGCGTAGCTCAAAAGATTGCTTGCTGTTATGCCACTCATAAGCAGCCTGATAGAAAGCCTTGACCTTTAATGGCCCCGCCACAGGCTGCTCAGAGTTGTCAAAAACTCTTACTCAGCGCTCGGCGGAAGCGGTGCGGGCGACGGACCAATAGCAGAAGCTCTTGGCGGAAGCGGCGCCGGTGATGGACCAATCGCTGAAGCGCGTGGCGGAAGCGGAGCAGGCGAAGGGCCAATCGCAGAATCTCTCGGCGGAAGTGGCGCCGGTGACGGGCCAATTGCAACAAAAGTTGCGGTACTGCTTCCAACAGCAACACTAGCCGCAAACGCTCTGCGCAGAGATACGCTCGCCAGCACTACCAGCATAGCCAACACTAAGGTCAGGATGTAGTTTTTCATCAGACTCTCCTCCAGGTGAATATGTCGGGTTAAAGAACTCCCGCATTGGAAGAGAGCCTATCGAACAATGCCTCCTGAGTCAATAGGTAACTGCTAAACCACCGTTATCAATTGTGCCACAATCTTGTAGCAAGTCAAGAAAAAACAGCCCTTGTTTTCGTGAAATGAAGTTATTAAACAATAAGATAACACGCCTGAAATGTTTTACTTGCTAATCGATTTTTTGCTGCGGAGCCCGCTTGTAACCAATTTTATAGCTCGCCGTAGATTCTTCAAAGTCCCTTTTTAACAGCAGCTTACAGATTGTTTTGATGCCGGTATCGCCGTGATTGTGCACCGTTCGAGGTGTTCGATCCGCGGCACTCCCGATACGTTTTCCAGCAATCGACCCCTCCAGATGGGCTGTGGTTTCTTATGAATTCTTCATGACTCAAGGCCCCATTGCCACTGTCGACATTCAGCATGACGGAAAAGCGAAGAGAGAGGGTGGGCTGTCGCTAACTAGTCATTACGAAAGTTTGCCAGATTCCTGGCATCCCGGAAAACTAGTGAAAAAGACCTGGCCTGTCCATCCCAGTTCCTTCATGCCGATTTCGGACGAGAAATAAGCTCCCGAAACCCAGCTTTTGAGGTTCTCAAAGTGATCGCGCAGGGTTAGCCCGTGCGGTTGGCCTTCTGCGGTCTTTCCGTGCTTTGCTGTGGAAGCGGTCGCGAGGATTTCGTTTTGCTGACTTACGGTGAGGTCTTTATAAGGATGCGAGAAACGCCTGAGTGATTCCGATTCAAAAGCTGAGAGCGATGCGATGAATTTTTTCTGGGGGTCCTGCGTGTCTACAGAAAGCAGAAGGTCAATAAAGCGGTTGACCTGGGCCTTGGATGAACCAGGAATGATGCGCTCGCCAAGGACCTCCAGTGTTTCACTCTGATGCTGGTCAAGGAATGCTGGAGACCAGCCGGTCTTGCCAGCCGCGGAAGCCGCTTTTGCGACCGAACCTTGATTCCCAAGATGCCTGGTGATGGGATGTGCCTCGGCAATGCCAGGCAACGCAAATCCGGCGCCCCCCGCCATCATTAACCGCCGGACCATCTCTCGGCGATTAATACCAGACTCTGAATTGGAGTGATTACCGTGAACCGCCGGAACCATTTTCTTGCTCATCCTTTGCCCTGCCTTAAGTGTAGTTCATACTCCTGAAACCGGGGAAATCCCTCCGCGAATCAATGAGGGCCCCATGCTACCACCGAAACACGGTTCAAGACAACTTATCGTAAGCGGGCATCAGTAACCGCTATGGTTGACGTTTGTGCGCACGCTTGTTACGATCATTTTTCTTCAGGAGTGAGATGCACCTGACCGATCCGGACGGCCTTTGCAGATGGTGCCTGGGAAGGTCCTTTTCATCCGGAAACGTTTCTTCCTCCCGTTCCTCCCGTCGACCATGGAGGTAAGCGCTTCCGCAGGAGCTTGAACAGTACGCAGTGGCAACAGGAATCACAAGAAAGTCAGGAGATTTTTGATGAGCAAACGTGCGCAAAACACCTACGATGTGCTTGTGGTGGGATCCGGTGCATCCGGGGGGTGGGCGGCCAAGAAATTTTGTGAAGCCGGCATGAAAGTCGCCATCGTGGATGCCGGCCGGCAACAATCGGACAAGAACTTTACCGAACACGAACCGCGTTTCGAACTGAAATATCGAAACATGGCTCCGGAACTGATTCGCAAGACGCGACCCGTGCAAAAGGATTGCTACGCTTGTTCGGAGTATAACTACGACTGGTTTTGCAACGACCTCGATGAACCCTATACCACCACTGAGGGCATGCCATTCAGCTGGCAGGGACGCATGCGCGTGACGGGTGGCCGAACCAACGTCTGGGGCCGGCTGAGCCTGCGACTGAGCGATCTGGACTTTAAGGCTGCTTCGCGGGACGGCTACGGTCATGATTGGCCGCTCAATTATAAAGACCTTGCGCCTTATTACGACGAGGTTGAGGAGTATGCAGGCATTTGCGGGCAGGCGGAAGGCGTGGCTGTTCTTCCGGATGGTAAATTCCAGCCGCCGATGCCGCTGGTGTGCTCGGAGGTTCTGGTTCGTGACCGGCTTAAAAAGCACGGCGGGTATGTTCTTACGCCCTGCAGGTGTGCAAACCTGACCCGACCGCTTAACGGGCGGGCGGCCTGCCATTACTGCGGCCCGTGTGAACGAGGCTGCATTACGCACTCCTACTTCAATTCCTATTTCACCACAGTTGCTGATGCGCTCCACTCGGGGAATTGCACGCTGATTCCCAATGCCATGGTCTACAAAGTGCTGATGGACACGGAACGCAACAAGGCCAAAGGAGTGCTATATATCGACCGGGTCACCCGTGAGCCGAAGGAAGTCTATGGGCGCGTGGTGGCGATTTGCGCCCAGTCACTGGAGTCCGTGCGCATTTTGTTGAACTCAGCCAATCGGCAGTATCCGAACGGTCTGGCCAATTCAAGCGGAACGCTAGGCCACTACCTGATGGACCACGTGATGGGGGGCGGTGCGGTTGGCCACTTCCCGGAACTGGGCGGCAAGCCGAGCCTCGGCGGACCCGTTAATCCGGCGGGCAGTTACATCATCCGATTCCGCAATGTTCCGGGCAGGCCGCGCTCCAAGAATTTCATTCGGGGTTACGGCTTCCAGACCGGGGCGGGGGTTGGATTCAACTGGAAGGCTTCGGGATTTGGAGAGGCTTACAAGAAAGCCTTGCATGAGCCCGTCCAGGCTTTTTCTCTGCATGGCTATGGTGAATGCTTAGCGCGCTGGGAAAACTATGTGGAGATTAACCGCAACGTAGTGGATACTTTCGGGATTCCCGCTCTTAATTTCCATATGAAGTACGGCGACAATGAGTTTGCGATGGTGAAGGACATGGCCGAGTCGGCTGGCGAAATGCTGGAAGCAGCCGGTGCAAAAAACATCACCACCTTTGCGCGGCCTTCAACGCCCGGATGGGCCATTCACGAAGTGGGCGTTGCCCGCATGGGAGACGATCCGAAGGGGTCGGTGCTCAACCAGTTCCAGCAAAGCCACGATATCAAGAATCTCTTTGTTCTGGACGGGGCGGCGTTCACATCCAGCGCCTGCCAGAATTCAACCTTGACCATTATGGCCCTTTGCACACGTTCCAGCGATTATCTGTTGAGGGAGATGAAGCGAGGAAACATTTGATTGGACGATTTGGGGGCTGATTCAAAATCAGCATTGGTGCAGATTTATGGGTCAGGGGGAAAAGCAAATTTATGACGTGCTGGTGGTGGGTTCCGGCGCGTCCGGTGGGTGGGCGTGCAAGCGATTGGCAGAAGCCGGCCTGAAGGTGGCGCTGGTGGATGCCGGCCGGCAGCAGTCCGACAAGAACTTTACCGAGCACGAACCTGCATTCAAATTGAGGTACCGCGACATGGCCCCGGAGGTCATTCGCCGGACCCGCCCCCGGCAAAAAGACTGCTACGCCTGCATGGAATACAACTACGACTGGTTCTGCAACGACCTGGACGAGCCTTATACGACGGCCAAAGGCATGCCCTTCAGCTGGCAGGGACGCATGCGGGTGACCGGCGGCCGAACCAACGTCTGGGGCCGGCAGAGTTACCGGCTGAGCGACCTCGACTTTAAGGCCGCCTCGCATGACGGTTACGGCGACGACTGGCCGTTGAGTTATAAAGATCTCGCTCCCTATTACGACATTGTTGAAGAGTACGTGGGCATCACGGGCATTCCGGAAGGCGTCTACGAGCTGCCTGACGGAAAGTTCCAGCCTCCTATGGGGCTGACGTGCGCCGAGATGCTGTTGCGGCAACGCGTGAAAGAAAAGTTGGGCTGGACGGTCACGCTGGGGCGCTCGGCCAACCTGACGAAACCAATCAACGGCCGTGCCGCATGCCACTACTGCGGTCCCTGCGAGCGCGGCTGCGTAACGCATTCCTACTTCAATTCCTTTTTCACGACCGTAGCGGACGCCCTGAAGACGGGCAACTGCACGCACATCCCCAATGCCATGGTCTACAAGGTGCTGATGGACGCGGACGGCAAACGCGCCAAAGGGCTGCTTTATATTGACCGCAATACGCGGCAGCCAAAGGAAATCCACGGACGCGTGGTGGCGCTGTGCGCGCAGTCGCAGGAATCGGTGCGCATTCTGTTCAACTCGGCCAACCGGCAGTTTCCGAACGGATTGGCCAATTCCAGCGGCGTACTGGGCCACTACTTGATGGACCACATCTCCGGTGGGGGCGCATCGGGCGAGCTGCCGCAACTGACCGGCAAGCCCTCTATCAATGGACCCAATCGGCCTGACGGAATTTATGTGATCCGCTTCCGTAACACGGAACGCGGCCCGCGCTCCAAGAAATTCCTGCGCGGCTACGGATTCCAGGGCGGCGGTGGGGTGAAGTTCAACTGGAATGCGCCCGGTTTCGGTCCGGCATTCAAGAATTCTATTCAGGACCCTGTTGTTTCGATCAGCGTTGGGGGTTTTGGCGAGTGCCTGGCGCGATGGGACAACTATATTGAGATTAATCCGAACGTTGTTGATGCGTATGGGATTCCAGTCCTGAATTTTCACATGACATATGGCGAGAACGAATATGCCATGTTGAACGACATGGCGGTATCCGCCGCTGAGATGCTGGAAGCTGCCGGAGCGAAGAACGTTCGGACCCACGCACGTGGTCACGCTCCCGGCTGGGCCATCCACGAAGTGGGTATCGCTCGCATGGGCAACAATCCCAAGGCGTCGGTCCTCAACCAATTCCAGCAGAGCCATGACGTCAAGAACCTATTTGTTCTGGACGGATCGGGGTTTACCTCTACGGCCTGCCAAAATCCGACGCTCACCATCATGGCCTTGTGCGTCCGTTCCTGCGACCACATGATGCAGGAATTGAAGCGCGGAAATCTCTAACCACAAGAACCAGACTGCATGGGGTTACGGGGGCGAGAAAGCCTCTCAGCGTTGTGCTGTGTAACTGTATGTGTGGTAGTGACGTCTAAGCGTACGATATTCAGCCGTTTTCGCGCGAGGGGTGCCGCGGAGCGGTTTCCACACGAAGGGGGCAGACATGATCCGGAGATGGAGAAGTGCGGCTGCGGCCGCAATTGGGCTTTCATTGGGTTTCTTCCTGTTGATATCTGCAATGCAAGGACCTCGGAGCCTGGGGCAATCACGGCCAAAGCCGGTGGGGCAATCTGCTCAACCCATTGCAACCCGCACGGCGGAAGAGGCTTTCAAGAACATCAAGGTCCTCAAGAATATTCCCGCCTATGAATTGATTCCCACCATGGAGTTCATTTCAGCGTCGCTCGGTGTGCACTGCGATTACTGCCACGTAGAACATCACTTTGATGAGGATACCAAGAAGACAAAGCAACGTGCGCGAGAAATGATGCGGATGATGTTGGCTATTGACAAGAACAACTTCCATGGACATCTGGCAGTGACATGCAACACATGCCATAACGGCTCCCGGCATCCTGCGGGTATGCCGACGATTGCCGAAGCTGGGGAAGTCCTGCCGCGCGCTGCACACAGGGAAGAGCACGGCAGGCGCGCGAACCTTGCTTCACTCCCGCAGCCGGACGCAATTATCGCCAGATACGTGGCGGCGCTGGGCGGTGCAGATGCCCTTCGCAAGGTCAAGAGCCGCGTCATGACTGGTACGATGAACGCCTTTGGGCACACCATGCCTGTCGAGATCTATGCCAAGGCCCCGAACGAGCGGGCCAGCACCATGAAGTTTAAGCGAGGGCAGAGCACGATGGTTTATAACGGGCACGAGGGCTGGGAATCCATGATGCCCAGGCCTCCGCACACGTTGGAAGGCAGTGAATTGGACAGGGCACGGCTTGACGCCGATTTCTATTTTCCGCTCGACATCCGGAAGCTTTTCACCTCGCTGCGTGAGAGACCACCGCAAAAAGTTGGCGACGAGGAAGCTTATTTGGTGTTGGGCATCCGGCCCGGCAAGCCGCCTGTGCAACTCTTCTTCAGCAAGCAATCGGGATTGCTGCTGCGGAGGGTGTATTTTATCCAGACAGCACTCGGACGCCTGCCTCGGCAGACTGATTATTCCGATTACCGCGAGGTTGATGGAGTGAAAGTGCCGTTCCAATGGATCGTTGCAGAGCCGCATGGCCGGTCAACGGTTCAGGTGGCACAGTTGCAGCAGAACGTTCCCATCAGTGCTTCTAAATTTTCCGTCCCGGCAGGGCACGTGCCGGCTGGCCGTTAGTTGGCTGGAATGGAGGACACGCATGGGCTGCGGTTTCAAAAGCCACGGCCCGCATTGGAGGGGAGTCGAGTTTACATTTGGGAAGGACATCGCAGCAGACTGGGCGGTGTTTAGCATCGGGACGCGAGTCCTGCCGCCGCCCAGTCTCTTTAGTACTTGCGCAGAACACCAATCACGCGCCCCTGAATCTTGACATTTCCGGCGGGCACGATGATGGGGTCCATCTGGGCGTTGGCGGGTTGAAGTCGAACTTTTTCTTCTCCTTCCAGGAAGAACCGCTTCAGAGTGGCATCTGTTTCACCCACCAGCGCGACCACAATGTCGCCGTTTTGAGCGGTTGCCGCGTTTTCCACCAGGATGAAATCGCCATCGCAGATGTGGTCATCCACCATGGAATCACCTTTCACCCGCAGAACATAAATCCTTCCTTTACGGTTGGTGAAGTCGCCCAGAGAAAAATTCTCCGGCTGCGGAATCGCCTCCACAGGCTGGCCAGCGGCGATGTATCCGAGCAGCGGAAATTCAAGATTAGGCAAAGGTCGGAAGTGGATAGAGTCGCTCGGCGGGGTTGGAGGCGGCGCCTTTTGAGATGCCGGTGGTGCTGAGCCTGCCTGTACGAAATCTTTCCCATAAGGTACAGACCCGGGGACAGCGATCACTTCCACAGAGCGGCTCTGGTTATAACGTCGTCGGATGAATCCCTTCCTTTCCAGTACCTGCAGGTGTTTGTGGACTGTGGCGAGTGAGGAAAGATGGAGCCCTGTTGCCATCTCTTCAAAACTCGGCGAATAACCGTGCCGGTTGATGAAGTGAACCAGGAAATCCAGGACCTGTTTTTGCCGCCTTGTCAGCGCCATTAGCTTCCTCCTGCTGTGGCCGGACAGGAGCCACATCGACTTCAATTGAGCTTATTATAGGCGAATAAAAAGCGAATGGGCAAGAAAATTTCTTAAAATCATAATTCCTGCCCTGCTTCTATATACCATGTCCCTGAGAGTGCACGGCGCAGAGAACTAATGATGGATGTTCCTGCGACGGGCAGACGCCGACCGCAGCGGTCGTTGGCCATTTCCGGATCAACTGATCATCCAACCCGTCAATGTGGTAGTTTCCCGCATGGTTGAGGAAGCCCAACCGAAGAACTTCCTGAACTCTGAACCACACCTTATCGGCCACAGCCAACTCTCTCGAAAGTACTCTATGAGTGGCCTGGTTACTGTTAAGTTAATTAAGTCTGCAGGGGTTGTGCTCTTATTGACAGTACATCCGTCGTTAAGGTATCCTGCCCTCCACAATTTCAAGCGAGCGAACGAACGAACGACTTGCTGACTGGGAGGGGGCAAGTCACCGTGAAGAGGGCTGTCGGTCTCATTAGTGTCGTAATATTTCTTTTCACGAACTGCGGGGGTGGTTCGGGCGCCACTGCTTCGCCGAGCCCTTCGTCTCCACAGCCAACTATCACAATCTCACCCGATATCCAGCAGAGTATCGATCAGGGGCAGACCGTGAAATTCACGGCCAGCGTCACCAACGACTCCAATGGCCAGGGTGTTTCCTGGAGCATTTCGGGAAGTGGTTGCGACGGCAACGCCTGTGGAATATTAACCAATACGAGTAAGACTTCCGCAACCTATAGCGCCCCATCCAGCATTTCCTCGTCGCTAAATGTAATCATTAATGCCACTTCTGTGGCGAAGAGTAGCGTTTCAGCTTCGTCGACGGTGATGGTGAATCCGTCTCCCTCTGTGACCACAACTTCGCTGCCGGCCGGTGCAGTGGATACTGCGTATGGCTCCTCCCTGCATGCAAGTGGAGGAACGGGAAATCTTACCTGGAGCATTGCCTCGGGTAGCCTGCCGGTCGGGTTAACACTCAACGCCGGAACCGGAAGGATTTCCGGGACGCCCACCCTTTCAGGGACAACAAATTTTACTGTGAAGGTTACAGATTCGGCTCCGAATCCAGAGTCGGCCACCCAGTCACTGAGTCTCACCATCGCTAACGGCCTCATCATTACAACAACTTCGCTGCCGAGCGGGGCGTTGAACGTGGCTTACAGTGAGTTGTTGCAGGCAACGGGGGGGACGCAACCCTACTCGTGGTCCATTACAGCCGGCAATCTTCCTACCGGGCTCTCGCTCGACGCCAGCACCGGAGAGATTTCCGGGGCACCCACCGCATCAGGGACGTCGAGTTTTACCGTGCAGGTCAAGGATTCGGCTGCCAGTCCATCGTCAGCCACCCAGTCACTGAGCATCACCATTACGAGTCCTCTCATCATTACGACAACTTTGCTGCCGAACGGCTCGGTGAACGTGGCGTACAGCACGACGTTGCAGGCAAGTGGTGGAACGAAACCCTATTCGTGGTCGATTACGGTCGGCAATCTTCCCGCCGGGCTTTCGCTTGATGCCAGCACGGGCGTAATTTCCGGGACACCCACCACATCACAGAATTCGACTTTCACTGTGCAGGTTGTTGATTCGTCCAGCCAAACGGCGACGCAGCAGGTCAGCATCACTATCAAGTCGGCTTTGACGATCACCACCACCTCACTGGGTGACGGCACTGTTAATGTGGCATACAGCGCCACTGTTGAGGCCGCGTATGCAACGCTCCCCGTGACGTGGAGCATCAGTTCGGGCGCTCTGCCAACCGGGCTGACACTGAATGCCGGGAGCGGGAGTATTTCCGGGACGCCCCTCGTATCCGGGACTTCAAATTTCACCTTGATGGTAACGGATTCCAGCACACCGCCGCAGACCGCCACTCAGCCGATCAGCATCACTATCAATAGTGCAGGAGCGAACAATACAGAACTGAGCGGGCGTTACGCTTTTTTGCTGAGCGGTTATGATGTTCAAGGAAACCGAGTGGCGGCGGCAGGGAGTCTTGTTGCTGACGGTGCGGGAGGGATTACCGGCGGCGTGGAAGACTTGAACGACACGGGAGCAGCGCCGCAAACCAGCCTTGCTGTCAATTCAGGCGCCTATTCGGTGGGGGCCGACAACCGTGGGACCATCACCTTTACCAACTCCGCCGGTTCCACTTACACGATGGCGATTGCCTTAGGGGACCTGGTTGGTGGTACGGCAGAGAAGGGTTCGGCAGTGGATTTTGATTCGAGCGGCTATCTCATGAGCGGCGTAATTGAATTGCAAAACAACGCTTCATTCCTGAAACAGAACATCACTGGCAGTTACGCTTTTGGTTTTGCTGGTTCGGACATGGCCGGGAGCCGGCTGGCTGTTGCGGGCCAGTTCACAGCCGATGGCTCGGGCGGCATCACCGGCGGGGAGTTTGACGCTGATGACAGCGGCACCCCCACAGCCGGCGGGGCAATTGCCAGCACCAGTACGTACAGTATTGATACCACGACAGGGCGCTGTACCGTAACTCTGAATGCTGCTTCTCCGGCGCCTACTGTTTATGTTGCTTACATGATTTCCGACAGCAAACTCCTGGCGCTCAGCATGGACACGGCTTCTACGTCAGGCCTTGTGACGGGAGAGATAGATGCGCAGGCAGGAGGGCCATACTCGAACAGCTCGCTGAGTTCAGCGGTCGTGATGAGTGTAGATTCGGCCGTCACCGGTGGTTCACAGGTGGCACTGGGCGTTGTTACGCTTGATGGAACTGGGAACGCCAGCTTTTCCATGGACGAAGACAGCGCGGGTACATTGACCACGTTGACAGGCAGTGGAACCTATACGACCCCCGACACGTCGACCGGACGCTTCACGCTGACGGCTCCCCAGGGCATGCCTTCACTGGTCGGCTATCTGGTTTCCGCGAACCGGGCATTTGTGATCGGCTCAGACGGCGGCGTTACAGCGGGGTCGTTTCAGGCACAATCCGCCGGGAAGTTTTCGAACTCGTCACTGAACATCACCGGCTTCTTTGGCGACCGCGAGTTTGCAACGGCACCGGTTCCACCTCCGTATGGAGTTCTCCCGGCAACTTTGAGCACCGGGGCGGTCACTTTTGACGGCACCGGAAACACCTCATCCGTCAGTGATGAGAATGTCCAAGGCACGCTGCGTTCTGCACAAACAAGCTCTACCTCATATTCGGTGTCGCCGAATGGCAGAGTGACCTTGGGCTCCGGATCGTCAATCTTTTACATCGTATCGCCGACCGAGTTTGCCTCCATGAGCAGCACAACGGGCGATCCAAACCCGAAACTCGGGTTCGGCGGGCAATAGCTTGTCCATGGGGGTTTAGTATCCGGCTCGATGGCGTCCGTTGGAATGGGACGATGACGAACGGAAGGTAAGCCAGTCGGCCTGCACCTTGTCCCAGCCATGAATCAGCAGGCCCTGATCCTCAAAGAAGCTGCGAATGCGCGGCCGGTTCCAGCCGACGATCTCTTCCAGGATGGGAACGAGGACGCTGAGAGCATCGTCGCTCAGGACAGTCCTGCGGGCAATCTGAGCAATGGTGCGGGCCTCTGAAACCGCCAGAGTGAATCCCTCGCGTTGGTTGACGTGGAGCATAACGTGCACGTCGGAGCTGCCATCACCTACATAGATGACGCGGTCGGCTCCAATCTGTAGCAGGCCCTGAAGATCGTCGAGCGTGGTGACTTTGCCGTATCCGGCGTTGACCCGGATGATCCCTTCCACACGGCCGGAATTGTCGTATCGCAACTGGGTCCCATGGACGTGGTCCGACGGGATGACGTTTTCTAGTGCTGATTCCACCACCTCCTGCGGGGCAGCGGAAAGGACATGGAATTCAAAGGCGTAACCTTCAATGGCACCGTTCAGCAGGTCACGGAGCTGCTGGATGTTTCGCTTGAGCCGGATGTTCTTACCGGCCCTGGTCAGGTGTTCCTTGCGGACACGGGCGTGCAGATCCGGGTCGTGGAGCAGAAGGTAAGACAGCTCCGCACCCTGCTGTACGAAGTTCTGCACTGATAAGATCGCAGCCTTGCGCTCAAATTCTTTGCCGGGAATGCCCACCATTTCGCTCAGGACATACCCGGAATCATGAAAGCTGAGCGTCTGGTCAAAATCGCTGGCAACCAGATAGCGCTTCAAAATTTTCGTTGCATTTTGCATATGCTCCCTCCTTTTCACTCTGGCTGAACTGCGCCAGTGCGGGAACGGGTTAAAATTATATTGTCGATTACGATTATTACGGTGGAGTTAATTTGCGATGACATCAACGTGAACGCATCATGGGGTTGTCCTTGCGTTTTGTGATCTCCTGACGGTCAACCATGGCACCCTTTGATTTTGGCGGGTGTGGGCATCCTGCGTCCAATCGATAAAATTGATAGGGAGCATAAGGCCTGAGTGGGGACGGGGGAATGCTTTGGACGCCAATGCATCTGGAGTTGGAGGTATGCTATAGTGTCTGTTAGGGGTCCAAATAGGGGTGCCCACCGAAGGAGAACCGACTCAAATGACGAAGCGTGTCCGTCTGGTTGTTATCTTCATATCCTCGCTGCTGATTTTTTACGTCATCATTGGAGGCGTGCTTGGCCGCGGAAGCACTGACCAGGGGGCGAAATCCTACCGCGACTTGGGCGTCTACAGCCAGGTTCTTTCCAGGATTCAGCAGGAGTATGTGACCCAGCCAAATTTGAAGAATGTGACCAAAGGCGCCATCCGGGGCTTGCTTGAAGCCCTCGATCCCTACAGCACGTACTTTACTCCTGCGGAATATCAGGAATACCTCAAGCACCCCAATTCGGGCCCGGCCGGCATCGGGATCTTTCTCTCGAAGAGGATGGGATTTGCCACCGTTGTGTCCGTGCTGCCGAACAGCCCGGCGCAAAAGGCGGGCATTGATCCCGGTGACCTGCTTGACGAGGTGGAGGGCAAGCGGATTCGGGAATTGTCAGTGGTCCAGATTAACCGGATGCTTGACGGTGCTCCCGGTACTTCTATTGAGCTGTCTGTGATCAAAGGCACCCAGGGCCAGCCGGAAAAGCTTACCTTGACCCGAGAGGTCCTGAATAACACTCCGCTGGTGGCGAAGACAATTGATTCTGGCACGGCGTATTTGCGTGTACCTACTTTTGGTGAGGGAAAGGCTGATGAAATTGCCACCCAACTCAAAAAGCTGATTGCCTCTGGAGACACCAAGATCGTTCTCGATTTGAGAGACTGTGCCGGAGGAAGCGAGAAGGAAGGAGAGAAGACGGCCAATCTCTTTCTTAGCCACGGGCTCATTACCTATCTTTATGGCCAGCGCTATCCCCGAAAGGAAGTTGTCGCACAGCCTTCTGATCAGCTTACGAAGCTCCCGATGGTTGTCCTGATTAACCAGTCGACGGCCGGACCGGCGGAAATCGTGGCCGGAGCGATCCTCGACAACAAGCGCGGCGATGTAGTAGGCGTCACCAGTTTCGGCGTAGGGGATTACCAGAAGCTGATTCCGGTGGGGGATGGATCCGCGCTGTTGCTCTCCGTTGCCAGATATTACACACCTGACGGCAAGCCCATTCCTGGGAATGGCATCACGCCCAACGTGATTCAATCTGCTGAGAATGAAGCTGCTGCAGTGTCTGGAGAACCTGCCACTCCAAAATTTGGCGGGCCGGGTGACAAGCAGCTCCAGAAGGCCCTTCAAATCCTTTCCAAGAAAAGCGCGCCTGCGAAGTCAGCGTACCTGAAACTGCTCAGGCCTTTGCCTGTGACTTCCGGGACGTTCAGCCTGCCCGAATTGGTATAAGCAGCAACTCCTGCAGAAAAAACCTTATAACCGCTGATCAAGAGTGCGACAAGTCTGGTTGCTCCTTAATGGCTCGTTGAGCTTTAGGCTGAGGAGTCTGCCGGCTCGCTGTGTCTTGCTCATTGGCTTGTCATGATACACCTCAACGGAGGCGCGCCCCCAGACTGAAACGCTGGCAAGCGCCGTAGAAATGAACAGGTTGGAATAGAGGAATCTACTTCTTGATCAAGGCCTGAGCGGCGGCACCGCTCTGCTTCTGTCGCTGAGGGTTGACCGTAATGGTCAGGTCTCTGTCCAGGCGCATCCCGATCAGTGATCCGGCGGGAAGTTCTGCCTGCTTTCCCTTAGGGATGAAGTATGCGGCGAGTGCGCCTCCCACTCCGGCAGCAATGCCCACGCCAATTCCGCCGGCGGCAACGCCTGCTGCAGTCGGAGCACCGAACGCAATGATCCGCTTAACCTTGCTCGGTCCGCCGCCCTTGAGATCACCCTCGGCATCCACGGTGGAGTTGTCTCCTCCGTTCTTGCTGGCAAAAACTTCTGTCAGGGAGCCCGTGATCGCCACCTTCTGGCCGTCGGGCAGCGTGAGACTGTTGAAAAGGACATACAACTGGCCGCCTTTCCCGCGATGTCCGGCCCCATGGACTTCCTGGATACGCCCGTCCACGCGAATTCCCTTCGGCAGAATCACCTGATCTTCTTCGTCGTAGATTGGGTCCAGAAGCGTAGTGATGACAACGTCACCCTTTTTCGAGGTCTTGGAATTGATCTTCGTGTGGAGGATGAGTTTAAACTCGGTCCCTTCAGGGAGCCAGTGCTGATTCTGAGCTTCCGCAAGGCTCGTTTGAGCCTGGAGCACGGCAGGAAGCGCCACCACCACCAACGCTAACGCCAGAACCTTGAATGTACCCCGCACCATCGGATTCCTCCTCTTTTTGCCTATGGCCTCCCAGAGATAGAACTCCCAGCGACCAATAACTTAATTTCACCACTTAAGCTTCTAGTTCGTCAAAGGGAAAATGCGAAAGGCAACGTGCCACATAATCAAAGAGCTATCTTGCCAACTTGTTATCCGCCTCGCAGGCAAGCCTGGCGTATTGGTAAGCCTCAGTCTTTTGGCGCTGCCAGGCCGGTCCAGCCCTCACTCCAAATTGAATTCCTGTTCCGGGCAAACGCGCGTGAGAATAGGGCCGTTGTTCCGGAGTTCTTCCCAGCAGATAGCGGGGCCACGGGAGAACGGAACAGGCTCCTCGATGGTCACGGACTTCCGATGAGGAACTTTCTCCGTGTTTAATGGCCGAACGTTCGTTGACGTTGCCGCACCCCCACTCTATAATGAGCGGGTAAGTCAGTCAGGGCGACGATGAAGAAGTTTTTTGGGTTACTACTGATCGGATTCTTTCTCGCGGGACCATCCTCCGCAAAGGCCACTCAAAAATCAAATCCCAGTCCGTCCTCCAATCAGGTTTCTGACCAGAACGCAGCGGCTCAGATTAAAGTCCATGTGAATCTGGAAAACGTGCTGTTCACCGTCGTCGACAAAAAGCATCGCTTAGTAACGAACCTCAAAAAAGACGACTTCAAGGTTTATGAAAACGGCAAACCCCAGAAGATTCTTTTCTTCAATCGCGAAACGAACCTTCCGCTCCGCATCGGAGTTCTGATTGACACCAGCAACAGCATCCGGATGCGATTGCCGTTTGAACAGCAAGCCGCCACCGATTTTCTTTACGATATCATTCGGCCGGATACAGACAAAGCTTTCGTTGTGGGATTCGATGTTGAGCCGGTGATGGTGCAGGACTATACGAGTGATCTTGACAAGTTGAAGCAGGGCATCGATTCTCTGCAGGCAGGTGGCGGAACGGGCCTCTATGACGCTATTTATTTTGCCTGCAAGGAAAAGATGATCTACAACCCTGCACCGGAACCCTACCTTCGGCGCGTCCTGATTGTGGTTTCAGACGGCCAGGATAACTTCAGCCAACACTCGCGGGAAGAAGCACTTTCGATGGCTCAGAAGGCGGAAGCCACTATCTATGCCATCAGCACCAACTGGTATGGAATCCATACTAGGGGCGACAAGGTCCTCGAGTATCTGGCGAAAGAAACAGGCGGCGACGCTTTCTTCCCGGTTGAAGCCTCCGATCTGGCCGGAGAATTCCACAAGATTGGTAAAGAGTTGCGCAGCCAGTACAGCCTGGCATACGCGATCACCGCCCATGACGGAAGCTTCCGCAGAATCACCATCAAAACGGATAAGAAGGGATTGCGTGTGCAGGCAAAGGCCGGTTACTTTGCTCCTTCCCGTTAACGCTGCAATATGGAATGCTGCCTGCCAGGAAATCCGTTTACCTTTTGATCTTTACAGTGGGCCAGCACAGATGGGAACGGGCTGAGATCCTTTGCCGCCCGTGAGTCGTTCCTACCAGACAAGAGCGCCCGATGCTTGTTCGCACGGGCAACTGCACAGGATTCCATCCTGCATTTCACTAGTGCGGATAGTATCCGGCACGGGCTTGCACTTTGTAGTTGCCATGAGTGACACGTACTTTGATCTTGCGAAATCCGGAATCTTTTCTCGGGTTGGATGGTGTGTACCCGAGAAGATACTGCGTTCGCAGTTCGTCTGCGATTTCCTGGAATGCCGCCGAGGTATTCTTGATCTTTTGAACTTTGATGACGTCCCCACCGGTCTGCTCGCACAGTTTGCGCAGGACCGAGCCTCCGTTGAATCCTATATCGCCGAATCCGTAGAAGGCACGATCAACGATGTCGATGGCATAGATGATGCAATCGGATTTCTGTGCGGCTTCTAGCGCCTGCTTCAGGCTTTCCTGACTCCCCTGGTCCTCGCCGTCTGTGAGGAGGATGAGCACCTTTCGCCCCACTTCGTGGCTCATCAGCTCGTTTGCAGCCAGATAAATCGAATCATAAAGGTGTGTGCCCCCGATGCTGCGGGTTGGAAGAGGTGACGGCAACACGCCGTGGCCACCTCCGTTGATGACGGTCTCATCGATTGCATTGTCCAGCAGATGCTGGTCTATCGTGAAATCCTGCAGAAGTTCCACCTCAAGGTCAAAGTGGATGACGCAAGCCAGGTCCTTCGGGCGAAGGATCTGGCGGAGAAAAGCTTTGGCTTCACGTTGCTCAACGTCCAGCACTCTTTCCTGGCTTGGACTGGTATCGATCATGATGGCGAGAGTTAGTGGTGTGTCTGTTTCTCGTGTGAAATATGTAATCTTCTGCGGAATGTTGTCCTCTTTGATTTCGAAGTCATTTTTGGTGAGGTCAGGAATGAGACGGCCATGTTTGTTTCGTACCACGGCATAAACGTTCACCGCCTCGGTTGTGACTTTCAGTGTCGGTCCGGTTGTTTGCGGGACCTCCTGCGCTGCAGTATTTGGGGCAGCGGAAAACAAAAGCACAAGCACGAAGCCTGCTATTGATGCGGGCTGGAGGCATCCCGCGATATTTTTTTGTTGCCCGGTCATCATACCATTCAACCTCACTTTCAGTTTACTTGGATGCAGGGAAAAACGCTCGTGCATTGCCATTTGGAGTGAAAGAAAAGTTCGCGGTTGGGATGTGAAATTCTTTGGGCGCGACGAAAAAAAAGTGAGAGGAGAATTTTTTTGATTTCAATTCCAAATTGTTGCTTCACTTTCTTCTTGACAAGATTCTCGACTGTCACTATACATTGTGACTGAGCACGCGCTCCGTCAGCTTTTAGCTGACGCGATCTCACAACGTTTGAGAGGAGAATAGAATGGCAGTAGCCAAGAAGAAAGCGAAGCCGAAAGCCAAGGCCAAGGCAAAGCCGAAAGCCAAGGCCAAGGCAAAGCCGAAGGCCAAAGCGAAAGCAAAGCCGAAGGCCAAAGCGAAAGCGAAGCCGAAAGCCAAAGCCAAGGCGAAAAAGAAGAAGAGGTAACACTCTTCAGTCAGATTGAAAGAGAAGGTTCGGGGATGCAGTGATGTATCCCCGAATTTTTTTAGGTGGCTTTCCCCCACGCTCAACAAGCTCCTTCCCGTTTCCCCTTTACTTCGAAAAGAATTTATTCTGATGGATAGTCTTCAGGCGCACTTAGTTCCCGCGTTGTTTCATCAACTGGTTCGAGTTCTGGGATGGCGTCGCCCGTGGCCGCGCCCAGTTCCTTGAACTTGCGGACAGAAGGTAGCACACGCGATTCGAGTGATCCCACCGCGCGGTTGTAGCTTTCTGTCGCTCGTTTCAAAGAGGAGCCAACTCCTTCGAAGTGTCCCAAAAATGTCCGCACGCGATCGTAGAGGTCTTTCC
>Ga0102953_1000198_pt1 | contig 42554 bp, 35 predicted proteins | sample SalPon2A_C_D2_MG_FD_78509 | JGI IMG/M metagenome (GOLD analysis project Ga0102953, IMG submission 78509) | Soil microbial communities from South San Francisco under conditions of wetland restoration - Salt Pond MetaG R2A_C_D2_MG | ecosystem: Environmental > Terrestrial > Soil > Wetlands | place...
CGAGAAAACAGATATCCGGATCGCCTATTCAGACGACACCTTTTTTGTGTCTGTGGTCTGCTTCGATACCGAGCCGCAGAATCTGGTAGTTTCGGACGCCCGGCGCGATGCCAGTCTGGACAATACCGATGCGGTGATCTTTATCCTGGATACCTATAAAGACGGACAAAATGGATTTATTTTCGGCACCAATTCTCTTGGGGTGGAATACGATGCCCAGGTAGACAATGAGGGGCAGGGCAATAACAATGGAGCCCGCCAGCAGGGGGGTACAGTAGGGGGGTTTAACCTGAATTGGGATGCCTCGTGGGAAGTACAGACACAGGTTGGCGACTATGGCTGGTCGGCCGAATTTGCCATCCCCATCCGTACCCTGCGCTTCCAGCCTGGAAAGGACTGGGGGTTCAACTTCAGGCGGAACATCCGAAAAACCAACGAGATCGACTATTGGTCCCCGCTTCCGATCGGGATCAACCTGAACCGGCTTTCGCTGGCAGGGACGCTTGCCGGGCTCGAATTGCGCAGTCCGGGTAACCTTAAAGTGATCCCATACCTCCTGGGCAGGGTTGAATGGGATCATACCGCTGCCAATCCAACCACGGATTTCAGCGCTGATGCGGGAGGCGACATCAAATACAGTATCACCCCCAGCCTTACCCTGGATGTTACTTACAATACAGACTTCGCCCAGGTAGAGGTAGATGAACAGCAGGTAAACCTCGACCGGTTTAATCTTTTCTTCCCGGAAAAGAGGCCATTTTTCCTGGAGAATGCCGGCCTGTTCACGGTTGGTAGTCCCGGGGAAGTGGATCTCTTTTTCAGCCGGCGCATCGGGATCGGCGAAGACGGCAGCGTGGTCCCAATCATTGGGGGCGCCCGGCTATCGGGGAAGATAAACCGTACCAATGTGGGCCTGCTTTCCATGTTTACTGAAGACGTTGCCTCAGCGGGGATCGAAAAGAACAATTTTACGGTAGCCCGGGTAAACCATGAGTTTAAAGGCCGTTCGGCCCTGGGGGCACTTGTTGTTAACAAGGCCAGCCTGGAAACTGGAGGGGATTATAACCGAACCTTTGCCATCGACGGGAAGCTGGGCCTTGGCCCAAAGGCCCGCTTGTCCGGCTTCTATGCAGCCACCTCGGAATCTAAGGATACGCTGAACGCCTATGCTTTTAAGACCCAGGCGGATTATATATGGAACCAATGGGAATTGCAGGGGGCGTATACGGAAGTAGGGCAGGGGTTCAACCCCGAAGTGGGATTCTTGATCCGTACGGCATTCCGAAAAGCAGAAGGCCGGGTCTTATACCATTACAGGCCCAAAAACCCCGATGCCGCCATCCTGGAACTCAGGCCCCATATTTCTTATCAGGGCTATTGGAACTTTAACGGATTCCAGGAAACCGGGTTTTTGCATATAGACAACCACTGGGAATTCAAGAGTGGTTTGGAATTCCATACCGGATTTAATCTGACCACCGAAGGGGTTAGCATGCCATTTGAGATCGCAAATGGTGTATTTGTGCAACCAGGCACCTACAAACACGCCGAAACCCAACTGGTATTCATGACAAATGAAAGCAAAGCCATTTCCGTCAATACGCGCACGGTTCTCGGGGGATCCTTCGGCGGCAGCCGATACATTACTTCGGGCACGCTCAGGTTAAGGGGGGGCGATAAACTGAATGCGGATTTCACGTATGAATACAACAACTACCAGTTGCCCGTGGGGGATTTTACGGCGAATATTTTCCGGAGCCAAATCTCCTATGCCTTCTCGCCCGACCTATACCTGCAGAGCCTGGTACAGAACAATAGTACCGAGAAACTATGGACCATCAACCTGCGATTCGGGTGGCTGCAGCGCGCGAATACCGGGCTTTTTATTGTGTACAATCACAATTTAATGGATGGCAGTCCGTTGAACCAAAGCCTCATAATCAAATACAGCCATATGTTCGACCTGGTTAAATGATCGCCTTGCGGATCAGCCTGCCAGTTCGGGATACGACACTTCTTCCGTGATCTCCTCGACATTCCCCTTGTATTCCTTCCCCCTCAGGCGGCCTACCGTATATGCCTCCAGCTCATTTTCAGGATAAGGCTGGATCATTTCCTCCACTGCATGGATGTCCACGGGATCGTCAATACGGGCCAACCAGTTGTTTTCAATCCCGGGAGGCAGGATCACCGGCATCCTGGGTCCCTGTATTTTAGGGTTATTATGGATTCTGGCCATCAGCGGATTTGCGATGGTTGTAATTATGGTAAAACTGTTCCAGATCTCTCCGGTGTCAGGGTCGATCCATTCGTTGCGGAGACCTGCGATCACAAGGGGTTCCCGGTTTTTATTCCGGATAAAGTACGGATAGCTGTTCCCCCTGTAATGATGGTGTTCATAGAATCCGTCTACAGGGATCAGGCAGCGGTGATGACGTGCCGCCTCGCGGAAGGCCGGTTTTTCGAAAATGGTCTCACCCCTTGCATTCAGGGTATTGTTCCAGAATTTTTCACGTTGGCGGCCATCCTTTACCCAATGGGGGATCAGCCCCCAAACAGCAACTTCGGGCAGGATGGGCGAACGCTCGGTATAGATGAACAGTTTTGGATGCTGAAATCCGGTTGTGTGGAAAAGGGGAAGATCGGTCAGAGGGGCCAGCTTTTCCTCGATCTCCCTCACAGCCTTTTCATCCCCGTAGTGCCTGGCCCTTTTCAGTTGGGCATTCAGGCTTGCCTTGATGTCGTAGCACATGGGGCCTAATACACCCTCCCGATCATGGGATGTTCCACAATGGTCCTTTTAAGCTCTCCGAAATCTGCCTCCCCCTGGTGGCTGTAAACTACCTTCCCACCCGGTTCCAGCAACACCGTATAAGGAAGGGCCCCGTTCCAATTGGGATCTACCGCTTCTATCAGGGCGTATTTGTCATCGTTCGTCGAGATATAATTCGGCACGGCCGACTGTTTATCTTTAAGGAATTCCAGCGCTTTATCCTTTTTGGACAGTTCATCGGCAGAAAGGGATACAAATTCAAAGTCGCGCGCACCAAACATCCGCTGTAATACTATGAATTCGGGGTATTCGAGTCGGCAGGGCCCGCACCAGGTAGCCCAGACATTGATCAGCCGCAGCTTGTTGCCGGGATTTGAAAAGAGTTTCCGGATCTCGTCCGTATTAACTTCTGTGAGGGTGACATCCTTATCGGCCCATTCCTGATCGATTTTCTCTCGCATTTCTATTTTCCATCCCCATTTGGTGGAGCAGCCGAAGGTTTTGGTAACAGGTTCTTCGAGGTTTTTCCCAGCCAGGACGCCGTCGATGGCGTTTCTCAGGTCCTCCCCATGTGCCGTCCCGGGTTTCTCCGACCCGTCTATCCGTCCGACATAGCGTAGGATGCGGTCACCGTCGAACACGAAAGCATGTGGGGTGGCGACGGGCCCGTAGGCCAGGGCCACTTTCTGGTCATCCCCGTCGTAGAGGTACGGAAAGTTGAAATTGTGTTCATCGGCCCGGATCACCATTTCTTCATAGGTATCCCCCAGGTCTGAATAGCCGAGTTCCTCATACAACAGGCCAAGCGGGCTGTTGGGGGATATGGCTACCAATTGCACCCCTTTGGATTTGTAATCGGCGGCAATGTTTTTGATGCGATCCTCATATGCCTGAGCGGTTGGGCAATGGTTGCAGGTAAAAACGATAACCAGGACCCTGGCATCTTTATATTCGTCCAGGGTATGGAATTCCCCATCGACCCCCGGTAAGTTAAAATCCGGGGCTTTGGCTCCGGGCTCAAGGGTATGGACCTCCTGTTTGGGGACCTTTACAGGATTGGCCTGGAAAGCCATGGCGTCTCCCGCTTTGGGTTCCTCGGCTTCTTTTTTTTCGGGTTTGCATTGAAACAGGAACAGAACCAGGATCAACATCTTCAGGGAGGATCGTATCATAGGAATAGCGCTTATTAAAGTCCTAATATAACCGATTTCAGGGAGTTAGAAAAACCTTAATGCAAAGGAATACCCCGGGCTTGGTAAATGGAAGGTACAGCGATGGAAAAGCGGGCAACGGCCTATCCTTTTAAAACCTTCAGGACCCGCTCCTCGGTAAAAGGCAGGTGTCGGAGCCGTTTGCCCGTAAGGCTGAAAAAGGCATTGGCTATGGCACAGGCAACCAAAGGGGTGCCGGATTCACCTATCCCCTGCGGGGGTTCTTTGGAAGGGATCAAGGCAGTTTCCACCGCTTCCGGGATTTCATCCATGCGGAGCAGCGGGTAGTCGTCGTAATTAGATTGTTGTACCTGTCCGTTTTCTATGGTGATCTGTTCTTTCAGCACGCTGCTTATCCCCATCAGAATGCCTCCTTCCATCTGGGCTTTTACATTGTCGGGCTGCACCACGATCCCGGCATCCAGGGCGTTCCAGAACCTATGGACATGGATTTTTCCGGTATTTTGGTTCACTGAGATTTCGCAGACCCCGGAGGCGAGGGAGCCACTGCGTTCCAAAAAAGCGATGCCCCTGGCGCGTCCTTTTTCAACAGGACCTCCCCAGTTGGCCATTTCTGCCACCTTTTCCAGTGTGGCCAGGGCGCGCGGGGATTTAGACATCAGGTTTCGACGGAAAGCTACCGGATCGGCGCCATGGTCCGATGCCACTTCGTCTATCATGCACTCGATAGCGAATTTATTGGGACCATGGCCTACCGCGCGCCAGTGCTTCAACCTGATCCCATGGCTGGCTTCCCGCCATTCTGCGAACTGGTTCGGAATGTCGTAATGATCGTTTCGGATGCCACTGGCAACCAGGTGGCCGCCGTCCCCCACCACGCAGTGGTAGAAGCCCGTTATTTTACCGCTGGCATCCGTACAGGCTTTCAGCCGCTGCAGGCTCATGGGTCGGTAGGCCCCATAAGTGAGGTCGTCTTCCCTGGTCCAAATAAGTTTTACAGGGGTACCCGGCAATTCCCTGGCCAGGATGGCACATTCGGTCACAAAATCGGTCATGCTTCGCCGGCCAAATCCGCCGCCCAGGTATTGCAATTCTATGGTGACGTTGTCTGGATCGATCCCCAGTGCGTCCGGGACGCCTAACTTTTCATCGAACCCCTGCTGGCTCCCTACCCATACTTTAGCGTTTTTCAGGTCTTCTGTCAATTGCACGACGGCGTTCAGGGGCTCCATTTGGGCATGGTACACATAATCATTTCGGTAATCTGCCGTATAGGTACGAGAGGCTTTTTGCCATGCGGATTTAAAATCGCCCTTTTCGGTGAGTACCTGCCCGCTTTTATTGGTTGCTGCAAGCGCTTCATATCCAGCGTAGGCGTCATGGGAACTAAACCCCTGCGCCTGTGTCGGGCCCCAACTGATATCGAGGGCTTTTTTGGCGGCGAGCGCCTGCTCCAAGCGGGTTGCTAGGATGCCAATTCCATAGTCAAACCGCACTACCTTAAGTACTCCCTCCATTTTCAGGATAGCCGTCTCGTTGTTCAGGGTGGGTGGTGCTCCATGGACCCTTCCCCGTTCCAGGACGCCATATACCATCCCCGGGAGGCGGATGTCAATGGCAAATTGGGCGGTGCCCGTCGTTTTCGCCGGAATATCCGTGCGGGGAAGCGAAGTGCCTATAAGCCGGAAATCTTCCGGTTTTCGCAAAGCCCCCAGTTCTGCTTCCGGAAGGGGATCCGGCAGGTTCAGGTGCGGGACCAGTTCGGCATAGGATATCCGGCGATTGCTTGCCTGGTGGACTACATATCCGGTTTCGGTATTCAGTTCATCCGCGGGGACGTCCCATAAACCGGAGGCCGAATGAATCATAATAAGGCGTGCCTGTGCCCCCGCTTTTCGCATGCTCATAAAATACCCGCTGGTTACCCGGCTGCCTGCCGAGAGCATCACCTTCCGATCTCCATTCCAACCATCAGAGCCATATATTTCAGCTATCTGGGGCGAAAATTCCACCTCGACCAACTGCCAGTCGGCATCCATTTCCTCGGCAAAAATGGCGGGCAGGGATGTCATGGATCCCTGGCCCATTTCCGCAGCCGGATTGTAGATGATAATACGGCCGTCTTCTGTAAGCTGTACCCAGGCCGTCAGCCGGTGTTTGGCAACAGCCGATTCCGCTGCCCTGGTATCGCTGCACGATATCAATTGAGGGAGCAGGCCGGAGACTCCGACAAAAAGGGCAAATCCCCCGGATGTTTTGAGGAAATTCCTGCGGCCTATCGTCCGACTATTAGGCTGCATAGGAGTTGAACCGTTATCGGGTACTTTATATGTTCGCTGTTTGTCCATAGGTCAGGAGGATTGGTTTTGGGCCTCCGGATTTTCGCTGGCCATTTCAATGGCCTTTATGATTCGCAGATAAGTACCGCACCTGCAGAGGTTTCCGTTCATATAGGATTTGATCTCATCCCGGTCCGGCCTGGGATTGTCCCTGAGCAGGGCGGCAGCCTGCATGATCTGGCCAGACTGGCAATACCCGCACTGAGGGACCTGGGCATCGATCCAGGCTTGCTGCAAAGGGTGATCGCCCGTGTCAGATAAGCCTTCAATGGTTGTAATGGCCTGGGCTTTCGCTGCCTGTTCCACAGGGATGATACAGGCACGGGCAGGTTTCCCGTCAATGTGAATGGTACAGGCGCCGCACTGCGCAATCCCGCAGCCATATTTGGTTCCCGTGAGCCCGAGGTGTTCCCGTAATACCCATAAAAGTGCCGTACCCCCGGGTACCTCCACGGATTGGATTTCGCCATTGATATTCAGGGTAAAGGCAGGCATATTACATTCAAATTATAATGTTTAAGATACGCCAATATAGGAAGCCAGGCAAATTTCCGAAGCCCGTACTTCAAGGGATGGTGTTTATCCCGGGGACCAGGTTTTTTTGATAATCCCGATACTGGTAGGTACCACTGAGCCCGGCTGGTAACTCCACGTTCCCGGACAGGCTGCCCTCATCGTCTTTTTTCAGGGATAGGCGCAACATGCCCAGGCGATGGGGAAAGACTCCTTCAATATCCTGAAGTTCCCCGGGGTGCGGTGAAATCCGCACGGTTTCGAACCCGGGATCGCCCGGCTGGATACCGCATACCAGTGAGAGGAAATAATAGAGAGGGGAGGCAGACCAGGCATGGCAATCCGAACGGGTGGGGTCGGGTTTTTCGGCAAAGGTGGTCAGCCCCTTTGCAATCATTTCCTGCCAGGGTTGCAACAGCGGAATAAAAGCTTCGGCTCTTCCTGCTTTTTCCAGGGCTTCGAAAAGGTAAAACTGATAGTAATACGAGGCAGGTGCGAGGCTGCTATCGGTGATTATTTTGTCCATTACTGCTGGCTGTTCCGCGTCGGGAAACGTGCCGGTGAGGATACCCAGGATATTGGCATGCTGACTGAAACTGGTCTTTTCGGGTACATCGGCAAGCAACCCTTTCCCGGCATCATAGCAACGGGCGTAAACCTGCTTTCTCAGGGAATCTGCCAATTGGGCGTAATGGGTGGCGCGTTCGGGATAGCCGTAGGCATTTAAAAGCGGAACCGCCTTTTGCAGCGCGTAAACATAGTGAAGGTTCAGGATGGCGGAGTGACTGTCGTGTACCCCGGGAGGGGCGCCGCTATCCCAGTGTTCATCCTCCACCCAGTCCATAAAATTCCACCATTCCATGGGCCCTAGCATTTTTTCTTCATCAATATGTTTTTCATACCAGGATAGCACCTCCATAACAGCGGGAAGAGACTTGCGGATCAGGGTCCTGTCCCTGCAAAGCATCCAGTAATCCCAGAGCATATCCACCCAGATTAAAGAGAAGGGAGGGATGATCTGCTCCTCCCGGCTGGGATACCGGCTTTGGGTGAGCCCGAAGGGAAGCCTGCTGTCCTTCAGGTCGAGCAGGGCATTCCGGAACAGGGTGGTATCGCCGGAAACATAGGTGCTTACCAGGCATTGGATGCGGGTATCGCCAACATATTGCAGCTGTTCGTAGTACGGGCAGTCAAAAAAGGTTTCTCCCGCACAAAGTCGTTGGGTGCGCCAGCCAACGTCCCATATTTGTCTGGTAAATGGGAGGTTGCTGTTAAAGGAAGCGTTTTCCCTGAACGGATACCCTGTAAAAATGCTGTGGATGTTCTCGATTTTTAATGCCTGGTCCCGGGTTGCCACGGCAATTTCCACATAGCGGAAGGTGCGCCACCAAAGGGTTTGAAAGCTGCGACCCGAACCGCCATCCGGGAGGATGATATCCTGTTTCCCAAATATGGTCTTGCCCTCGATGACGTCCCGGTTGCCTTTCTCACCCTGGGTATCAATCATGGATTCGGCGTAGGTAATCCGGATGCTGCCACCCTGGCCTCCCGAATAGTCAATAACCGGGTAGGCATTGGTCAGATGCCCCTGGTCCAGGAGTAATTTTACTGTAGAATTCGGAGGGATCGTCAGGGGTTGTTGCCCATTGGGAGTGGAAGCCGGGATGGCCATTCCCTCGCTTCTTCTTATCTTATCAAACCCTTGCCGGGTCTCTTCCATCAAGGGCAGTGACCGCGGTGTCAGGATACGCGGCGCAGGCTGGCCGTACTGCCTCATGCTTTTGAGCGTCCTTCCCTGATCCCCTTCTTCCGCCATGGCCCATTTGGAATCATCAAACCCTGATTCTCTCCAGTGCCAGGGATGCCGGGCGCTGTCAAACTGTTCCCCCGGCCCCACCACGTAATAGTCGCGGGTATCAAACGTGAGCGGCGAATAGGCATCATCCCTGGCAACACGCCAGCTGCGGTCTGTATTACAAACCGCTTCGGCCGGTCCGTTACCCTGAACGATGAAACCGGTGGCATAAGTGGCCTGGAAGACAGGGCGCAGGTCCGCGAAGTTCCAGACCAGGGCTGCGAGGGTATTCACCCCCTGGCGGAGGTAGGGAGCGAGGTCGTAGCTGTCAAATTGCCAATGCATCAGGTCGCCGGTGGCCGGACCCTGGCTGATGTATTGACCGTTTACGTAGAGTTTATATCGGTTATCCCCTGAAACATGCACTATGAAGGTTTTCGGCTGTGCGGGAAGGACAAAGGATTTGCGGAAATTATATACCCCGTATTCCGTTCCCTTAATACCGGGATACGTGATCCAGCGGGCATCCCAGCTTCCTTTTTCAATGTTGGGCGGGATGGCAGTGACCCTTTGGGCCCTGGCCGAAGGGGCGGGGAGCAACAGGCAGGCCAGCAATATCAGCAAAGCAAAACGCATGGATCTATTTTTTATATCAGGTCACCAGCGGGTACCGCTGACGTTCATTTGAAGGGTATAGACGGCATGGGACGCCGTAATAAAAAGGGTTTTTTGATCAGCCCCGCCAAAAGTAACATTGGCCGTCCAGTCCTGCGGAATGGGGATGTTCGTAATCTGCTCCCCGTCTTTGTTAAAAACGGTGACCCCCTGGCCTGTAAGGTATAGATCCCCGCGCTGGTCGAGGGTCATCCCATCAGAGCCCATGGGAGCAAAGAGAGTTCGACCCGTGAGGTTGCCATCGCTGCCAATGGAATATTTATAGGTCTTCTTGTCGCCTATATCCGCCACGTACAAGGTGTTCCCGTCCGGGCTGCCAATAATCCCGTTCGGTTGTACCAGATCGTCTGCAACCATTCGCAAATCGGTACCATCCGGGGATAGATAGTACACGCGTTGTTGAGTAATATCGGGTTTCTTGCGTTCCCAGTAGGGTCTCTGGTAGTAGGGATCCGTAAAATAGATGCCGCCTTTGGGATCTACCCAGAGATCGTTCGGGCCGTTTAGTTTGTGGCCTTTAAAGTCGTCGACCAGGATGGTCACCTTTTTGTCCGGCCTGATCCGCCATAATTGAAAATGTTCATCGGCACAGGCGAGCAATCGCCCTTGCCGGTCAAAATAGAGGCCATTGGCCCTGCCTGCCGGTTCCATATAAACGGAGATATCCCCGCTGCCTGCGTCCCATTTCATAATGCGGTCGTTGGGCTGATCTGTGAAGTAGACATTGCCTGCTTTATCCGAGGCGGGCCCCTCGGTGAATGCGAAGTCCGATGAGACCGGGGTTACGGTGGCGCCGTCGGCGATGATAGGCTCCTGCTGCGCGTCGCAGGCAGTCAGGAAGATGGTGAATCCAAGTACAGAATAGGTCAGTATTGTTTTCATAAAATAGGTTTTCAGTTGGTTAATGCATCATCCAAATGGGGATCAGTGCCCCCGCCAGCCCGGTCCGTGTACGACCCTCCCCGGGAAGGCGCCTGTATGTTCCCCGTCTTTGATCACCTGGGTACCGTTCACAAATACATCTACCATGCCCGTGGCATATTGGTGGGGGTCTTCGTAGGTAGAATGGGCCTGGATCGTCTCCGGGTCAAAAACAACCACATCCGCGAAATACCCCACTTTGAGTGCCCCCCGGTTTTTAATTTTCAGATGGGTGGCAGGTAAGGTGGTGAGCTTGTATACGGCTTCTTCCAAAGAGATCACCTTCTCCTCGCGGACATAATGGCCCAGTAGCCGGGCAAAGGAGCCGTAGGCCCTTGGATGGGTACTTTGCTGCAGGAACACCCCTTCGTTGGTGTAGGACCCTGCATCGGAGCAAATAGCCATATAGGGAAGTGCCAGTTTTTTCTTAATATTCTCTTCAGACATGGAAAAATATACTACCTGTATCCTGCTGCCATCTTCCTCAATCAGGGCCGCAACGGTCTCCTCCGGACTTGTCCCGCGCTCCTGTGCCACTTCTGCCAGGGTTTTCCCCATTAGTCCCCTCAGGTCGTTGTTCTTAAAGCCCACCAGTAATATTTTATCCGGAGGGACATGGAATTTGACCTCCTGTATCATCTGCTTCCTTTTTTTGGGATCGCCCATTAGTTCGATGGTATGTTCTATGCCGCCTTCCCTGGCCCAGGAAGGCAGGAGGATATTCAAGCCGGTGGAACTCGCATTGTACATATACATGTCGGTTGAAATCTGCAGCCCTTTTGCCCTGGCGCTGTCAATTACGGCAATAGCCTGGTCCAGCAGGGGCCAGTTTTCAGTACCTGAGGCCTTGAAATGATAAATCTCTGCCGGTAATGCTGCTTCTTTGGAAACGGTGATGAGTTCCCGTACGGCTTCCAGCAGGTGTTCCTCTTCGTTTCGGATGTGAGAAATGTACATGCCATTGGCCCGGGATACCACTTTGGCAAGTTCCACGATTTCTGAGGTGCTGGCATGGCTGCTCGGCGCGTAGATCAGGGCAGTTGACAGGCCCATAGCGCCTTCGTCCATGGCCTGTCTGGCCAGTAATTTCATTTCAGCCATTTCGTCACGGCTTGGCGGGCGGTTCTCGTAGCCCATTACGTATTGCCGCAAGGTGCCATTGCCCACAAAAGAAGCAATATTGGTAGAGACCCCCTTTTTTTCAAGGTAATCCAGAAATTCCCCCAGGGTAGACCAGCTAATGTCGTATTTGATGTCTTGTTCGGAAGTTTTCATTTCCTCCTTCATGGCCTGGTTCAGGGGTCCCATGGAATGCCCTTCCCCCATTACTTCAAGGGTAACACCCTGGCGGATTTCTCCCTGGGATCGCCCGTCTTCTATCAGGGCTTCATTGGCCCAGCTAAGCATGTTTATAAACCCGGGGGCAACGGCCAGGCCCTTGGCGTCTATCTCAATGGTTCCGGTAGCGCTTCCCAATTCCCCGATGGCTGCAATGGTATCCGCTTTGATCCCGAGGTCGGCCGTATAGGAAGCCTGGCCCGACCCATCCACGATACGCCCCCCGCGTATCAACACATCATAGGAAGGCTTGGAGTGGCAGGCCGCCAGGGAGAGGATTGCCAGAAGCAACCGGGTTAGGGGTAACATTTGTTTCATGTGGTTGGGTATGTGTTGTCCCTGTCGCATCAACTTACAAATTTGATGATGCCAAGGGCACCGACACCTAAAATACTAAGAATACTTATCCAAAGAAAAAGGTCGTACAAAAATCCTGGTTTGAACTGCGGATCGAGCCGCACATAGCGGAACTGTATCACGGCGAAGACCACCAGGAACAATAAAAAAGACCCCACGATCCCCCCTGTGATGACCATGAGTACAGGAAGCCGGATAAAGACATACAACAGCGCCCATAAAACGGGTATAACCCAGGCGAGGATGGCGATCGTTTTTTTTCGCACTTTTTGGTCCTCGAACCGGATCCACTGCAACCGTCCGAAAATATCCGTTATTTGCCTGGTCCAGGCGGCCAGGGCGGCGAATAGGGTAGAGAAGAGGGTGATAAAGGCACCGATCAGGAATACCACCCTTGCCTGCGGCCCCAGGGATTCGGTATACATAGCGGATAAGGCCTCAACCATGGCGTAGCCTTCCGGCACGTGTCCCTTTATATGCAATACCGCCGCTCCCAGCAGGTAGAAGGCTGCCGTGACGGAGGTGTAGACGCACATGGCGATCACCGCATCCAGCTTCATCACCCGGATCCAGCCCCGGGCCCTTTCCCTCCAGGCTTCAGACCCGTCGTTCCGCCCGGTATACGCGGCATATCCCTTCTCCAGGCACCAGTAATTATAATGGATGATCTCATCCCCGCCTACGCCCGTAATGCCAAATGCGCCTATGGCAATGGCCACCAGGGCTGCCGGAAGTTTGAACTGGAGCCCGCTCCAGATATTCTCCCAGGTAATATGGTAAGGCGTGTAGACAAGGAAATACAGGGATGCAAAGGTGAAAAGTGTAAAAAGGCCGATCATCCCAAGGGAGATCCGCTCGATATAGCGGTAGTATCCCCGGTACACCATCAGGGCCACAATCCCGGCTATCAAAAAGCAGTAATACGTAACCGGCATCACAGGGGCCGTCATATGCAGGATAATGGCTACTCCGCCAACGATCCCGCCTACTTGTAACAGCTTGATCACCATAACCACCAGGACGGTCCACACCGTCCAACGGGCTTTACCGAACCAGGGCCCGGGCAGGGCATTGAAGGCTTGCATGGCGGTCTCACCGGTGAGGATGGTATGCTTGCCAAATTCTACCTGTACGGCCACTTTTACAAAGCAGCTCACAATAATCACCCAAAACGTCAGAAAACCCGCCTCTGCCCCTAGGGTCGTTGTGGCGATCAGCTCGCCACTTCCAACGATAGAAGCGGAAAGGATAAAACTGGGCCCCAGGAACCGAAGCCGCTCCCTGAAAGTGTCGGGAGGGTTCAGGATCATGTCCGGGGGCAGGATATAGGGATCTTCGCTTTTGGCCATGCCCTATGGTTAGATCTTCTGCATGTAAGCCATGTTGTGCTTCATGCTCTCCAATGGGGAATGGGCATATTCTTCCTGTTCAATGAAGATGTGTTTCACCCCGGCCTCTTCCTGATGGGACATCATGGCAGGAATATCCAGTCCGCCCAGGCCGAATTCAGTACTTTCCTTTTTATCCAGGTTCATATCCTTCAGGTGCCAGAGGGGAAAACGCCCGGGGAAACGGCTAAAATAATCAAGAGGCGCTTTGCCGGCTGCGATCACCCAGCCCAGGTCCAGTTCCATATGAACCAGGTCCTGGTCTGTTTCCTGCAGCAGGATGTCGTAGAGGACTTCACCCTTATCGGATTCAAACTCAAAGTCGTGATTGTGGTATCCGAAACGCAGCCCCAGTTTTTTGCAGGCTTCCCCAGCCTCGTTGAATCGGTGGGCCACCTTTTTGTAGTTGTCGCTGTTTTGCCCCCTGGAAGGCATGCTGGAGCAGACGAGGTATTCCTGCCCCGAGGCCACTGCGTCCTCCATGGTTTGTTCCCAGTTCGAATCGAGCTGCACATGTCCGCTCACCAACTTCATGCCCAGGGCTTCACAGGCTGATTTCATTTCTGTGGGCTTCAATCCGTAGTAGTATCCTTTTTGGCTTCCTGCGGATTCGATTTCCTTAATGCCAATGGATGCGATCTTTTTGAGGGTGCCCATAGGGTCTTCCCCCATTTCCTTCCTGAAGGTATAGAGCTGCACCCCCAGGTTGCGTTTTGTTTCCATTGGAAATACCAGGGAAGGCAGGAGGGTAGTTCCGAGCGTGGCTGCAGCGGAGCTGAGGAGAAATGTTCTTCGGGTAGTCATGGTTTAGTTAATTAAGGGGTTTTGTGCTTACTGTGACCAGGAAGTGGGTTGGCGATCCCAGCGGTGTTTTCGCAATTCCTGCAACAATTCATCCGGGAGGCCTTTCCCGTCGCTGACCGCTGTATTCATCTCCACATTTCGCGCCTTGCGCATCCCAGGGATAATGGTGCCAACGGTTTTATTCATGGTGATAAACCGCAGCGCCATTTCCGCCATGGTCATCCCTTCCGGCACCAGCGGCCGGAGGGCATCGGCCCTGTCGGCACTAGGGATGAGGTTTTCGGGCACAAAATAAGTTCCCCGCCAGTCTCCATCAGGGAAACGGGTATCCCTGGTGATATTCCCGGTCAGCGTGCCTTCGTCGAAAGGCACCCGGGCTATCACGCCTATGTCCAGTTTCTCACATAATGGGAAAAGTACATCTTCAGGCGCCTGGTCAAAAATGTTATAGATTACCTGCACAGCGTCCAGGACCCCGGTTTTGAGCGCTTTGATCCCGTTTTCAGGCTCCCAGCGATTCATGCTGATGCCCATGGCGGCAACTTTGCCCGCGGCTTTCAGATCCTCCACCGCCCGCTGCCACTCTTCCCGTTCGGCCCAATTATCGTCCCAGGTATGGAATTGCATCAGGTCTATCTGCTCCAGGCCGAGGTTTGACAGGGTTTTATCGGTGTACTCCACGATATGCGCAACCGGGTATGAATCTTCGTAAGTATATTCCGGTTTGGCGGGCCATTTAAAATTTTTAGGAGGGATCTTACTGGCCGTAAACAATTTTCGGCCCGGATGCCTTCGCACCAGGTCTCCCAGCAGTTTTTCGCTGTGGCCTTCGCCATACCCCCATGCCGTATCAAAGAAGTTTACTCCCCTGGCTACAGCCAGGTCCAGGGAGCGGGCTGATTGCTGGTCGTCTGACTCGGTCCAGCCGCCCATACCCCACATGCCATATCCGATTTCACCCACATTCCAATTTGTCCTTCCGAATCTCCTGTACTCCATACTGTGGTTTATCGGTTGTTTTGATGTTCGGCGGCATAGTGCTCCCGCAAAAGGTCCTCGGCAAAGTCATTGGTAAGGTCCCGCACCACGGTGTGTATGTGGTTGGCGTTGTTTTGGGTGTTGTCAAACTCGATCAGTAACATGGGCCCCTGTATGCGGTAGTAATGGCCGTCGCTCTTATCTGTAACCCCGGCCCAGGCAAAAGTCAGGTTATCCAGGCCCGCATCGATGATTTTCCGGCGGAAGTTTTCGGAAAAATCGAAAACGTATTCCCCAATATAGGTTTCGAGCAGCTCCATGAAAATTTTCTTTTGTTCAGGGTTGAAGGTTTTATAAGAAACCCCTTTCTGCTCCACGCCGGACACCTGCCGTTCCGTGCCGGTGATGATCTCATAAGGTGCTTTATCTGAAAAAAGGGCCGCTTTCAGCTGCTCCGGACTGAAGGAATGCAAGAGATCGAACCCCAGATCGGATTCCTTTTTCAAAACCTGTTTCCCTTTTTGATAATCTATGCGCACCTCGGCCGGATTGGTACCCATAAAGAATGGGGTGGAGGCAACGATTTGGCCCTCGTCCGATGTAAAATTAAGGGAAAGGTGGTGGCCTTCAAACCGCCATCCCCAGAACCCTGTGGACGACGGATCCCCAAATACACAAAAATGGTAGTTAAGGGGGTCCCGCCAGGGTTGCCCTTCATACAGCATATGGTCGTCGTTTTCCATCACTTTGAGCACCTTTTCCAATTCCATGATTGCCCGGGTTTTTTCGTATCCCTGTTCGCTGAGGGAAGCCTTCAGGAGGGCGGTTGCGGCTTCTTTTTGTTCTTCATTAAAATCGTTGAAGGTAGGGCCCTTCCGCTTCACCGGGATAAAGAACCAGTTGTAGCGCTCCTCACTGGTTACCGGGAAATGCGCTCGTTCCCTGAGTTCGGGGGATAAGCTGTTCAGAAACGCGTTGGCCTTATCTGCCAGATCCTGCGCTGACGCCCGAAATGATAGCAGGAGGAGCAGGAAGAACAGGAAAGGGAGTTTATAGACAGTTTTTGATTTGTACATGAGGGGTCGGTGTTAATTTAGGTTATTTTTTTTGACGGCAGGCCTGTTGGAAATATTACTGGCACAAAGGCCTGGTTTTTAAAATTCCGGGAGCTATTCATGGAGTGTTCCCGGAAACTGAATCTTTAAAGGTACTCAATTGGCGGATTCTCACTTTACATAATTTGTCAATATATTGATGAATATTTAAGGGAATGAGGGCCTACAGATGGGAAGGTACTAAAAATTCCTTCGCAACCCGGACGGGCAAGACCGATGAGGTCTTAATTCCATGTGGTATTTAATGTTCCAATTCCTACGGTTATCCATGCCAATCTACCGCCCGGATTTGTATTTTTGGCAAAAATATACCCTATGAATTCCCGGAAAGTCCAGCTAGAGGCGTTGGATCGCCTGATGACTATTATGGATGAACTCCGTGCCCAATGTCCCTGGGACCGAAAACAAACCATGCTGAGCCTGAGGCACCTGACCATTGAAGAAACGTATGAATTGGGCGATGCCATCCTCGATAATGACTTACAGGAGGTAAAAAAAGAATTGGGAGACCTGCTCCTTCATATAATTTTTTACGCAAAGATCGGTTCCGAAAAAGGCGATTTTGACATGGCCGATGTTGCCAATGACATCTGCGAAAAGCTAATTCACCGGCATCCTCATATTTACGGGGATGTAACGGTGGCTGATGAGGAAGAGGTGAAAAGGAACTGGGAGAACATCAAGCTCAGCGAAGGGAAAAAAAGTGTATTGGAAGGGGTCCCGAACAGCCTGCCTGCCCTGGTGAAGGCCAACCGGATACAGGACAAGGTAGCCGGGGTGGGATTTGACTGGGAGGAACCCGGGCAGGTCTTGCTCAAGGTACGGGAAGAACTTTCAGAATTGCAGGAGGAGCTGATCACGGGCTCCCTCGAAAGGATAGAAGACGAATTCGGGGATGTGCTCTTTTCCCTGGTGAATTACGCCCGGTTTTTGAAAGTCAACCCCGAAAATGCCCTGGAACGGACCAATAAAAAGTTCATCCGCCGGTTTCAACACCTTGAAAAGCGCGCCGGGGAGGCCGGGAAGTCCTTGAAGGACATGAGTCTGGCAGAAATGGATGTCTTCTGGGAAGAAGCCAAGAAGTTATAGGTCCCTCTGGCCGACAAAACCGAAGGAAGCCGCTATATTTGCCACTTCAGAATTGCAGCAGTTTTGTTCCAGCAGTATACCAGGGAATTTAGATACAATACCAGGCTTGCAGCCCCGGTGATTTTGGGCATGCTCGGGCATACCTTCGTTACCTTCGCAGACAACGTCATGGTAGGGCAGTTGGGGACAGCCGAACTGGCTGCGGTTTCCCTGGGGAACAGTTTCCTGTTCATTGCCATGTCCCTGGGGATAGGATTTTCAACGGCTATCACGCCCCTGGTTGCCGAGGCAGATGCTGCCGGCAACCGGGTAGACGGCAAGGATGCGCTTAAACATGGCCTGGTATTGTGCACCTGCCTGGGTGTCCTCCTTTTTGGGCTGATCCTACTGGCAAAACCGCTAATGTTCCTAATGGACCAGCCGCCCGAAGTGGTGATCCTGGCGATCCCCTATCTGGACCTTGTGGCCTTTTCGTTGATCCCCCTCATTGCGTTCCAGGCTTTCAAACAATTTTCGGACGGCCTGTCCCAGACCCGGTATCCGATGTTTGCCACCATCCTGGCCAATGTGATGAATGTGATACTCAACTACCTTTTGATTTTTGGTCATTTCGGATTCCCGAAACTGGGTATCACCGGTGCCGCTATCGGAACCCTTATCTCCCGGATTATGATGTTCGCCTTTCTCTGGTGGCTACTGCGAATAAAAGTGAAATTCAGGGAATACGTAACCGGGTTCCGCTTCCTCCTCCTCAGCAGGAAGGTCCTGGCCAAAATCATAAGGCTGGGTTTCCCGTCCGCCCTGCAGATGTTTTTCGAGGTAGTCATTTTTACCGCCGCAATCTGGCTGAGCGGGGTCCTGGGAAAAAACCCCCAGGCTGCCAACCAGATAGCCCTCAACCTGAGCAGTATGACCTTTATGTTCGGGATGGGCCTTGGGGTGGCCGCCATGATCCGGGTAGGGAATCAGAAGGGGTTGAAGGATTACCCGGAACTACGGCGGATAGCCCGCTCGATTTTTTTTATGGCCCTGCTGATGGACCTGGGTTTTGCCCTGCTCTTCCTGCTGGGACGTTATTGGTTGCCGACCCTCTACCTGGATGTCGGGGACCTGGCCAACCAGGCAGACAACCTGGAAGTCCTTGGGATGGCTGCCCAGCTGCTGTTGGTTGCGGCGGTTTTCCAGATCTCGGATGGGTTACAGGTAGTCATCCTGGGTGCGTTGAGGGGCCTGCAGGATGTAAAAGTCCCCACCTTGTTCACCTTTGTGGCTTACTGGCTGGTGGGGTTTCCGATTAGCTATTACCTGGGGCTCCACACCGCCCTGCAGAGTAAAGGTATCTGGATTGGGCTGCTAGCCGGCTTAAGCACTTCTGCCTTATTGTTGTATCTTAGATTCCGTTATATGAGCGGGAGGCTGATCCGGGATTCGGCAACGCAACCGCCTTCCTGAAATGAGTCAATCCGAGCGCTATGCAAATACCTAAATTCCTGCTGGGCGATAATACCGATTATCCGTCGTCAATTTTTATCGTACACACCGAGTACCCCAGGTTCATTATCAACCTCGAGAATGATGAAGTGGAATGGCTGGAGGATTTTTCTGATGAGGATCAGGCAGAACTTTCGGTGATGGCCGCTGACTTTATCGAACAGGCCACTGCTTTTTACGACCGGGAGGTAACCAGATACCAAGGGTGAGATGCTTGATTCCCTGCTACATTTGGATCAAGAACTGTTCCTTTACCTGAACGGTCTGGGCAGCGAGGTTTGGGATCCATTCTGGCTGCTGGTTTCCAATAAGTGGAGTTCCATCCCCCTGTATCTGCTGCTTTTTATTTTTTTGTACAGGATCTGCGACCGAAGGGAGTTCATAATGTTGCTGCTCACCATTGCCGTACTGATTACCTGTACCGATCAGGTATCCAATTTGGCTAAAAATTCTTTTGACCGCCTGCGTCCCTGCTACGAACCGGCAATCGCCGGGATGGTCCGTCTGGTAAAGGACGGGTGCGGATACCATTACGGTTATTTTTCTGCCCATTCCGCCAACTCCTTCGGTCTTGCCTTCTTTATTAGTTATCTCTTTGGAAGAGGCCGGGGCATGTTGGTGATCCTGCTCTTCCTGTGGGCCTGCCTGGTTTCGTTCAGCCGAATATATGTCGGGGTGCATTACCCCCTGGATGTATTGTCGGGTGCGGCTGCTGGGAGCCTTATTGGCTGGGGGATTGCACGGTTTTTCCTATTTGTGAAGAAGAAGTTGATACCGTGATCCGCACCTCCACATATCGCCTCCTGTGGATCCTGATCGGATTGGTGTACCTGGCAGGGTTATTCGTAACCCTGTTCGAAAACGATTCGGCGCAGTTCGCGGTAATGGCCATGCGAATGGTTCAGGAACACGACTTTATCAATCTCTTCAAAGGTCCCGAGGAATATCTGGATAAACCCCATTTACACTATTGGCTGGCGGCAGTTTCCTACCTGTTGTTCGGCATACATGACTGGGCCTACAGGATCCCCGCGCTGTTGGCCACTGCTTTGGGGGCCTATAGTTGCTATGGCCTGGGAACCCTGCTTTATAAAAAGGAGGCCGGCCAGCTGGCTGCCCTGATCTTCCTGACCAGCCAGACCATAGTCCTGGCAGGGATTGATGTACGTACGGATGCCGTATTGACGGGGTTTACCGCTTTCGCAATCTGGCAATTGGCCACCTATGTGCAACAAAAGCGTACGGTTTCCCTGCTCCTGGGTGCCGTTGGTGCCGGCCTGGCGTTTTCTACCAAAGGCCAGATTGCCCTGCTGGTGATCGCCCTCCCCCTGGCCTGCCACCTGGCCTACTCCCGGAAATGGAAAGTCTTATGGGACTGGCGCGTCCTGCTCGGGCTGCTGGTTTTCCTGCTGGTTATCAGCCCCATGTTATATGCATATTACCATCAATTTGACATGCACCCGGAAAAAGTCATCCGCGGACGTTCGCACCGCAGCGGAATCCTGTTTATTTTCTGGGAGCAGAGTTTCGAACGACTGAGCGGGGAGGCTGTGGGGAAAAACAGCAGTGATTATTTCTTTTTTTTCCACACTTTCCTCTGGGTATTCCTCCCCTGGACGGCGGCCGGGCTGGCGGCCTTCTGGGAACGGGCCAGGCAATTGTTCGGCAAGAGGGACCACCGGCCGGCTGATTTTGAAGCCCTTACTGTTGGGGGGATCATGCTGATTTTTATCATCATCAGTTTTGCCCAGTTTAAGCTGCCCCACTACCTCAATATCACCATCCCGCTTTTTGCCGTCCTTACGGCTGCCTATCTCCTGAGGCTGTTCGAACGGGACCGCATGCAGGCAGCCATTCGTTTGCTGGCGATACAGTACGGCATTCTGGGAATCGTTTTCATCGGGTGTTTCCTGCTTTGTTTCCTGGTCTTCCCCGGCAAACCCTGGTATCTCTTCCTGCTGGCCCTGCTAATGGCGGGCATCCTCGTCCTAACCATACTGAAGGGGAAAGGAAGACATGCCAAAATCGTTGTGGCAGCTGCAGTGGCCTCCATTGTTCTCAACGCGGTTCTGAACCTGCATTTTTACCCCAAACTCCTGGAGTACCAGGGGGGCTCTTCCATGGCGCGGCTGGTTCGGGAGAACCATATTGATACGGGACGCATTTACAAGATTTCCGTCAGGCATACCTGGGCGCTGGATTTTTATGACCGGCAGCCGGTGGCCATCACAAGGCCGGGGGCCCTGAAGCCATTGCACGATGTGTGGGTGTATGCCAGCGAAGGGGAGCGGAAAAAGCTACGGGAAAAGGGGCTGAAATGGGATAGGGAGTACAGCGTGGATCAGTTCAGGATTACCCGGCTGCAAATGCGTTTCCTGAATCCGGATTCCAGGCCGGACGTCCTGGAAACCATGTATCTTATACACCTTCCCTGAGTTCCAGTTCCGGTTTTTTGAAGTGGTACCCCATGCCAGCAAGCGAGACCAGGGCGGTAATGAAGAAGAAGGCCATGCTGATTCCCACCGAGGTGCGTTCATCCAGCCCAAGCCACAGGGCCCCGTAAAAAAAGACCACTTCCCTGCTGCCAATGCCCCCAAGGGTAAGGGGCAGCACGGCGACAATGGAAGAAACGAGGAATATGAACAGGTAGCTTAGGGAAGAGCCCGCCACCTGCAGTGCGTTCAGGATCAAAAAGACACAGAGCAACTGGGTGGCCTGTACCAAAGCGGAGTACCTGAAAGAGGGCCAGAAAACGGGCATAGCAAACGAAAAAAAGCGATTGTTGATAAACCAGAACACCGCGACGGAGGCGAAGATCCCTGCACCGAAATACAGTTTTAAACCGGAGAGGGCCGGATGGTCTGAAAGGAGCGCGAGCAGGCAGGCATACAGGAAGAGGAGGAGCATCCCACTCAGCCGGTCAAGGACCAGGACCGCCACCACTTCCCTGGTGCGGACTTCAAATTTCCTGCGGATTACATACCCTTTGTATGCATCGCCCCCTATGCCTCCTGGAAGGAAAAGATTATAAAACATCCCCAGCCAATAGAGTTTCAGGTTGCTGGCATGGGTCAGTGGCAAGCCCAGTTTATGAAAATATAGGTTCAACCGGTAGGCAGACAGGACTTTGGACAGCACGAAAACTAGGATGGCAGCGAGTAGATAAACAGGCCGGGCTTGTTGCAGTATTCCCAGGATCTCCCCGAGGTGGATCTTTGTAAAAATAAAATACAGGAGGACCGCGCTGAAGAGTATTTTCAGGTACGGGAGAATTTTTTTAGGAAGCAGTGCCACCGACGGTAATTTTTTTGATTCGGTACGGGCGCTTTTTTTGAGACTCATAATAGGTCCGGATCAGCAATTCCATCACGATGCCAATAGTGAAGAGCTGGATCCCGCCAATGATGAACATGAGCCCGAAGATTAGCAGGGGCCGGTTCCCGATGTCTTCACCAAACCCCAGTTTTACAATCAGTAAATACACGTTGATCAGGAATCCGATGAGGATCATCACAACCCCGAAGATCCCGAAGAGGTGTATGGGGCGCTGGAAATACTTGCGGATGAACAGGAGTAACATCATATCGGCCACTACTTTGAATACCCTTTCCAGCCCGTATTTGGAAACCCCGGCGTGCCGGGCATGGTGTTTTACAGGAACCTGTTTGATGTGCCCTCCCTCCAGATGAGCCAGCAGGGTTATAAATCGGTGCATTTCCCCATAAAGATTCAGGTCTTTGGCTATATCCCTTGTAAAGATTTTCAGGGCACATCCATTGTCTTTTATGTCGAGTCGCGTCACCCGCCTCACCAGAAAGTTGGCGATTTTAGAGGGGATTTTTTTTAAAACAGAATCCTTCCTCTTTTGACGGATGCCGGTAACCACGTCATACTCGCCGTTCACGACATAGGAGAGCATGGCCGGGATATCGGAAGGATCGTTCTGCAGGTCGCCATCCATGGTGATAATATAGTCACCCTCCGCATAGTCGATCCCTGCTGCGAGCGCGAGGCTTTGCCCATAATTCTTCTTAAGGGCCAGTAGGTGTACCCTGGGGTCTTTCATGCCGTTCACCAGTTCTTTGGTGCGGTCCTGGGAATAATCGTCAATATAGATGATCTGGTAGTTGTATCCCGTCAGGCTTTCATGGATTTTCTCGGTGAGCAGGAGCACATTATCTTCCTCATTGTACAGGGGGATCACAATAGATAAAAGGGCGTCTGTAAGCGGTTCCATGAAAGCGGTTATTTCGCGGATAAAGGTAGTTTTTTTATTTCAGTTCCTGCCGGTAGGCCTGTAGCAAAAGGTGGGCGGCCCGGAAGGGGGAGATCCGTTCTTCGGCCACCTGTTTCATGAGGGGGTCCAATGCGTCGCGTACGGCCTTGCTGGCGTAAAAATCCCGGGTCAGATGCGCCTCGATGCTTTGCCTGAACCATTCTGAATTCTGTTCCTTACGCCTGGCCTGCAAATAGCCGTTATCCCAATAAGTCTTCATATATGACTTGATGAGATCCCACAATTCCTCCATTCCGGACTGCTGCAGGGCGGAACAGCATAGCGCCGGCGGGCGCCAGCCGTTTTCCTTTGGCGGATACAATTGCAGGGCCCGCTGGTATACCTGCCTGGCTTCCTCTGCCGGCGGGAGATTTGCGCCGTCAGCCTTGTTGATCACCAGGGCATCGGCCATCTCCATGATGCCCCGTTTGATGCCCTGTAATTCGTCTCCCGCACCGGCCAGCTGGAGGAGCAGGAAAAAATCCACCATCCCGTGCACCGCCGTCTCACCCTGGCCTACCCCCAGCGTCTCTATGAGGATCAGCTCAAAACCGGCGGCTTCACACAAGAGCATGGCTTCACGGGTATGCCGCGCCACCCCGCCCGGATTTTCGCCGGCGGGGGAAGGCCGGACAAAGGCTAGGGGGTTTTTCGCCAGATCGGGCATGCGCGTCTTATCTCCCATGATACTTCCCTTGCTGATGGAACTGCTGGGATCAATGGCCAGGACGGCGACTCGTTTGCCTTCCCCGGTGACCAGCCTGCCAAGAGCCTCTATAAATGTGCTCTTCCCGACCCCAGGGACGCCTGTGATCCCAACCCTCATACTCTTCCTTTGCATGGGGAGGCAGCCTTCCATAAGGGAGGCAGCCCGCTCCCTGTCTTCCTCCCGGGTACTTTCCATCAGGGTGATGGCACGCGCGAGGAAACCGGTATCCCCCCTGCGGATCCCTTCCAGCAGGGCAGGGACGGTCGGTGGCGCGGCCGCCGTCAATTCGGTGGGCTTCCTTTTTTTACGTCCTTGTTTCAAGGGGCATGGTTAATCGGCACCCGGATCTTGGTGGTATCCCAGTACAGGCTCATATACAACTGTCCGGATACAGTCTCGAAATTGATGGTAAAACTTTCCTCCGGTTCGTCCAGGTGCATTATCGGCACCACCACCTGCAGCACATCGTGCCCGGGATCCCGGCTGGCTTCCTGTCCGCGGCTGCTGACAGTGACCCCCCAATCGGGGATCTCATCGTTGAACATGACCGTCCAGCTTTCGGGCTTGGGTTCCGTCCAGAGTGAATAGGTGCCGGCAGATAATGATTTTCCTTCTATGGTGAGGTCGGTCGCGGTTGAAAAGGTGGTCGGTTCATTCGCTCCCGTCCTCCACACTTTTTGGTATGGAACCAATTCCCCGAAAATGACACGCCCCTTTTTGAAGGGGCTGCTATAGACAACTTTCAGGTCGAATGCATCCCCGGTGTACACGGAAGTCTTTTGAGGGCTATATTTCTTGGTTTGTTCCTTAAAGTATGGAATCCCGATGAAGTAGTATCCCAAAAGGAGCAGGACCACGATGGCCGCGGTCCATTTCAAAACTTTCATAGGCTTGTTGTTAAGGTTTGATCTAAGGTACTAAATCCCGGTCAAAAAAAGGATCACCCCTCCCATTGCTCAGCGAAGGGGTCACCCTCCGGCCGGTCAAACAAAAACACAGAAGTATTTTCATAAACCGCGCCCTTTTCGAGGACGCAGGAGGGAAAATGGGGCATATTGGGGGCGTCGGGCAGATTTTGGGTTTCAAAACATATGCCGGCGAAGTCCCGCGGGGTGTACACTATCAACCCGGGCTGGTTAGTCTGTACCCGCATACGGATCCCGGGGCCCGGCGCATAAATGCAGGCCGTATCGCCCCGCCCCGGCCCTGTCACATAGGGAGTATCCAGGGCAGTTTCCCCAAGGGGCCGGGCATTGGTGAAATCAAAGGGGGTTCCCTCAACCGGCAATACCCGGCCCGTAGGCAGCAGGTTTTCTTCGGTTTCAAGATATTCGTTGCAATTAAGCCACATTTGATAGTCCCGGATGTGAGGGGACTCGCCAAAGAGGAAATAGCTGTGATTGACCAGGTTTATGATGGTTTTCCGGTCGGCGGTCGCCTGGTGGGAGATCTCAAGGGCGTTTCGTTTCAGCCGGTAGGTCACCTTCGCCCTCAGGGCCCCGGGATAACCTTCTTCCAAATGCGGGCTGAGATAGGAAAGGGTTACGAAAGGCTCCTTCCCTTGCCGGACTTCATCTATATCCCAGTATTTTTTACTAAATCCTTCCTGCCCTCCATGCAAGTGCACATCTTTGACGACGGTATGCAGGGAATAGGCCTCGCCATCCAGCTGGAATCCTCCGGAAATGCGCCCTGCGAACCGTCCTACACAGGCGCCCATGCATGTTTTATCCGGGATATACCGGCCCGGGTCTTCAAAGCCTACGACCAGGGGGGTAGGGGGGGCACTTCCATCGGTAAAGAGGCACTCCTGGATGATCGCCCCGTAATTCAGTACTTTCAGGGCAAGGAATTCATTTTTAATCGAAATTTGCTTCAAGGGAATCGTAAAAATTTTCTTAAAAATAACCTTTTTTGCAACACAGCTCATATTCTTCCGTCCTTAAGACAACAACAACTGCAACCCAACTTGGAGGCTAATTACATGGTTCATTCGGATCTGGTGAAACAATGCAAAGCCAATGACCGTCGGGCACAATTACAATTGTACCGGCAGTATTGCGACGGTATGTTTTGTGTGGCGATGCGTTTCCTGAATAACGAAAACGACGCCGAGGATGTACTGCAGGAAGCCTTCATCAAGGCCTTTCAGAAACTTGAGCAGTTTCGAGGGGATGTCACTTTCGGGGCCTGGTTGAAACGCATAGTGATTAACAAATGCATCGATTTTATCAAATCAAAGAAAGTGCAGTATGTGGAATTAAAGGAACATACGCTTCGGATTGCGGATGATGAGGACTGGAAAGTGGATGATGGGATCTCCGTGGAGGATGTGAAAGCTGCCATGGCACGACTCCCGGACAAGTACCGATTTGTGTTGCAGATGTACCTGGTAGAAGGGCTCGACTACCAGGAGATTTCAGGCATCCTGGGGCTGGGGGAATCTACCTGCAGAACCCGCCTGATGCGCGGAAGGGGCTTGCTTAAGGAACTATTAAAAAATGCACATTATGGCACAGGATCTTAGGAAATTATTTGAGGATGGGCAAAAGGAGCACTACCTGATGAAACCCGGCCATGAGGAACGCTTCGAAAAACGGCTGGAGCGTGAATCCGGACACAGGCAGAACCGGCGGGGCTGGGTCTATATGATCGCGGCATCCCTCCTGCTGTTGGTGGGCCTGGGGACCTATACTGCACTGAAAATAACACCCGAAAAGCCGGATCAGACTACGGTGGCCGGCCAGTCAGACAAGGAAAAGACTCCCCAGCAACTCTCACTGGGGGACCTGTCGCCCGACCTTAAAAAGATTGAACAGTACTATGTGGCCAATATAAACCTGCAACTTTCAGACCTCGAGATTTCGGCGGATAATAAAGCCATGGTGGACGACTTCATGGGCCGGCTCTCCGAACTGAATACGGAATACCAGGCCCTGAACAAGGAACTCAATACCATAGGCCCCAATGACCAGACCATCAATGCACTTATTAAAAATTTGCAATTGCGCCTGGACCTCTTATACAAATTAAAAGACAAAATCGAAACCTTAAAATCAACAGAAAATGAAACCGAACCCTTTCAAAGTATTTAAAACCGCCATTCTGCTGACCTGCCTCGCGGGATGGGCGCTGGCCACCGGCCAGGAAAAGCAGTCCAAGTCCTATAAGGAGAGCTTTGATGTACAGCCGGATGCCGTGGTTGATATCGATGTCAGCTATGCCGATATATCATTTGAAACCTGGGATAAGAACCAGGTCAGCGTGGAAGCCACGGTAGAGCTGGAAGGGGCTACCAAAGAGGAAGCACGGGATTATTTTAAAAATAACGGAATCGAGATCCTGGGCAATAGCAGCAAGGTGGAAATCCGCACCCCAGGGGGGGCACCCTTTCCGCCTGGGATCCCCAATGTACCCATGGTAATGGACGTCCCGGATATAGATATCCCGAATGTGGAGCCACTGTTCCTGGATCTGCAGATCCCGGATCTGGCCCCTATGCCCGATCTGCCGCCTTTTCCCCCGGCACCCATGCCCAATTTCGACTATGAGGCTTATAAAAAGGATGGTGATAAGTACATGAAGAAATGGAAAGCCGAATTTGACAAGAATTTTGATAAGGATTACCGGGATAAACTCGAGGCCTGGAGCGAGGAAATGGCCAAGAGGGAAGAGGAGCGCCAGAAAGACCGCAAAAAATTGGAAGAAGAGCGTGAAAAGATGCAGGAAGAACGGGACAAAATGATGGAAGAGCAGCGATCCCGCCGGGAAGAAGCCAGGGAAATGGCCCGGGAACAGCGCGAACGGATGTTGGAACAGCGGCAGCAGGCACGCGAACAGGCAGACCAGATTCGCAGGCAAGTCATCATTTCCGGGGATGGCGACGACGAGGCACCCGTGATTTTCTACAGGTCGTCAGACGGGGAAAACAATAAGAACCTGAAGATCAAAAAGACCATTAAAGTCCGCCTTCCTAAATCGGTAAAATTGAAAATGAATGTACGTCACGGGGAGGTGAAACTGGCCGAAAATACTCAAAATCTGCATGCAACCTTGTCCTATACAAGGTTGCTTGCCTCCACCATAGACGGGGAAAACACCCAGATTACAGCCAACTATTCCCCTGTTGATGTGTCCCGGTGGAACTTTGGGTCCCTCAGGACCGACTTTTCGGATAAAGTGGCCCTCAGGGAGGTGAAAAACCTTAACCTGAAGGCAAATTCATCCAATGTCACCATAGACCGCCTGTTGAAGAGTGTGCATATAGAAAACAACCTGGGAAGAGTACATATCAATTCTGTGGCCGACTCCTTCAATGCCATGGTTATTGTTCTTCAGAACGGGGAATTGTATTGCTCGACGCCGGCCATTGCCTACGGCTTCAAATTCCGGGGTACCGCATCGAAGTTCGTACCGCCCGATTTTCTGCAGCTTACCAAAAGCGGGGCTGACCGGCAAACCGATTACAGCGGCTACCACCTGAACAACGACCCTAACCGCTCCATATTCATTACCTCCAACTACAGCGAAGTAACCCTTAGCCAATAACTATTCCACCAGGCTCAGCGTCCCCAGGATATCCGCATCTATCCATGCCTGATTCTTGTCCGTTCCCAGGATAAATACCGATCCGATAAAATTTTCCCGCTCCTGACTGCCGTCGTTATCGCAATAAGCCACGGCAAATCCAATCTTTTTACCGGCATGAAGCCGGACCGGCTGCACGTTACTGCCGGCCTGATAGGTATCGGGATAAACCCGGACCGCCATTTCCCACAGGCTCGTGGTGCCCTCTGTTCGCCTCGCTGAGCGGATGTGGTCATCATAGAGGCCGGGCTGGTGATCCGGCCCCAGGTCTACTACGTGCCCGTCAAGCGCGACGTGATAACCGAAGGCATTATGACTGAATTGATGAAGCCCGCCCGAATTGTCTTCATCTATAAATACCTCTACACAATCATCGTCCCACCAGCGTACCAAAGGGTCTTCGTGCCAATCATAAAGGGAATCGTCCTGGATCTCCACCAGCAGATAGAGGGCGTCTTCGTCCCAGCTCAGTTTATAACGCCCGCTGAAATCCTCGTGGGTATAGGCGGCCCCCAACCAGTTCTGGTCTATGGAATACCAGGGGCTGAGATTCCAGCAACTCTCTGTGACCTTCCCGTCCAGGGAAGGAGAAACCACTGCCTTCTTTACTTCGATCACATAATGGTCTTCCTTTCTCTTTACTTCCTGACAAGCAAAAAGGCTGGTAATGAAACAAAGGATTATTGCATATTTCATGAGGATCAGGTTTGGGGTTCCCAATAGTCATTGCACACGGACCGCCGAGTCGATATAGAAATAATCTGCTGTATTTCAATACACTATGTTCCGTGGCTGCCGGCGGCGATTATAATTTCGGTTCCCACCCGGGCTCATACTCCCGTTTCCATCCCAGCATCACCAGGTCGTTGTTAAGGACCCGCCCGGTGGCCTGGTCAATTTTGATGGTTTCTTCTGCGTCCTGCGCCATATTGCCGAGGTGGCATAGCATGGTGGACACCGAGGCATCCTCGATGGGAGATCGCAGGGGGGCATTCAAACGGATCGAATCAAAGAAGTTAGCCACATGGTCTACGTCGAGCCGGCCTTCACCCCGGGTATCGGTGGTAGCATTCTCGCCCTCTTCCTTTTCACTTTTCAGTAGTGTGCCGTCCAGACTGTAAAGATTATACCCTTCCCTGCTCAGGGTGATTACTCCCTTGCTCCCGTATATCGTCGCACCCCTTCCCGGTTGATTGGGCTGGATGAGGCCCCTGCTGTGGCCGGTCCAGGTAATGAACTTATCGTTTCCGAATTTAAAGGTCACTTGTTGGTTATCGGGATATTCCCAATCGTCATCATAGGTAAAGGTACCTCCGAATGAGGTGACACTCGAAGGCAGGTCCACTCCCAGAGCCCAGCGGCAAACATCAATTTCATGGGTGCCGTTGTTGTGTACCTCGCCCGTGCCCCAGTTCCGGAACCAGTGCCAGTTGTATGGGTGGACGTTGTCCCTGTAGTTCTCTCTCGGCGCCGGCCCCTGCCACATATCCCAGTCGAGCGTATTCGGAACAGGCACTACTTTTCCGTGCCCGATGTCTTCGCGGCTGTTAGAATAGTATGCCTCCCCTTTGTATACGTCGCCGATTATGCCCTCCCGTATTTCCTTCACGGCCAGGATAGAGGTTTTGGCGGAACGTTGCTGGTTGCCCATTTGCACGCTTTTTCCATATTTTCTCTGGGCGGCCACCAGCAATTCATTTTCATGCGGATTATGGCTGCAGGGCTTTTCCACATACACATGTTTTCCTGCCTGCAGGGCCATGATGGCGATCGGGGCGTGCCAGTGGTCCGGGGTGGCAATGAATACCGCATCCACATCCTTATCGTCCAGCACCTTCCTGAAATCCTTTTCCACTTTCGGGGTGTAGCCGATGGTTTCCTTGCACCAGGCCTGATGCTCATTCAGGATATTTTCATCCACATCACAGGTATAGAGGATCCGGGCCTGGGGATCGGCATGGATGGCTTTCACATGGGCCTTTCCGCGGCTTCTGATCCCAATGGTTGCCGTATTCAGGCGGTCGTTGGCCCCCAGGATGCCGGCATAGCCAAGCTTTGGAAAAGCCAGGCTTCCCAGGCTGATGGCGGCGGTGCCGGTTGCCGTTTTTTTGATAAAATGTCTTCGCGTGCTCATTTACTCCTGATTTGAATTGGTTTTGATCTTGATATTTTTAAATGCCACCCGGTTCCCGTGATCCTGCAGCAGGATATTCCCTTTATCCAATTCCCCGAAGTTAGGCCAGATGTGGTATTTGCTTTCGGCGACCAGTTTTTTGAATTCAGGGCCCTCCCGTTCATATTCCAATACCTTCATCCCATTCAGCCAGTGCTCCACATGCCGGCCCTTGGAAACAATATGGGCACGATTCCATTCCCCGATCCGGTGCACCGGTTTATCTTTATCGGCGGCAATGAGGTCGTACAGGGAGGCGAGAGTCCGGCTCCCTTCGTGGTTGCCGAGTTTGGCATCCGGATGGTGTTCATCATCCAGGATCTGGTATTCCAGGCCTATGGCCGAGCCCTCCCCTTTATTGAGGTCCGTATCCACATAGTATTTGATGCCGCTGTTGGCCCCTTCCGTGATCTTGAAGTCGACCATCAATTCAAAATCCCCATAAACGTCCCGGGTGACAATATCGCCCCCACCTTCGGCTTCTGCTCCGCCCGATGCCAGAACGATAAGTTCGCCGTCCTGGATTTCCCATCCTTTTTCCGGGAAGTCTTCCAGTTTTGCACCACGCCATCCCTGGGTGGTTTTCCCGTCCCAGAGCAACTGCCAACCGTCTTCCTCTTCTTCCTTGGTGAGCCGGTTTTTAAGGACCAGAGGGGTGAGGGGTGATTTTTGGGCATAATTCGATACACTATCCGTGATAATGTGGATATTTCGCCACTGGATTTCGGTCCCCGCGTCCTGCTTATCGTCAATTGCGTGTACCTGCAATGCTATAAATCCGCTGGGGGTCCAGTCGTCTACAAGGAAAGCAGTTGGGATCCCGTTCACCCAGGTTTTGATGGAATCGCCTATGGCTTCAATGCGGTAATGGTTCCATTCATTCTGTTTAAAAGCAGACTGCCCGTCTGGGTTATACGTCATGGGATACAGCCAGCCCCGCCGTGCTTCGTCATAAATCCCGCCGCTCCAGGCCCTTTCAGAGGGGTCAATTTCAATCTGGTACCCGTGAACCCGCCCATTCCTGTATTCGGGATAACTCTGGCTGCGGATCTGTATCCCGGAATTCATGCTCGGGTCGACCTTATAGTCGAGTTCAAGGATAAAATCTGAATATTCCTTGTCTGAAGTAAGGAAGGTATTGGGGGAATCATGGACGGTTTTACCGGTAACAGTCCCGTCTATGACCTCATAGGTTGCGCTGCCACCCCTGGTGGTCCAACCCTGGTGGTCGTTGCCCCCCAGCAGGGTTACCCAGGGGATTTCTTTTTCACTGGATCCGCCACAGCCGGTCGCTATTAGGGATAGGGTTGCCAGCAATAAAAAGCTTTGGAATCTTCGAAGAGGTACGGATGGCTGCATCTTGGTTTGGTTTATAAGTTCGTAGCCCTTAAAGATAAAAAGATATGTGGGAAACTCCAGACAAAAAAAGGCGATCCCGGGAGGGACCGCCTATTCTTTCATGTTTGGCCGAGTTGACCCTATTGTGCTTCCTCCTTCAGGAATTCAGGGAAATTCTGCTTAAACCGGTTGATCCGGGGAATGGAGACGTTGCGGATATACGGGTTATTCGGATGGTTCCGCTCATAATTCTGATGGTAATCCTCGGCCTTGTAAAACGTATCGAACTTTTTTACTTCCGTAACAATAGGCCGGTCGTAGACATGCTGGTCTTCCAGGCCTTTGATGTAACTTTCGATGATCTGCTTTTCCTGTTCGTTTTGGTAAAAGGCAATGGAACGGTACTGGGTTCCTCTGTCCGGGCCCTGCCGGTTGAGCGAAGTGGGGTCCTGGCTGCCGAAGAACACCTGCACCAGTTGCAGGAAGGATACTTCATCCGGGTCGTAATATACTTTCACTGATTCCGCGTGGCCTGTGGTACCCGAACTAACCTCTTCATAGGTGGGGTTGGGCTCGGTTCCCCCGGCGTACCCCGAAACAGCTTCCTTTACGCCTTTTACACTTTCGAAAATGGCTTCCACACACCAAAAACACCCGCTGGCGAAGTAGGCGGTTTTATAGCCTTCCAGGTCCTGAGGGCTGGGCGCTTCAATGGCCGCTACCTCCTTCATATCGTTCCCGCTGGGCTTTTCGGATTCGTTTTTGGTCTTGCATCCCCAAGCCGGGGCTGCGAGAAGGATTAAAAAAATATACTTGATCATGCGTGACATTGATTTTCTTCTTTAGTCTTTAAAGATAGAATTCCTTACAGGTTTTTGGAAGAGAATTACTGGTTAACAGTAAAGAATGCAACAGCATGTGGTTTGCGACGGGAAGCTCCCTATATTTGTCCGTGGCCATGAAACCAGATACGCTGCAGCGGCCGACGGGCTGGCGGCCCGTCCTCGATCCCGGCATCCCCTTTTCCGGATACCGGCCGATCGATCTTTCGGTTTCCAACAGGGACCTGGACGGAATGCGCCTGGAAGATCCCACGGTCTGCCAGAAATACATAGACCGGGCCCTGAAATCGAAACAAGGGCTGGTGGCCTATGGCGGCTACCTCGAAAAGCGCGGACTCTACACCGCCCACTTAAAATTCGCCCGGAAGGGGGAACCAGGCAGGAATATCCACCTGGGTGTCGATTTCTGGGCAGCAGCGGGCACCGCGGTAGTGGCGCCAATGGCCGGCAGGATACACAGTTTCAGGGATAATAAGGGCATGGGCGACTACGGACCGACCCTTATCCTTTCCCATGAAAGCCCGGACGGAAGCTTTTACAGCCTTTATGGTCACCTGAGTCGGGATTCCCTGCTGGGGGTGGAACGCGGGCAGGAAATTGAGGAAGGCGATGTGCTTGGATTTCTGGGCCCTCCATCGGTTAATGGCGGATATGCCCCACACCTGCACTTTCAGCTTATATTCGATTTAGGGACTTCTGAAGGCGATTATCCTGGGGTCTGCAGCCCGGAAGACCTTTCATTTTACACCAAAAATTGCCCGGATCCCTGGTCCTTGTTAAATAAAGTCTAGAAAAATACCGGTGAAAGACCTGTTAAACCGATAAGGGGAATTGCGGGTTACATCCTTTAGCCGATGATATTTTGCCGTTTATCCGAATTTCTCCCACATACCGAAAAATGGGGGTTGTTCGACGAATGGCATAGTGGTGAAATCGGGTTGGGGCCGTTTTATTTTTATAAAACGACCCCAAGTCATGAAAGCCATCGCAACCCTAGTTTTTGTTCTTCTGATCGGATTCACAGCCCAGGCCAAAGAAGGCCGTGTAGTTTCTTTCGAAACCGGAATTGTAACCGCTGTAAAGCCTGTCCAGGTTGCCAAAGAAAATGAAGTGGCCCGCCTGTATCGTTCTAAAACTTCCCTGGTAAAAAAGGAACTGACCTTCACAACCAAAAACAACCGGGCTAAACTTGCCTGATACCATTGAACACCAGTTCACCAGGATTTTCCATATGCCTGGTATTAGTTGGATTTCCTGCTTGCCAGCAGGATCCCGGTAGACCAACCGATCTCAGTCAATACAAAATCATCCCGTGACCGAAGCTCCCGTATCAGGCCGGCAACGCGCGATGCATGTCCCTCAGGCCAATTGCTTTGCTCCAGCAGGTCGTCAATAAGGTACAGGCCTCCTGCCCGTATGAAGGAAAGCAAAGAACCCAGGTGGCTGTATTTCCCGGGCCAGGCATCGGCAAAGACCAGGTCGAAACCTTCTCCTTGGTATCGCTGAATCCAGTGCGCAGCATCTTCGCATAGCAGGCTGATCCTTTTATCCTTGCCAAAGAAGTGCCGTGCCACGGCCATGGGCCCCGGATCATTGTCGATGCTCACTAAGGTGGCATTTTTGTCCATGCCATCAGCCAGCCAGGCCAGGGCATGACCGGTTCCGGTACCGAGTTCGAGGAACCTGCCCCCGGGCCTGGATACGGCCAGGGTCCGCAACAAGCTACCAACCCTGCGGTCTGAAGCCATGCTAAACCCGGTAGCCCGGGTTCTTGCTTCTATTTCCTCGAGGCATGGCGGGAATTTGGATGGATTCCAATTATCCATAATCAACTCTTATTATTTCGAGCCCAAGATCTGTGACTTTCGCTGCCTTTTATCCTTAAAAATGCGGGGATTACGATGCCCAATGGGGTCAGATGGGAGTCCGAATGCGTTGCTGATAGTCTATTTGACCCCTCCGGTATCCGATCACCGACCCTTAAAACCGACGAGCGGAAAATTGGTTTGTGAACATTCACCGATGATTTTTCACCGCTCAACGGGATTTCTCCCACATACCGAAAAATGGGGGTTGTTCGACGAATGACATGGTGGGGAAATCGGGCTGGGGCCGTTTTAATTATATAAAACGACCCCAAGTCATGAAAGCCATCGCAACCCTAGTTTTTGTTCTTCTGATCGGATTCACAGCCCAGGCCAAAGAAGGCCGTGTAGTTTCTTTCGAAACTGGAATTGTAACCGCTGTAAAGCCTGTCCAGGTTGCCAATGAAAAGGAAGTGGCCCTCCTGTATCGTTCCAAAACCTCCCTGGTAAAAAAGGAACTTGCCTTCACAACCAAAAACAACCGGGCTAAACTGGCCTGATCGAGGCAGCGATAGCGGGGAATATAGTTTCCGTAGCGGCTTCAAATAAAAATACCCTGTCTGCAGCCTCAATGTGATACGCGTGAGTACCTTCCCCGACAAATGCATTTCCTTTGAATAACCAGCCCGAACTATGGGGCTGCTCATGCTCAGCACTGCCGGTGAACGACTGCAGGGATCGATTAAGTGTATCCGCCGGTAATTTCTTTCACCGACCATATCGGACCGTTTGTCCAATTCTGCGTCAACGGCCGAAAAATAAGGTGCTTTAAGCGAATATCTTCCCTTATCGATTGGCCTGCGATTTCCTTTACGGTGAAATTAAGATCATCATGAAAGCCCTGTTGACGTTTACTCTTGTTTTGATAATTGGCCTTTCGGCCATGGCACAGGAAGCCAAGGCCCCGGTTCTTAAACCCGGGACCCCCGAGGTGGCGGCAATCCATCCTGACACCCTCAAATCAGTACTTTCCCGGGGGGAGGGCGGGGAGGCCATTGCCCGGCTTTACCGCTTCAAGAACTACAGGGTACTGAAGGAATTGAAATTCACCACCAAGATCAGCAAGGCCAAGCTCGCCTGATGTCCCTCCGGGCTGGCTAGTCGTACATTCCAGGTTGCCGGATCCGGTAGCCCGTCTTTTCTTTTTCCGCTTCAACTTGTTTTCGAACATCCGCCAACAATGCCTTTGCATCGTAAATAATGCCATCTTTGATGGTGTATTTCACGCCGCCTACCCGTACCACTTTATTATCTGCTGTCAGGCGAATGGCCCCGGTCCCGTACAATACCTTCAGGTTTTTGAGCGGATTTTCCTCCACAATGACAAAATCTGCATATTTACCCACTTCCACGGATCCGAGCTCATCGGCTACACCCAATGCTTCGGCACCGTTCAGGGTAGCCGCGCGTATAACTTCCAGGGGATGGAAACCTGCTTCCCTAAGCAATTCCAGCTCCCGAATGTAGGCAAAGCCGTAGAGTTGGAAGATGAATCCGGAATCCGAACCTGCGGTCACCCGGCCCCCGCGGTTCTTGTATTCGTTTACAAAGGTCATCCATAAGCGATAATTCTCTTTCCAGGCTACTTCCTGTTCCGTGCCCCAGTCGTGCCAGTACGATCCGTGTGAAACCATGCTGGGCTGGTAAAAATCCCAGAGGGAGGGCAGGGTATAGGTTTCATGCCACTCGGCCCGGCGGGCCCGCTGCAGATCGCGGCTGGCTTCGTAAATATTGAAGGTGGGGTCGATGGTGAAATCAAGGGCGAGTAACTCATCCATCACCGCATTCCAATGTTCCGAATACGGTTTGGCGGCTTGTTTCCACAATTTTCCCGCCTCTTCGAACCGGTGTTGTTCGTCCTGGTAGTTATAGTCGGCTGGGTAATCCTGTACCTGCCGGTCCTCAAACAGGGCTTCTGGCAGGCCGTACCAATGCTCCATGGACGTGAGTCCTGCCCGGGCCGAATTGAGCACATTCCACCGTGCTACACTGAGCTGTGCATGGTGGCATGCCGACCGCAGGCCTAGTTTGCGGTTTTCGTCCAGGGCGGCCGTCATAATATCTGGAGGTGCCCCGAAAAATTTGATTCCGTCGGCCCCTTTGGCGGCGTTGGCCCGAACCCATTCCCGCGCCTGTTCCGGGGTTGTAATGGGAACCCCGTGGAGCGGGTCAAAGGTATCGCTGGATTCGCCAAAGCGGGTATAGGCGAAGATCCTGGGGGCAATTATCTCGTTGCTGGCGCTTTTCCTTTTAAGGTCCATGGCAAAATCCACCCCCCTCCCGCTGGGTTCACGGATGGTGGTGATCCCGTGCCCCATCCAAAGTTTAAACACATAATCCGGATCCGCGCCCTGGGCTTCCCCCCCGATATGGCCATGCATGTCAATGAATCCGGGCAGGAGATACATGCCGCTGGCATCCAGCTCCCGTCCTCCTTCCTTAAGGGCAGGGCGTTTGTCTCGTTCAATCGGCACTCCCGGGTATCCCACCACTTCCACCGCCCGGATGCGGTTCTTTTCCACTACGATATCCACCGGGCCCATGGGTGGGGCCCCGTTCCCGTTGATCAGGGTGACTCCCCGAATGATCAGCTGGGGAAATGGGCCTTCCCCCATTTGACCTGCCATAAATGCCGGTATTAGGAGGAGTGCCAGGAAGCTGTGGGCGATCAATCGGTTCATAGGCTAATTTTTTTGAGGTACGGTTATATGCTGGCCAAGGAACAGGGCGTTCAGGAAAAGACGATTGGTACCATACCAGGCCCCTCTGAAATTCGGGTCATCTGCGAACAGCACCACCCTGCCCGCCCCCAGGGGGCTTACGAGCAGGGAAGCCGAGGGCTTCAGGTATTCTTCCAGGTTCTCCGGAGTGATAAATCCGTCAATATGGGGGTCTTTGGCATACTTGGCAACCGTGGAATAGGCATTTTTACTGGGAGCCAGCCATACTTCATTATTCTTGTATACGGGAATGTCTGTATCCTGGTACCCGAAGGCCAGAGGGTGCGTCCTGTCCAGATCGGCCCTTACGATAAGCCCGCCGATGTATGTTTTGCCCAGGTTTTCATCTGCTTCTGCATAGGGTTTACGCTCCACGGTGGCGAGGGAGTCCTTTTCCGGGGCGGTAAGTTTTTCACTGACCAACTTTTGTTCGATGGCCCATTTACTGCCGGTTCCGATGGTAATGAGCGTGTTTCCCTTTTTAACCCAATCCGCAATGCGGTCTACTTGCTTTTGTTGGAAGTGGTACTCGCCGGAAACGATCACAAGCACGGAATACTTGTCCAGGGATATTCCGTCGAAATTACGCAGCGGGAGCTTGCTTATGGGCATATCCACGCGGGTGTCGAGCAAATGCCAGATCTCACCTGCTTCATAGGCCCTTACGCCGTGTCCGATTAGCAAGGCCGCCTCGGGAGATTTTAATGGTTTGATGTATTCGCTTCCAAGGTCTACCCCTTTAAGGGACCAACCCGAAGTGATGGCGTACACCGGCACTTTCCATTTGGCCCTGGCCTCACTAAGGATGGAAAGGACTTCCCCGGGGCTTTTCTTTTGAAGTTTTACGGGGATTACCAGGGCTCCGTAATGAAAGTCTTGTTCCCCGGCAGTGGTGACGGATGTAAAGGGTTTAAACGCTGAAGAGGCCACCAGGCCAGCCTTCTGGATGGCGTGGAGGAAGGCGGGGGCATTGTAATCATCCCAGTCTGCCACATAAGCGTAATCTGATTGCTGCAAATCGGGCAGCGAAATGAGCCCTTCCGTACTTTGCAAAGGCTCGCCCCGGGGGGCATTGCCGGCCGCCCGATACTTCATATTGTAAAAATTGGCAACAGACCAGGCCGAGGCATCGTAAAAAACGCTGTCCCTGTATTGATCGTAGGTCTCGAACATGGTCTGTACCATGCGGTATTGCGGTTGATCGGTTGGCACCTCATATTCGTTTTCCCCGGCCTGATAGACTTTGATCCGGTGCCTCAGGAGGAGGTCGATAAAGGCCTTCACCCTGTTTTTGTCGTAAGGGTCGCCAAATACATAGCCCTTCACCTTGCTTTTTCGTGCCCGGTCTATAGCGCTGTTGAAGAAGTCCTTTTGATACCGGTACAGGTAGTCTTTATTCTCGACAGCGGCTTTTACCGTGGCGATACCCGATGTAAACTGGTTACGGATGGTAAAGGGAAAAGTGATTTCCCCGAATGCGGTCTTTTGTACATGGCCCCGGCTGCTGGCCTGCTCAAACAACAGGCCCAGCCCGCCTTCCAGGTCGGGATAGGAAGAGCCATAGCCCGGATAGGTGCCATCGAAGACTTCCCTCGTAAAATAAAGGGATCCAAGGCTATCAAGGGCTTTGGAAAAATATTTCCCGAAGAGTTCGTTCAGGTAACCGTAATTTTCTTTTGGCATGATAGGGTCCAGGGACCCATTGATTTTCATGGGTTCAAAAAAATAAGTGCCCTGGGTCCCCATTTCATGGAAATCTGTTACCACATTGGGATACCATTGATGGTACCATCTGAGCTTGCCCTGGCTTTCCGGGTTTACGGCCAGCAACCAGTCCCGGTTGAGGTCGAACCAGTAATGGTTGGTACGCCCCCCGGGCCAGTATTCATTGTGTTCGGCGTCCTGGGGGTCGCTTACCGGCGGGTCACCCAGATACGAATTGGCCCATTGGGTGTGCCGGTCCCTTCCGTCCGGGTTGATGGCGGGGTCAATAAACAGCACGGCATGACGGAGGTAATTCCGGATTTCCGGATTGTCTGAAGCGGCAAATGTATACGCCGTAAGGAGGGCTGCCTCGGAACTGGAAGGCTCATTGCCGTGGACGTTGTAAGCCAGGTTGATAAAAACCGGCAGGTCTTCCGCCACTGCCTGTACCTGTCCGGGCTCGGTAAAGGCCAGGTGCCTTTGCCTCAGATCCTCCAGCCTTGCCATGTTTTCCGGGCTGCTGATAGTAAGGATGACCAGCTTGCGCCCCTCATGGGTCTGGCCGTATTCCTCTATATTTGCCCGGTCCGACAAATCGGCCAGGCGCCGGAGGTATTCCACTATCTGGTCATGCCTGGTATGTTTTTCCCCTATGGCATAGCCGAGAAACGCCTCCGGTGTGGGGATTTCTGATTTAAAAGGTTCAAAGTTTTTGAAATAGTAATCCTGTGCTATCAGGGCCGAACCGTACAGGCAGGCGAGCAGCATTAGGTATTTTCGCATTTGGACGGTAAAATTTTCAGGTTAATTTCCCCTAAATATAGGGATAATATCAAGAGGAGGAAGCTGCAGGGAAAAGCGGGCGGGGATCAGGCCACCGGATGAAATTTCTCATGATCAATTTCCTTGAATTTCACCACATAGTTGGTCCCTTTTTTCGACAGGTCCCTCACAATGGATCCCTTCAGTTGGCGGGTAAGGTTATGGATGAGTTTCAGACCAAGGGATTTGGAATTCCTGAAATTCAGTTTCTCCGGGAATCCGGGGCCGTTATCACCAATACTGAGGATATATTCCTCTTCTCCGGCCTTTCTCAGGGCGATATAAATTTCGCCGTAGGCATCGTCCTTGATCCCGTATTTCAGGGCGTTGGTGATAGCCTCGTTGATAAGGAGGCCCAGGGGGATCGCTGTATCGATGCCCAGTTCTATTTCGGGGATGTCCACTTTCAGGTTAATATTGTTCTGGCTTCCCTTTACCGAACGGACGAGGTATTCTCCCAATTCCTGTACGTACGACTTATATTCAACCTTGGAAATATCGTCCCTCATATATAGCATTTCATGGACCATAGCCATGGATATCACCCTGTTCTGGCTGCTTTTGATGAGGGTTTTGATCTCCTCATTCTCAATGCTACGGGCCTGCAGGCTCAAGAGGCTGGAAACGGTCTGCAGGTTGTTCTTCACGCGGTGGTGTACCTCCTTCAGTAAGGTTTCCTTTTCGTTTATCTGCTCCTCGAGTTCCATTTTGGTTTTATACAGGTTGTGATGGGCCTTCAGCAAGTTCTTACCCAGTACGCCTCCCAGGAGGTATACCGAGAACAGGATACTCAGGAAGGAAAACAAGTCCCGGGACGCTTCCGGGACCACATTCCTGCTTATGGAATAGTCCGAAACCCCCTGCAAATAAATCAGCACGACCAGCAGGCTGCTGATATAAAGATAAATTTTGCCATACCGCCTGGTGGAGACATAGCCGGCAAAGACCACGATGGCCAGTACAAAGATAAAAGGGCTGTTGATACCACCTGTAAACAGGGTGATCAGCAGGGAAGAGGCCAGGCCAATAATGGAAATGATGTTGTAGGTGAGGATGAGGTTGTTATGTAACCGGTACATCCAGCTGTTCAGCATGTTCAGGATACCAAACCCAAGAAAAACATAGGGCACCAACACCCTGATATCCAGAAGCCAGAGGCAAATGGCCCCCAGGAGCAGGGAAAAGAGGGATGCGTAGTAGCTGACCCTGAGGGTTAACCGGACACTATCCTTTTGTCTATCCTGGTCTAACCATGTTTTTAACATATGGGAATTTTTAAGGTCCTGCCCCTGCCTGCCAACCCCCGGCCTTTGCAGCTGTATTGCTTTACCGGGAGTGCCAATGCACTATGTAAAGCTAATTATGTTTTGGCATATATTCAAAATCGGATCGAAGGATATTTAACAGTCACCGTGCGATCGGTGGGAAGGCCAGCATACACCGAGATCGAATAGCAAGAAGATCCAGGGGGGATCAAAGCCGGTTTTGCCGGGGTTCAGCCGCCAGCGGTAGTGGCCCAAAAAAAACGGCAACCCCAGGGCTGCCGTTATACGAGTTTTGGCGCAGGCGGGTCAATCCTCCACCAGCACCCATTCCCCCTGTTCCAGCAGGGGCTCGGCCTGTTTGTACTTCAGGGTCTTATTCTCACCAGACATCACATTCTTGATGGTTACCCGCTCGTTGCGGCCAATTTTCGGCTTTTCTCGTACAATCGTTTCCGTAACCTGCGGGCGTTGTCCCTGCCGTTGTCCGGCGGATCGGTTCCGGGCTGCCAACTCGTCGCTGTTGGGGATTTCTTCCTTGGAAGTCTGCAATTTTTCTTTTGGGCGTCTTACCTGTCGGGCTTCCTGAATATCTCCTGTGTTTGCGGAAGGCAACTCCCCCTTGAACAGGAACGACACCACATCTTTGTTGACCTTTTCGATCATGGCTTTAAAGAGTTCAAAGGCTTCAAACTTATAGATCAGCAAGGGGTCTTTTTGCTCGTGTACGGCCAGTTGTACCGATTGCTTTAATTCGTCCATCTTCCTCAGGTGGGTCTTCCAGGCATCGTCAATAATGGCCAGGGTGATGTTCTTTTCAAAATCGGTGATCAGTTGCTTCCCCTGGGATTCATAGGCATCCTTCAGGTTGGTCACCACATTCAGGGTTTTAATCCCGTCGGTAAAGGGCACCACGATGCGCTCAAAGGAATTAGAGCTATCCTCGTAGACTTTCCGGATCACCGGATAGGCGGAAGCCATGCTTCGTTCTATCTTATTGCGGTAAGTTTCGTTGGCTTCCTCATAAATGCGCAGTGCAAGGGCCTGGAAATCCATTTTCGCGAACTCTTCCTCCGAGACCGGGGAGGTAATGGAAAAATACTTGATTAGTTCGAATTCAAAATTCTTATAATCGCTGGCCGCCTTGTTGGTTTCTGCCAGCAATTCGCAGGTATCGTAGATCATGTTCGCGATATCCATTTTCAGGCGATCTCCCTGCAGGGCGTGCCGCCTGCGCTTATAGACCACCTCCCGCTGTGCATTCATAACATCGTCGTATTCGAGGAGGCGTTTCCGGATCCCGAAGTTGTTTTCCTCCACTTTTTTCTGGGCCCTTTCAATGGATTTGGTCATCATGGAATGCTGGATGACTTCGCCTTCTTCCAATCCCATCCGGTCCATCATTTTGGCTACCCGTTCCGAACCAAAAAGGCGCATAAGGTTGTCCTCCAGCGATACATAGAACTGGGAACTTCCCGGGTCACCCTGTCGGCCAGACCGGCCTCGCA
>Ga0102953_1000199_pt1 | contig 42471 bp, 36 predicted proteins | sample SalPon2A_C_D2_MG_FD_78509 | JGI IMG/M metagenome (GOLD analysis project Ga0102953, IMG submission 78509) | Soil microbial communities from South San Francisco under conditions of wetland restoration - Salt Pond MetaG R2A_C_D2_MG | ecosystem: Environmental > Terrestrial > Soil > Wetlands | place...
GCCCCCTGGCTCGCTACCCTGCGGCAGATGGCCAGCAGCGCATCGATCTCGTCGGGTGGCAGCACGGCGGTTGGCTCATCCAGCAATAGCAGCCGTGGCTCACGCATCAGGCACTTCACCACTTCCACGCGCTGCCGTTCCCCCACCGACAAGTCCTGCACACGACGGGAAACGTCCAGCTTCAACCCATACGCGCCGGACAGCTCCGCGATCCGCTCCGCGAACGCCTTGCGGTTCGGCACCCCGGTCACCTGCCCGAGCATCAGGTTCTCCAGCACGGTCATATTGCCGACGAGGCTGAAGTGCTGATGCACCATGGCCACGCCCGCTGCCAGGGCCGCCGCCGGGCTATCGGGGCTGTACGGCCCCGCGCCAAAGCGCATACCGCCCTGATCGGGTGCCAGCGTGCCGAAAATGATGTTGCACAGCGTGCTTTTGCCGGCGCCGTTTTCCCCCAGCAGGCAGTGCACCTCACCCGGGGCAATGCGCAAGGACACGTCGCGCAGCGCCTGCACCGGGCCAAAGCGCTTGGAGATGCCGTCCAGCACCAGAGGCGCCGAACCGGGTGTTGCCGCATCCCCGCCCAAGGGCGAGGATGCGGCTTCTGGGGGAGGAGATGTCATCACAACCGGCACCGGATCAACCCTCCAGCACCTTGATTTTGCCCGACAGCAGATCTTTCTCGATCTCCCGGATTTTGTGCTTCATCTTCGACGTCCCGTGGCAGAACACGAAATCCGAGGCTCGCGGCCCCATGGTCAATCCAAAGGGCTTGAACCCGGCCTTCCAGGTTCCGGCCACCATGTGGTCAATGGCGTATTCCACCTGAAAGCCCACGCCTGTGATGGAATAGGCCACGTAGAGCGGGTCCGTCCCGCAGCGGTCCGTGTAGCTGCCGATGATGTGCGTACCCTTTTCTCTTGCCGCCTGCTCCATGCCCCGCAGGCCAAGGTTCAGGATGTGGTAGTGAATGTCGGCACCCTGGGCAATCGCGGCCAGAGTCGCCTCCTTGGCCTTGGCGACGTCGTCAAAGTCGCCCGTATAGTTCTCGAAGTATTTGATGTTCTTGTTGATGTACTTGGCCCCCATGCCAAATTCCTTGCCCGTATTCACAATGGCAGGAATTTCCAGGCCGCCCACGTAGCTGACCACCCCGGTCTTGGAGAGCATCGCCGCTGCCGCACCGGCCACAAAGCCGATTTCCGCCTGGCGCACGTCATATTGGGCCAGGTTGGGGAACTGGTCACCGCGATTGCCACCCACGATTGAGAACTTGGTGCCTGGAAAGCGCTTCGACACTTTGATCATGGAAGCCTGGGTCTGCCCGCCGACGCCGATCACCAGGGCATTCTTGCTGGCCAGCAACGTCAGGGCTTGGTCCATGTCCGCGAACTTGACGTTCTCGATGTACGTGACCTTGATCTTGTCGCCGTACTTCTTCTCCGAGGCCACCATGCCGTCGTAGCCGGATTCCATCCATCCTTTGTCGGATTTGGAGCCGGGAATCAGCACACCGATCAAAATGGGGCCCGCCGCCTGGGCCGGGCGGCCGACGGTTCCAAAGAGCGCCAAACTGGCTGCCGTGGCTGCCGTGCTCTGCAAAAGCTTGCGTCGTGTGAGGTCCATGATTCCTATAAGGTAGGGGTTCCGCAGTAACCCAAAGCTGGGTCGCCTCCAGTGAATTGAATCGGACACCGCCTTGGCTGCAAGCCACATGCCCCCTGTCCGCCGGGTTCGCGAGCGGGTCCGGGGGCGCTAAATCAGCGGATTTCCGGCCAAACAGAGCCCCAATGGACAGCGTGGATCACTGCGGAAATGCGTAATTGTCCGGCGCCCCCAACATGAAAGTGCCTGAAAGTTGAGCACTCATTTTGGCGCCCCGCTGACGTATCAGGCGTTTAGCCGCTGGCACGCGGATTGCGACATGAACAGGGAACAGATGCCTTCACTATGGAGATGCGATTATGCCATCCGAATCGAAACCCGCTGCGCAGGCCAAACAGGGAGCATTTCATCGGCTGGGGTCGGGCCCGGGTTATGCGTGGCGCGTCAACGACGGCCACGTGGATATGTCTATGCCGGAGCCCGCCCCTGTGCCGCTCACCATTGCGGCGCAGCCGCAGACGGTCACAATGGACCTGCGGCGCACGGCCTTCATCGTGGTGGACATGCAGAACGACTTCTGCGCACCGGGCGGATGGGTGGATCACCTGGGTGCGGACTACACACCGGATCGTGCGCCGATTGAGCCCTTGCAGAAGGTGCTCGGCCCCCTGCGGGCCCGCGGCGTGAAGATCATCTGGGTCAACTGGGGCAACCGTCCGGACCTGCTGAACATGCCGCCGAACCAACTGCACCTGTACAAACCCAGCGGCGTGGGCATCGGCTTGGGGGAGCCCTTGCCGGGGAGCGGCGCGCACGTATTGGAGAAGGACAGTTGGGCCGCCGCCGTGGTGGACGAGCTCCAGCCGGATCCCGCGGACGTGCGGGTGGACAAGCACCGCATCAGCGGCTTCTGGGACACGCCCCTGGACAGCATCCTGCGCAACCTGGGCATCACGTCCATCCTGTTCAGCGGCGTGAACACGGACCAGTGTGTGCTGCACACGCTGACGGATGCGAACTTTCTGGGCTATGGCTGCGTGATGGTCGAAGACTGCTGCGCCACCACCTCGCCAGAGTTCTGCACGGAGGCCACGGTCTGGAACGTGAAGAAGTGTTTCGGATTCGTCACGGATTCCCAGGCTATCCTGCAGGCGTTGGCTGAAAATCCGTAGCCCTGCGTCGGGCTGTCGCTCCTCGCGCAGGGGCCGACGTCCCTTGCCCTGGACACCGCGATTGGCCTCGGAGCCCCCATGCCGGAACCACCAAGCTCGGACCCAGATCTGACCGCCCCGGTGGAGGCGCTCGCGGTAGCGATGGAGCTGCACCTGCTGCCCGAGGAACGCCCCGGCGTGGCGCAAACCTTCGCGACCCTGCACGCCATCGCCCAGGCGTTGCTGCGGTTTCCGTTGCCGGACGAGATGGAGTCCGCCGAAGTGTTGCAGCCATGACGAAGCCTCCGGCGCACGCGGATGCCTGGGCCCTGGCGGAGGCCGTGCGCACGCAACAGGTGAGCGCGGAATCCGTGGTGCTGGCCTGCCTGGAGCGCATCGCGGCGGGCAACCAGCGGATCAATGCTTTTACCGCGACCCTGCCGGAGCGCGCACTGGCCAAGGCCCGGGCTCTGGATGCGCGCATCGCCGCCAAGGGCGATGCCGGGCCGCTGGCCGGGGTGCCCTTTGCCGTCAAGAACCTGTTCGACATCGCCGGGTTGACCACCCTGGCCGGCGCGAAAATCCGAGCCGAGCAGCCGCCTGCATCGCTGGATGCCACTGCCGTGGAGCGACTGGAGCACGCCGGAGCCATTTTGGTGGGCGCGCTGAACATGGACGAGTACGCCTACGGCTTCGTGACGGAAAACGAGCACTTCGGCGCCACGCGCAATCCCCACGACCCGGAGCGGCTGGCCGGGGGATCGTCGGGCGGATCGGCAGCGGCGGTGGCCGCGGGCCTGGTGCCCCTGGCGCTGGGCTCGGACACGGGTGGGTCGATCCGGGTGCCAGCCAGCCTGTGCGGGGTGTTCGGCTTCAAGCCCACCTACGGACGGCTCAGCCGCGCCGGCGCGTTCCTGTTTGCACACAGCATGGATCACATCGGGCCGCTGACCCGATCGGCCAGAGATGCGGCGGCCGCGTTCGACGCACTGCAGGGCTCCGACCCTCGCGACCCTTCGTGCACGTCCCGCCCCGCGGAACCCGCCATGCCGCAATTGACGCAGGACCTGCGCGGCCTGCGCATCGCGGTGGCGGACGGATACTTCCGGGAAGGCTGCACGCCCCAGGCGTTGGCCGCGACGGACCGCGTAGCCGTGGCGTTGGGCGCCACGACCCGCGTCGAACTCCCGGAGAGTGCCCTGGCCGCGGGCGCGGCGTTCGTGGTGATGAGCGCGGAGAGCGCCAACCTGCACCTGCCTGACCTGCGCCGGCGCCGGCAGGACTTCGACTCCGCCAATCGCGTGCCCTTGCTGACGGGGGCGCTGCTGCCGGCGGCATGGTACCTCCAGGCCCAGCGCTTCCGCCGCTGGTACCGGGATGCCGTTCGCGACGCACTGCGCGACGTGGACGTGCTGGTCGCACCCACGACGCCCTGCGCCGCACCCTTGATCGGGGAATCGCCAATCACGGTGGCGGGCGAGTCCCTAGTGCCCCGTCACCACCTGGGCCGATTCACCCAGCCACTGTCCTTCATCGGGCTGCCGGTGCTTTCCGTTCCCGTGCAGCAGCCGGACGGTCTGCCCCTGGGCGTCCAGCTCATCGCAGCTCCGCACCGGGATGCACTGGTGCTGCGGGTGGGCGCGTGGCTGCAGGCCCAGGGAGTGTGCCAGGCCCCGGTCGCCTAGCGCCGCGGAGCCAACCGGCCCGCGCCAGCCGGGCCAGCGGGCGTGCGGCCCGGCAGATGCAATGGCGTGCATTCGGAATGCTTCGGGAGGCGCTACTCCAGGCTGGCCAGATAGGCCCGCCATCCGCCGTACCTGGAGATGTCTTGCGCCTCGTGGGTGGCCTCGGCCTCGCAGAGGAAACCCAGCACCTGTCGCCCATCCTCCAGCCGCACCGTGCCGATGCCCAGGGGGGAGGGAATCCGGGCCATCAGACGGCCCAGGGCCTCCGTGGACAACTGCCAAAGTTCCCCCTCGATGGGCAAACCCTCGCGGGCGGAGACGCGCACCAGCCCCGGGCGGGGAGGCTCCCCGCCCGGCAGCCCGACCAGGCGGTACTCGGGCGCCGTGCGGCAGACCTCCCGGAACGTCGCCTTCAGCTCCGTCAATTGACCGTTGAGGGGCAGTCCCCGCATGTGTCCGCCGACGGCGAGGAGGTAGACCGGCTCGGATTGCGGAGCCGCAGGCAGGCGGCGTCGCAGGTCTTGCGGCAGCGCTGCTCCGGTTGCGCCCATGGGCAGCCCGGCGGCAGCCTGGAACGCCTCACCGGCGCTGAGCAAGAGCATCTCGTGCCAGGCCGGCGCAATCAGCGTGACGCCTTGGGGCAGCCCGTTGGAAAGCAAGCCGCTCGGGACGGCCAGGGCCGAGAGGTTCAGCAGGTTCACGAAGTTGGTGTAGTAGCCCAGGTTCGTGTTCAGTTGCACGGGGTCGCTATTGACCTGCTCGATGGTATAGATGGTGCCGGTGGTGGGCAGCAGCATCACGTCCATCCCATCCCAGGCCTGTTCCGTGACCCGGCGCAGCGACTCCAGGCGGTACAGCGCCTGATACACGTCCACGGCGGTGTATCTCTCCGCACCCTTGATGATCCCCCGCACTGTCGGGTCCAGGTCGTCCGGGTGCTCGACCAGGAAGGACGCCACCGCGACGTAGCGCTCGGCCACCCATGGCCCCCCGTACAGTAGGGCCGCGGTCTCGCGAAAGGGAGCATAGTCGAAAGGCACGACACGGCCTCCCAGTGCCTCGACCCGTTCCACGGCCTTGCGGAAGAGCGCCTGCGCCTCATGGTCGCCGAAGAAGGACAATTGCTCCGTGTCCGGCACGCCAACCCGCAGGGGGGCACCATCCGCCATCACGTTCGCCGGCAACGACCACCCGGCCGGGGGCTCGCGGGAATAGGCGTCCTGCGGATCAGGGCCGGCCATCACCCGCAGCACCTCCTCCGCGTCTGCTGCCGTGAGCGTGAATGCCGTGACGCAATCCAGGGTGCGGCAGGCCGGTACCACACCCTCCGTGCTGACCAGACCCGGTGTCGGCTTGATGCCCACCAGGTTGTTGAAGGCGGCCGGCACCCGCCCCGAGCCTGCCGTGTCCGTGCCCAGGGCAAAGCTGGCCTGGCCGGTCGCCACCGCCACTGCGGACCCCGAGGATGACCCGCCGGACACATACGCTGGATCGAAGGCGTTCTTGCAGGCGCCGAAAGGCGATCGGGTGCCCACCAGCCCGGTGGCAAACTGGTCCAGGTTGGTCTTGCCGACCGGGATTGCGCCCGCCGCCAACAACCGCTCCACCACGGTGGCGGAACGTTCCGGGATGTAGGCGAACGCCGGACAGCCCGCGGTCGTGGGCACTCCAGCCAGGTCAATGTTGTCCTTAATGGCAAAGGGGATGCCATACAGAGGGTGGCTGTCCAGCCCCAGGGCCTCGACCTCCCTGGCCCTGGTCAGGAGCGCCTCGCGGCTCATGCGGTAAATCCACACGTTCCGTTCGGGTTGGCGCTCCATTTCCTCCGACAGCCATTCCACCAGCCGTGTCGGCGTCATCGTGCCGGTCTGGTACAGCCGGCGCAGGGAGCGGATTTCCAGAGAGATCGTCGGCATGTACGCCTGTCAGGCTGTCGCATCTGTCGTGTGAGGGCCCCGAGGGGCACCTTGCTGCAACGGGTGTGCCGTAGACAAGAAGTGTTTTCCATCATATCAGCGGACTGCAAAGGACACGGGGCATGCTGCCGGAAGGATAATCATGTCTCGAAAACCAGCCGTGGCACGACGAGCGATGCTTGCCCATATGTGCGCAATGTACGCCACCGGTGTCGCATCGCCCATTGGACTGCACAAAATTTAGCCATCTCTGCCGGGCCAATGCCTAATTTTTGCGCAGAACACAGCTCAGGGGCACCGCAAGGAAACGATTGTCATGTCATATCAATGGTTTAATCTGATTCTTTGCTGGCTTGCACCTTGCAGTCGGAGAGGGGCGGTATGGAATCCTGCCGAGGACGCGGCGTGTGGAGATCGATGCATTCCACGCAACAAGGTATCCCCCGGAATCGAACCCTCCCTGGATAAGAAATGACCGAACGCTATATTGCCGCTGACCCATACCCGTGGCCGTACAGCGGCAAGTTGACCCGGGAAAACACGGCCTTCGTGGTGATCGACATGCAGACGGATTTTTGCGGAATCGGCGGTTATGTGGACCAGATGGGTTACGACCTTGCCAATACTCGCGCACCCATACAGCCCATCCGCAGGGTGCTGGAAGTGATGCGGTCGGGTGGGTACCACATCATTCACACGCGTGAGGGGCACCGGCCCGATCTTCTGGATCTGCCGGCGAACAAGCAATGGCGCTCCCGTCAGATCGGGGCGGGCATTGGCGACCCTGGCCCCTGTGGAAAGATCCTCGTCCGGGGCGAGCCCGGGTGGGAGATCATCCCCGAACTGGCCCCCATGGAGGGTGAGCCCGTGGTGGACAAGCCCGGCAAGGGCGCGTTCTTCGCCACCGATCTTGAATTGCTGCTGCGCCGCAATGGCATCGAGAACCTCATCCTTTCCGGCATCACCACAGACGTCTGTGTGCACACCACCATGCGCGAGGCCAATGACCGGGGCTTCGAATGCCTGCTGCTGGAGGATTGCTGCGGTGCCACCGACATGGGCAACCACTTGGCAGCCATCAAGATGGTCAAGATGCAGGGCGGCGTATTCGGAGCGGTGTCCGATTCCAAGACACTGGCCGAAGCCCTCGCCTGAACCCCGACGGGACAGTAGGCTTTGTTTGGAAGGCGTGGCTACGGATGGGGGCGTTGCCCCCATACCCTCAGCAGGGAGCGAGGCTCCCTGCACCCTGTTTGTGTGTCAACGCCCATTGGCATTGCTTTGCACCCGTATCGGGGGTGCGGGGGCCCTCGGCCCCCGCATCTGGTCTGTCCTGCTTTCTGGCGGCGGCAGCCACCCGAAAGCCCAATTCAAAACAGAGCTTAGCCGATGGGCACGATCGTCGCGGAACCCTATGCGTTCGAATTCCCCACCCGCGGGCTGGGCCTCGTCGTGATCGACATGCAGCGGGACTTCCTGGAGCCGGGAGGCTTTGGCGCTCTGCTGGGCAACGACGTGAGCTTGGTGCACGATGCCGTCCTGCCGACGCGGCGGCTGCTGGAGCACTTCCGTGAGGCTGGCATGCCGGTGTTCCATACGCAGGAAGCCCATCGGCCGGACCTGTCGGACTGTCCGCCCAGCAAGCGCCTGCGTGGCAGGCTGAGCGTGGGAATTGGAGACCCAGGTCCCATGGGGCGTGTGCTCGTCTCCGGGGAGCCGGGAAACCAGATTGTACCGGAGCTGACGCCACTCGAAGGAGAGGTGGTGATCGAAAAGCCCGGCAAGGGAGCCTTCTATGCGACCCCGTTCCAGCAACTCCTGCAAGAGGCTGGCGTGACCCATCTGATCGTCGCGGGGGTGACCACCGAGGTCTGCGTTCAGACCACCATGCGCGAAGCGAACGATCGGGGCTATGAGTGTCTGCTGGTGGAGGAGGCAACCGCCAGCTATTTTCCGGCGTTCAAGCAGGCCACCCTGGAAATGATCCGCGCTCAGGGCGGCATCGTTGGGTGGACCGCACGCCTGGACGACGTGCTCGCGGGTTTGGAGGCATAGCCATGACTGCAGAGGCCGACACCAGAGCTTTCGCGCTACTATCCTCGATGAAACTGAACGAGCCCCAGAGCTGGGAGAGCTTTCGGGAGGGTGTGGACATTTGCTGGATCTACCGAGCCCAGCCCCTCGGCTATCCCGCCAGCGCCCTGCTGCGCTACCATCCCGGCGCGTCGGTGCCGTTTCACTCGCACCCGGGCCACGAGTACATCCTCGTGCTCTCCGGCGCCCAGGAAGACCTGCAAGGCCGCTACGCCGCTGGTAGCTTCGTCGTGAACGCCCCGGGCACCAGCCACGCGGTAAAGAGCCCGGATGGGTGCGTGGTGCTCATCACCTGGGAGCAGCCTGTCCAGTTCGAGACCTAGCCTTGGGGAGGCACACGCGCTGCAGCACAACTGTGCTTCTCGCTGCAGCGGCCCCAATGGAACGTGGCCCCCGTCGAAGTTCGATGACCGCCCTTGGCATGCCCTTCTGACAAGGCCTCCAATTCGTTCATATTGAGAACCGGACCGGTTACGACCCGACGGCTCTCCTCCACGATTACTTTGTCGGCTTGGCCAGGGGTCCACCTTTCCTGTGCGGACTGGACACCCGAATGCCAATCTAAGAAAAATACTCATTACTCCGTCCCGCCTAACTGTCGTATAATCGCCCGTTGAGATTATTCTCAGGGTCCAGAGAGGGCCCTCCTCTGTCCGCGTCCTGCGTGGGCAGCAGCGAAGCGAGATCCGACATGACGCTCTCTGTCCCATCGGAAGGCCCGCTCCCACCGGGCTTTCCACCGTTGCATCTGGTCGGCACCGGCATTCTGCTCGCCGCTCCCGACGGCGGCGGGAGGTTCGTCGTACAGGCTCTGAACCATCGAGCGGCCGAACTGCTTCACATCGGCCCGGACGTAGCGGACACGCCGTTGCAGGAGGCGCTTCCGGGCGTGCTGGGCACCCGGCTGGTGGACGGGCTGCGAGCCTGCCGCACCGCGGGTCGTGAGCAGGAGTTGGAAGCGAAGATGGACGCGGGCGAATCCGTGCGTTGGCTGCGCTTCGTGCTAGCGCCGCAGCATGACGAGCAGGAACACCTGCAGCAGATCGTGGTCACGGTGAGCGATGTCACCCGCCAGAAGCAGGCGGAATCCCAGACGTTGGCATCCGAACTGCGCTTTCGAAACCTGGTCGAGGGGTCCATTCAGGGCGTGGTGGTGCTGCGGCAGGAACGCGCCGTGTTCTGCAACGCGGCCTTCACCGAAATCTTCGGCTTTGCCGGGCCCGTGGAGGTCTACCGGCTGCCCAGCCTGACCGCCCTGGTTCACGAGGATGACCTGCCGCAGATGCTGGACAACTTCGCGGAAGTCGAGGCCGGCAAGCAGCCCGCGCAACGCCGCGTGGTGCGGGCGGTGCGCCGGGATGGCGGGGCGATCTGGATCGAGACCTTCGCCAGTGTGGTGCTGTGGGATGATGCGCCGGCACTGCAAATCGCCCTGCATGACGTCACGGAGCGCGTGCGTGCGGAACTGGCACTGCAGGAGAGCGAGGCGCGCTACCGCACCCTGGTGGAAAGCTCACTGCAGGGAATCGTCGTGAGCGTGAGGGGCGAGCCAGTCTTCGCCAATCACGCAGCCGCGCAAATGGGAGGTTATGAGGACGGCGACGCGTTTCTTGCTTCCGCGCGTGGCGAGCAGTTCCCTCTGGTCAAGCCGGAAGAACGCGAACGGGTGCTGGCTCTCGCGCAGGACCTTATGTCAGGGACGTTGGATGTCGTCGAGACGGATGTCACGCTGCGCCGAATCGATGGTTCGACCGCGTTTACCCATGCGCAGGCTCGCCGCGTGCCCTGGCAGGGGGGCACCGCGATGATGACCACCCTCATCGATCTGACGGAGCGCCGCCGCGCCGAGGCAGCCCTGGAGGAGAGCGAAGCGCGCTACCGTACGCTTGTGGAGAGCGCCCCGATCGGCATCACCGTGCACGTGGATGGGCGGGGCGTGTTCTGCAACGAGGTCATGGCCCGCATGCTGGGGTATGAGAAACCTGAGGACTATGTGACTGCGGCTGCCCGGGAGGAGCCGTTGGGCCATGTGCCCGATGCCGCGCGCCAACTTGCGTTGGAGACCTTCCTGCGACTGCAGTCCGGGGAACTGGATGCGGATTGGAACGAGATCGAGCTGACGCGTCAGATTGGTGGGCCGGTGCCGGTGAGAACGAACGGGCGCCGCATCTTGTGGAATGGACGGCCGGCCGTGCTCACCGCCGTGCTCGACCTGACGGAACAGAAGCGACTGGAAGCGGAAGTGCGCGAAAGCCGCAATCTGCTCCAGTCCGTGTTCAATGCCTTGCCCCTGTGGGTGCTGGTGAAGGACCGTGACGAGCGATTCCTGATGGCCAACCGCCAGATGTTGGACGACTACGGCATCGATCCGGAAGCGCTGCCAGGGCTCTCCACGCACAATGCCCCGTGGCTGGAGGAGGCGAGCCGCGCCCGCATCATCGAGGCCGACCAGCGCACAATGGAAACGGGGGAGCGAGTGGAGGTGCCTGATGCGGACACCACCTTGCCGGATGGCCGCCGGTTGACGGTGCAAAGCATCCGGGTGCCGCTGCGGGCGGAAGACGGCAGCGTGACCGGACTGGTGCAGGTGGGCCAGGATGTGACGCGCTACAAGCAGGCCGAAGCCGCGCTGGCCGCCAGCGAGATGCGCTACCGCACCCTGGTCGAGTTGTCCCTGGAGGGCATCACCGTGCACCAGGGTGGGCGACCTGTGTTGGTCAACGACACGTACGTACGGCTGTTGGGTTACGCCGACGTGGATGCTTACCTGCGCGCCAACGCGGGCAAGGTGCTGCCCCATGTGGCGCCGGAATTCCGCGAGGAGGCGCTGCGCCGCTCGGAGGCCGTGGAGAGCGGAGAGATGAACCGGTATGCATGGGAGCGCCCCACCGTGCGGCTGGATGGCGAGCCGCGCGAGCTGTACGTCCAATCGCGACGCATCGATTGGGATGGAGCACCCGCCGTTCTGACGACCTTCCTCGACATCACGGAGCGCAAGCAGGCCGAAGCGACCCTGCGGGCCAGCGAGGAGCGCTATCGGTTGCTGGTCGAGGGCTCGGTGCAGGGGGTTGCTGTATTCTCGCTCCAGGACTTTCGCGCCCTGTTCGTGAACGACGCCATGCTGGCACTGGTTGGCGGGCAATCCGTGCAGGACTATCTCAGCTCCGTGCACATGCTCGACAACGTCCGCGAGCCTCACTTGAGCAAGTTGCGGGCAGAGCTTGAGCGCATGGCTACCGCCGAGATCGAACGCTTCGAGGACGAACTGCTGGCCTACCGGCGCGGACAGGAGCCCTATTGGTCAGCGTTCATGGCCCGCCGTGTCACGTGGGATGGCGAGCCGGCGGTGCAGATCACGGCCATGGATATCTCGGACCGCAAGCGCGCCGAGGAAGCTCTGAAGGACCGCCAAGCGGTGCTGACCAAGGAGAACGAATACTTCCGGCAGGATCTCAGCCGGCGGCGCGGCCGACAGGACCAAGCCATCATCGCCGAATCGCAGGCGATGCTGCGCGTGCTGCACGAGGCAGATCTGGTCGCGCGCTCGCGTGTGCCGGTGCTCATCGAGGGCGCCACCGGCACGGGCAAGGAGGTGGTGGCGGAATTCATCCACCGCCACAGTGACCGGGCGGCCCACCTGTTGTCCGTGGTTAATTGCGGCGCGCTCTCCGAGACGCTGATGGACGCCGAGTTGTTCGGCCACGAGCGGGGGGCCTTCACCGGCGCCACCGAGGCCCGCGCCGGGCTGATCGAGATCGCGGACGGCGGCACGCTGTTCCTGGACGAAATCGGAGACCTACCGCCCAGCGCCCAGGTGCGCCTGCTGCGGGTGCTGGAGCGAGGCGTGGTGCGCCGGGTCGGGTCTACCCGGGAGCGCAAGGTGGATGTGCGCGTGCTCGCGGCCACGCACAGGACGCTCAAGGAGCAGGTGCAGGCCGGCACATTCCGCGAGGATCTCTACCATCGCCTGCTGGTGATCCGCATCGAGGTGCCGCGTCTGCGTGAACGAATCGAGGATATCCTCCCGCTGGCCAACCGCTTCTGTGCGCTCGCCTGCCAGGAGGCCCATCTGGAGCCGATGGCGTTCAGCGAGGAAGCACGGCTGGCGCTGACCCGGCACGACTGGCCCGGCAACGTGCGCGAGCTTGCCCATACGGTGCAGCGCGCCGTGTTCGCCGCGCAGCTTGAAGGCGTGGCCGAACTGCGTCCCGAGCACTTCGATCTGCACCATGCGGGCCCGAGTGAGCTGCTGCTGCCCATCAAGGAGGTGACCCACCGCGCCGAGCAGCAGCACGTGCGCGCCGTGCTGCGTCACTTCGGCGGCAACCGCCGCCAGGCAGCGGAGACGTTGGGCATCAGCGAGCGACACCTGTATCGGCTGCTAGGCTGAGCCGCTCCCGCGTCCCGGACGCCGGTCACCAACACCTGAACATAGCCTGACATTTCTGTCAGGTTTGCAGGTGCGGGCGCCATACCCGTCATTCCCCCATCATTTCAATCCATTGCCAGCGGTTCAACGCTGTCGGGCCTGACATGGCTGACAGGTGTGACGCGGGATGGCCGAGGCCCGCGGCGAGATTCGATTATTACAGTCATCTGATATAATTGGTGAATTTCAGACTTTTGGCAGGGCTCCAGGAAAGGGCACACCCCTTGCGGAAGGGTGGAAATACGGCAGGCGCATCGGGCTGCGAAACCGATGGGCCACTCACACAACACACTGCCGTCGGGGGGGCCCACGCTCGGGCCATTGTGACCATCTGGAGGATAGACAATGAAGCGATGGAAGCTGACGGACGGCCAGAAGATGCTGCTGGCCTCGATCGTGGTGGCTGCCATGGGCCTGCTGGTGGTGGCGGCGGTGGGAACCGGTGAGTGGCGGCGGGAGGTGTCCGAGAGCGGACGCGCCGTTGCCGCCAGTACGTTCACACAGGTGACCGCGGCCAAGGAGCAGTTGCTACAGGCGCGGCGGCGCGAGAAGGACTTTCTGCTGCGCGCTGACGTCAAATATGTGGAGCAGGTGCGGACGCATACGGACAAGCTGTCGCATATCCTCGCCCAACTGCAAGGCGCCAGCCTGACCGCCGAGGAACTGCAAAGCGTCCGTGACATGCGGGCAGCCGCGGATGGGTACCGCCAGGCCTTCGACCATATGGCCGCTGCCAGCACGGATCTCGGGCTGACGGAGAACGACGGCTTGCAAGGCAAGCTGCGCACCGCCGTTCACGATATCGAGCGCGTCCTGAAGCCGCTGGGTAAGCCTCGGCTCCAGGTCTCGATGCTGATGATGCGGCGGCACGAGAAGGACTTCATCCTCCGGGGCAAGGACAAGTATGTGAAGGAGTTCAACGAGGAGGTGGATACCTTCCACTCCCTGATGAATTCCGCCGGTCTCTCGGCGGACGCCCGCCGAGAAGTGGCGGCGCAACTGAACACCTATCACGCAGCCTTCAACGCCTATGCAGACGAGGCCAAGCACCTCGCCGGCCAGAAGATCGACGTGAGCAAGGCCGCGGAGGCCATGGAGCCGCTCATGGACAAACTCCAGGCTGAGAGCGCCGCCCGGTACAACGCGCTAACCGCTGCCGACGCCCAGTTTCGCCATCGGATGCGGATCATCCTGGCCGGCGTGCTGCTGATTGCGCTGCTGGGCGGGCAGGTGCTGCTGTGGTGGCTCAACCGCAGCATCCGCCGCTCCATCGGAGAGGTCGTGGTGGCCCTGCAGAGCGCGTCATCCAGCCTGGGCTCCGCCTCCCAGCAGGTGTCCTCCTCCAGCCAGTCGCTGGCTTCGGGCGCTTCGGAGCAGGCGGCCAACCTGGAGGAGACCACCTCCACGCTGGAAGAGATTGCGGGCATGACGCGGCAGAATACCGAGCACACGCGCGAGGCGGACCGCCTCTCCGGCTCCGCGCTGGCGCAAGCCAATGACGGGGCGCATGCGGTGCAGCGGATGGTGACAACCATCACGGACATCAAGGGGGCTTCGGACGAGACCGCGAAGATCCTCCGCACCATCAACGAAATCGCCTTCCAGACCAACCTGCTCTCCCTCAATGCCGCGGTAGAGGCCGCGCGTGCCGGCGAGGCCGGCAAAGGCTTTGCCGTGGTGGCCGAGGAAGTGCGCAATCTGGCTCAGCGCAGTGCGGAAGCGGCGCGCACAACGGGTGAGCTGGTCGATGCCTCACAGGACAAGGCCGATGCTGGCGTCTCCGCAGCGGCGGAGGTGGAATCCGCGTTCGGCTCCATCAAGGAATCCATCCAACGCGTGAGCGAACTGATGGGGCGCATCACCACCGCCAGCGAAGGCCAGACTCAGGGGGTGGAGCAAGTCACCACGGCCGCGGCCCAGCTCAACCAGGTCACGCAGAGCAGCGCCGCCAACGCGGAGGAGACCGCGGCGGCGAGCCAGGAATTGGCCTCCCAGGCGGAAATGCTCGATGTAATCGTGCAGCGCTTGGCCGGGTTGAGCGGCACGGTGCGGGACAGCAGCACGGCACGACAGGTGAGCGCCCATGAAGGCACGCGCCACCTGGAACGGGCGGTGGCCCCGGCCAAGCGCCGGCTGACCGCTGTTCCCACGCGGCCGGCTGGCTCCAACGGCAATGGCAACGGCAACGGATCGCTGCGCCAGCGCATCGCCGAGGACTGGGAGCAGGGTGGTAGCAGCGCGCTGCCCTTCGCCCACGACCTGGGCGAATCCGACTTCACCGACATCGCGAACTGAGCGGGGTGTGGGGCCGGGTGCCGTGCGTGCCCGGCTCCACAGCCTATCCTGCCCGATCCCTTGAGGAGCGACACCATGGAAGCACTGTCCTACACCGCCGAGGAGGCCAGCGCCGTCGGCGCCCCCTGCACCGACAGAGACTTGATGCTGGCTGCTCAGCTGGGCCAGGCCGATGCATTCGAAGCCATCGTGAACCAGTACGAGCAGCGCGTGTTCCGCCAGTGCCGGCGCCGCGGGCTGAGCGAGGACGAGGCCGCGGACGTGACGCAGGAGGTGTTCATCAAGGCCTACCGCTCGCTGAATCGGTACCAGCACCAGAATGCATTCCGTACGTGGCTGTACCGCGTCACGGAAAACGCCTGCATCGACCATTGCCGCAAGCGCGCCCGCGACCACGCAGTCGTGCAGGCCGTCCCGACCAGCGAGGAGGGTGATACGCACGAGTTCCCTAGCCGGGAGCCGGACCCGCAAGCGGCCCTCGAAGCCGCCGAACTTCGCGGGCAGATCAACGCAGCCCTCGCGGCCCTCGCCCCGATCTTGCGCGATGCCTTCCTTCTGAAGGAGCAGGAGGGCCTGCGCTATGGGCAGATTGCCGAGCGTTTGGGCTGCACGCTGGGCACGGTCAAGTCGCGCATTTACCGGGCCCGGCAGGAACTGACGGCGCGGCTGACGCCCTTGTTGTAGGCGGCCACTAGCTGCGAGCGGGGCCCGGGTTGGCCTCGCTTGCCCCCTTGCTGTTCCCCGCACATCCGAACGGCCGACGATGAAACTGCTTGCCCCCTTCGCCCCCTGCGACTCCTTCGAGCCCGTGCCGCTGGAGTGCGACTCAACAGAACTCCCGCAGACCGCCACCTGCGGCGCCGTAAACCTGGAGGCCTGTTGCGCGATGTTTCGCGCCCACCCGGACGGCATGTATTGGCTGGAACCCGTCCTGGAGAGCGACCGGGTGGTGGACTTTCGATTGCTCGGGCTCAATCCTGCTGGCGCCACGCTGCTGCGCCTACCCGAACGACAGGTGGTGGGCCAACCACTCTCCAGCCTGCTAAAGGGCGGGAGGCCTCCGCAATGGCTGGAGGATATCCGCTCGGTGTGGGAGCGGGGTGGGCCGCACCGGCTGTGCCTGCCGCTGAAGGATGCCGCCGGTCTGCTCCCCACGCGCTGGTTCCAGCTGCACCTGCAGCGCATCGCCGATGCCCTGCTCGTGCTGGCGCGAGAGGAGACCGACCTCCGCCGCGCCCAGCGAGACCTGGCTCGCGCCGAGGAACGGCTGCGGCAGACGCAGAGCATCGCCCATGTGGGCAGCTGGAGCTACGATCTGCGCCGCGGGCGCGAGTGGTGGTCGGACGAGGCGTACCGCATCTGCGGGATCAACCCCGGCTCGTTTCGGCCCACCTACGAGGCCTACCTGCCGCTGGTGCACCCGGACGATCGGGCTGGATTCGATCAGGCCGTCAAGGAAGCCGAAGAGAAACGAGGTGCGTTCAGCCACGAGTACCGCATCGTGCGCCCGGATGGCTCTGAGCGAACGGTCCTCACCAGTGGCCAGGTTCTGCTGGATGAACGCGACGAACCGGCGGAGGTGGTAGGCACCGTGCAGGACGTGACGGAACTGCGCGTCAATGAGCAGCGCGCGCGCACCAGCGAGAACCTGCGCCGTCGAATCATCGACAACGCGCCGATCATCCTCTTCGATCTGGACGCAGAGGGCACGGTGCGCTTTGCCGAGGGCAGGGGGCTCGAAAGTCAGGACCTCACCCCCGCCCAGGTAATCGGGCACTCGATCTTCGAACTGTATGCGGAGAGCCCGGACTTTCTCGCCAATATCCGGCGCGCCTTGGCGGGGGAGGCGCTGGTGGTGGCCAACGAGACCCGAGGGGGCGTATTCGAGCGTTGGCTGGAGCCCACATTTGATGAGCAGGGGAGCGTTACAGGCGTGGTTGGCGTTTCCCTGGATGTGACTGAGCGGCACCGGGCCGAGGCCGATTTGCGCGCCAGCCAAGCCCTGCTGCGGACGGTGGTGGACAGTGTGCCGCACATCATCTTCGTCAAGGATGTTGACGGCCGTTACGTGTTTGCAAACCGGGCCCTTGGCGAATTCCACGGACTGGATCCCACGGAGGCACTCGGACGCAATGCCGCTGCACTCCCCGGCTTTTCGCCGGCCACTGCCCAGCACATGGACGCGATGGACCGGCAAGTCCGGCAGACTGGCGAGGCCATGGATCGCTCCGAGGTGGAGCTGACGGATGCGTTGGGGCTGACTCATTGGCTCCGTGTGCAGAAGATTCCACTGCCCGGTCTCGACGGCGAGATCACCGGCGTGGTCGGAATCGGCGAGGACGTCACCGAGCGACGGCGCATCCAGCAGGAGCTGGAGCAGAGCCAGGCCCTGCTGCAGGCTATCTTCGATACGTTCCCGGCCCGCATCCTGGTCACCGGTACGGATGGCCGCCCCGTGCTGGTCAATCGCAGGCAAGCCGACGAGCTGGGCCTGTCGCCCGCCGAGGCCGTGGAGCAGGGTGTGGGGTGTCCACCCATGGTACCTGCCGACCGACGCCGAAAGAGGGAAGAACTGCACGCCGTGGTGGCGGAGGCACGCTCGTTCGACTATGAGCGTCAGCGGCAGGATGCCAAAGCAACGGAGATTTATGAGCGGGTGATTCGCGTCCCGCTATACGATGCCGCCGGAGCGATTTCCGGCGCTCTCAACGTTGCCCTGGACATCACGGCCCAGAAGGCCGCCGAAGCCCAACTTCGTCAGGCGCAGAAGATGGAAGCGGTGGGGCAACTCGCCGGGGGGGTGGCGCACGACTTCAACAACCTGCTCCAAGTGATCCAAGGCTATGGCCAGATTGCCAAGATGCGCACCGGTGACGACGCAAAGCTGCGTCACGCCCTGGAGCAGATCTCGGCCGCTGCGACTCGCGCCGGCGACCTGACTCGCAAGCTCCTCACGGTAAGCCGCCGGCAGGTACTGCGGCCACGCCAGATCGATCTCATTGCGCTGGTGGACGAGTTGATGCAGATGCTCGGACGGCTGCTCGGAGCACACATCGAGCTGCGACAGGAACTGGCACCGGCCCCCCTGCACGTTCATGCCGACCCAGGCATGGTGGAGCAGGTGCTCATGAATCTGTGCGTCAACGCTCGCGACGCAATGCCGGATGGCGGCGTGCTCACTCTGCGCACCGAGCCGGTAAACCTGGATGAGTCCCTGCGCCGGGCTCATAACCTGCCTAGCGCTGGACGCTACGTGCGGCTGACCGTTTCGGATACGGGTACGGGAATGTCCCCAGAGGTGTTGCAGCACGTCTTCGAGCCGTTCTACACGACGAAGCCGGAGGGCCAAGGCACCGGCCTTGGCCTGTCCACGGTGTACGGCATCGTGGGCCAACATGGGGGCTCGATCCATGTGGATAGCATACCGGGACATGGCACCACGTTTTCGGTGCTGCTGCCGGCCGCGGATGCCCAGGCCACACCGGTATCTGCGCAAAGCGACGTGGCGATACCACGGGGCAGCGAGACCGTGCTCGTGGTGGAGGACGAGGAACATGTACTCGGACTCCTGGTAGACCTGCTGCTATCGCAGGGCTATCGCGCCCTGACGGCTCGGGATGGAGAGGCCGCGCTGGAGACATTCCACGCCCATCGCGAGGAGATCGCCCTGGTCATACTGGACGTCGTGATGCCCAAGTTAGGCGGCCGCGAGGTGGCGAGCGCGCTGCGATCGGAAGGGGAACAGGTGCCTATCCTGCTCAGCACGGGCTTCACGGCCAGCCGGGTCGATGCCGAGTTCATCGGCCGGCAGAGCCTCTCGGTGCTCGAGAAGCCCTATTCGCCCTACGAGTTGTTTCGTGCCGTGCGGGATCTGCTCGATGGACCGCGGAGCTAGGCCCTCCACGTCGGCCTGTTGCAGGCTGCCGCCAGCCCCAGCACGTGTCGAGCCGCGGTGAGAGGCCATCCGTCGCGGTGCCCACGGATTGGCGCGCCTTATCCAGACGGCACCCCCCATGCCCTGACCTAGCTTGGCTCGGTGCTAACCGTGCAACCACGGCCGGACACGCCAGGAACAAACGGAAAAGGCCCGGCCGGATCGTGTGATCCACGCCGAGCCTTGTATCCAGCGGAGAGGGAGGGATTCGAACCCTCGGAGCCGGTTGCCCAGCTCAACAGATTAGCAATCTGCCACTTTCGGCCACTCAGTCACCTCTCCGAACGCTCCGTGCTGGCCCAAGGCCGTTCGTACGCACGACATCTTAGCACACCACCGCTGGACGGGCGCGGCCCCACCAGCCGCGCATGGAGCAGAGGGGGAGGGATTCGAACCCCCGGAACCCGTCAAGGTTCAGCGGTTTTCAAGACCGCCGGTTTCAACCACTCACCCACCCCTCCGGATCGAACGCACCGGCCGCGGCATTGCGCCCGCGGGGCCCGGGACAGCACCGCAGCTCAGCGTATGCGAGCGCCCCAGCGGCTGTCAATCGCACAGGCGCGTGAGCCGGGGCATTGGGCGCCGCGGCTACTCGAAGTAAAGGCGGCTCACCGATTCGGCCACGCACGCCGGCTTGCCCCCCCCTTCCAGTTCGATGGTGACCTCGCGCACCATCTGGATGCCGCCGGGCACCTCACCCACTTCCTTGAGCACGCTGTGGCTGCGGATGCGCGAACCGGCCGGCACCGGCGCGGGAAAGCGCACCTTGTTCAGTCCGTAGTTCACCGAAAGCTTCACGCCCGGGTAGCGCGGGGCGTCCTCGCCCACGGCTTTGGTCAGCATGGGCAGCAGCGAGAGCGTCAGGAAGCCGTGGGCGATGGGCCCCTTGAAGGGCGACTCGCGCTTGGCCCGCTCCACGTCCACGTGAATCCACTGGTGGTCGCCCGTGGCGTCGGCGAAGCGGTTGATGCGATCCTGATCCACGGTCAGCCAGTCGCTCACGTGCGTCTCCTGACCCAACTGTGCCTTCAGCTCGTTCAGCACGCTATCCTTGGACATCTCTCCTCCTCCGCGGGGGACTGGGGTGGGGGCGGCCTCAGGCGTGCAGCCGGCTGCGGCGCCCGGTGCGCACGCTCTTCTGGAAGGTCAGCGCATCCTTGAACTGCTGCAGCCCCGTCAGCTCCTCGCGCCGTAGCGCCAGCAGCACCAGCGAATCGAAGTACTCCATCAGCGAGGCCGGCATCTCCTGGTACAGCCCCAGCAGGGCCAGGGACTTGCGGCAGTGATCCCGCGGCGAGTCGCGCACGAGGCGCGCCACGTGCAGCAATTCGCCCAGTTGATCCGAGTTGAAGGAGTCCATCAGGTCCAGCAACTCGCGCACCGCCTCGTTGTGCTCCTCCAGCAGCACCACGGAGTTGAAGTAGCGCTTCATCTCCTCCGGTGCCTTCTCCCGATAGGCCGCAAGAATCAGCTCGCGGCTGTCGATGTCCAGCTTCTTGGCGTATTCCACCAACTGCGCATCCTTGGGGATGTGCCCACCCACCACCTTGTTGAACAGGTCGTAGGGCACTTTGATGCTGCGCGCACATTCCTTCACGTCCTTGTATCCGTTGCGCTCGATGGCCTCCCGAATCATGGTTGCAACGGATTTGAGCTGCGGTCGTTCCAGCTTTGCTTCGGATGACTTGACTGCCATGGGATCTCACTCGGAACCGAATTCAAGCGCCTTCGCGCAGGGCCACAGGCAAGGCAAACAAACTTTCAGCCGAAGAACTACAATTGAGTAAAGTTCGTGGGACAAACCTCCAACCCCCACCGCCGTCGGGTCGTGACACCGGCTTCGGCGATGAAGCCCGCGGGGGCGGCTGCGTCCCGCCCTCCAGGCCGGGAGCCGCGCAGCACCTGAGGCGCTGCCGTGCACACAGCGGGACGACAGGAGACGGTCGTGACCGGCCTCCGGGAGGACTCTGTTCCCCGTAAAGTCAACCCGGGCGCGGCCGGAGCGCGAGGCGTCCCCACCATTTCACGAGGTCGGCGCCAATTGCAACCGCAAAGTGCCGCCGATCAAAGCGGATGCATCCGCTGGCGGCCCCGCGCCAACCGCCGTCACCACGCTGCCGGGCCGCACCATCCTCCGGCCCTCTCATTCCATATCGGACGGGCGCTGGCAAGCACCCCGGCCTTAGTGGCGCGATTTGGTTCCGCGCCCGCCGCGGGCCGGACCGCAATTCACAGCCCCGCGTTCAATGGGGCAGGAAGCGTGCATGCACAGACCAATGACCGCGACGCCCCACCGGTGCCCGATTCGCCAGCGCGACGAAAAAGCGACGCTGCAGACGCACTCGCGACGCGCCGTGACAGCCGATTTCGTTGTCAGGTCGGCGGGAAATCAGTATATGTGGTAAATTGATGGCGTACGGTTCAGGCTCCGCCCTCATGGCGGCGCACCGTTCCAGATGTGAGGTGTGACTTGGCGCTTTGGGACCGGTTCATCCAGACGGGCAGCGAGAACGAGAGGCACGCCCAGGAGCTTTGGGATCGCGCCCAGAAGTACTTCGAGGGCAAGCTGTATAACCGCGCCCTCAAGGATCTCTCCGAGGCCATCACGCTCAATCCTGGCTTTGCGCGCGAAGCCATGGAACTCATGAACGTGTTCTCCGCCCAGGGCAGTGACGAGCAGGCCTTGAGCATCGGGCTGGCCCTGCTCAAGGTGGAGAACCAGAACCCCGAGCTGATGAACCGGCTGGCCAACATCCTGCGCAAGCTGGGGTCGTTCTCACGCGCCAAGAAGCTGTACACGATGGCCATCAAGATGGCCCCGCAGTCCAAGGAATACAAATACAACCTCGCCGCCTGCTCCTTCGGCATTACGGCTGCCGATGCAGAGCTGATGCGTCAGACGCGCATGGTGGAGGCCTATTCGGAGCCGCGCCGGTACGGCTTCATGGGCACGCGGGTGGACTTCTATCCCATCCCCAACCAGGTGCTGGAAGACCCCAAGGCCGCGCGGGGACAGAAGAAGAAGGAAGAGGAGCCGGAGCAGCCCGCCGAAGCGGAGATGGACGAGGAGACCCGCGCCCAGATGGTCGAACTGATGGTGCGCCAGCTCAAGGAGGACATCAGTGCCTCCCAGGGCGCTTGGGAGGACGAGTACAACCTGGGCCTATTCTATGACTTGGTGGGCTATGGCGAGCTGGCCCTGCAGCACCTTTCCAAGGCTCACGAGATGGCCGCCGAGGAACACCCGGAACCGGGCAACAACCTGGGTGTGGCGGTGATGGTGCACAAGAATGACCAGGTCCAGGCTGAGACGATCTTGCTCAAGAACCTCTCCCGCCACAAGTTCGACCGCACCACCGTACTGAACCTGGCCGTGCTCTATCGCCAGCAGCCCGCCAAGGCCTTCCAGACCCTCAAGTACTACGTGTACCTGGGCGATCTGCTGGCCAAGTCCATGGGCGAGTTCAGCACGGACAAGGTGGAGCAGCATGCGCAGGAGCTCTTCCAGCGCCGCAAGTACCTGGAGGCCATCCCGATTTTCGAGAACATGGCCAGGGAGAAGCAGGAGGAGTACTGGTACGAAAAGCTGGCGGTCATGTTCTTCAATCAGAAGAAGGAAGACCTCTACCTCAAGGCCCTCAAAGACCTGCTGCGCATCGCCCCGGAAAACGACGACGCCGCCAAGAAGGTCTCCGCCGCCGCCCAGTCTTACGAGGATCAGGCCCGCGAGAAGATCGCCAAGGGCAACAAGCGCCACGCTATCCAGCTGCTGGAAAAGTCGGTCAAGATCGAGGAAAGTGCAGAGCGTTGGGTGGAACTGGCCCAACTCTACGAGGATGAGGGCGAAGAGATCCTGATGGACAACGCCATCCGCAAATGGAAGCAACTCAGCGGACAGGAAGCCGAGCAGGTACAGCCCGAGGAAGCCGCGGAAGGCGCAGCAGCAGGCGGGGCCACGACCTGACGTCCCTACCGTGTTGTCTGCCCCTGCGGTGCTCGGCTCTGACCGCGCTGACGCACGCCGCCCAGCCAACCGAAGCCTTCGTCCCGCCCGCAGAATCGCCCGTGGGGCTCGAAAGCCCCGGGTGTTCCCACGTGCCGCGCCTGCGGCAAGCTCTTCCCGCCATATTGCTCGTTCCGTTGCTGGCCGGTCTGCTCGCCGCCTGCACGCTGCTGGGCAGCGGCGCGCCCGAGCGCACAGCCACCGGCGTCGTGCCGGACGTCGCGGGCCCGCCGCGCTGCACCGCACCCAAGCCCGGCGCGGACTTACGACCGTGTCGGCTGGTGGGGGCGCTGCTCGCAGGCGCCAACCTTACCCGTGCCAACCTGAGCGGCGTGGACCTGCAGGGCGCCGACCTCTCCGGCGCCAACCTGAGCGGGGCCCTGGCCGACCGCGCAAACTTCGACCAAGCGCGGCTCACCAACGCGAAGCTGCGCGGGGCACGCTTCGAGCGGGCCACCTTCCACGCCGCGCACCTGGACGGCGCCGACGCCACGCAGGGTCAGTTTTATCGCGCCGACTTTGCCGGGGCGGTGCTGGACCATGCCGTGCTCTCCCGTGCAAACCTGCTCCAGGCCGGCCTGGAGCGCGTGTCCCTGCGCAGCGCCGACCTCACGGAGGCCAACCTCTCGGGCGTGGAAGGTGAGGGCGCCGATCTCTCCGGCGCCAACCTCCGGCGGGCCTTCCTGGTGCGCGCGGTGTTTCCCCATGCCCGATTCCAGAGCGCCCGCCTGGAGCAGGCGAACCTCTCCCAGGCCTTCATGGACGGGGCGGACTTCGGCCGAGCCGACCTCCGGCATGCCTATCTCTACGAGACGTCGCTGTTCGGGGCGCGCTTCGACTACGCCAACCTGCAAGACGCCGTGCTGCTGCGGCCCAACGTGTGGAACGCCGTGCTGCACAGCGCGCTGGGTCTGCCGGCGTGGATCACCGAGAGCCTTGAGCAGGGCCGCTTCAATCCGGAGGCCGCGGCCAAGGCCGTGCGCGCGGGCCTGCGCGATCTGCAGGGCGCCTACCTGCACCGCCTCGATCTGCGCGGTGTGAACCTCACGGGTGCCAACTGCGACTACGCCGATCTCAGCGATGCGGACCTGCGCGATGCGGACCTCACCGGCGCCAGCTTCGTGCTGGCGCGGCTGGAATCCGCACAATTGCAGGGCGTGGTGCTGGAGCACACCAACCTGGCCGGCGCCCGGCTGGCAGGCGCGCACATGGACGACTTCTATCGCAAGGAATCCGAGTACTGGAACAGCGTGGGCCAGCCCCAGTGGGTAGCCGGCAGCGGCCCGCACGCACGCCCGGCCCCGGGAACCGAGGCTCCGGCAACCTCCCCCGGGGCCGCCGTGCCCAGCGGCGCCAAACCCAAGGCACCGCCCCCACCCGCTACCCCAGCGACTCCGCCCACCGCTCCCACGGCTCCGCCCGCGCTGTCGCCACTGCCCGCGCCGAAGACCCCGACGCCACCCGTCGCACCCGCACCGGCGGCTCCCGCGCCTGCTGCACCGACGCCACCCGCGGAAGCGCCGGTGCCGAATGCCCCGCCCGCCGCTCCGCCGGCCCAGCCACAGACAGCGCCGAGCCCCGCCCCCCAGGTGCCAGCGACCCCGCCACCGTCAGGCGCGTCACCCATTGGAACACCGCTGACTCCAACGGCACCCACGGCCCCGACGACACCCGTTCAGCAACGCTGAGCGGCGGCTACTCGGCCATCGCCGCGGTGGCCTGTTCGCCCATGGCGATCAACTCCTCCACCTTCGGGCGCGGGAAGCCCAGCAGCTTGCCGATGACCAGGAACTGCTCGCGCTCCTTGGGGGAGAAGTCGCGGTCCGCGATCGCGACCTCCATCAGGTCCAGCATCATCAGCGCGCGGTTCTTGAGCTTGTTCTCCCAGCCCGCGAAGGCCGTCAGGGTAGGCATGGTCTGGAAGGCGATGTACTTCTTGAGCGACTCCACCAACTGCGCGTTGCGCACGAAGGAGAGCGACTGCATCAGGCTTTTCGCCTCCCCCTGCGCGATGTTGCCGTCCGCCAGCACCATGGCCACCATCGCCACGGCAAACCATTCACGCTGGTGGTCGTTCATCGCCTCCACCGGCGTCCGGAAATTGTGAGCCATGCGCCTCCCCGCGGAGCGTGGGCATTGCGTCCCCACCCGCTTATAGCCGCGTTGCTGCCCAAATGACAAACGCCGGCGCGGCGAGTCGCACGACGAACCGGTGCGTAGCCGCCGGACGCAGGCGGCACGCGCCGCGCGGCGGCCCGCGGAGCCGCACCCTGGCAGCGGCCGGACCGGGCCGGCCGCGCGTGGTGTGGGTAGATCGGTCTTGGGCGCCTGGGGTCAGGCGAACAGCAGGTTGGAGAGCTTCTGGCGGAATGAGAGCAGCAGGGGCGAATCCGGCGGCAGCATATCGAACACCGCCAGCATGGCCTTGCGCCCCGCGTCGTCCTTGAACTTGCGGTCTGTCCGCACGATGTCCAGAAGGTCGGTCAGCGCCCGCTCGAACTGCCCCGTCAGGGCCGCCTGGCAGGCACCGGTGAACTTGGCGGCCACCTCGCCCTGCGCCGAGTCATCCGCCTCGGCAGCCTCGGTGAGGTAGATGCGGCCGTGCAGAATGGCGAGCAGCTTTTCCAGTTGCTGACGGTCGGTCAGTTTTTCCAGATCCACGGCGTTCACATTCGCCACGGCATCCTTGGCGCCATCCAGGTCGCCCTGGTCCATCAGGCAGTGCCCACGGCCGATCAGTGCTGCGGCGTTCTTGGGGTCCTGCGCCAGCACCGTATCGAAGATATGCATGGCCCCGGCATGGTCACCCTGTTGCCATAGCTGCAGGCCCGCCACGGCATCGTCCACCTGTTCGGAGGGCAGGTTGTGCTCCAGGAACCGCACCACCTCCGGCTCCGGGTAGGCACCCATGAACTCGTCCTGGATGCGCCCGTTGATGAACAGCTTGACCGCGGGGATGCTCTGGATGCGCAGCGCCTGGGCCAGCATGGGACTCTCGTCCACGTTCACCTTCACCAGCTCGAAGCGGCCTCCCCACTGTTTGGCGACCTTCTCCAGCACCGGGCCGATGACCTTGCAGGGGCCGCACCAGGGTGCCCAGAAGTCCACCAGCACCGGCACCTGGTTGGACCGCTCCAGCACCTTCGCCTCGAAATCCTGATCGCCGGCCTCGATGACGTTGCCTGTGCTCTCCGGCGTGACGTTGATTTCCATGCGTGCCTGCTTCGCTGCGCGACGGGCGCCGCTGGGGCGTCCGGGCGGGTTGTTCGGAGGGGGTGGACACTGCATTCATTGGAGCGTGTTCCTCCGCGCGATGTCAAGGCGGCCGCACACCCGGCGGCCGCGAAGCCTATCCATTGCCGCCAACGCTGCGCTCGTGTTAACCATTGCAATGGGACTCTCTAAATCGTCCACGCAGCAGAAGCCTGCCCAAGAAGCGCGACGAACCGCGGAATGATGGAAATAGAGGAATTCACCCGGCCAATCCGGTTCTCCAACGTCCCGGAGGATATGCTGGGATTCGACCTGGAGATGGCCAACTCCTTCCGCAATTCCCCGCCCGTCATCTGCATGATCGGCACCGAGCGCTACGATGCCGACCGCGGGGTGTGTGTGGCCACCATGGCCTCCGTCACGCGGCGCGACGAGGAGCCCGAACTGATCCGTTGGTTCCTGCAGCACTTGGCGCGCTTCGCAGATACCCACGAGCGGCCACGGCTGGTCACCTTCTCCGGCACGGACAACGACCTGCCCTGGGTGCGAGAGCGTGTGGAGCGCTTCGCCCTGCTGCCGCCGGAAAAGGATGCCTTCGCGCGCCTGGAGCACCTGGATCTGCGCGTCGCCTTTCACAAGCGCACGCAGAACAACCAGATCTCGCTGAAGAAGCTGGAAGAATTGTTCGGCATCGAACGCGACTCCACGCTGTCGTCCCGCAAGGTGAGCTACCTGCTCACCGACGTGCTGACCCAGAATGGACAGCGCTCCATCCCGGACCGCATTTTCCAGTACCTGGGCGAAGACGTGCACAACCTGCTGCGCATCCTCGACGACTGGGACGGGCAGTCCCTGGAAACCCACTTCCTCAGCGAGTACGAGTACCTGAACATGGTGGTGGGGCTCATCAAGCATAGCCGCAAGCTCTTCGCCTCGCCACCGGCCCGCCTCAGCGGGCGCCACACGACGCGATTGCACACCTTTTCCGAGGCCGCGCGGGAGGCGCTGGAGAACGCCATCGCATCGGAATCCTTCGAGGGCTTTGAGCTTCCGCCGCTGCCGGACCTGCAGGCCTCGCACCCGGAACTGGATCGGCTCCGCAAGCGCTACGAGCGCCTGATGACCATCGAGCTGTTCGACCGCAAGCAGGGCACCTATCGCCTGGGCCGCCAACTGGCCGGCCCCAAGGGCACGCTGGCCCTGGTGCGGCGCAACGGGCGCGTGCTGATGATCCGCCGCGCCGAACACATCCAGCGCGCGCCCGGCTTCTGGGGGCTGCCCGGTGGGGTGCTGGAGAAGGGAGAAAGCCCCGCAGGCGGAGCCGTGCGCGAGCTGCACGAGGAGTTGGGCCTGCAGGGCGAGGCTGTGCAGTTGCTGGGCACGCAGCCCAGCATGTCGCGCGCCTACGAGCTGTTCTGGGTGGAGGTGACCGTGGAGACGCCCGAGCCACTGCGGCCGCGCCCGGAGGAGGTGGCCGAAGCCCGCTGGGTCACGCCCGAGGAGTTCCTGGCCCTGGACCCGCTCATCCCCGGTGCCGTGGAGGGTTTCCGCCAGTTCCTGGGCCCGCAATGGGCCACCTCGGGCCGCCGCAACGGCCGCTGAGCCCACCCAGCAAGAACGCCCCACCCCGCGCATCCGCGCAGCACCGCCGCCATACCCATTTGTCCGCAGAGAGGCTGCCTACCGGCCGGCCGTCTGGCGACTTGCGTCCGTCGGGGACCTCAAGTGCCCGGCACGTAGCGCTGGAGGAACAACGTGAGGCCGAAGGCCGCCACAGCCGCCCAGGCCCAGGGCGAGCCCGGCTGGGCCTGCGCGATCAGTGCCGCGTCGAGCAGCGAGATGCCCGCGATCAGGCTCACCACGGCGCGGGGGATGCTGCGGCCCCGCCTGCGCAGCAGGTACGATAGCGCGTAGAGCACCCACGCCGCGAACATCGCCCACAGCAACGCCGGCACCACGCCCGCCCGCAGCAGCGGCAACGTGTACACGAATGGCGCGGCCAGGAACACCAGCGGCCACAGGTTGCGCACCTCGGCAAGGTTCTCCTGCTTGGCGGCGTAGGTGAGGCCAATCAGGTAGCCCAGCATCGCGGCGATGCCGCCCCACACGGCGGCGCCCAGCGGCCACGCCACGCCCGCCGCCGCGATGAAGTACACCAGCCCCCGCGTGAGCGCCATCACCAGTGGGCTGAGCGGATCGCGCTTGTGCCGCCAGTCGTAGTACACGATCACGCCCGCCAGCAGGCCGCCTCCCAGCAGCGCCGCGGGCCGCGGCGCCGCGCCGGCCGCCCAGGCGGGCAAAGCCAGTGCCAGACCGCCCAGCACCAACGCCAGGAAGCCCACCGCGTACACCTCCGTGGCCGCGATCTGGCCGGAGGGAATGGGCCGCTCCGGCCGGAAGGTGCGGTCGAACTCCACGTCGAAGGCATCGTTGAGCAGCATGCCGCCCGTGTAGAATAGCGTCAGGGCGAACATCAGCAGCACCAGCGGCAGCAGGCGCGGTGCCGCACCGGCAAGGATCAGCCCCGCCAGGCAGTTGCTCCACACCGTAGGCAGGTTGGAGACGCGCCCCAGGCGCAGGTACAGGGCCAGCCGGCCCGGCGCGGCCGCGGAAGTGGGCTCGCTCACCGGCGCAATTGCTCCCGCACCCAGTCCAGTTCGCGCGAGATGGCCGCGGGCAGCTCCATGTCGCGATACTCAGCCGGCAGCACGTCCCAGGTGTACGTCTCCACCTCCAGGTAGGGACAGCGCGCGGGGTCGTCTCGCAGCAAGTGCAGCAGCTCGGCCAGGTGCGTCTGCGTGGTCTCGAAGTGCTGCATCTCCTCCAGGAACACAGGCACGTGGAAGTGCACGCGCCACTCCACCGGCTCCCCACGCTTCTCCGTGGCGGCCTGCGCCTCCGCTGCGAAGCCTTCGGGCAGGTCCGTGAAGCGAGTGAGACCCGCCGGGCTGCGCTCCACCACCTGGTGCAGGTAGGTGCTCTCGGCGAAGGGTGCCAGCAGGCTCCGTGCGCGCCCGTCCCCGCGCTGGAAGCGCAGCTTGAGGGCGGAGCTGATCTGCACCTTGCAGATCTTGATCTCCGCGGCATCCAGGGCTCGCAGGCTGGCCCCCATGTCCTCGAACTCCACCGCCATGTGGCACGCGTCGTAGCACACGCCCAGGTGTCGCCGCACCACCTTCCGCGCGTCGGCCACGTCCAACTCCAGCGCCTGCGCCAGACCCTCCAGCGCCGGCCCGGCAAACAGGTGCTCGCGGAAGAAGTCGATGGCCTCCGCGCACGTCTCGATGAAGCAGCAGGGCTCCGGCTCCAGCGCCAGCGTGATGGTCTTGCCCGTGCGCTCGCGCAGGCGATGCAGCGCCTCCACATGCCGCAGCAGCAGCACCGCCATGCGTTCCACGTCCGCGGGGTCGCCCACCTCGCCCTTGAAGGCACCGGGCACCGTACTGACGCTACCCTCCAGGCCCGGCCAATCCGGCAGCAGCGCGGCCAGCAGTTCCGCCAGGCGATTGGAGTAGGCCAGCCGCTCCTCGTCCTTCCAGTCCGGCAGGTACACCTCCTCCTTCACGCGCGCGCGGTGGAACACGCCGTAGGGGAAGCCGTTGATCGTGAACACGTAGAACCCTTCGCGAGCCAAAAACTCCTGGAACTCGGCCAGGGCCTCGGGGACTTCCAACTCCTCCGCCGCACGGGCGGAGAGCCGCAGCCCGATCCCGAAGGGGCCCTCGGCCCCCACGCGCTCGCGCACGGCGGGCAGGTACGTGCCCAGGTTGGCACGCACCTCCGCCCAGCTCTCTCCGGCGTGGATGTTGCTGCAGTAGGTGAGATGAAACGGCCCTTCCACTTGCATGCGTCCCCCTCCCCAGGGGTGTGTTGTCAGGCGCGGCGGTTGACCGCGGCCGCCGGCGGCGCGGCCGCGCCCGGTGCGCCTTGCGCCATGTGGCGGCTGTGCAGATCCTCGATGGAGGCCAGCAGTAGGGCCTCGTCCATCTCGTGCACCTCGAAGCCCATGCCGATCTCGCGGAGCAGCGTGATGTGCAGGCTACCGCCCAGATGCTCGCGAAATTCCTGCAAGCCCCGCAGCACGCTGTGCTCGCCGTCCGGCTCCCGGGCCGCCAGCTCATCCGCCCACAGGGGCAGGCCGATCGTCTCCAGCAGGGCGACCACGCGGTCGGCCGCCGCGGACTCCAGGTAGCCACGCTTGGCGGAATACAGCGTATCCAGCGCGATACCGATGGCCACGGCCTCCCCGTGGCGCAAGCGGTGGTGGCTCATCGCCTCCAGCTTGTGCGCGGCCCAGTGGCCGAAGTCCAGCGGTCGTGCGCTGCCCTGCTCAAAGGGATCGCCGGAGGTGGCAATGTGCGCCAGGTGGATTTCCGCCGAGCGCCGCACCAGATGCTCCAGCGGCTCCCGCTCGGCCCGCGCCAGACGCTCGGCGTTCGCCTCCAGGAAGGCGTAGAAGCCGGGGTCGCGGATCAGGGCCACCTTCACCGCCTCGGCCATGCCGGCGATCTTGTCGCGGTGCTCCAGCGTCTCCAGGAAGGCGCTGTCGTTCAGCACGGCGAATGGGGGCACGAAGGCGCCCACGTAGTTCTTCTTGCCGAACAGATTGATGCCGTTCTTCACGCCCACGCCGGAATCGTCCTGCGACAGCACGGTGGTGGGAATGCGCACCACGCGCACACTGCGGTGGGCGATGGCCGCGGCGAAGCAGGCCATGTCCAGCACAGCGCCTCCGCCGATCACGATCAGGTAGGAGTGCCGGTCGATGCCGTAGCGGCTGGTCAGCTCCACCAGGTCCAGCACGTGCTGCAGGTCGTTCTTGGCCGCCTCCCCGCCCGGCACCGGCACCGGATCGGCCACCAGCTCAAGTGTGGTGCCGTGGTGATGGAAGTAGGCGCCGATGGCTGCGCCCAAACCCGGGTGCGCGGCCGCCACGTTCTCGTCCACCACCACCAACGCACGGTGCCGCTTGTCCGGCTCGCGCCGCGCCAGAGTGTCCCGCAGCAGCGGATTGCGCACGTCGAACACGTCCCGTGTGAAGTGCACGGGAAAGTCGAACTGCACGTCGACGCGCTGGTGAATCGTGGACATGAACGCCATTCCGCAAGGATGTGACCGCGCGCGGGGAGCGCGCCAGAACCGAGCTGCTGACGAGGGGGACCCCCGACCCCGAACCCACCTTGGCACTATGAACGAATTGCGGCTTGCGCGGCAAGTATGGCGCGTTGGCAGTGACCGGCGAGGAGGGAGCCGGCCGCTGAGTGCGTGTCCACGCGGCCGGCCAGGCGGAAAGCAATGGGGGCACAGCGTCCGCCGGTGCGCCCCGACGCTGGGGGACGCACCGGCGGTGCCGCGGTGACACCGGCTGGTGTCACCTCCCCCCGTCGATGTTGTTCATGGCGCGGCCACCGATGGAATGGAAGGATGCGCGGTGGCCTCCTGCATGGCCACGATCTCATCGGCGCGCACCACCACGTCCAGCGCATAGGGGCCGTCCAGATCGTCCGGCAGGGGCACCAACCCCGCGCCCAGTGCCTCCCACGCCGTGGGCGTGACTTAGTCCCCAGGCTGCAGCCCCAGCGCTGCCATGGGCACACCGGAGATCGCCTGCACCATCTCTGCTGACGTGAGGTAGGGAAGCGTCGCGACGTCCGGGATGTTCGCCACCACCAGCGTGGCCCCCGTGGCGGCGAACCGGTCCATCAGCGCGTGGTAGGCCTACCGGAACGTGTCCTCGGCCGTGGTGAAGCGCCCATCGGCAAAGATGGCGGACCACAGCACGTCGTTGCTGCCCAGCCACACGAAGATTGCGGTGGGCTACAGCGCCTCGGCCCAGTCCACCTGGCTCATCGGCGTACCGTCCGCATTGCGCGCCGGGCCCAGCACCAGGTTGGACAGCCCCATGTAAATGGGCTCGTAGGGCCCGTGAAACGGCGAGCTGTCGTGGCGGTACAACGCGTCCTGCACGCGGGCGCCGGGCACGGAGAGGTTGAACGGCTGCACGGACGGATCGATGCGGGTGCCGTACAGCTCGGACTTGGGTTCGATCACGGGCGGCGGCCCCGGATCCACCAGCGTCAGCGCGGCCGGGAAGCCCGGCTCGGAGATCAGCGGCAGCGGCAACTCCACTCCCGCCTGCTGCGCCACGAGGCTCGCATAGCCGTGGATTTGCTGCGAGCCCAGCAAGGAGCTGTTCTGGTAACCGGCGGAGATGGAATCGCCCACCACCACCAGCCGCGACAGATCGATGCTGCGATGGCCGTGGGCGTGGGCCAGAGCCGGCAGCGCCAGCAGCAACGCCATCAGACCCAGGTAGGCGGCGCGGTGCGTCGCCGCGCGCGGGTTCCAGCGGATTGTCGGGGTGCGCATCATCCCCTCCTCCTTTGCGATCGTTAAAGGTGCGCCTCTGGTTGCAGGCGTCTTGAGAAGCCACGGGGGGCTCCGCATGGACGCATCCTGCGCGCCCTGCCCCTACAGCATGGTCACCGGCACCTTACGGATCGCTTACACGGAGGAAATTCGATGGGGAGCGGCGCACCGGCGCGGGCCGTCCAGCGCCCTGAGCACCTACGGCACGTAGGCCTTGCCGGCCAGCACCACCTTGTGGGCAATGCCCACGGCATCGAACAGCGCCTTGGAGGGCGCACTGCTGTGGTAGTCGTACTCCGCCACCACGGCCACGATGCCCGCCTGCAGGATCAGCTTGGCGCAGGACTGGCAGGGAAACAGCGTGCAGTAGAGCGTGCCGCCCTTGAGCGCGATGCCCTCGCGGGCGGCCCAGGCGATGGCGTTCTGCTCGGCGTGGATGGTGCGGATGCACGATTTCTTGCGCACCAAGTAGCGCCCCGGCTCCGGCTCGTAGAAAGCCTCACCCCCCGTGGGCGGCGTGTCCATGTCCACCCACGTCTCCTGGAACTCGTGGCCCACGTCGTCGCAGTGCGGCAAACCCTGGGGCGAGCCCACGTAACCCGAGGCCAGGATGCGGCTCTCCTTGAGGATCAGCGCGGAGCAGCGGCCCCGGTCACAGGTGGCGCGGGCCTGCGTGGCCCGCAGGATGTTCAGCGCCCACTCCTCCACGGTCGGTCGGGTCATGGTGCTCCGTCCCTCGTTCGCGTGCACTCCCTGGGGCCTGGACCCCGCGACCGCACCCCGGTCGCCTGCGGGACCTTGTGCACGGAACCGCGGCGATGCGCAATGCCCTCGTGGCCACCAGGCGTGATGGAACCCAGCCACCGGGGCTAGGTTCTGTTTTGAAAAGCATGATGGTGATGGGGGCGTTGCCCCCACACCAGGGAGCATGGCTCCCTGGACTCTCATTGCGGACAAGACCCCGCTGGGCTTCGTCAGGGACCGTATCGGGGGTGTGGGGGCCCTTGGCCCCCGCACGGTATGTCTTGTGGTTCTTATGCGGCTGAGCCGCTTAAGAACCCTTTTCCAAACACAGCCTAGTGCGGGAAGACGGGTGCGGCGGAAGGAGGGACGACAGGCGCACTCTCCTGTCGCTGGAACAGAGTGACCCTGCTGGTGGCCCGTCAGGGCATGACTCTGGGCTACAGAGGGGCCACCGCCCCCTGCCGGAGGGTAGGGGTGTGGAGGAGGGAGGCAGCGCCTTCCTCCTCCACAAATCCGAAGATTGGCGCTTGATCGCCTACTCGCTTTGCACGGCCCCGGCGAGGGCGAGCACACGCTCCTCGTCCTGGGCCAGCTCATCGGCGGTGCCATCGAAGACCACGCGGCCGTCGTTGAGCACGTACACGCGATCCGCCACACCCAGGCCCAGGCGCACGTTCTGCTCCACGAGCAGCACGGAGATGCCCTCCGCACGCATGGCCTTGACCACCTCGAACACCTCCTTGACGATGAGCGGGGCCAAGCCCTGGGAGGGCTCGTCCAGCAGCAGGAGGCGGGGATTGAGCAGCAGCGCGCGGGCGATGGCCAACATCTCCAACTCGCCCCCGGAGAGCTGTCGCCCCTGGTTGGTGCGACGCTCCGCCAAGCGCGGAAAGATGCCGTAAATGCGCTCGATGGTCCAAGGCCCGGGTCGGTTCTTGGGTACGCGCAGGTTCTCCTCCACCGTCAGGTTGGGGAAGATGCGGCGGCCCTCCGGCACGTACCCCACGCCTTCTCCGGCGATGCGGAAGGCGGGCCACTGCGTGACGGCCTTGCCGAAAAGCTGCACGTGGCCCTCGCGCGGCGGTGTGAGGCCCATCACGCTGCGCAGCGTGGTGGTTTTGCCCGCGCCGTTGCGGCCCAGGAGCGTAACGATTTCCCCTTCGCGCACGGTGAAGCCCACGCCGTGCAGGATGTGGCTCTTGCCGTAGTAGGTCTGCAGTTCTGCAACTTCCAGCGCGTTCATTCCTCTTTACCCAGGTAGGCGGCCTGCACGGCCTCGTTGCCGGCGATTTCGTCCGGGGTTCCACTGGCCAGTACAGCGCCTTGCGCCAGCACGGTGATGCGATCGGCGAGCCGGAACACCAGTGACATGTCGTGCTCAATCAGCACGATGGTCAGCTTCTCCGTGCGATGCAGCTGCTGCATCAGCTCGGTGGCGTCCTCGGTCTCCTGATCGCCCATGCCCGCCGTGGGCTCGTCCAGCAGCAGCAGGCGTGGCTGCAGCGATAGCGCCAAGCCGATCTCGACCGCTCGCTGGTCGCCGTGGGAAAGCTCGCCCACCAGGCGGTTCGCCTTGGTGGAGAGCCCCACGCGCTCGACGAGGCGGTGCACCTGCTCGCGCACGTTGGCCGCCTCCGCGCGGGAGAGCCAGGGCCGCAGGCGATAGCCCGCGGCTATCTCCGTGCTGATGCGCAGGTTCTCCTCCACCGTCAGTTCCGGAAAGATCTCCGTGATCTGGAAGGTGCGAGCGATGCCAGCCCGCACGCGACGGTACGGAGGCAACTGGTGGATGTCCACGTCCCCGAAACGGATCGTGCCCGCGGTGGGGGGCAGCAGCCCGCTGATGAGGTTGAACACGGTGGTCTTGCCCGCGCCGTTGGGCCCGATCACGGCGTGCAACTCGCCGGGCTCCACATGGAATGACACGTCGTTGACGGCCACCAGGCTACCGAAGTGCTTGCTGAGGTTGCTAACTTGGAGAAGGCTCATGCGCGGGCCCTCTTCAAGATCCCCAGCACGCCACGGGGGAAGAACAGCACCACCAGCACGAAGAACAGGCCGATGAAGGACATCCAGTTCTGCGTAAGGCTGGACAGGTAATCCTGCAGCACGACGAACATCGCCGCGCCCAGCAATGGCCCCCAGAACGAGCGCATCCCGCCCATCACCGCCATGATCACCAGGTCGCCCGAGAAGGACCAGTGCAGCACACGGGGATCGGCGAAATTGTTCAGCAGGGCATACATGGTGCCCGCCAGGCTGGCGAACAGACACGAGATGACCCAGGCAAGCAGGATGTGGCGCTCGATGGGCAGCCCCAGGAAGCGGGCCCGCTGCTCGTTCTCGCGGATGGAAAGTTGCACGCGCCCGAGCGGCGAGTTCAGCAGCACCGCCATGATGCCCACGGCCAGGGCGAAGAAGAGGAGCACGAAATAGTAGTAGGCCACCTCGCTGTGCAGCAGGTCGATCGTCCAGGGGCCCAGGTGCAGGGGCTGACGGGTGAAGTCACCCAGACCGTCGTCACCGCCCGTCACCGAGTTCCAGCGGAACGCGATGAAATAGAACACCTGACCGAAGGCGATCGTGACCATCGCGAAGTAGATGCCCCGCAGCCGCACGATCATGGGGCCGATCACGATGGCCGCCAGCGTGCCTGCCAGCGTTCCCACGAGCACTGCCTCCATCGTGCCCATGCCCAGATACTTGATGGCCATGCCCGCGCCATAGGCACCCAGGCCCACATACGCGGCATGCCCAAAGGAGAGCACGCCGGTATGGCCCAGCAGGTAGTTCAGGGCCATGGCCCCCAATCCCAGCACCAGCACACGCGTTCCCAGCGTGGTGTAGCCGCCCACCAGCGTAAGCCAGTAGGGCGCCAGCAGCAGGACGGCCCAAATGCCGGCCAAAGTCCAGATTCGCCTCACGTCAACCTCCCTTCTTCACCAAACAGGCCGCGGGGCCGGACCAGCAGCACCAAGCCCATCATGATATAAATGACCGCCTCGCTGGCCGAGGGGAAGAACACGGTGGTCACGCCAGAGGCCACGCCGATCAGCAGGCCGCCCACCAGGGTGCCCGGCAGGCTGCCCATGCCACCGATAATGATGGCGATGAAGCTGGGCATGATCAGCGCGTTGCCCATGGTGGGCTGCAGACCCAGCATGCCCGCCGCCAGCACGCCCGCCAGCCCCGCCAGGTAGATTCCCAGGCCGAAGTTCATCGAGCGCAGCGCCCGCACGTTGACACCCAGGGACGACACCGTCTCCAGGTCCTGCGTGCCCGCCCGGATGCGGATGCCGAGGCGCGTGCGGCTGAGCACCAGGAACAGTCCCCCCACCGCCAACACCACAATCACCATCATGAACACGCGGTAACCCGTGATGAAAAAGAACTGCGTGCTTAGCGGCCGGGCCAGCCAGGCCGGAATCACGAATGGCAGCCCCTGGGGGCCCCAGGTGAAGCGCGTGATGTCCTCGAACATGAACGCCAGCCCGAAGGTGAGCAGCAGGCTGTAGAGCGGGTCCTGCCCGTACAGGCGCCGGATCAGCACGCGCTCGATCACGATGCCCAGCGCGGCGGTGAGGATGGGCGCCAGCAAGAGTGCGCCCCAGAATCCCACGTACGGCAGCAGCGTGTAGGCGATGTAGGCGCCCAACGCCAGAAACCCGCCATGGGCGAAGTTGATGATCCCGCTCAGGTTCAGGATCAGTGACAGGCCCAGTGCCATCAGGGCATAGAACGCCCCGATGATCAGGCCATTGGTCACGTTGAACAGAATCAGCGTGGACATGCCGGTTCAGACCCCTTTTTGAGTTTGGATTCCATCGGTTATCGGTATGGGTGAAAGCGGGGCCCGCACAGCGGGCCCCCAGACGTCAGATTGCGTGCGTCGTGCAAGCCATCCCTGCAGCCCGCGGCGGCCCGGCGCCGGTTGGCGCGCGGGCTCCTCCCTCGCCGCGAGACCCAGCCCCCGTGCCGCGAAAGCAGCAGTGAGGGCCGGGCGCAGGAAGCTCGAACGCACGGAAGGAACGGCGACTAGGCCGGCCACTTCAGGACGCAGCCGGTTTCCGAAGCCGGAAGCGCGGCCTTGCTGCCATCCACCAGTTGCGTCACGTCGAACAGGTCTTCCCGGTCGTCGCCGCCGTGCTTCTTGGCATGACCAACGAACAGGGTCGGCATGAGCTGGTGGTCGCCCGCACGGTAGAACGGCTTGCCCGGCTGCAGCGCCACGTCCGAAGGCAGGTGGTAGCCCTGCAGGGCCTTCGCCAGCTTCACGGCGTTCAGCGTCTTCTCCTGATTCGCGATCAGGGCGAAGGTGTAGGCCGACGTGTAGCCGAACCACGTACGCGCCGTGGGCACCTTGCCCGTGCGCTTGCGGATTTCGGAGACGAACTTGGCCACGTGGTGGTTGTTCTTCTGCTTCCAATACCACTCGAACACCCAGGTGCCGATGCGCGCCTCGGGCGGCAGAGCTTCCAGGTTCTCGAGCTCCTGCTGGGCGCCAGCGATGTGCATCTGCTTGTCCAGCCCGAACTGCACGGCCTGCTTGAGGGTGTTCACGGCATCCTGACCGGCGGTGAGCACGATCAGCACGTCCGGCTTGGCGGCCTGGGCCTTGATCAGGTAGGCCGAGAAGTCCGAGGTGCCCAGCGGGGTCAGGTCTGCGCCGACTTCCGTACCGCCATACTTCTTGAGCTGGTATTCGAACCCGCTCTGCAGCGTATGGCCGAAGGCGTAGTCCGGCGTGATGAAATACCACTTCTTGCCGTACTTGTTGATGAGGGTCTTGCCCACCGAAGCGGTTTCCATGAACGTCGTGTTGCACACGCGGAACACGTTCCAGTGGCACTGCTTGCCGGTCACGGCATCGGTGTGACCGCCGGAGACGACGTGCAGCACGCCCTTCTCGCTGGACACCTGACCGAGCGCCAGAGCGATGGCGGAGTTCACGTCGCCGATCAGGAAGCTGACCTTGTCGCGGTCGATCAGCTTGCGCGCTTTCTGCACGCCCGTACCCACGTCATTGGCGGAGTCTTCCACCAGCAGTTCCACCTTGCGGCCCATGATGCCGCCGTGGGCATTGACGTGATCCACGGCCAGGTGCGCACCGATGACCTCATTCTTGGCCAGCGCCGCATAGGCGCCGGTGAGGGGATCGACCATGCCGATCTTGATCGGCACCTCGCCCCGGGCCTTGATGATGAATGGAGCCGAGATCACCTGCGTGGCGCCCAGCGCCAGCCCGGTCTTAAGCAGCGTGCGCCGGTTCATTTTGAATCCGTCGGACTTCGACTGTTGGTCACTCATGGAGTCTCCCTGTTGGGACTAGTTTGGACACACGAGCACGGACTGTTCAGCCCGTGGTTCGCTAGAGCCATAAGGGGTGCGAAACCTTCCCCCCGTTGGCCCAACCGCCTTGAGAACGCAGTTACCCCCGCAGCGCGCAGACGGCTTTCGCTCCTGCAGATGCTGCCCCATGCGTCCCCTTCCCTCCGGCTCTCCGCCACGGCCACGGAAGCCTTGGCGGATTGGGCCGAAACTCGCCCGAGCCTGCTCCCGCTTGCGGGCCCAGGGGCCCACGCGGGTAAAAGCTCGAGGCAATCCTGTTGGTCCGGCTCCCCGATGCCTCGGGAGGCCGCGCTGTAAATGATTTGTGTCGGGCAATGCTGCTCCCCGTGCCGACTCGATTGCTGCGATGCGTACCTGCACAGGGGGTGTTGGCCGTTGACTGTCAAGCGGACAACGCCCCAGGCCCTTCATCGTGTGCCGTACGGGCGCTTCTCCCCTCGGACTGGCCACGAATGGTCGGTGATTGAGAGCGGCCCACCGGGCAATCGGTTCAAGCGCGCAGAGCCCGGGACCGGCCAAATCACTTCCAATGTCGCAAAACGGCCCCACGCGGAGCCTCGCGCCGGTCACGGCACGGGGCGTTGCGGCTGGCACCGTGGCCCGTGCCGGCTCGGATGCAGCAACGCGTGAAATAAAATTCGTGCGGCCGGGGTATGATGGGTGGAGGCGGTGCGTCATTCCGGCACCGTCCGGAACTCACAATCGGAGGACCGGTACCATGATGGGTGGATATGGAGGCGGGTGGGGCGGCTGGGGATTCGGCATGGGGTTCGGCTGGATCGTACCCCTGGTGGTGATCGGGCTGGCGGTATGGGCGGTCATCGTCATCAGCCGCTCCCGCGGCGGGGGCGGCGGCGGGGGCGGTTCGTCCGACCCCGCGCTGGATATCCTCAAGGAGCGCTACGCCAAGGGCGAGTTGGACGACGAGACGTTCCAACGCATGCGCAAGGAGTTGGAGCAATGAAGGGACTGCTGCGCCGTATCTGGTACGGCTTCGTGGGCCTGTTTGGACTCAATGCCTGTCCCACTCCTCCGCCGGCGGCGCCCGAGACGCCCAGCCAGCGCCAGGCTCGCGAGCGACTGGAGCGGCGGCTGCGTGGCGACGCCCCGGCGCCCAAATCCTCGGCTCCCTCCCGGCAAGTCTGACGCGCGGCATGGCCTGCCATTGCGCGGCGCACGATGGCTCGCGCGAGCAGGCTCCTCGTGAGTGCGCTGCCCCAGCGCCCCTCTCCGTGCGTGGCTTGGGGTGCCGCTGTGGGCCGGTTGTGCAAGCGCCCACCATCCGCTATACGGTGCTCTCCTGGCCGGTCCGGATACGACCGGCCCGCGGTCCCCTCTGCCCCATCCCACTCGCGAAGCGGCATGGTGGCCGGCGCCGGCAATTCCCCTGCACCCAATTCCCCGAGGAAGCAATGAGCGAAGGACTGAGCGAGAAGGGCCTGCAACTGCGCAGGCAGATGTTCGGAGACGCGTTCGTGGACAAGCGCAGCGCGGAGGCAACGGACTTCTTCCGGCCGTTCCTGGAGATGGTCAACAACTTCGCCTTCGCGGACGTGTGGAACCGCCCCGTGCTGGACCACAAGACGCGCAGCATGCTGACCTTGGCCATGCTGATCGCCAATGGACGCACGCACGAGATGGGCCTGCATACCCGGGGCGCGGTCAACAACGGCGTCACCAAGGACGAGATTCGCGAGATCCTGCTGCACGCCGTTGTCTACTGCGGCTTCCCGGCCGTGCTGGAGTCCTACGCGGCCGTCACCGCGACCCTGAAGGACCTGGGGCTGGAGTAACCTGGTCGGCCGTTGGGCGGTACTCTCAGGCCCTACGCCTGCGGGGCCACGTCCAGCCGCACCGCGATGCCCTCCAGCTCTGGCCGGGGGGCCGAATAGCGCTGCATCACGAGCGGGTCGTGCCCAGGCACGATGTGCTGCGGCGAATCCCCCAGGCGCTGCAGCCGGCCCAGGCCCTCCAGCATGTCCCCCACGTGGAAGACCGTCACGAAGGGCAGGCCGCGCTCCAACTCCTCGTAGAAGTGGCAGGCGTCGGAGGCCAGCACGATCCAGCCACGCCGGGTCTTCACGCGCACGCTCATCATGCCGGGCGTATGCCCGCCGATGTGGTGCAGGCTGATGCCCGGCACCAGCGTCTCCTCGCCCTGGTGGAACACCACCTGGCCATCGAATACCCGCCGCACCATGCCGCACACGTGCTCCACCGCGAACGAGCGCCGGAAGGACGCGTGGAGCATGTGCCGCCCGGTGGTGAACGCCATCTCATGGTCATTCACGTGGAAGCGGGCGGCCGGGAAGTCCGCCAGATTGCCGGCGTGGTCGTAGTGCATGTGCGTCACGACCACGTCACGCACCGTGGCCGCGTCAATGCCCAGCAGCGCCAAGCCCTCGCGGGGCTCCCGCAGCAGGGTGCGGCCCCGCCGCTCGCCCTCCGCCCGGTCGAAGCCGGTGTCCACCACGATCGTGCGCTGGGCGTTCACGATGGCCCACACGAAGTAGTCGATCGGCATAGGGGCGTCGTGGTGATCCGCCAGGATCAAGGTCTCGGCCCGCAGGCGGTCCTGCTTGGTGCCGTATTTGACCGCGTATACCTCGTAGGTATCCGACTCGCTCATGGTCTCGTAGCTCCCTGGGCCGTGGATCCGCGGCTGGCCGCCGCCGGTGGCGCGTCGCCCGCATGCCCCCGGTTGGCGCGAGGGTAGGTATCGCCCGCACCCTCGCCTTCGTTCCGTCGGGTGTCAATCCGCGCGGCATCCTGCCATGGCCTGTCAGGTTCCATCGGCTCGGCCGTATGGACCCTGCTGGTGCTCCACCGAGCGCCCTGCTCCACCCGCCCGCCAGAGCCGGAGACACCGCCGGAAAAGGACGACAAGCCTCATTCAAGTATGATAAATCCCTCAATAGGAATTGGAGGGGACGCGAAGCCTCCCAGCGCTTATAGCCAAAAAGGGGGATACCAACCCGATCACACGGGTTGGCAAGCGGGCCATCCGGGGTGCCTGCAGACTCGCCTGCCCGCTGGGGGAGCCCCCCCAACAGGGGGACGGGACTCATGTCCGCTGCTGGATCATCGGAGGGTGATCGGCAAGCATATGCACTGCGAGTATTCACGCTGGGCCGTTTCGCCCTGGAGGTGAACAGCAAAGCTCTGCGGTTCAGCGGCAAGACGCAACGCAAACCACTGCAGCTGATCAAGGCACTCGTCGCGCTTGGCGGCGAGAGCGCACCGGTGGGGCCACTCACCGAGTCGCTCTGGCCCGATTCCGAAGGAGATCGGGCCTACCGCGCCTTCACGTCCACGCTCTTCCACCTGCGCAAGCTTGTGGGCCAGGGCCTGCTGCTCCTGCAGGACGGCCGGCTGAGCCTGGACGCGGACGCCTGCTGGGTGGACGCACGGGAGTTCACCCGCCTGCTTACCGAAGCGGAGCGCGCCGTCGCAGGTGGCCACGGGGCGGAGGCGTCGCCGCTGCTCGATCGTGCGCTGGAGCTGTACCGGGGTCCGTTCCTGGATGGCGAATTCGATCCGCCGGAGGTGCTGTCCGCCCGCGAGCGCCTGCACGGAATGTTCCTCCGGAACATCGAGCTACTTGGCCAGTACTTTCAGGACACGTAGCAATTCGCCCTGGCCACGCGGCTCTATCAGCGCGGCGTGGAAATCGACGGGTTGGCC